>Ga0228672_1000004_pt1 | contig 357335 bp, 386 predicted proteins | sample 90DmetaG_FD_182788 | JGI IMG/M metagenome (GOLD analysis project Ga0228672, IMG submission 182788) | Seawater microbial communities from Monterey Bay, California, United States - 90D | ecosystem: Environmental > Aquatic > Marine > Coastal | place: USA: California | collected 2016-11-08 | reverse complement strand
TGGTGTTTTAAAGATGACCCAAACCTTGCTGAAATTCGTTTCAATCAAGGCTTCAATCCAGAACCACTTCAATCATGAAAGACATCAAGAAAGCAGACAGACCTATAAGCAAAAACGCAGTGCCGCTTTATATTTTTGGGCCAAAACCTAAGATTAATTGCCTTAAGCCAAGAGCTGCACCGCTCATAATGCATATTAAAGTAAGGGGCGCGCTATAAGAAAGAACCGAAAACGCTGAAAGACCCTGACCAACACTACAACCCACGGCAACAACCGCACCAATTCCCATCAAGGCGGCTCCAAGAATTTGCCGTCGTAGTTCCCTTGGGTCGTCACAAGCCTCCCACCTGAATTGTCCTTTTAGCAGGCTACCAATTAGGGCACCAAGCACTACGCCTAAAACTGAACCAGTGCCAAAGCTAATCGTGTTGCCAGATGATGTCATTGCGTAGAGTACTATTTCACCAATGGGGGCAGAGAATGTATGGCTGACGATTGGTATGGCCTCGAACCCTGTGCTGGCGACCCACTGGGTGCCAGCCCAACCTGACACAATGGCACCACCTGCGATTGCCCCCCAGAACACATGACTGAAAGAAAGTCGCATGGTGCGGTTTGACAGGGTCAGCGCCAGAATAAAAACTCCGATTGATATTCCCGAACCGGCTATTGAATAGCCAGTCATGTCAGCAAACAAATGAGCAAATGATTGCGTGTCGGTTGCATCTTCAGAGGCTCCAAATGTCCAAATCCGTAAGCCTGAAAGTGGTCCGCCAAGGGTTATGTAAGCCGAGATTCCCATCACCAATACTATTAGCAATGAACGCAAATCTCCGCCGCCAACGCGTGCCAAAGCGCCGTAACCGCAGTTGCCAGCCAGTGCCATACCATAGCCAAAGACAAGACCACCAAAGATGCTTGCAAGTGGGTTCCAGCTCCGAGACAAATTTAGGGTTAGCTCTAAGTCCAGAAGACCCAACGCAGATAAACTGAATGTACCAGTCACAGCAACGCCAATGGCAATTCCCCACATTTGCAAACGAAGTGTGTTTTCACCGTAGTAAAGGTCTTCTATTGCACCAAGCGTACAAAACCTTCCTATACGCGCTGCAAGCCCCAAAAATATGCCACCAAGCAGACCAAAAGAGGCAACTAGAAAAGGTTCAGACATATAATCAAACACTCGAGTGTTCCATTCTCTCACCGAACTACTTTTCGAGGCAGAACAAATCATAGACAACTTCCATGATCTTTTTTGGGCGGTCATCGGTCAGACGATAGTAAATGGTTTTTCCGTCTCTTCGCGGAGATACTAGACCTTCGAGCCTTAAGCGCGACAGTTGTTGAGATACTGCGGCTTGACGAGCGGATAGTAATTCTTCCAATTCGGTGACAGACTTTTCGCCGGAAGCCAAATGACACAAAATCATCAGACGTCCTTCGTGGCTGATAGCTTTCAGAAAATTGGACGCTTCCATGGCATTGGTCGCCATCTTGTCCATATCTTCCGCACACATGTTTACATCAAAAACTGGCAGACCCATAAGTCCCTCAACATTTTGGAAAGTTTCGGCCTCAATAGCCCTTAATTCAATGCTCATATAGCGCCCTTAACCACTTATATCAACGTTAGCTTGTTTGAGCATTTGTCCGAGCAATCCCCAGAAGAAATCTTCGCCGGGATATCCTTCGATGCGAGAGGTTTCGATACCGTCTACTACTAAGACAAAAGTAGGTGTAAAGGTAAGTTTCCGTTTAAGCGTCATGCCTTTGGGGCGACTACTATGGATATCGATGCGTTTGAGCGGTGCCGCGCGGCCTTCTCTTGTTTTCGGATATATGTCAGCGATATCTTCGTTCCAACGAGCGCACCACATGCAACCCTGTTCTTCTACCATGACCAACACAGCTTCGGCCTTTGCCGATAAGACAGTTGAAACTATCATAAATGTGCTGACCGCGAGTGAACGAAGATACATGATGAATTGACCTTTAGATAACAAAATACATAATATGAATATGTGAATTAAACAAGGTTGAGAACTGAATATGCTCGAAATCACCTTCTTTGGTGCTGCGGTTGCAGGCTTGTTGTCTTTCTTGTCACCTTGCATACTGCCAATTGTTCCATTTTATCTCAGCTATCTTGCAGGTTTGGGGATAAAACAAATCTCAGTTGAGGCAGAGATTGCACCTAAAATGCGTGCCCGTGCGGTGCTGGCTGCCTGTTGCTTCGCTGCAGGGGTGATTACCATCTTCATGGGGCTTGGCGCGGCTGCATCGGCATTTGGCCAAGTTGTACGAGAGTACTTTGATCTTCTGCGTTGGATTGCCGGAGGTGTTATAATCATGATGGGGTTACATTTTTTGGGAGTATTGAGGATTGGCGTTCTGTATCGCCAATTGCGCGCGGACATTGGCAATACAACTAACGTTAGCTTTGTGGGATCTTATGTTATTGGTCTTGCATTTGCTTTCGGATGGACGCCCTGCGTTGGACCTGTTTTGGCCGCGATCTTATTCATGGCGGCAGGGGCGGAAACGGCTGGAGCGGGTGCGGGGCTGCTTTTCGTTTATGGTGCTGGCATGACCGCGCCATTTATTTTAGCGGCGTCTTTTATCAGGCCGTTTATGCGCTGGATGGTCAGGTTCCGCAGTCACTTTGGTTTGATCGAAAAAGCCATGGGCGCGCTACTGATCGTTTTTGGAATTTTAATCATAACAAATTCAGTGAATTACATTGCACAGTGGATGTTGGAAATTGCACCGAATCTTTGGCTTTTACTTTAATCAGGAGAAAATAAAATGAAGAGGTTTCTAGTTGCTTGGATCATTTTTATAAGCACGTCTTTCGCCCTGCCTGCATCTGAGATTGGTGACGATGGATTGCACAAAGCTCCATGGATGCGGGATACGTTTAAAGACCTTCAAGAAGATTTGGCTGAGGCGAATGAGGAGGGTAAGCGCCTTATGGTCATTATTGAACAAAGGGGCTGCATCTACTGTAAGAAAATGCATGATGAGGTGTTTTCTGTCGAGAGGATCGCCAATTACATCGATCAAAACTTCTTCGTCGTTCAGATTAACATGTTTGGTGATGTCGATGTTACCGATTTTGACGGTACGATTTTGCAAGAGAAGGAAATGGTCAAAAGATGGGGCGCGTTGTTTACTCCCTCGATTCTGTTTTTTCCTCAGGATGTCGCTGGTGATGTTTCAGCTGTTCAATCAAAGGTTGCGACTATGCCAGGGGCTTTTGGGGCTCATACTACCTTTAATATGCTCAATTGGGTGGTGGAAGAGGGCTATAAAACCGCCGAAGTTTTCCAGAAATATCAAGCCCGTAAGTTCGCTGAACAGTCCGAGTGAATCTCTGGCACACGATTTTTCCATCATCAAATCATAAAAATTCAAGTAAATGAATTTGTTGTTGCGTCATCACAATAACGTGCGCTACGGTATTCTAAGTTCATATGTTTGGGAGGACGCATGAGGAATTTTGTCATTACAGTTGCAATAACCGGAGCGTTAGCTTCGTCTGTATTTGCCGAAGGCGTTTTGCCATCTGAGGTCATATACAAAGATGGTGCCGTTTCCGTTTCTTTGTCTGGTGTTGCTGGCGATGCTGCAAATGGACGCAAAATCGTGGGTGACAAAAAGCAAGGAAATTGTGTCGCTTGTCACTCTGTTACCGAACTGAAGGAAACTGTTCCTTTTCACGGTGAAATTGGCCCAATGCTTGATGGTGCAGGAGATCGTTGGTCTGAAGGTGAGCTGCGTGGGATCGTTGCTAACGCTAAGATTATGTTTGATGAGAGCATGATGCCTTCGTTCTATAAAACTTCAGGCTACATCCGCCCTGGCAAAGCATATACAGGCAAAGCGGCCGATGAAACATTGACGACGTTACTGACTGCTCAGCAGATCGAAGACGTTGTTGCCTATCTTACAACTCTTAAAGAATAATCAGCCCGCTTGGGAGTGAGGAAAAACTACATGGAATTGACAAGACGTAATGCGATCCTTCTGGGGGCAGGTGCTGTCCTCGCTTCTGGATTGCCGGCATTGGCATCGACAGCAACCGAGGACGCAATTGACACGTTCACCGGTGGCGCTGCGGTCGGTGAGGGGGATTTGAAGCTGACCGCCCCGGAAATCGCAGAGAATGGGAACACCGTCCCAATCGAAGTTGCGTCTTCAACGGCCGTTGAAATTATGGTGCTCGCAACCGGTAACCCTACGCCAAGTGTTGCAACGTTTAAATTCGGCTCAATGGCCGCAACGCGGAATGCCTCCACCCGTATTCGATTGGCAGGCACGCAGGACGTGGTCGCGATCGCCAAGCTCGAAGATGGCTCGTTTGTTCAAGCATCAAGCGCAGTCAAAGTAACAATCGGCGGCTGCGGCGGCTAAAAAGATTTAAGGAGAAGAATTATGGCATCTGGTGTAAAGCCTCGCGTCAAAGTCCCCAAAAAAGCGGCTGCTGGTGATGTAATTACCATCAAGACGTTGATCAGCCACAAGATGGAATCAGGGCAACGCAAAGACAAAGAAGGCAACGTGATCCCGCGTTCAATCATCAATCGGTTTACCTGTGATTTTAATGGCGAAAACGTTCTAGATATAAAGCTTGAGCCTGCAATCTCAACCAACCCTTTCTTCGAATTCGAAGCAAAGGTGCCAGAAGCAGGTGAATTCCAATTCACTTGGTATGACGACGACGGCTCTGTTTATGAGGCAACGAAATCAATCGCTATAGGTTAAGGCCTGTCTTGGGAGGGACATCATGAAATATGTTACGGGCGCCGCATTGGCTTCACTGCTGACAACATCATTGGCATTTGCCGATCCAGTTGATGATACACTGATCCTGAATGAGGAAACGGATATGATCACTCGGACTGCTGCGCCTGCGCACCTTTCGGACACGTTGGATGAGGTGATGTCTGGATGGCTGTTTCGTGGGACTGAAACCCGGGCCATGCAAGCGGATGACTTTGATAATCCAGGTATGATCTTCGTTGAACAGGCGCAGGATTCTTGGATGATTGCTGAAGGCACCGAAGGTAAATCATGTTCATCTTGCCATAATGACATGGACAGCATGGCTGGCGTAAAGGCAACGTATCCAAAATGGAATGAAGAGGCCGGTGAAGTTCGTACTTTGCAAATGCAGATGAATAATTGCCGTACTGAACGGATGGGCGCAGAAGCCTGGGGATATGACAAAACGCCAGCGATCAACATGGAGGCTGCTCTTTCAGCCGTTTCACGTGGCTTACCAGTCAATGTGGCTATTGATGGCCCCGCACAATCAGCTTGGGAGCTTGGCAAAGAGCTATACTATACTCGGACAGGTCAGCTTGAGTTGTCGTGCGCCAACTGTCACGAAGACAGCTATGGCATGATGATCCGCGCAGATCACCTTAGCCAAGGCCAGATTAATGGCTTTCCGGTTTATCGTCTCAAAAATACAAAATTAAATGGTGTCCACTCTCGTTTCAAAGGATGTGTTCGCGATACACGTGCTGAAACGTATAAACCGGGTAGCGCTGAATTTGTTGCTTTGGAACTGTATGTTGCATCACGCGGCAATGGATTAAGCGTCGAAGGCCCGTCCATTCGTAACTGATCAAACGGCTTAAGCCCCCACAACCTCTAGGTTGTGGGGTTTTCTTACTCAACCAATTCAAACATGCGCATATGTACGCAAGTAAGGTCCTCTAATGATTTCTCGCCGCGATTTTTTGCAAACCAGCATGGCTGCTGCTGCCCTATATGGCACATCGGGTTTCGGAAATTGGGCTCGGGTCGCGGCACAGCAGGCGCTGACACAAGATAAGTTGCTGGAGTTTGACACTTACGGAAATGTTTCACTGATCCATGTGACCGACATTCATGCACAGCTTAAGCCAATCTATTTCCGCGAACCCTCTGTGAACATTGGGGTCGGGGGCAATAAAGGCGCTGTACCTCACGTGACGGGTTCCGATTTCCGCAAGCTCTATGGCATTGATGACGGCAGTCCTTCGGCCTACGCGCTTTCGCACAGTGATTTTTCTTCATTAGCTCAGGCTTATGGCCAGGTAGGCGGTCTTGATCGTGTTGCAACTGTGATCAATTCCATTCGCGCAGCACGCCCTGATGCCTTGCTGCTGGACGGGGGCGACACATGGCATGGCAGCTACACTTGTTATCAGACCGAAGGTCAGGACATGGTGAATGTAATGAATGCGCTTAAACCTGATGCAATGACGTTCCACTGGGAATTCACATTGGGTTCTGAGCGCGTCAATGAAATCGTTGAAGGTTTACCTTTTGCCGCGCTAGGCCAAAACATCTTTGACGCGGAATGGGACGAGCCTACAGAGTTGTTCCCACCCTATAAGTTCTTTGAACGTGGCGGCGTAAAGATCGCCGTGATCGGTCAGGCATTTCCTTATATGCCAATAGCAAATCCTGGATGGATGTTTCCAGAGTACTCTTTTGGTATTCGTGACGAACGGATGCAGGAAATGGTGGACGAGGTTCGCGCAAACGGTGCCGAGCTTGTTGTTTGCCTCAGCCACAATGGTTTTGATGTTGATAAGCAAATGGCCGGTAAGGTGACAGGGATTGATGTGATCCTGTCAGGTCACACCCATGATGCTTTGCCTGAGCCGGTTTTGGTTGGCGATACAATTATCGTCGCCTCAGGCTCTAACGGTAAATTCGTGAGCCGCGTTGATTTGGACGTGCGCGATGGACGTATGATGGGGTTCCGCCACAAGCTGATCCCAATTTTTTCAGACGTGATTGCCCCAGACGCTGAGGTAAGCAAACTTATCGATGAACAGCGGGCACCCTACGCCAGCGCGCTGTCTGAAGTCATTGGCCGCACGGGTGATGAACAAACCCTGTACCGGCGTGGCAACTTTAACGGAACATGGGACGATTTGATCTGTGACGCTTTGATTTCTGAACGTGAGGCCGATATTGCTATGTCGCCCGGTGTGCGTTGGGGGCCGTCTATCTTGCCGGGCCAAGACATCACGCGCGAGGACATCTGGAACGTGACGTCCATGTCCTATGGCGAAGCCTACCGCACTGAAATGACGGGTGAATTCCTGCATGTGGTGTTGGAAGATGTGGCGGATAACTTGTTCAACCCTGATCCCTATTACCAACAAGGTGGCGATATGGTGCGTGTGGGTGGCCTTGGCTATCGCATTGACGTGACAAAGCCTCAAGGGGACCGGATCACCGAAATGACCCTGGTGAAAACAGGTGAAAAAATCGACCCCTCTAAGACCTATCAGGTCGCAGGTTGGGCTTCGGTCAATGAAGGGACCGAGGGCCCGAAAATTTGGGATGTTGTTGAAGCTCATATCGCCAAACAAGGCACCATCTCTCTTGATCCAAATAACAGTGTGAAAGTGGTCGGTGCCTAATAGGCAAACCACGAAACGGAGGCATCTGATATGTCAGATAACAAAACAGGAAACAGCCCATCGCGCCGCGCGTTTTTGCGCGGTGCAGCGGCAGCGGGCGCAGGCGCGCTGACAACATCAACCGCATCGGCCCAAACTGCAGAACCGCTAATTACCGAAGTCCAACCTTGGGCACGGGAATTTGGCGATGGTGTGGATGCCGTCCGTTACGGATTGCCCATCGAACACGAAAGCGATGTCGTGCGTCGCAATGTTGAGTGGCTCACTGCTGATACGGTGAGTTCTATCAACTTTACACCGATCCATGCCTTGGACGGTACAATCACGCCGCAAGGTTGCGCGTTTGAGCGTCATCACTCTGGTGCGATTGATTTGAAGAAAGAAGATTATCGATTGATGATCAATGGCTTGGTCGACACTCCTTTGGTGTTCTCATATGCCGATCTTGAGCGCTTTCCGCGCGAGAACCATGTGTATTTTTGCGAATGTGCGGCTAACACGGGGATGGAATGGGCAGGTGCCCAATTGAACGGTGCTCAATTCACCCATGGCATGATCCACAACATGGAATATACTGGCGTGCCTTTGCGCACGTTGTTGGAGGAAGCTGGTCTTGATACGGCAGGCGATCTGAAAGACAAATGGGTCTTTGTTGAAGGCGCGGATGCCTCATCAAATGGTCGTTCAATCCCGATGGAAAAAGCGCTGGATGATGTACTTGTCGCGTTCAAAGCGAATGGTGAGGCACTGCGCAAAGAACATGGTTATCCCGTTCGCCTCGTCGTACCTGGTTGGGAAGGCAATATGTGGGTCAAATGGATCCGCCGCATCGAGGTCACCGACGCGCCTGTCGAGAGCCGTGAGGAAACCAGCAAATACACAGACGTTTTGGACAACGGCATTGCCCGCAAGTGGACATGGGCGATGGACGCGAAATCTGTTGTAACCAGTCCAAGCCCGCAATCGCCAATCACACACGGTACGGGTCCCTTGGTCATCTCTGGTTTGGCGTGGACTGGTCGCGGGACGATTACCCGCGTGGATGTGTCCAAAGATGGTGGAAAAACGTGGGAAACTGCACGTCTTGCCAAAGAGGGTGAGAAGATGGCGTTGACCCGTTTCTATCTTGATACGGAATGGGATGGCTCTGAGATGATGCTCCAATCACGTGCCATGGATGACACCGGCTATATCCAACCATCCAAAGCGCAGCTGCGTGAGGTGCGCGGGCTGAATTCGATCTATCACAACAACTGCATCCAAACATGGTTGGTGCGCTCAAATGGCGAGGCTGAAAATGTTGAAGTTTCCTAAATCCCTTGTACTCATCGCAGCTTCTGTGTTTCTGTCCAACTCCGCTTTCGCTGAGAAGTTAGGGTTGGGGCGCGCGGCCTTGCCTGAAGAAATTGCAGCTTGGGACACTGACGTTCGCCCAGATGGCACAGGATTGCCTGTAGGATCTGGCGATGCATTAATTGGCGAAGAAATTTTTGCAGACCAATGCGCTGCATGTCACGGTGACTTTGCCGAGGGCATCGATAACTGGCCAAAGCTGGCAGGCGGTGCGGACACCCTGGACCACGAAGATCCACTCAAAACAGTTGGATCCTACTGGCCATACTTGTCCACTGCATATGACTACATTCAGCGCTCAATGCCCTATGGCAATGCTGGTACTTTAAGCGATGACGATGTTTATTCGATTGTCGCCTATATCCTCTATTCCAATGATTTGATCGACGATGATTTTGTTCTTTCGAACGAGACCTTCTTGGACGTTGAAATGCCAAATGCGGCTGGATTCATTTTTGATGATCGCGCGCAAGCCGAATATTCGCAATGGAGCGGTGATCCTTGCATGGAAAACTGCAAGGCTGAAGTGAAGGTCACTATGCGGGCTATGGTTTTGGATGTGACACCTGAGGAGACCAAAGCCGAGGAGACGACTGCGGTGGTTGATGCAACGCCAGAGCCGGTAGAAGAGGTTGTGGTTGAAGTCGCGGCCTTTGACGCAGAGTTGGCTAAAGCGGGCGAAAAGGTCTTCAAAAAGTGCAAATCTTGTCACCAGATTGGCGATGGCGCAAAGAATAAATCGGGGCCAGTTTTGAATGGTATCTTCGATAATACCGCTGGCGTTGTGGATGGATTCAAATATTCCAAAGTAATGCGCAAAGCAGGCGAGGATGGCTTGGTCTGGAGTGAAACTGAATTGGCAGCGTTTCTTGCTAAGCCTAAGAAATATATGAAGGGCACCAAAATGTCTTTTGCGGGTCTTAAGAAAGAGAAAGACCAGTTGGCGATCGTTGAATTCCTTAAGTCTCTTGAGGATTGATAAGGTGAGATCTCATTTTCAATTGGTTTTGACACTCGTCGCATCCCTTGCGGCGAGTGCTGGGTGGTCCGAAACATTGGGTGACCCAGTAAAAGGGGCGAAGGTTTTCAAAAAGTGCCAATCCTGCCACCAGGTGGGCGAGGGCGCAAAAAACCGCGTTGGCCCACATCTGAACGGAATTTTTGGCAGCAAAGCCGGAAGTGACCCAACGGCTAAGTATTCAAAGGGGTTGATCCGCGCAGGTGATGATGGGTTGGTGTGGACCCATGAAACATTGGATGCCTTCATCGAGAACCCTAAAGCGCTGGTTTCCAAAACACGGATGAGTTTCCGCGGGATAAAGGGAGCCGATGATCGTTTGGATTTGCTGGCTTATCTGCGCGGGTTTTCAGATGAACCGTCCAATATTCCCGAAGCCGAACCAACAGCTCAAGGCAACTATCACAATCTTGATCCCGCAATCCTCGCGATTGTTGGTGATTCTGAATACGGCGAATACCTCGCAAGCGAGTGCATGACCTGTCACCAGACCAGCGGCGCAAACGACGGTATCCCGGGCATCAATGGCTGGCCGACCGAAGACTTTGTTGTCGCCATGCACGCTTACAAACAAAAACTTAGACCTCACCCTGTCATGCAAATGATGGCTGGGCGATTGTCTGATGAAGAGATCGCAGCCTTAGCTGCGTATTTTAAGGACCTCGAATAGGAGGCCATACTCTGGGAGGAGAAAAACATGAATTTTAACAGACGCTTATTCTTGGGAACCGGTGTTGCCGCAGCAACCACATTGGCTGCACCAAATGTTTTTGCGGCAGGTCACGGCAAGCCACGGGTTGTTGTGGTTGGTGGCGGTGCAGGTGGTGCAACAGCTGCGCGCTACATTGCCAAAGACAGCAAAGGTGCGATTGACGTCACATTGATCGAACCATCCCGCATGTATTACACATGCTTCTTTTCCAACCTGTATTTAGGTGGGATCAAAACCATTGATGATCTTGGCCACTCTTACGGTACTATGGCAGCCGGCGGCGTCAATGTCGTACATGACTGGGCTGTTGGCGTTGATCGTGATGCAAAGACTGTGTCTTTGGCTGGCGGTGGCTCTGTTCCATATGACAAGCTGATCCTTTCCCCGGGCATCGACTTTGTTGATGGCGCTGTTGAGGGCTGGGACCTGTCCTCGCAAAACGCCATGCCGCATGCCTATAAAGGTGGCTCGCAAACTGAATTACTGAAGTCGCAGATCGCTGCTATGCCGCAGGGCGGAACCTTTGCAATGGTCGCACCACCAAACCCATATCGCTGCCCTCCTGGCCCATACGAGCGGGTGTCGATGGTTGCGCATTACCTGAAAGCGAACAACCCGACGGCGAAAATTATTGTGGCCGATCCTAAGCCAAAGTTCTCTAAGCAGGGCTTGTTCCAAGAAGGTTGGGCGAACCACTATGACGGTATGATTGACTGGATCGGTGACGACTTTGGTGGTGGCAACGTTTCTGTTGATCCCGATGCGATGACCGTCACAATCGATGGTGATGTGACCAAAGTTGACGTGTGCAACGTGATCCCTGCGATGAAAGCAGGCCGCATTGCTGAATTGGCTGGCGTGACTGACGGCAATTGGGCCCCTGTGAATGCTGCAGATATGTCGACCAAAGCGGATGCTGACGTTTACGTTTTGGGCGATGCCTCCCAGCAGGGTGACATGCCGAAATCCGGCTTCTCTGCCAATTCACAGGCCAAAGTCTGTGCCAATGCGGTGCGCGGTGCTTTGACAGGGTCCAAAGTGTTCCCTGCCAAGTTCTCGAACACATGCTGGTCACTGATCGACACCAACGATGGTGTCAAAGTTGGCGCGACCTATGAAGCGACAGACGAGAAAATCTCGAAGGTTGATGGGTTCATCTCGCAAACAGGCGAAACCGCCGAGATGCGCAAAGCAACTTACGAGGAATCTGAAGGCTGGTACGCAGGTATCACAGCCGACATGTTCGGTTAAAAAATGGGGAGCCTTGATTTGGATCAAGGCTCCCGCTCTATCTTTGGGATAGGTTGTTGAATGGGGTATTCATGATAAGATCATATCTACTTGCGGCCAGTGCCGCATTGGCTTTGGCCGCTCCCGCATTTGCGCAGGACAATACCACAACTTATCCGTTTGACGGCTCTTTTGATGATGCAACCTTTAGCGTGGAAAACGCGATCATTGGTCTGGGGCTGGTGATTGATTACGTCAGCCACACAGGTGAGATGCTGAACCGCACGGCTGGCGATGTTGGCAGTGGTGTCAAGATATTTGAAGCCGCTGATATCTTCTTGTTTTGCTCTGCGGTTTTGTCGCGCAATGTGATGGAGGCTGATCCGATGAACATTGCCCATTGCCCCTATGGCATTTTCGTAGCGGACCGCGCGGGCGAAGTCATTGTGGGCTACCGCAACTATCCCAAGGGACCAATGCAGCAGGTGCAAGCACTGCTTGACGAAATCGTACAAGAGGCTGTGGCGGAATAATGGATTACCAATCGTTTTTCAAAGGGGCGCTTGATGACTTACGCGACCAAGGCAATTACCGCGTTTTTGCCGACCTCGAACGTCATTGTGGGTCTTTTCCCAATGCGACTGCGCGCGGTGCCGATACCGCAGAGGTGACCATATGGTGTTCCAATGACTACCTTGGGATGGGCCAACACCCCAAAGTTTTGTCTGCTATGCATGAGGCGCTTGATCGCAGCGGGGCAGGGGCTGGTGGCACTCGCAATATTTCGGGCACGACACATGACCATGTTTTGTTAGAATCCGAGCTGGCTGACCTGCATGGCAAAGAGGCGGCGTTGTTGTTCACCTCTGGTTATGTATCGAATTGGGCGGCTTTGGGCACCTTGGCCGCACGCATTCCTGATTGTGTCGTCCTGTCCGATGCGCTGAACCATGCGTCGATGATCGAAGGCATTCGCCATTCCAAGGCCGAACGCATGATCTGGGCACACAATGATCTGGCCGATCTGGAGGCCAAGTTGGCGGCACTGCCGTTGGACCGTCCCAAGTTGATCGCCTTTGAGAGTGTTTATTCCATGGATGGTGATATCGCGCCGATCGCGGAAATCTGCGATTTGGCGGATAATTACAACGCGATGACCTATCTGGACGAGGTCCACGCTGTTGGCCTGTACGGCGCACGTGGCGGTGGAATTGCCCAAGAACGCGGGTTGATGGACCGCCTGACGGTCATCGAGGGAACATTGGGCAAAGCCTTTGGTGTTATGGGCGGATATATTGCTGCCTCAGCGGAGTTGTGCGATTTCATCCGCAGCTTCGCCAGCGGGTTCATTTTCACCACTGCATTGCCGCCAACCGTGGCGGCAGGTGCTGCTGCGTCGATCCGTCATCTAAAGACCAGCCAGACGGAGCGAGACGCGCAAAAGGTCAAAGTGGCCCAAGTCCGCGCGCGGCTTGAGGCGCTTGGCATTCCGCATGTGGACAACCCCAGCCACATCATTCCGGTGATGGTGGGCGATCCGGTCAAATGCAAATACATCTCGGATGTGTTGTTGAAGGATTATGGCATCTACATCCAGCCGATCAACTTCCCAACCGTTCCTAAAGGCACAGAACGGTTGCGGATTACGCCGTCGCCTGTCCATTCAGAGGCGGACATTGACCATCTGGTAAATGCACTTGGTCAGCTTTGGGAGCAATGCCAACTGGCGCGGATGCCTCAGGCGGCGCAGTAACCCTTTTATACATTCGAAACCGCCTATTGTAGCTGTTACGGGTGCTTATTCAAACTCCATCTGCTCATAGACGCGCCCGGCGTTTTTAGTCGCCAGTTCTTCAAATGTATCAAGATGAGCATATGGGGTTTGATCCACATAGTATGCTTCTGCCAAATCACCGTCATCTTCCAATTGGGCACCAATCTTTTCGCGCAGATAGATCAAATAATCGCGGGTATACCTGCGAACCTGATCCATGTTTGTGGGATGCCCGTGTCCGGGAATGACGTAGGTCGCGTTTAGGATCTCAAATTTGGTATCCCAAGTTTCAATCCAATCCGCTGCAATCGTATGTTCGAAAATTGGCAGCATACGTTCGTGAAACGCCATGTCACCCGCGATTACTAGGCTATGTTGTGGAAGCCAGATCACTATATCACCAGGGCTGTGCGATGGCCCAAGGTAGCGCGCCTCGATTTTCATGCCGCCCATTTCGACGGCATAAATATCATCGAAAGTCAGAGACGGCAGGACAACTGTCGTCTTGTCCGCTCGCTCTTTCAGGCGCGCTTGGGCTGCGCGTAAAGATTGCGCCCCTCTGTTCTCGAATTCAGTGGCAGCATCTTCATGAGCAATGATTTCGACGTCTTGTTCAACCCAATAAGAATTGCCCAGCATGGCGTGACCTTGACCATTTTCATTGAGCACCAACTTGACGGGTTGTTCAGTGATTACTTTGATTTCTGTATGTAACGCCGCAGCCAACTGATAAGATCCACCGCCATTAATTACGACAACACCGTCACCCGTGATGATAAAACTGAGGTTGTTGTTGTGGCCTGCATTTTCATAAGTCGGTGGGGCAGTGGCCCCAATCGCGGAAAATACATTTGGTATGACTTCTACTGGTTTCGAATAAAGGACAGAGGCGGGATATTGATCTGGTATGTCTTCGCTTGCATATGCTGGGCAAGCGATCATCGCGCAGACGAGGGCCAAATTCTTTATCATCAAGCGTCGGCCACAAAGGCATAGCCATCTGCGGTTTTATCAACGTGTCCGAGGCCGTTACCGGCTAGGTGATAGCCGATCACTCGGGTCTTTTCGTGTGCCAACTGATCCATCAAGGCAACACGTGTCGCCGCGGCTGTTTCTGGATCCTGATCCGAGCCCGAAATCCACTCTGGTTTTGCGAATGCGATGTGGTCGTTGCCAATGCAATCACCAAGGATCATTACCGCTTCTGTACCGTGACGAACCTCGATCGCCATATGACCAGGAGTGTGGCCTACTGTAGCGCGGGCGGCGACACCGCTCATGATCTCTTCGCCATCATTGAAAAATGACATCTGGTCTTCAATCATTGCAAGTCTACGCTGTGCTCCCACTGCAAAGGATGCGCGGGCCTCTCCGATATTGTTGACGGTGTTTGGGTCCATCCAGTAGTCCCATTCGACCTTGCCAATCATATAGTTCGCTTCAGGGAATAAAGGGTCGTCAAAATCATCAAGTAACCCCCACAGGTGATCAGGATGGGCGTGGGTGAATACGATGTCAGTGATGTCTTCTGGAGCCACGTTCAATGCTTCAAGCGATTCCTGTAAGATTCCAGAGTTTGGTGAGAAATCAGGCCCAGACCCTACGTCAAACAACACGGTCTTGTCTTCATGGCGCATCAAGGTAACGTTGCAAGGAGGCGCGAGAACCTCGTGCGATTGGCCATACTTTTTAAGAATAGGCAGCAGTTCGTCTTGCGGCATTGGATCGAAAATGAACCCGCCGGGCAAAGTTAATGAGCCATCACTCACGACATCAATTCGAATATCGCCCAGTGAAAGTTCAGCATGAGCGAGTCTGGCTGGCAAGCCAAATGCTGTGCTGGCAGTTAGCGCAGCCCCGCCTTTAAGAAACTGTCGTCTTTCTAATGCCATGCTTGCTTCCAATTCATTCTGTAATATGAATATGAATGATTGTTTGACTTGGGGCAAGCTATATTGAATGAGGCAAGCTATATTGAATTTGCTTTAAAGCACTGACGGATTTGTGACGGCAACATCAGTTTATCGTGGTCGATCCTTTCAACAATTACGCGGGTCGATCGAGGCTTGAAACGGGCCCTCTGAGTTATTGGAGCTGTCGCTTAGGTAGATTACTGCTGATCGGGATAGACACCCGCGGGCAGACTAAGATGGGGGTCTTCGAATAGATCAACGGATTTTAAATCTTCGTGTCGATGGTTCGATTCCACCCTCGTAAACCATTTAGGTCAACAATAACAATGACTTAAAATGGTGTTAAATTCCAAAAAACCGCTAAAATCAAAAACACACCCTAAACACACTTTTTGCCGTGTTGCTGACTATTTTTATGGCTGAATCGCTGTGTTGAACACAGTGTAGGCTAGTGCTGTGTTGCTAACACTGTGTTGGCGGAGTTTTGTGCGGACATTGTTGGGAAAACAAAGCTTGGAGTTTGCTTCTTGGAACCAAGAACTTCACAGCTTCGCCTCTAGGCGGACATTGGTGCATCTCGCGGCGAACGGCAGCAACGAGCCCAAACTACCGATATTCTGCTTCGCGGCGAATGGCGGCTTTTGGTCTATGGGGTTAAACTTATAATATTCGGGCATTCGTCCTATTGCATCATCTTTTCATGAACCGCTTCCATACCACGGTCAGCCATATCTGTGACCTCGGCAGCATGTTCCTGGAGCGCCGCGACAAGTTCTGTGTCTTGTGAGGTTTGCGTTACTACGATGCCTTCGTCAGTCAGTTCGATCTCGGATTCAATTTTGTCCCCCCGTTGAAAGAAAACATCCAAAGTCCGGCTCTGAATGAGGATCTTTGGGTCGTCTTTATCCTCAACGCGGCGGATCATCCCGAAGACATGGCTGACCAACTGATTCATCACCTCTTCATCCGATGATCGCGTAACGGTACGGATACCATTAGGGAGATTGGTGACTTCTCGCGTGATAGTCCCAAAATTGCGGAACATAACCGCAAGCTCGGCGCTTTCTTCGGGTGTCGCATTTTCCCCACGTAAGCCAGGCATATTGATCTCATCATGCCCTGTTCCATCGGCCCCGTGCATATGACCGCCCCCTGACATGTGGTGAGACATCATGTAGGGGGTGTTTCCCTTGAAGTAGAAAACACCTCCCGTTGCCAGCGCCACCAAGGCAATCAGCCCGATCACAATTCGAGTTTTGCCGTACTTTTGCAGTAAAGAAGTCATCGTCAATTCCGATACATAAGAGTTTTTATAGTTCATCTATTCCGCTTATCGCGCAGTTCACATATGATAGAGATCATGTACCCAGAGATTGTTACCCTTTTCGACGATGCCCAAACGACGTGCCTTGCCAAGGGTCAAGCCCTATTTCGAAACGCTGAACCCGTCAGATTTATGTTTATTGTGGAAGAGGGCTGCGTGGAATTGGTGCGTCATGCGCGATCTGGCACCCGTTTGGTGCTGTCACGTGTAAGGCCGGGATATGTGTTGGCAGAGGCTTCAGCCTACGCAGAGGCCTATCATTGTGATGGGGTGTCGCTTGCCCGATCACGCGTGAAGGTGTATCTACCACTGAATTTCAGCAAAAGTTAGCTGCAAACGCAAACTTGCAGTACGTCTGGGCCAAAGCCCTTGCGCATGAATTGCAGGCCGCGCGTATGAATGCTGAGGTACGTACTTTACGCACAGTCGCTGAAAAAGTTGATGTCTGGCTGGAAAGTAACAAATTGCTCCCACCGAAGGGTGAGTTGCAGGTTTTAGCGCAAGTTCTAGGCGTCACACGGGAAGCACTGTATAGGGAACTAGCCAAACGCAGAGTATAGCACGAGTTTGCTTCAGGAAGTTCCAAAAGCAGCCTTTGGGCTGGTTACAGCGAATTCACCCTTTGTCCGCATAGGAGACCTTAGTGCAGAGCGCAGCGAATGTGTGCTGCCAGACCTCTCCCCCTCCAAACACACACTTTGGTAGACTTGTTGGTTCATTGAGCCATAGTGTTGCTTTGAGGAGCAGGACATGCGGCAGCTGCGCGATGACACACATCTGATACTGGACGGCGAGGTGCGTGTGTATCGGCGTGAGCGCAGCAAGCGCTGGCAGGCAGCATTTGTTATTGACGGGCACACCATCCGCATCAGCACTGGCAAGCGCGATTTGGCTGAGGCCAAGGAATACGCCCGCGACACGTTCCTTGAATACAAGTTCCGACACAAGAACGATCTGCCCATAGTCACCAAGAAGTTCTCTGACGTTGCAAAGTTGGCCATCGCAGATATGCGCAAACAGCTGGATGCTGGCTTGGGGGCGCAGGTCAGGTTACATCATGAAGCCACAACCAAACACGGTCACGCATTTCATTTGATTGTGCTATTTTATAAAAGGCCGCATATCCGCGGTACACTTCATCCCAGCCCGTTCTATCACTCGCTCGCACGGGGCGTACCGTAATGTTCTGTTTTTTGGTCACAGTTTGCTCCTTTGAGCATGGAGTGTTTGAGATGTATTCAGGCCACAATCCGTAGCTTGAAAAATAAGAGTTAGTTTACCTAAACGATGAGCTAAGGAGTTTATAAATTTGTAGACTTTCGACTGCTTTAATAGTTTTTTACTTGAGTTTTGTACAAGATTTCTCGCTGGATGCATTGTGCATCGGCTTTCAAAACCGTTAGCACCAGTTGCAATCTCTTGAAATGTCTGTGTTGTCATTTTTCAAAATAGACTTATTGCCACTGATATCTGCAATGACTTTTAATCTATATCTAGAGTATTTTTTGTCCCCAATTATACGATTTTTGTCGAAAGTTCCTTGCTCTAGATTACAAGCTTGATAGCGTAAGCAACGACACTGAGTACCAGAACGCTGGCCAACCAGAGGGCGGCGAACCACACCCATTTTGATACAAGGGATGATTTCATTAGTGATACCCCTCGTCTGGATCGACCTTCCCACGAAACACCCAGTAAGCGTAGGCGGTATAGGCCAAGATCATTGGTACCAAAACAACAGTGCCAACCAACGCAAAGCGCAAGCTTTTGTCAGGTGCCGCTGCATCCACAATTGTCAGGTTTGGCGGTATGATGTTGGGATAGAAACTGATCCCAATGCCGATAAAGCACAGCACAAAAATGCTAATTGACGCTAGAAATGGCTGGCCATCCTTGCCCGCGTTTAAGCCTGTGAACAATGCCCACGCAGCAAGTAGCACAGCGCCTGGCATCAACACGCTGAAGATGCTGCCTGGTAGGTTGAGCCAGCGGTTGAAGTATTCTGGATCTTGAAAAGGAGTCAAAATACTGACGACACCGATAAACCCAAGTGTCGCCGCTGCGAGCCACCAAGCATAGCCTTGCATTTTGCGTTGTAGGCCATCTTCAGTTTTGTAGATAAGCCATGTTGCGCCAAGTAATGCATAGCCAATCACAACAGCCAATCCTGTGAGAATGGAGAACGGACTGAGCCAATCCCACCAGCCACCAGAATAGGCGCGACCCGTGATCTGGATGCCCTGTACCAAAGCGCCAAGTGCAATACCCTGCATGAACGCGGCGACGATTGATCCACCAAAAAATGCGATGTCCCAAATAGGTTTCCAGCGCTCTGTTCGCCAGCGGTATTCAAAGGCCACACCGCGAAAGATCAGTGCCAGCAACATTAAGATGATAGGCATATAAAGCGCGGGCATGATGATGGCATAGGCCAGCGGGAAGACGGCGAACAATCCGCCCCCACCCAGTACAAGCCAAGTCTCGTTCCCGTCCCAGATCGGTGCGATAGAGTTCATCATTGTGGACTTCTCTCTCTCGCCTTCGGCGAAAGGGAACAAGATACCGACGCCAAGGTCAAACCCATCAAGGATCACATAGGTCAGCACAGCAAATGCGATGATGCCGGCCCAGATAAAGGAAAGTTCAAACATTGTATGGCTCCTTATTCGCCTGGGATTGAATCAGGGGTAGTTTGCATGATCGGTGTGATACCGGCTGTACGGATAGGCCCATCTTTAAGGTCGGGGTCAGGCTTGCTGGTTGGAGCATTCATCATGCGCAGGAGATAGAAAGTACCCGCGCCGAATACAAAAAAGTAGACAACGATAAACGCAAGGAGTGAGGCGGCGACCGCAGGTGCTGCGACCGGTCCAAGACTGTCCGATGTCCATAAAACACCATAAACAGTAAAAGGTTGACGCCCAACTTCGGTGGTGATCCACCCCGCAAGAACAGCTACGAAGCCCATTGGCCCCATTAAAATGGCGGTGCGGTGCAGCCATTTGTCCTCATACAATCGTCCGCGCATCCGTCGCAGTAAGCTCCACGCACCCAGACCAAGCATCGCAAAACCGAGGCCAACCATGATACGGAAACTCCAGAATATGATCGCCACGGGAGGTTCATCTTCGTCTGGAATGGTATCTAAGCCATCGAGTGGAGCACCCCATTCATGCTTCAATATTAGACTGGAAACTTGTGGAATCTCGATGGCGTAGTCGATACGTTTCTCCGCAGGATTGGGGATTCCGAACAAGATCAAGGGAGCGCCATGTGGGTGGCTATCATAATGCCCTTCCATTGCCATAACTTTGGCAGGCTGATGTTCAAGCGTATTAATCCCGTGAAAATCACCTGCAAGAATTTGCAGTGGGGTAACAACGATTAGCATCCACATTGCCATCGAGAACATCTGGCGTGCAGGTCCGTCTTCACGATTGCGCAAAAGATGTAGGCCACCAACACCGCCTACAACAAGCGCGACAGTCAGATAGGCGGCAAGCACCATATGAACCAAGCGGTAAGGGAAGGAAGGGTTAAACACGATTGCCAACCAGTCTTTGGGAACGAACTGTCCAAGTTCATTGATGCTGTAGCCCGCCGGGGTCTGCATCCAAGAGTTCACCGATAAAATCCAAGTAGCTGACATCAATGTCCCAATGGCGACCATAGCGGTGGCAAACATATGGAGCTTGTTACCCACACGTTCGCGACCAAACAGCATAATGCCAAGAAAGCCAGCTTCGAGGAAGAATGCGGATAAGATTTCGTAGGCCATAAGGGGGCCGAGCACTGGGCCCGTCTTATCAGAAAAGACGGACCAGTTTGTGCCAAACTGATAGGACATCACAATGCCTGACACGACACCCATGCCAAACGCGACGGCAAATATCTTTTTCCAGTAGTTAAACAATGTCAGATAGGTTTCATCCTTGGTCCGCAGCCAAAGACCGTTCAAGACAGCCAGATAGCTGGCCAATCCGATTGAGAAGGCAGGGAAAATGATGTGGAACGAGATGGTGAACGCGAATTGAATACGCGCGAGTGTTTCTGCTGTAAAGCCTTCGAGCATGGGTGTCTCCTATGTGGCGAAAATGGGTGGCACGTGATGCCGCCCGACTATCTGTTAGGTTCTCGGGCCAAAATCAGCAGTTGTAATTATGCCATCCATATTGCGATCAATGGCCGTAAACCAAACATCTACCTGACCTAGAAATTCATCGCGTGATACCTTGCCGTCCTTATCGACGTCGTTGAAATCCATCTTCATACCACCTTGAACGCGTTTCATACCGCCTTTACCTTCCTCGGCATTTCCTTCCATGTCGGCCTTTCGGGCGTCGTCGAAATAGGTATATTCCTCGTCGGATAGCTTACCGTCCTCGTCGCTGTCGAAGGTGTAAAAGACATTGTTACGCCTTTCGCGCAATTCCTCAGCTGTAACTTTGCCGTCAGCGTTCTGGTCCCAGTTTTCAACAAAGCGCGTGCCCGGTTTTACGTTGCCTTCAGCAAAGGCGGAAAAAGGTGCCACGGCAAGGCAAAGCATAAGTAAAGTTTTCATTGTATCTTCCTTTATTCGTTAATGTTTACCGTCCTCAGGTAGGGACGGATTGTTTCGAACCCTTGCGGAAACTTCTTTTGCGCGTCCACATCTGACAGGGTTGGCGGGATGATGGCGCGATCGCCTGGGCGCCAGTCAGCGGGCAAGGCCACGCCCTTAGCATCTCCAGTTTGCAGCGCGTCGATCACCCGCAGAATTTCATCAAAATTTCGGCCCACGCTCATCGGGTAGGTCATCGTCAGGCGCAACTTCTTGTCGCTGTCGATGATGAACACAGAACGTACAGCGGCTGTTTCAGACTGTGATGGGTGGATCATTTCATAAAGCTTGGCGGTCTTGAGGTCAGCATCCGCAACAATAGGGAACCGCATGGTCGTATTCTGCGTGTCGTTCACGTCTTCGATCCATTTCAGGTGTTCTTCAACTGTGTCTGTGCTGAGCCCAATAGGCTTAACGCCGCGCTTGGTGAATTCAGCACTGAGTTGCGATGTGCGTCCCATTTCAGTCGTGCAGACGGGTGTGAAATCCGCTGGGTGGCTGAAGAAGAAGGCCCAGTCGTCGCCGATCCAATCGTGGAACGAGATTGGTCCAGTGGTGGTTTCCGCGGTGAAGTCGGGGACGATGTCCCCCAAAAGCAGTGTCATAATGTTGGCTCTCTCGTTTCGTTTGACCGATATCTACGTGAAGTCAGGGAGTGAGTTCAGTGACAAAATCACTCAACTTGCAAATAACTTACATTGGTAATAGATCTTTGATTAAGGAGGACAAGATGAAACTCACAACATATACTAACTACGCCCTACGATCGCTTCAACTTGCCGCACTCAAGGCCCCGAATCGCATCAAGGTTGATGATGTCGTTAAGGTTCACGGGCTTGCGCGCCCCCATATTGTGAAGATTGTGCACGAGCTTGGCCGTGCAGGATACCTGGAAACTGTTCGTGGACGTGGTGGTGGATTTTTCTTAGCGAGGCTTCCTGAAGAAATTATTATTGGCGATGTAGTACGCTTGACAGAAGGGCCATTAGACCTTGTTGAATGCTTCAATCCTGAGAAAAACACTTGTCCGTTGATCGGAATTTGTAAGCTATCAAGGGCGATACAAAAGGCAACCAAGGCATTTATGGACGTCCTTGATGACCTGACACTGGCTGATATTGCATCCAACAAAGGCGAGCTTTTAGCGCGCATTGCTCCAATTGAAGAGGGTATCGTAGCATCGATACGCAAGACCCAATGAGTGCTATTGATTGGACGGATCGGTTCAAGGGAACGAAAGCTTTGCCGCGCTCTGTGCGCGACAGGCTTCTTAATGTGGCGCTTATTCGCGATCATAAAAAGGGGTATCAGGTGTTTGGGCCGGAAAACGTACCAGATAGCCTGATCTTCTTGTATGAAGGCGCGATCCGCGTTTCACAAACCTCCGGCAATGGGCGGGACATTGTTCTGTACCGCGTCGACGCTGGCGAAAGCTGCGTTTTAACGACGGCCTGTATGTTGGCTGAAGAGGCGTATAACGCCGAAGGGATTGCAGAAACGAACATAAAGGTGGTGGCATTGCCCAAGATGTCGTTTGATCGTCTGGTAGCGGAAGAACCTGCTTTCCGGTCGTTTGTCTTCGCAGCTTATTCACGTCGGCTAATTGATCTTTTGCGGGTCGTAGACGATGTCGCCTTCGGACGGATTGATGTGCGCCTTGCCGAACGGCTGTTGATGCTGGCCGGTGAAGACAAAGAAGTAGCGGCTACACATCAAGAGATAGCAAGCGAGCTTGGAACCGCGCGTGAAGTAATCTCGCGCGTGCTGCATGATTTTCAAAAGCGTGGGCTTATCTCCCAATCCCGCGGTCGTATTGCACTTTCAGATAAATCATCTTTACGTGCGATTGCTGAAAGCCAATAAATGGCTTTTTTTTGACAGTTACGTGACAATATCACTGAAACTACAATGCTTAACCTATATCACGTAGTTAACTTAAAGTTAGGAGAAGATTATGACCATTAACGTTGGGGTGATTGACCGCATTATACGCGCCGCTTTGGGCGTAGTTCTACTCTATCTCGCCTTTATAAGCGGTCTGTCGTTGTTTGCGGCCCCGCTGTTTAAATTTGGTGCAGCAGTGATCGGTGTGGTGATGCTTGCGACCTCAATCTTGAAGATGTGCCCTATCTATTCAATTCTTGGCCTCAAGACTTGTAAGGATTGCTGAGATGGAGACACTTTTCACACCATTCGCATCACTCGGCGGCGGAATGTTGATAGGTCTGGGCGCGGTCCTTCTTATGTTTGGCCTGGGCCGTATTCTTGGCGCTACCGGCATTATGTCTGGCCTCGTTTTTGCCGAAAGCAGTTCTGAGTTTTCATGGCGCGCGGCGATGGTTGTCGGTATGATTTTGGCACCAGGCCTTATTTTTTTGATGACCGGAGCAATGCCAGAGCTGGACGTCCCTGTTAGTCCGCTGATGATTGTCATCGGTGGTGTGATCGTCGGATTTGGCGCGAGCCTTGGGTCGGGCTGTACATCGGGTCATGGAGTTTGCGGCCTGTCGCGTCTCTCCGTTCGTTCAATTGTAGCTGTGCCAACCTTCATGGTGACCGCAGCTATCACCGTTTACCTGATCCGTCACGTGTTTGGAGTCTGATGCCAATGAAACTTATCTACGCACTTTTCACCGGCCTCGTCTTTGGCGTCGGCATCTCGATTTCTGGCATGATTAACCCTGCCAAGGTTTTTAACTTCTTCGACATAGCGGGCACGTGGGACCCAAGCCTTGCTTTTGTGATGGGCGGCGCGGTTATCGTCACTTTCATCGGCTATCGTTTGGCCTGGCGTCGAAATGCACCGCTGTTTGGTGAGCAATTTGAGTTCCCGACTAACAGGGCAATCGATGCCCGCCTTGTGGGCGGCTCCGCAATCTTCGGGATCGGTTGGGGTATTGCAGGGTTCTGTCCGGGCGCTGCAATTCCCGCACTTGGTACAGGTCGCTGGGAAGTTGTTCTTTTCCTCGCAGCCGTGACAGCAGGGTTCTATGTGCGGCGTCTTTTCACACCAACACAATCAACTAAGAAGGCTGCGTAAAATGGCACCTAAAACAACAATGGTAGTTGCCGCGGTCGTCATGGCAGGCGCGGTAGGTGTGGGTGCCACGTATTTTGTAATGTCACGTGGATACGATATGATGGGTCATCACAGCGGCGGAATGATGCAGCATGATGAGGCCAATATGCCCGGCTTACAGGGTGAAAACGCAACACCCGAAGAAAGCGCGGAACTGGCTGTCATGTTTCGCAGCTTTAAGACGATCACACGGGACGTGGAAAACTTGCCGGACGGCATCCGCACCGTAACAAGGTCTTCCGACCCAGAAGTGATGAACTCATTGGTCAGTCATGTTATTGGCATGATCGATCGTGTCGATGAGTTAGATGATCCGAAGATTGGAATCCAAAGCCCAACGCTGGATATCTTTTTTATCCGTGGACAGGGGATCACCTCCGACATCGACGTCACAGACGACGGGATCGTCGTGATCCAGACATCGCAGGATGCCGACGTGGTTGCTGCATTGCATGAACACGCAGCTGAAGTGACCGCAATGGCGGATCGCGGCATGCAAGCTGTGCACGAAATGATGATGGGAAATGGCGAAAGCCACTGACCTCTTAAAAAGGATAACTTACCATGGCATATACACAAAAATTCCAAGCGTTGGCTGATGCCGCTCAGAAAGTTGTTGGTTCTGTTGCCCCAGAAGATGTTGACAGTTTGCTTTCATCCGGAGCTGTCGCTTTAGATATTCGTGACAAAGAAGAACATGATGCAGGCCATATTCTGGGGGCGATCAACATCAGCCGCGGAAAACTGGAAATGAATGTTGAAGGTGCCTTGCCTGATCTTGATGCGACCATCCTTTGTTATTGCAACGCTTATAACCGGGGCGCGTTATCCGCCGCATCGCTACATGACATGGGCTATAAAAACGCTCGCTACATTGCAGGTGGCCTGAACGCCTATCGCAAGATCGAAAGAAGCACATAGCTCTATAAAACTTTGAGAATACCATCAACAGGCGTCGAATTTTTTGACGCTGCGTCTTCCGCACCAATCACGACAGCCCAACACAGGCATTCTTAGGAGTTACGAACATGACAAATTGTCCTGTAAACATGAATATCAAGCCAGAGGTTGAAGCCTTCTTTGACGCCCCGACCAACACCATCAGCTACGTTGTAAAAGACCCATCTTCTGTTTCATGTGCAATCATCGACAGCGTCATGGATCTGGATTATGCCGCTGGTCGAATCACCCACGAAAGCGCCGACAAAATGATCGCCCATATTAAAGAGCGCGGTCTTAAACTGGAATGGATCATAGAAACCCATGTCCACGCCGATCACCTGAGTGCTGCCCCCTACATTCAACAGGAATTGGGTGGCAAGGTTGGTGTCGGCGAAGGCATCATGATTATTCAAGAAACCTTCGGCAAAATCTTTAACGAAGGCACAGAGTTCCAGCGTGATGGTTCGCAGTTTGATGCGCTTTTCAAGGACGGCGACACCTACATGATCGGCAATATGCAAGCGATTGCCATCTTCACCCCCGGCCATACACCTGCCTGCATGGTGCACGTTATCGGTGATGCGACCTTTACTGGCGATACATTGTTCATGCCCGATGGAGGCTCTGCGCGCGCCGATTTCCCGGGCGGAGATGCGAGTATCCTTTACGATTCTATCATGAAAGTGTTGAGCCTGCCTGACGATATGCGCCTATTCATGTGCCACGACTATGGTCCGAATGGCCGTGACATTGCATGGGAAACAACCGTAGCGGATGAGAAGGCAAACAACATCCACTTAGGTGGCAGCAAGACGAAGGAAGACTTCGTCAAGTTTCGCACCGAGCGGGATGCGCAATTGGCGATGCCAAAGCTCATCATTCCATCGCTACAAGTGAATATGCGTGCAGGCGAAGTGCCAACAGACAAAGACGGTAACCCAATGCTCAAAGTACCGGTCAACGGTCTGTAACTCTGGAGAAAATCATGGAAATTAAGAAAATTACGGACAAAGTTTCTGTTTCACCGCAAATCTCTCTGGGTGACATGGCAGACATCAAGAAAGCCGGATTTCGTGCAATCATTTGCAACCGTCCTGATGGCGAGGGCGCAGATCAACCGAGCTACGCGGAAATCGAGAAGGCGGCAAAAAAGGCCGGTCTTGAAATCGCATATGTTCCGGTTCAATCGGGCATGGTGACCGATGAAAATGTGACCGAGTTTGACACCGCTTTGAAAACCTTGCCACGTCCAGTTCTGGGCTATTGCCGTTCAGGCACACGCTCGGCCACGCTTTGGTCGTTGCATGAGGCTCACAAACGTCCGCTGTCCGAAATCCTCGCAGCGACAAAAGCCGTTGGATATGACATGAGCGGCGTTGCAAGCCGTATCGCGAATGGCGGCAAAACACCGACCCAGACCGGCGATGCAAAATATGATGTTGTGATTGTCGGTGGCGGGGCAGGCGGCATCGCTACGGCCGCAAGCTTGCTTTCACGCAAATCAGACCTGTCTATTGCGATCATTGATCCGTCTGACGTGCATTATTATCAGCCGGGGTGGACCATGGTCGGTGGCGGCGTGTTCGAGGCCAGCGAAACAGCCAAAACGATGGCGTCACTGATCCCGCGCGGCGTCAAATGGATCAAGGCAGCGGTTGCAGCCTTCGAGCCTCAAAACAACGCCGTCATCCTTGAAGGCTGCGTCGTCGTGAACTATGACCGGCTTGTGGTTTCCCCTGGTCTCAAACTGAACTGGGCAGGTGTCGAAGGTCTTGAAGAGACCTTGGGGCGCAATGGTGTCACATCGAACTACCGCTATGATTTGGCACCCTACACGTGGCATCTCGTGCAAGAGATGAAAGAAGGCCGCGCGTTGTTTACCCAACCGCCGATGCCGATCAAATGCGCAGGTGCGCCGCAAAAGGCGATGTATCTGTCAGGTGATGCTTGGTTCCGACGCGGTGTGCTGAAGGACGTCGACATCCAGTTCATGAATGCCGGTGGCGTGCTGTTTGGGGTCAAGGAATACGTGCCTGCGCTGATGGAATATGTCAAAAAGTATGATGCTGATCTGAACTTTTTCCATACACTCACGTCCGTGGATGGTGCCGCAAAGAAAGCCACGTTCAAAGTCGCTAAGCCCGATACGGACCCGACGGAAATCACGGTGGATTTCGATATGATGCATGTCTGCCCACCACAGGTTGCGCCCGATTTCATTCGCGTGTCTCCGTTGGCGGATGCCGCGGGATGGGTGGATGTCGATCAAGCGACACTGCGTCACAAAAACTATGACAACGTATGGTCATTGGGGGATGTTATGAACGCGCCAAATGCCAAAACCATGGCAGCTGCACGCAAGCAAGCGCCAGTCGTTGCTGAGAACATCGTTGCTGATATCAAGGGCGGATCACCTGTGGCCCAATACGACGGCTATGGTTCTTGTCCGTTGACCGTTGAACGCGGCAAAATCGTGCTGGCAGAATTCGGGTATGGCGGTGCTCTCAAGCCGAGCTTCCCATCCTTTATTATCGATGGGACCAAGCCAAGCCGTGCGGCATGGTTCATGAAGGAAAAGCTGCTACCACCGATCTATTGGCAAGCCATGCTGAAGGGCAAAGAATGGATGGCGAAACCTGAGGACATCAAGGTGACGGCCGACTAGCGTCTGACGAACCATCATAGTGGGTGCCGCAGCGGTGCCCGCCGCTTGATTGGTCTGTTTTGTTCCCCGACAGACCTACACTTGGCGGTCAGAGTCATTTTCTCTGATCGCCGCCTTTCTTGGATCAATTGTCATGCATCACCTTCGCCAATACCTCCCAATCCTCGAATGGGGCCGCCGCTACGACCGCAATACATTTTCCAATGACATGATAGCGGCCGTGATTGTGACGATCATGCTGATCCCGCAATCTTTGGCGTATGCGCTTTTGGCAGGATTGCCGCCAGAGGCCGGGATCTATGCCTCAATCGCGCCGATCGTGCTTTATGCTATCTTCGGGACAAGCCGCGCTTTGGCGGTTGGGCCCGTGGCAGTTGTATCGCTGCTAACAGCTTCGGCAATTGGTCAGGTCGCTGATGCCGGTACAGCAGGTTATGTGATTGCGGCGTTGACGCTGGCATTCTTATCCGGAGTGTTTTTGCTTTTACTGGGTGTGTTCCGCTTAGGTTTTTTCGCAAATTTTCTAAGCCATCCTGTGATCGCGGGCTTTATCACGGCCTCAGGTATTCTCATCGCGACAAGCCAGCTCAAACATATCTTAGGCGTTGATGCACACGGTCATACCTTGCCCGAAATGCTCGGATCGATCTTTGAACATCTTGACCAGATTAGTTGGATCACTCTCATCATCGGTTTCACAGCGACCTCTTTTCTGTTTTGGGTACGCAAGAACTTGAAGCCGCTCCTGACAAAATTAGGCCTATCGCCCCTTATGGCGGATATTCTGACCAAAGCCGGACCCGTTGCCGCCGTTGTTGCGACAACGGTTTCTGTGTGGGCCTTTGGGTTAGCCGACAAAGGTGTGAAAATCGTTGGGGAAGTTCCCCAAAGTCTGCCACCTTTGACAATGCCTAGCTTTTCACCTGAATTGATGAGTTCCTTACTTATTCCGGCAATCCTTATTTCGATCATTGGTTTTGTTGAAAGCATCTCTGTTGCGCAAACGCTTGCTGCCAAGAAACGCCAGCAAATCGACCCTAACCAGGAGCTGATCGGACTGGGGGCTGCAAACCTTGGCGCGGCGTTCACGGGTGGTTTTCCTGTCACAGGTGGATTTTCCCGTTCGGTGGTTAATTTTGATGCTGGGTCAGAAACACCTGCCGCCGGCATCTATACGGCAATGGGTTTGGCCGTCGCAGCCCTCTTTCTCACTCCTCTAGTATTTTTCCTACCAAAGGCGACGCTTGCAGCCACGATCATCGTTGCCGTTCTCAGTCTTGTGGATTTGACCATTCTGAAGAAGACATGGAACTATAACCGCGATGACTTTCTGGCGGTCTTTGTCACCATTCTTCTGACTTTGTCCCTAGGTGTCGAAGTCGGTGTTGCTAGTGGGGTCACTATCTCGATTCTTCTGCATCTTTACAAAACTTCACGCCCACATGTCGCCGAAGTAGGCCTTGTGCCAGGCAGTCAGCATTTCCGCAATATTCAGCGTCACGACGTGGAAACAGATCCGACTCTCCTGACATTGCGCGTTGACGAAAGCCTGTACTTTATTAATGCGCGGTTCCTGCAAGATATGGTGCAGGCTCGGGTTAGCGAAGGCACCGAAATTAAAAATGTCATCTTGATGTTCTCGGCGGTGAACGAGGTAGACTATTCCGCCCTCGAAAGCCTCGAGGCAATTAATCTACGTCTCAAGGATATGGGCATCGGGTTTCATTTGTCTGAGGTTAAAGGTCCCGTGATGGACCGCCTCAAGTCAACGCATCTGATCCTTGACTTGAATGGCGATGTCTTCTTGTCACAGTATGATGCGACTATGGCGCTGAGGTTCAAAGCAAGGATCTGAGAGGGTAGTAAAAGCGGTAGGTGTTGTCAGACAAACTTGACGGTTTCGCGGCCGATCCCTATTTTTGGTAAATGACAACATGTTCTCCCTTTAAATATTTCAAGACTTCACCTGAAATCATCCGGTTGGCAGTGATGTATTACATACGTTATCCATTTAGTTTTCGTCAGGTGGAAGACATCTTGCATGAACGCGGTGTTTTCGATTGCTGTGTTAAACACAGCATTTTTCCCCTAATCTAAAAATACCGCAAAAACATACTTACGCGCACACTAAAAAAATCACCCATTAAGTCATTGATTATAAGTATTTAATTAATACCGCCTCCATTGAAAATCCTCATGTCGGTGGTTCGATTCCGCCCTCGGGCACCATTTAAACTTCCTGAGATCAGTCGTTGATGGTGTTTCTGAAAACTAACCAAATTGCGCGTCTAGGATTTTCGATTTAGACACTGTCTGAATGTGGTTGCGTGTCTTTTGAACACCTTTGCATAAACGAGCGAGCTTGGCTTGGCGATCAATCCATCATAATATTGGACCAAGCGCGAGTGATGCGCTAGTTTCACGATTGTTACACTCAATGAACACTACTGAGTTTTGGGGCGAGTTACTTTAGATCCCTTGAACTCAATTAAGCACGGGAAAAGCGAAGACTCTCATGACTGGAATTTTCAAGGTTGTTTTACTATCGATTTGCATGATTGTGGCCCACGGATCTACAGCGATTGCGAGTCCATCATTCAATTGTGCGAAAGCATCGCTACCCGACGAATTCGTTATTTGTTCAAGTAATCGGTTGTCCGAGCTCGACCGAATAGTGGCGTCTGCATATGCCTACTTACGGTCATCGTTGGGGTCGACCAGAGTGAAGCAAATTGGCTTGCCGCTGCTGAGAATGCGTCAGTCCTGCAAATCCAATTTTGATTGTATTCAAGCGCGTCAAATTGATGCGATCCGTGCTTACCAAGCTGCAGGCGCGCCAGTGTCACTGCCAGATTGGACTCGTCCGAAACAGGCAGTAAGATCGCAAACGATTATCAAGACCAATGTCGTAGAAACAACAATCAACATCGATGTTAAAGGGATCCAAGCCGAACTTAATTCAACTGCTTTGCAGAAATTTGTTCTGCAAGAACTATTAGAAATGCAGAAGTTAAAAAGTGCTTCCGGCGATCAACTTAGTGCTTTTGCAATTGGTGTTTTGCGTGAGCTTTCTGGCGATATCGATACCCAAATGGGTAAGCTCAAAAAGACGGCACAATCAAAATACGGGACTTCGATTTTTCCAAACAACGCGGACAAAGAGATTTCGGCGCGGGATAAATCGCGCAATTTCCCACCGGTTCCTTATTACGTTGCTGGTCAACAAGTGGTGGGGGAGTTTTGGCTGGAACCACTTGTTAAAGACACTGGTGAATTAGCCTATCGTTTGAACTTTATTGACCCAGAAGAAGAAGCTGAACGTATTACATCTCAATTCGAGCTAAATCTTAAAGAGCTGGCAGATGTCAGAACAGCTTTGAGCACGACCTATGAATGGTCAGAAACTGCGAAAAAGAACAAAATTCGCCGTCGGTTTAAAAAGACTGCAGTATGTTTCCCAGAGGCACAATGCGTTGATAAAGTTACTGGGAATACCTCTACACAGGTTGATTTCTTGATTTATGAAGATGGTGCGACGGGCGCGCGTATTGTGCGAAACAAGGGCGCGTATGTTCAGCCTTACAACCTGTCGATCGATTCAGTGGCTTTACTTGGCGCTTATCTAGACTTTGTTGCTGCAGCAGCTGAAGCAGAGTTTAATGCTGGTTCAGTGACCGAAGAAGCCTTGAACGATCTGTTTAAATAATAAAATAAACTTTTAGCATGATCTGAGCGCCCACTCGGGGGTGGCATAAGTATAAGTTGGTGATACATCCCAACCGCAACGGGCATCGATAACGTTGGGCGCCTCAGTTCTGCGCGACACAAATTCCTCATCACTTATCGACACGGCCTAAAGCCGTGCGTTGGCAGGTGGCGTTCCTGATTGGGTTAAGTTTCTGGACTTTATAGGGTGGGCAAATGTGCGTTCCGTTAGGAATTGGATCACCTTTAACTGATGCAGTTGTGATTTGTGGTTCTGCCAGTCTAGGCGGTATGACTTTTAATAAGGACGCAACGAACACTTTTTGCAAAACGTAGTTTTCTAAAATTGGTATTTTATTGGAAGGTTCGGCTATGGTATTTCTCTCCCTCACCCAGCTCCGCAGCGTTTTAAGCGCAATTTTGATTATGGTGATTGGTCTTGCCGGAAATATAGTATTGGCGCAGGAACGAGACGCATTACCAGACTCCATAGTCGCCGAATATGGGATACCTCCAGAGATCCCAACCGGCCCAATGTCCGATGGATTACAAGCTGCGATAAAGGTCGCCTTTGTTGAAAGCGTGACGCAATCTGTTTGGGGTGAGAAACAAACTTTGGCCTTGGCTGAAATCAGGCGGTCCAATGACCCAAGGGTTGTTTGGGTAATTAGTGATCTGATGCGTTTTGTCAGTGCGCGTCAATTGAACAATGAACTTAGCGATGTAGCGTCTGAATTACTGGGTAAGAACCTGCAAGCTCGGAACAGTTGGGGCGATGTTACCGATCACCTGATCGCTTGGGATATCCCCGCACCCCAAAATTATTTGGACATGAAACGAGCCATTTTTGTTTCCGTCGTGCCTGAGTGGGATAAACTATTCGTCGAAGGTAATATCGACTGGCGGCTTGTGTCTTGGGGCGGTGTGCTGATTGATGATCGTGCCTATGATACGACTGATGAGCCGTGCAATTGCATTCCCGCCGCCGACAACCCCGAGGTGACAAACGCAAATGATGCCACGTGGTTGAAGGATGATGATATCGTGTTTGGTATAGAGGTGAACGGAGAATATCGGGCCTATCCGCGCCAAATTATGGAAGTGCGCGAGATGGTGAACGATACTTTGGGCGGTCGCGATCTTGGCATCCCGTATTGTACGCTGTGCGGTGCTGCACAGGCATATTTCACTGACCGACTCCCTACAGGTGTTGAACGTCCGATTTTGCGCACATCTGGGTTACTTATTCGATCCAATAAAATCATGTACGACCTTGCAACGTATTCTGTGTTCGATACGTTTCTGGGCCATGCAGTCACAGGCCCGCTTGCAGAAATAAACATGCAACTCCAGCAGGCCACTGTTATCACAACCGAGTGGGGCGCATGGAAAAGCGCCCACCCCGAAACAACGGTTCTTGCCGAGGCCCTCGCGCTTGGCAGTAATCCCGACTTTCGTAACATTCGCGATGCAAATGGTCCGATTTTTCCAGTGGGTGATGTTGACCCTCGTTTACCCGTTCATGAAGATATTGTGGGAATAATGACGGCGTCTGGAAAACCTGTTGCATTCCAGCGCAGTATAGCTGTCGCAACACTACAACGTGGCCAAGAGGTTACGTTTGAGAATATCCACTTAGAGCTGGAAGCCGGTGGAATTAAAGCCGTGGGAAAAGATGGGGTTGATCTGGGTAGCCACCAAGCGTTCTGGTTTGCATGGTCGCAATTTCATCCACAAACCGCACTTTGGCCAGAGTAAAGTTAAGGTCGCGCCACCGGATCTTGTGGGAATTTGTCCGTCCGGTTTGGTTCCAGAGTTCGTCTCATTTGTAGCAATCCATGATATCAAAGTGGTGGCATCACACGGCGGCGTCTCATTTTCAGGGTAAAGCTGGAACCTCTGGGCAAAAGCATATATCCTTGAGGCAACATAACAAGCGGAGATGTCCCGTGCTCGATATTGCTCGAACTCCCATCAAACATTGTAGTCTGACGCAGTCATCCCATCTGGCAACGTTGATCCTGAGTATTTATGACCCAACTCGCTGACTGGTTTGTCTGGTCGAGCCGTTCAAAAATTGACCAAAGCGAGAATGTTGGCGATCCATTGGGGATTGCTGATCAGACACAATCAAATTCCAACCACCTGCGCAGCATCAAGATGTTGCATGAAATTCGCGCGTTGATACAAAGCCGATCGTCGTTTCGTATTCAACCTGATGGCCCGACAGCAATCAAAACTAGCGATGGGGCGTCTGGTGGTCTCCTTGAATGCGTGACATCGGGAAGCAGCGGTGCGCCCAAGATAATCCGCCGGTCCCATCGCTCGTGGATTGCCAGCTTTGAGGTAAACGCCAGCCTTTTTGATTTGTCAGCTAGTGATACCTATGCCGTCTTTGGCTCATTGTCGCATTCTTTGTCGCTTTATGGGGTCTTAGAAGCTGTTCATATTGGCGCTGATTTGAGTCTGTTGACCGGTCTTCGGGCCGACCGACAGCTAAAAGCACTACAGAAAACCCCAATCACCACGCTTTACGTAACACCTACTCAGATTGAAAACCTGATCACTGTGGCTGATGAAAATCTGCGCATTGAGAGCGTGAAACGTGTCTTTATTGGGGGTGGTGCCCTCAGCACGCTGTTGGCTGACAAGTGCAAGTCGATCTTTCCTGCTGCAGACCTAAGCCCGTTCTATGGGGCTTCTGAAACGAGTTTCATTACAATGGCCAACAGCCAAAGCCCCGAAGGATCTGTTGGCACCGCATATCGGGATGTCGAGATTTCAATTCGCGAGGCCACAGGCCAAGTCACAAACGGGATTGGAGAAATATGGGTGCGCAGCCCATATCTGTACATCGGTTACGCCGACCCTGTTGCAAGCGATACCCGACATCAAGACGAATTTGTCACCGTTGGAGAATTCGGCTCGCTAGACCAAGCGGGGAACCTTTTTATCAAAGGTCGCAAAAGCCGAATGGTTACGATTGCAGATCAGAACGTTTTTCCCGATGAGATCGAGCAATTTCTGATGACGCATTACACCGCAGGCCCAGTCGCCGTTGTGGCGGTGCCTGACGACAAACGCGGCCACAGATTGGCCGTCGTGGTAGCTGGGCAGGCGTATCATACAGATTTAGATAGGGCGCTCCAACTGTGCCGTAAAACGCTTGGAGCACATCACACGCCCAAGTATACTTTCTTTATAAAGGACCTACCTCAATTGGTATCGGGGAAATTGGACTATAACGCAATTTATGCATGGATCGAGGACAAGCAGTGACACGGTCATACATCTTATCTGCAGTCAGAAGCGCGGTGGTCCCACGTAATGGTGCCTTTTCGCATTTAGCCCTACATGATTTGGCCAAGCCTGTTGTTATGGAGTGCATAAGCAGAGCCGGCCTTGGTGTTGATGATATCGATGAAGTCATTGTGGGTAACGCCCTTGGAGCAGGGGGAAACCCCGCAAGATTGATCTCACTTGCTGCTGGCTTGGGCGAGCATATTGGGGGCCTGACGATTGATCGGCAGTGCTGTAGTGGGTTGGATGCTATTAATCTGGCCAGTGCCATGATTAAATCTGGACAGGCACGCATTGTGATTGTCGGTGGCGTCGAAAGCTATTCGCGCCGCCCTTTGCGGTCGCAGACTTTTCACGATGGACGCCCGCCTATCGCCTATGACCGACCGCCATTTACGCCTTGGCCGGAGCGTGACCCTGATATGGCGCATGCTGCAAACGAACTTGCAAAAAGTTTAAATATTTCACGACAAGAGCAAGATGCATGGGCGATGGAAAGCCATAAAAAGGCGCACGCTTCGCACGCAAGAATGGCTTCGGAAATTGTTCCGATTGAGGGGGTTGCAGGGGATGTGTTTACCCGAAATTTGTCTGAGAAAACATGTGCGCGCATGGCACCTATTGTCGGCAGCATCACCCCAGCGAACACCAGTGTAGCCGCGGACGCGGCAGCCTTTTGCATTGTGGCCTGTCACGATGTTGCAAAATCCATGCGTGGCAAAAGTGTGGAAATCATTTCGGGACGGACTACCGGGGGTCAACCAGACTGTCCGGGGATTGCCCCAATTGCGGCAATCCAACAGGTTCTGTCGGATGGAAATCTACAGCCTCATGAAATTGATGTCGCCGAGATTATGGAAGCCTATGCCGCACAAGCTTTGGCCTGCGTTTCCCAAGCAGGCCTGAACAAAGATCTTACCAATTTGGGCGGAGGTTCCCTCGCACGTGGACACCCGATTGGTGCGTCGGGTGCAATCAATGCAGTGCGTCTGTATCACGAACTGATAGGCGCTGGTGGGAATGGCATAGCGGCAATCGCTGCTGCTGGCGGCTTGGGGACCGCATTGCTTTTGCGTGCTTAGTCTTCAAACCCTGCGAAACTTGAGAAGCTCTCGAGAGCATCGCGATCTGTTCGGAATTGGTTCACCGGGGCAGAGTCATCTGCGACCCCAAGTGCTATGCCACAGACAACAAGTTCGTCATCAGGCAAACCTAACGTTGTGGGAATGAGATCGCCGAAATTTGCCAACGCGCCAATACCAGTTGTCGCGTAGCCACCGGCTTGTGCTGCCATGAAAAGCGCCATCATCGCCATACCAAGGTCCATAAAGCAGCCTTTGCCCATGTCTTTGTAGATAGTGACGACGATACCAACTGGCGCATCAAAAAAACGGTAGTTTTGAGTGAACTGTTCTCTTCGCCCTGCAATGTCGCGACGATCTATGCCAAGTGCGGAATAAAGTGCATATCCCGCCGCGCGTTGTTTGGTTTTTAAGTCTGCTGGCATGGGTTGTGGGAAATAGGAGTACTGCGATGCGTAGGGACGTTCTGTCGCCACGGCCTCAAGCAAAGTCGATTTAAGAGTATCGAGCGCGTCCCCTGAGAGCACATGAAATTTTCCCGGCTGTAGGTTGGCACCACTTGGTGCCAACCGTGCCAATTCTAAAACCCGCGCGACCTCTGATTTTGAAACAGGCGTCGGTTTGAATTTCCGAACGGATCGCCGTTCTTTCAGTAGTTTCTCAAGTTCAATAAAAGTCATGCGCGGGAGAGAATACTTTGCGGCCTGGCTTTGGCAAGGGCCGCTGTGATGACGCCTGCAAGGATCGCTTTGACGAAATCTGCTGGTAAAAAGGCGATGACTAAGAGAGCGGCTTCAGGAAGGGATTTCCCTAGAACAATCGCGAGCCCAGCAACGCCGAAAACATAAAGTACAATAACGCCACCAACGACTGAACCAAGCCCGGACACTAGCCCTAGCGGTGCAGCGCGCCATTTTTCGACGATGAAACCAGTTACAAACGCGGCTATTGGAAAGCCGATCAGGAAGCCGGCTGATGGCGAGACAAAAACGCCAAGCCCACCACGACCACCGGCGAGCAAAGGTAAGCCCAATGCGACAAGCAACAAGAATAAGAGTACGGCCAAGGCACCGCGCTTGGACCCTAAGACGGTACCGCATAGCATAACCCCAAGGCTTTGTGCTGTAATGGGCACGCCAAACCCCAAGGTAAATTTTGGGATCAATCCCAATGCAGCAATCAGAGCGGCAAAGAGGGCTATCAGAGCAAGATTTCGTTCCATGATCGGTTCCTTCTAGGGTGTTTATAGACCACCGCGGGCCTTTATCGCATCAGCCACATACTCTGCATCATCAATGGCTAGAACCGTAAACGGCATAACTATTTTCCAACTTGGCTTTTTGTGAGACCTGGCAGACCATGATTGAGTGAGCTGGCCGCCCTTATCAATTAGTACGGGGGTAAATCGTACAACCAAGGCAATGCCTACTTCAAGCACACGCGTGTTCATTCCAAACCTTCTGAGAGGCGTAGAAATCCATCGTATGACCTCAATCATTTCTGATAGTTTTGTTGTCATCGTGACGAGGTTCGCAATTGCAACGGCGGACAATAACCGCAGCGTTACGACCAGGCCTTCCACCTTTGCGCCAATCAAAAAATGCCAAACCAAGATGATGGCGATGAATGGCCACAGGGCAAAAAGCCGTTGCAATCCGGGTTTTGAAAACTGTTTTCCCGGCAGAAGATAAAGCACAATACATGCTCCGAATACCGCAGAGTGGAAAACGACTGAATTTTGCGAGAAAAGAATAACCGTCGCAAAGCACAGTGAACCGAGTTTCAGTCCAGCAGGCCAGCGATGGGCCCACGTTTCAACCGATGAGTTCAGAGATATCATCTTGGTTTCCTAGGGCATTCATGTGTTTTGTGAAGTTGGAAAGGATTGTTGCTGCAGAACCGTCTTCCCTAATGTGCCCATTGTCCAGCCAAATGATACGCTCGTAACCTTGCAAACTCTCGGGATTATGAGAAATATGGATCAATGTTGCATCGATACGATCAAAATAATGGGTCAACTGCAAACGCGTTGGAATGTCTAAACCCGAGAAAGGTTCGTCTAGAATAACGACTTTGGGTTTCATTGCTATGATGGCCATCAAGCAAACCAACTGCTTTTGCCCCTGAGAAAGTTGATGCGTTTGGGCTTTGGCCCAGTGCCCCTTATCGAATGCCTTGAGAACCTCGTAAACCTGATGCTCTGTTTCAAGTTTTGAACAACCCATCTGGATCAAACCAAAACCAAGCTCTTCTTCGATCGTCGGAAATATGATTTGATGATCGGGGTTTTGAAACAAGATTCCGACCGTCCGAAGCGCTGCTTTGCGGTCTTTGGCAACGTCGATACCGCAAATGCGTACTTCACCTTGATCAGGGGCGACAAGGCCTGACAGGACGCGCGCAAAGGTGGTTTTCCCAGATCCATTGCGACCAACGATACCTATCCGCTTTTCGCGAGCTGACAGTCCAATATTTTCCAAAAGCGGGTTTTCGTTGCGCGACAAGGAAACACTCGTCACTTCAACTGTGGCCGCCAATTCATCGAATTCCAAAATCAACGGGTCCTTATTCTTTCTCGTTGCGCATTAAAGCTTCAGGAGGTGATGCCCGCGAGGCATAGCCTTTGACATGGGAAAAGGCAAAGCTGATCTTGGTGAACTCTGCAGCATTTGGCAGATCGGGCTCCTTCAAGGCCTTATCCGCACAACGCATGTGGCCCGCTTGCCCACCACTCTCCAGCCGCTCTTTGCAGCTTATCCCCATAATTCGTTTGTATCCACCGCGCTGAGTATCAAATAGCGCGAACAGCAATGCAAATCCTGACAGATCGTGTGATTAGATGGCTGAATGTTCTTGTCAGGGAAGTGGTTCAAACAATTGCTTGGTTTCATTCTTTAAAAGTCAGGTTGATCGGCTAGGGTCTCAATGCACGATTGCTTTTAACGACGTTAGGTGGCGTTGGTTGTTGGTTGGCTTGTCAACTATTGCCATTTTGGCTTGCGCGGTACGCGCCTGCTGAGTTTATTTGGTCGTATTTCCCCTTGGTCAGTTTGCTGCTTCTAAAGATTTTTTGGTAACAGGGAAAAACGGATAGTATCCGTCGACACTAAGATATTGAAAAAAAGGGTATGCGATGAAGGGCACGGTTTTTGTAGAGCTTCTCAAAATGGCAGAAGACGCGTTTGGCTAGGAAGTCGTCGATACTGTTCTGGATAAGGCGGACCTGGAAAATGATGGGGCCTATACAGCGGTCGGAAATTATTCCTGTGCAGAGCTTATGAAAGTTGTGGAAGCTTTCAGCGAACACTCAGGGCTTAGCCCCGAGGTGTTGCAACGCAAATTCGGCCACTGGATGCATGAGCACTTCGCGCAGAATTTCCCTGATTTTTACAAAGATAAAGGCGGGTCGTTTGACATGCTGGAAGCATTGGACGGGGAAATTCATGTTGAGGTTAGAAAACTTTATCCCGAAGCTGAGCTGCCGCGCTTCACCACAAACCGCAAATCTAAAACGCACTTAGAGATGGTTTATTCTTCTCCGCGCCCACTCGTTGGATTTTGCCACGGGCTGATTGAGGCATGTACCGCTAATTTTGGTGAGACGGCGGAGATCGAACGCGGTGAAACCGAAGCTGAAGACAACTGCACGACCTTTCAAATCAAAGTTACAAGTTAATCAGGTTACCCAATGCCAACAGTAGAAGATGATCGAGTATCCCGCAGGAGATACCAAAGAGAGCAGCGCGCGCGTGCTGAAGCTGAAGAGCTTCTGGAGAACAAAAGCCGTGAGCTGTTTTTGGCAAACCAAAAACTCAGCGAATATTCCGAACATTTAAAAACAGCTGTACTGGAACGCACAACGGAATTGCGTCAGGCACTTGTTCAAGCTGAAGCAGCTTCCGCTGTTCGAACGCGTTTTGTTGCGACCATGAGCCATGAAATTCGCACCCCATTGGGTGGAATGCTTGGTATGATTGACCTTCTTGAGATGGACGAGGACAATCCTGAGAAGCTTGAGTTCCTAAAGAACGCAAGGATTTCAGGGCAAGCGTTAAGCCGCATTGTGAATGACGTGTTGGATTTCTCTAAAATGGAAGCCGGTGTTTTTGTCTTTGAGGACGAGGGCGTGGATATCCGTGCCCTTATTGGCAGCGTTATCGCAATGGCTGGCGCAAACCTAATAAGCGAAGGCCGCATCATTGAGAGCAAGGTGGACCTATCAGTGCCGCCGTTGTTCTTTGGGGATGCGACGCGCATTCGTCAGGTCATTTCTAATTTGGTCAGCAATGCGGTTAACTATTCGATGAATGGTCCAATCACCGTGCGTGCAAAATCGACACCGCACGCAAAAGGCGTTTTACTGCGCGTCGAAGTTCAAGATTTTGGCGTTGGCATTGAAAAAAGTCAGTTGGAGAATTTGTTCAAGGATTTCTCACAAATTTCGAACTCATTGACGGCTGCAGCGCGCGGAACAGGCCTTGGCCTCGCGATCAGCAAACGCATCATTGAGGGGTGCGGTGGCACCATTGGCGTTGAAAGCTCGCCCGGTTTCGGGTCTACTTTTTGGTTCGAAATCCCAGCCGAAGTTGTGGCAACACCGCAAATCATCGAAGCTGAACATGTCTTGGATGAGGCATTTTCTGAAAGCTTTAGCCTCGAAGGGACTCGCGTTCTTTTGGCGGAAGATAATACGATCAATCAAAAACTCTTGCTGGTTTATCTTGACCGGATGGGCGTCGATGCTGTGTTGGCTGAGAATGGACGTATCGCGGTCGAAAAATTCGAACCCGGTTTGTTTGATCTGATCCTGATGGATGTGGCGATGCCAGAAATTGATGGGCTTGAAGCGACTAGCCTGATTCGAAAATCCACTAGTGCGGAGAATATTCCGCCAGTTATCATCTTAACGGCCCACATCATGGATGCGATCCACGAACAGGCGACCGCTGTTGGTGTTGATACGGTACTGTGCAAACCGATCCCTTTCAGAGACTTGAAAGAGGCCATGATCAAGACATTGGGGCGTAACCGACTGGTCGGGCCTGATCATGACAAGGAAGCCGCCGCTGCAAATATGGAACCTGCGGAAGCTGAGCCCAAGAATGTATCAACGCTTATGTCTGGACCGATGGCTGAAGACCTATTGTTAATGTTCTCGCCGGAAGACCTAGCGCAACTTGCTTCTAATTACGTGGTTGATGGTCAAGAAATTTTAAAGAAAACGTCAGAATCTCATGGTCTAGGTCAGCTCGAGAAATTGCTTGAGAACGCGCATTACCTAAAAGGGTCTTCATTGCTAATGGGGTTCAGTGAGGTTGCCGCGTTGTGTACCGAGATTGAAGACAACGCTGCAATCCGTGATGCCATTTGGATGTCGGAAGTTGAGCGAAAGATGTCAGGTCTTTTTTCTGAAATATTATCACACGTTTGAAGTTTGAATTCTCACTGCTGGGTCATTCAAGCGACCACGAAAATGCAACTGCAGGATCAGCTTGAGATCAAGGTTGATGGTTAAGCGAGGAAACTAATCTGTGTGCCATATTGTCATTCCATATCTCCTTTATCGCAAACATTGCTCGATGCAGACCGGACCTAAAACGGGACAAGATTAGGTTGGGCGCGTCATGCAAGTTTTGTCAGTTTCTTTTTTATTAAAAGCGTTTTGAGTCGATGGTTCAATCGGAAATACGGCAATGAACCGCAACGTCCCTACGAGAATGTCTTGAGCAATACTGACGCTGAAAACCAGTCGATGTTGGAAAGCTTTACCAACAGTGCTGGGCAGATTTTTGTTGCAACCAGTGGCACATCATCGAAGTGCGGCGGTATAGCGTTGGCTGAAGAATGTGAACTCTGGAGTGAACTGGTTTTAGTCAATTGGGTTCAGGAACGGGAACTAGAATAACTTGGGTTGGTGTGGGCTGCATTGCTGATCGCGCAAAAACGGCCCCATTTTCCGCAAAGAGCAGTCGTCGCTTGGGATGGTGTCGTTGAGGACGCTATTGCGAAGTTGAGTTTGCAAAAAAGCGATCCCTGAACACGCACAAGCACAAGGTCAAAGTTTAGCTTGATGGATTGTGACGCGCCCACATTACCACGTGGTAAGGAATGGCGAGGTCGGTAAGCCACCGATGAAAATCGGACTCGTAAGATTTAAGCTGTTTATCTGCTTTCACAAAGCCCCTATACCCATTAGGCGTCATTAAACTTCGTAAGTCTGGGATTATTATGGCGCAAAAGTCCACTATTTATAAAATTGAACTGACCGTTTCTGATATGGACCGTCACTATTATGAAACCCATAAATTGACTGTTGCCAAACATCCCTCGGAAACCGATGAACGCTTGATGGTGCGTGTCCTCGCTTTTGCACTAAATGCCCACGAACATTTGGAAATGACAAAGGGATTGTCGACTGATGACGAACCCGACATTTGGCAGAAAAGCTTGAGCGGGGAGCTTGAACTATGGGTGGCATTGGGGCTGCCAAGTGAGAAGATCGTTCGTCAATCCTGCGGCAAAGCCAACGAAGTAATTGTGTATTGCTATGGTGGCAGTGCGGCTGATGTATGGTGGCAAAAGATCAAGAATAGCACCACGCGTTTTGACAATCTTCGGGTGATGAGTTTATCAGAAACGAACACGAGAGAGTTGGGTGAACTGGCGAGCCGTTCGATGAAATTGCAGGTCAATATTCAAGATGGTGATGCAATGGTTAGCGCCGACGATAACGTCGTTTACGTTACCCCTGTTGAGTTGAACCGCGCGGGACATTGAATTGCGGCTATGAGAACAAGATTTTGGCGCGATGTTCTTAGAATGATAATTGGACGATCTACAAACAAAATTGAAAAACGAAAAATGGCATTTCCCAACGGGTGAATTAATCATTCGACGAACATGCGTTCGCTTGAGCAACAAGAGCGTGCGTGCGATCTGTTCTCATACCCATTTGACGTTGCTGTTTTTGAAACGCGGATAGTTACACTGTCCGCAGTTTCCATTACGTGCGGTGGGCGAATGGCACGCGCCAGTTTTTTGGAACCTTTGCTCTAGTCTGTTTCGATCCGGTCCTTGGGCGGTGCCAAACCACGGCAATCGCTTTTATTTATAGGCTTAACCAAGAGTTTCATGACGAAGGAATGATCAGTTTTTAGCGGGCATTTGCTCTTGCTCGAACAGCCAGTCACGAAACAGCATTGCCGTCGGGTTCTGGGCGTTGGCTCGGACATAATACCCTTCTTCGCACGGGGCGATGAAGTCGCTGGCAACGACTAGTTGGTCTGAGGCAAGAGCAGAATGTGCAAGGACTTCGCTAACAAGTGCCACACCATTCCCGTGAAAAGCCATGTTCAAGGCTGCGTCGAATGAATCAACATAAATCTGTGGAATTAGGTCATGCTTTTTAGCACTCGGCCAATTCTCCCATCCGGCTGATGTGCCTACGGCTTCGATCAAGGGAAGCGCGTGAAGATCTCCGTCTAAAGTCGCTGATTTAATTGCGACCAGACCATTGGGTTCAAGCAATGTCGCATTTTTGCCGAATTGTTTGAACGTGCCAAATGGGATTTCGACATCTGCATTGACGGACTTAAAGTCGTCTGGCCAAATCGTACTAAGAAAACGCAGGCGGATATCAGGATGACGATCGGTAAACGTGCGCAATCTGGGTGCGATGATCCATTCCGCGACGCTGACGGATGTTGCGACTGTCAAAAGGTTCTGGGTCGTACCTGTTTCAAAAATTCGCGAAGCGGCGGTCAGAGTGCCTAAGGCAGAAGCAACCTGTGGGATCAATTTTCGACCATCATCGGTTAATGCCAATCCGCGCGCTTTACGGATGAATAACGCGACACCTAACCGACTTTCGAGTGCCTTAACATGTTGGCTGACAGCAGATTGCGTCATTCCAATTTCATCGGCTGCAGCGGTGAAACTGAGGTTTCGCGCCGCTGCTTCAAAGGCACGAAACCAAGTGAGAGGAGGGAGGGATTTAGCCATGGTTAAATTGTCCATTAGTTTTTCTAATATCTAAGCCCGCGTTTACTTAGTTTGTCAAATTGGAGTTTTGGCCGGACAGTGAGCGAAAGCACAAAAGGAAGACGAATATGCAGCCTGAAATCAGAAAGATTGTGACTTATGATGAAGAGGTATTGATTGAAGGTTTTAAAGCCGCTGAAACGCCGTGGCGACTGTTTGCGGTTGCGGCTGTGGTTAAGAACCCTTGGGCTGGTCGTTTTGTCGAAGACCTAAAACCAGAGATTCACGCATACGGTCCCGTTCTTGGTGAATTGCTGACGCAACGCATGATCGATCTTGCGGGTTCTGGTGATGCAATTGAGGCTTATGGGAAGGCTGCAGTTGTTGGTTTGAATGGTGAAATCGAACATGCGTCGGGCCTTATCCACACTTTGCGCTTTGGAAATCATTATCGTGAAGCCGTTGGTGCAAAATCTTATCTGGCCTTCACCAATACGCGCGGGGGTGCCAATTCGCCGATCATGGTTCCGCTGATGGACAAGAATGATGCGGGTCGTCGTTCGCATTACCTAACGATCCAGTTTGCGATCCCTGACGCGCCACGTGACGACGAAATTGTCGTGGTATTGGGCGCTGCTATGAATGGACGCCCTCATCACCGGATTGGTGATCGTTATCAGGATTTGAAGGATTTGGGTCATGACCTGGACAACCCAGCGGCGGTCTAAATTTGGAACGCTGGCGACCATCACAGCAGGTGATGGTCCACTGGTCGTTTTAATTCATGGCGTAGGATTGCGCGCAGAAGCGTGGGGTGCGCAGATTGCGGCACTATCGCAAAACTGTCGTGTGATCGCTGTGGATATGCCGGGCCATGGGCACAGCGCCTCTTTGATCGGCGCGCCAGATTTAGCTGATTTTACAGACAGTATTGTGGGTGTATTGGACGAAACCGCAATCGTTTTAGGTCATTCGTTTGGGGCGATGATCGCGCTGGATCTCGCTGTACGTCATTCGAACAAGGTTAAAGGTCTAATTGCGCTCAATGCGATTTATCGCCGCAATGATGTAGCAAAGTTGGCTGTCAAAGATCGAGCTGACAGTCTTGATGGGCGTACCGTTGCGGATCCAACTGCTACTCTGAAACGCTGGTTTGGCGATGATGCTGGTTTGGCAAAGGACGCTTGCGAGCAGTGGTTGCTTAATGTCGATCCCGTGGGCTACCGCACCGCTTACAACATTTTTGCAAAAGAAGATGGCCCATCGCTGGACGCCTTGGTGGGACTGAAATGCCCCGCCTTGTTCGTCACTGGAGATCTTGAACCAAACTCCACTCCGGACATGTCGCGTAATATGGCAGGACTTGTTGAAAATGGTCGGGCGGAAATTTTGAAGAATGCGGCGCACATGTTGCCAATGACACATGCCCTACAATTGAACGGTTTGTTGGCAACGTTTGTTAGTGGGGTGGCAAAATGACTTTGCTCGATCCTTTAAAACTTCGCAGCGCATTTGGTAACTTTTTGACGGGTGTCACAGTTGTGACCGCAACGCGGTCCGATGGTACACCCATTGGATTTACGGCCAATTCATTTTCTTCGGTGTCACTTGATCCACCGTTACTGTTGGTCTGCCCAGGGAAATCTCTTTCTAGTTACAAGACATTTTCGGGATGCTCCCACTTTGCCGTGAATATTCTAGCCGAAGATCAACAAGACATTGCAACGACTTTTGCGAGCTTTAAAGGGGATCGGTTTGCCAAAGTAGCGCACCAGCTTGACCTACATGGCTCTGCATTGATCGATGGGGCTGTTGCGCAATTTTCCTGTGCCACTCATCAGGTAGTGCCGGCAGGCGATCATTGCATATTGATGGGGCAAGTCGATGCAGTTCTGCAAAATGACAAGCTAGGTCTTGGGTATCTGAATGGAGAGTTCTTTTGCCCTTCAGACAAAACATTCGATCAATTGAAAAGGACAGAATAGATGGATTTTTCTCTTTTCGCGCATATGGAACGTTTAACTCCTGATCAGGATCACGCAACATTGCGAACGGAACTGATTGAACTCGCCAAACTGGCGGACGAAGGTGGGATGCGCGCTGTTTGGACGGGTGAACACCATGGAATGGATTTCACCATTGCGCCGAACCCTTTCCTGACATTGGTAGACCTAAGCAATCATACAAAAAATGTGCAACTTGGAACGGGGACAATCGTCGCGCCATTTTGGCATCCTATCAAGTTAGCAGGTGAAGCGGCGGCTGCAGATCTAATCACTGATGGGCGGATTGAACTTGGGATTGCACGTGGGGCGTACTCCTATGAGTACGAGCGTTTGATGCCCGGCATGGATGCGTGGGAAGCCGGTTTGCGCATGCGTGAGACTACACCTTTATTGCGCCAACTTTGGGCGGGTGATTGCGCGCATGAGGGAGAATTCTATCAATTTCCATCAACAACGTCGGCACCAAAGCCAGTACAGAAAGATGGCCCGCCGATCTGGATTGCGGCACGTGACATTAACAGCCACAGTTTTGGCGTCGATAACGGGTTCAACATTCAAGTGACCCCGTTGTGGCAGGGGATCGACGAAATTACCGATCTGATGAACAAATTCAACGAGGCCTGCGCTGCGTATGACGGACCGCGCCCAAAAATCATGTTACTTCACCATACCTACGTAGGTGTGGACAGCGATGATACCGCGGTAGCGTCACAGCAGTTATCAAAATTCTACAATTACTTTGGTGCGTGGTTCAAAAACGAACGCCCCGTCCAACAGGGATTGATCGAACACATTAGCGATGACGATTTAGAGGCCAACAAGATGATGTCGCCTGAGAACATGATGAACAATCTGACTATTGGAACCGCGCAAGAAGTGATTGATCAGATCAAGCGATATGAAGACTTAGGTTATGATGAATTCGCGTTTTGGACAGATAGTGGCATGGACTTTGCCCATAAGCGTGAGTCACTATCGAGGTTCATCAATGACGTAATGCCTGCATTTACCTGAGGATTAAGATGACACAACTTCCCCATTTTCAACTGTATATCGACGGCGAATTTACTGAAGGCCATGATACTCAGGTTATGACGACGCAGAACCCTGCAACTGGTGAGGACTGGGCAACATTTTCCTGTGCCGCTCCGCAAGACGTTGATCGCGCCGTAACAGCTGCGCGCCGCGTTCTGGATGATCCGGCATGGCGCGATATGACCCAAACCCAACGCGGTAAGTTGTTGTATCGTTTGGGGGAATTGATCGAAGAAAATGCGCAGAAATTAGGACGTCTTGAAACAACAGACAGCGGCAAGCTGTTAGCGGAAACCGCCAGCCAGACCGGGTATGTAGGGGACTATTATCGTTATTATGCGGGCCTTGCGGATAAGATCGAAGGGGCGGTGTTGCCCATCGACAAACCCGATATGCACGTTTTTACGCGCCGCGAACCAATCGGGGTGGTCGTTGCAATCGTACCGTGGAACGCGCAGATGTTCCTCACTGCGACGAAGTTAGGGCCCGCATTGGCCGCAGGCTGCTCGGTAATCCTAAAAGCGTCAGAAGTCGCACCAGCTCCTATGCTTGAATTTGCCCGCCTCGTTGCAGAGGCGGGCTTCCCTGCGGGTACTGTATCCATCATTACGGGCGATGCTAAGAATTGCGCCATTCCCTTGACACGCCATGCCGATGTAGACCGGATCGCCTTCACGGGTGGCCCAGATACGGCCCGCCATGTCGTACGTAATTCGGCAGAGAATTTCGCAGTTACCTCGCTTGAGCTTGGGGGGAAATCTCCGATCTTAGTATTTGAAGATGCAGATCTAGAAGGCGCAGCAAACGGGCTGATTGCAGGTAATTTTGGGGCTTCAGGACAAAGTTGTGTTGCTGGATCGCGAGGGCTTGTTCACAGGTCGATTTTGGAAGACTTGATTGCGCGAATTTCTGAGAACTGCGCGAATATTGTTGTTGGCGATCCACTAGATGCCAGAACAAACCTGGGGCCGCTGTGCACCAAGGCGCAAATTGATTTGATCACAGCAACTTTAGCAAAAGCCAAAGATCAGGGGGCAATTATTCGTTTTGGTGGAGCACCATTGAATACCGCTGGTAACTTCATGGCTCCAACTTTGGTTGAGTGTAACGATCATCATGTCGAAACACTGAATGTGGAATTGTTCGGTCCGGTCATGTCGCTAATCCCATTTGACACCGAAGAAGAAGCGATTGCCTTAGCCAATAGCACGCCCTTTGGCTTGGGATCGGGCGTATTCACCCAAAATTTAGCGAGGGCACATAGGGTTTCAGCGCGCCTTAAGGCAGGCATATGTTGGGTTAATACCTATCGCGCAATTTCACCGATAGCTCCTTTTGGTGGATACAATCATTCGGGTTACGGTCGTGAAGCGGGTATCGAGGCAATAAATGATTATACCCGTACAAAAACGACGTGGATCAACACTTCGGTCGATCCGATGGCGAACCCTTTTGTAATGCGATGATTGTGATGGGTTTGCTTAGCCAAATTTTCTTCATTAAGCCATGAATTTGTAGTGCTGGCGGCGTTGTCTAACGTGTTCGACGGTTGTAATGCTTTTGGCGTGCATAACTCGAAATGTCACCGCTGTTGCAGATTCTTAACGCCGTCCAACACAGCAGGTTTATTGATGATGCCACTCAGCTATGCGAAGAAACACTATGGTTTGATCCTATTTTCGCTTGTGATATTTGGTTCGGCGCTCGACACAAGTGTTGGACTGAACTTTCTACTCCTATTTGTCATTGTAAGCGGCGTCGTTTTTTCGGCAACTAATTCTGGTGAGAACATTCACCTCTCTTCAAGATACAAACTAACAATTGGTCTTTTCTTCGCGACATATATTGGGCTGGTTTGTTCGGAAATTTTGACATCATTCGACCCGGCAGAAGCTGCATCTGTGATCGTGAACTACCTGCCAGTTGGGTTGCTAGGGCTGGTTTTGGTGTTTTGTCTGAAACATGGTGTAAGCTTTTCGAAGCTCACGCCATGGATTGCCTTGATTGCCATCATATATGCAATTTTGGCCCTCTATCAATCAAACTGGAGTCCTTCGGGGAGGGTCAGCTTTGGCTACAACCCAATTCCTTTGGGTATGATCGCTGTCCAACTAATGTTTTGGTGTGGCTGCGCAACGTTGGAACGGCAACGTTCATCGCTTCTGGCTCTTGTTGGAATAGTAGCAGCATTTTGGGTTGTCTATTTGACTGCCAGTAGGGCACCAGGGATCGTCGGATTCGCGCTGTTGTCCGTTTGGTTTTTGTTTTCAAAACAGCCACTTGTGGTTCGGGCCGCCGTTCTTATTTCGTGCGCATCAATTCTTTGATTGTTAAACTTTCTTGGAGAACTTGCAAAGTCTTCTGAAGTATCAAGTCTCAATATTTTATTCGAACCTTCTAATGGTAGTCTTTTGGGGCGACTTTCTATTGTTGATAGTTCAATCATGACAGGGGTCGATACTGGCGTCATTGGCTCCGGCACTTCCCGATCATGGATTTGGCATACGGGAATTGATGTTATCAAGCAACAATCCTGGCTCGGCTGGGGACGTGAAGAACGCTTAACACAGGAAATGTTTCGTGCAGTAGATGCACCAATCGGCCTCACCACATTCCCACATTTTCACAACGAGATTATAAACATGGCGGTGCGGTTTGGAATTCCGGCAGCTATTTTGATGGTTGTCAGCTACGCAAGTTTTTTTTGATCCCGACAAACAAACGGGCCTTTTGAATCACATTTGTTTTTCTGAGCCAACTTTTCGCTTTGTCAGTTACAGATGTAATCTGGCACCACAGCGTTACGATGTCGATGTTTGTGTTTACGCTCATCTTGATGTTCTTGTTTTTAATTGAAGACTCTGAACGAGTTGAAGATGCGTCAACTAGGTAGCTGGTACCTAAATGTGGATGCATCTCCTGCTTAAACGGGCTGCCCACTCTTGAAAGCGTGGAAAAGCGCTAATTGTGATCCGTTACCGCATCGTGATTTTCGTCGCCTAGGCGCGTGTTGTCTGCAAGGTGCGCGCGTATACGGTTTCTTTCGTTTCGGTTATGCGCTGACGAAGGCAAATCATTTGCGTGTCACCGGTCCAATAAAAGTTGGGAAGAGCACGCGTTGCGTTCAGTTGATGGCCTCTTTGGATTCTGATATTTTTATCCAGTAGATGCCGCGAGCGTATTTTCTCCAACCTGGGACGTGGCGGACGAACGCTCGGCCGAATTAAACGGCTCGTTGCCATCGCAATCGGCGCGTTCCGCCCGTTGTATGTATTCCAATGAGCCCAGTAGGCCGTAGTTGATATTGAGGCTGATGTAGCCGCGATTGGTCATGGTGTGCCCTAGGCCATTGCATCTTGATAGCCGCCAAAGGTTTGAAAATGGGGCTCGATGAAGCTGTAAAATGCTCCGAATGCATGCTTTCGCGCGACAGCATAGTGCAAAGGCAACAGGTCTCGGAAATGAGCGGGGAAATGCTGTTCCACTAACACCATAACGTCTGTTGTGATCGCGCTAGTGTGGTGTGGTAAGTTGGGGCCACGCTTTATTCATCCCATACTCGCGTTTTGTGTCGCTAAAGCTGACGTGATCAGACCGCGCCATCTTTAGGGGTTCACTGGCGTGTACGGTGCTGAAATCTGTATTCGTTTCCATGCTGGTTAGGATGAGTGACTGGACTGTTGAATAAGACAGATGGGTGTTTGTTGTATGAAAGTTATCGCGTGGTGGATTTGCAAGTTGCACTCAAAGCTTCACATCGACACATGTAGGGTATGGGTCTATCCAGTTTGGCGCTGGCCCATGACATTGCATTCTGGAGGTTCCGATGGCTGATACCGATGAAACAAATACTAAGACGCATTATATTTGCCAAACTTACGTTGAGAAAAAGCAAGGTTCTAGCGTAGTGACTTTGGCGATCGATAAACAGTTCGAATATTCCACTGCCTCAGATGCCGAAGAACGTGCAGAACGCGAATACCGCAACGAGACCTGTGTGGGTGCTGACGCCTACATGATCGTTGAAGATTCACAATCTGATGAAGTTGGGACACCTGATTTTCTTGTGCGTCTTGGCAATGTGCCGGACGACGATGGGTCCTGACCCAACACTGTGTGGGTCAGGGATCACATAAATTTGTCACCGGCGATGGTGCATGATCTTGAATGAGCGCTGGTGCTCTTTGAATTCTGGATCAACGGCCTCGGTCAGCTGATCGGTTTCGGCTTTCTTCATCAATCGTTCGGCCAGGATGAATGAAATGATTGCGGCGAACATTCCCCCAGCCATCTGTCCAATTAGGACACCTTCAGCGCCCCACAGCTGTGCGCCAAAGTAAACGAACGGGATGGTGCCCAATGTGTTGCGCCCCCAGTTGACCCAAGTGGAATAGAATGGGTGGCCTAGGTTGTTGTAGGCCGCGTTACCGACAAAGATAATGCCGTTGAATATCCATGCTAATGATAGCGGACCGCAAAATAAGAAAATTAGATCGCGTGTTACGCCACTTGCGTTGAACAGATCTGCGATCGGTCCGCGTACAAGGTACGAGACAAACACAACAGGAATCACGTAGGCGACGATTAAAACCATGCTGCTGTTAAAGGCATAGCGAACGCGCCCGTGTTGGCCCGCGCCGAAATTTTGGCCGATGATCGGCCCAATTGCGCCAGACATGGCAAAGATCAGCGCGAATGCGATGGGGGTCAGGCGTCCGATAACGGCCATGCCCGCAACCGCTGCTTCGCCGAATTCCGCTGCAACACGCGTCACGTATGCGCCGCCAATTGGTGCTGCGATGTTCGCAAGCATTGCGGGGACAGCGATGGCTGCAATAGGGCGTAGATCGCGCACAACTGCACTGACTGATAAGCCTGTGAACCCACCATAGCGGCGCGATATATACCACAGACCCGTCACAGCGATAGACACCCGTGAGATGGCAGAAGCCCATGCTGCACCGTCCAGCCCCATATCAAAACCAAAGATAAGGATTGGATCAAGAACGGCGTTCACGACACCAGCAACCAACGTGACGATCATCGACAACTTGGCTGCGCCGTGGCTGCGCAAAGCCGCAGAAGCAATGATACCAATCATCAGGATCGGCATCGTTGGGATTAAGATTTGAAGGTAAGAAACGGCCAATTCTTGTGTTTCGCCAGATGCACCAACCAATGCGGTCAGATTGTACAGGTTGGTGTAAATTATGCTGGCAAACGCAATGGCAAAGGCAACCCCAACGATCAGCACATGTGTCAACAACTCGGTCGCGCGTTCTGGGTTATCTTCCCCCAATGATTTGGCCACCATCGCCCCACCGGCAATGGCCATACCGATACTGATCGACGTGGTGATGAACAAAATGGATCCGGCAAAGCCAACTGCGGCAGCCAATTCGTCAATGCCCAACATCGATATGAAAATCATATCCACCAAGTCGACGACAAACAGTGCCAAGAAGCCAACGGCAGCTGTCATGGACATCGTTATGATGTGTTGTGTCAGATTGCCGCTGAGAAACTTGGCTTGCTCATGGCTCATGTGGTTTTCTCATCCATGATTGCTTCAATCCTTAAGGTCATTTCAGCTTCCCAATCGCAGCTAAGCTCCCTGACGCGAGACATGTATGCTTCGTTGTCTTTCATCGGAACGGCAGGGTCATAATGATCCGCAGCCATGACCATGCTACCACGATCCAATTCGTTAAAGGCTTCTGTTAGCTGAGCCGCTTGATTTGAAGAGTACCCAATGCTCTGCATCGCTGAGCGGGCCATGCGAAGGGAGCTGTCATAGGTCTCGCGGATGATATCGCGGCAACCGGCGTGCCACAGATCATATACATGGTCGCGATCCACAGCACGGGCAACAATGTGAACATCTGGATGATGGTGGCGCACATATTTGACCAACTCGGTGATTTGTTCACGTCCATCAATGGCGATCACCAACAGTTTTGCATTCTCAATACCTGCGGAATGCAACAAGTCAGGGCGGGTCGCATCACCGTAGTATGCTTGCAAATCGAATGCCTTAAGGAACTCTAGCTGTCGGGCGCTAAAGTCCATAACTGTTGGAGACAAGCCGATGTTTCGCAAAATTCGGCTGACGATCCCACCGACGCGGCCGTGGCCCGCGATGATGATGTTGCTTTTTTCTTCAATCACATCCATTTCGCGATCTTCAGTCGTAGCGAGACGTGGCGCGATCACGCGGTCAAACAAGATAAACAGGGCAGGGGTTAGAAGCATCGAAAGTGCAACAATCAGCAAAAGACGATCTGCCAAATCACTTGGGATTACCGCGCTCGCAACTGTAAATGAGAGCAGTACAAAGCCGAATTCACCCGCCTGGGCCAAGCCAAGGCTGAATAACCAGCGATCTGTGCCCTCAATTTTGAAGATCACAGCGAGGACAAATAAAACAGCAATTTTCAGCGCCATCAAGCCAAGTGACAAGGCGACGATAATCGCGAAGTTGTCGAACAACAGACCAAAGTTGATCCCCGCACCGACCGTCATAAAGAACAGACCAAGCAACAGGCCTTTGAATGGATCGATGTCGCTTTCAAGTTCGTGGCGGTATTCGCTGTTTGCCAAAACAACACCGGCAAGAAACGTTCCCAAAGCAGGGGACAACCCGACCAAGGTCATGAGCAAAGCAATACCAATCACCATCATCAAAGCCGTGGCGACAAACAATTCACGCAGTTTTGCCGCAGCGATGAAACGAAAGACGGGGCCAGTCATATAAGAGCCAACAATGACAACAGCCGCAATTGCGCCCAGTGTCACAAGTGCCGCGCCCCATGCTGGCAAGCCGTCGACAAGGCTCATGGCAGGGCCGTGACCATCGTCGCCAGTACCGTGGTGCAATCCCTCAACCAGTTCAGGAAGCGCCAAAAGTGGGACCAACGCCAGCATTGGGATAACGGCGATATCTTGGAACAAGAGGACAGAAAAGCTGGATTGCCCGCCATCACTTTTCATCAAGCCTTTCTCGTTCAGGGTCTGCAAAACGATGGCGGTTGAAGACAATGCCATGACCAAGCCGATCGCCAAGGCGACGGACCACACTTGACCCATCATCATTGCAGCACCCATCACGGCGATTGTTGTCAACGCAACCTGCCCACCACCAAGGCCTAAAAGTTTATTGCGCATGGACCAAAGCAGTTTTGGCTCAAGTTCAAGCCCAACCAAGAACAGCATCATCACCACGCCAAATTCAGCGAAGTGTTGGATGGATATTACATCCACATGCAAGATCGCGAGAATTGGACTGATCACAATGCCAGCGATGAGGTAGCCCAGAACCGAACCAAGACCGAGACGGGATGCGATTGGTACGGCAAAAACACCAGCAACAAGGAAAAGGAATGCGAGAAGTAGAAAATCTGTCATGTGAAATACCTAATAAATGGTTTTCACATTCAAATGCGACCAAGGCGCGAAAGTAAAGGAATTCTGACCGCCTTGGGGTGGAAACCTATGTAGGATTCGGCGACGTTAGGCGTCGCGCTTGGCAATCCAATCGTGGGCAGGGTCGTTTTTAAAACGCCATTTGCGCAAGGGACCTGCCATCACATTTAGATAATACAATTCATAACCATAAGGGGCACCGCACGGGTGGTGACCTTTGGGTACTAGCACTACATCGCCATCCTTGGCTGCCAGGGTTTCATCCAACTCACCGTCCTCGGTATAGACGCGTTGAATTGCGAAGCCTTGGGCGGGATTCAGGCGGTGGTAATAGGTTTCCTCAAGGTAGGTCATGTCGGGATAGTTATCTTCATCGTGACGGTGGCTTGGGTAAGATGACCAGTTGCCAGATGGTGTGAACACTTCAGTGACCAGAAGACTACCTGCCACATCCCGATTTTCCATTGCGATATTGTTGATGAAACGCTGGTTTTGACCAATGCCACGTGGGGTTAATTCGATATTATCTGGCCCAATACGCTGCGCTGGATAGTCGCCTTTTGCGGGGGCGGTACAAACTGCCAAAACGCAATCGGTGGTGGCTGTTGCTGTCCAGTCGCTATCGCCGGGAACATAGGCGCAGTGGGGTGCTGTCTTTTCGAAGACAGACATGCGGTCGCCCATCTTACCAAAGTCGATGCCTGCGGCTTGGATCTCTGCGTGGCCCTCGACAAGAACCAAAATCACTTCGCGATCTCTTGTTGCTTCGTTGGCCGTTTCACCTGCTTTGAGGTGATAAAGACCAAAACCAACATACTCCCATCCGGCCGTTTCTGGCGTAATGTCGTGTACTTTACCGGATGTACTGGTCGGCGAGCGAAGTAGATTTGCCATGTGGAAATTTCAATTCATTAGTGTTGGATTTATGGATTTGCCGATGGAGCGTTTGCGTCATCGGGCAAAACGAAATCAAAGAAAAAGACGTAAGCTGAATAGACGCCGATGCCGGCCATCAGCAACGCCCAGACGGCGTTACCTGCGGTCGCTTCGACAACCGTCCATCCTGCGAGGACTGCAATCAGGACAATCCGTCGCCAAAGTGGGCGGAAAAAGGGGTGGCGCAATTCTAGGGCGTTGGGCCGCCGTTTGGTCATTGCGCCACTCCAATCATCAAACGGTACCGCCCAAGGAACCTTCAAGCGAGGCCAGCTCTTGGCCGCCTGCCATTAGGTCTTGAAGTGCTTCGGGTGTGATGCCGCCACGTTCCGCTGTGCCGTGTGTTGTGCCGCGATTTAGAACCGTAAAACGATCCCCTACGGCCAAAGCATGACGTACATTGTGCGTGATGAAGACAACTGCCACACCTTCTTTGCGCACCTTGTCGATGGTTGCCAAAACATTGGATGTTTGGCGTACGCCCAGTGCAGAAGTTGGTTCATCTAAGATCAATACCTTTGCACCGAAATGCACGGCGCGTGATATTGCAACCGTCTGGCGTTCACCGCCCGATAAGGTGCCAACGGCCTGATCTGGGCCGCGCAGGTTGATGCCCATTTTACGCATGGCTTCCATGGTTTCATGGTCCGCTTTTTCACGGTCATAAAACGGGATGCCTGCGATTTTCTTCGTTGGCTCATTGCCCAAGAAGAAATTGCGGCTAACAGACATGAGTGGGATCATGGCAAGGTGCTGGTGCACCGTTGCAATTCCTGCTTCCATAGCAGCGCGCGGGTTCTCAAATTTTTGGACGTTGCCATCCACAATAATGTCACCCTCAGTAGGCTTCACAACACCTGACATCGTTTTGATGAAGGTTGATTTACCCGCACCGTTGTCACCTAAAAGACAGTGGCATTCGCCCGGATAAATCTTGATCGAAACACCGGCGAGCGCGATCACTGGCCCGTAGGTTTTTCTGATGTTGCGCATCTCGATGATGGGCGTGGCTTCTGTTTGAGCATTCATATCAACGCTCCCCTGTAATCAAGCGACGGATATATGTGTTCAGGATCACCGCACCAAGCAAAATGACACCAAGGAACACGCGGAAGAGTGAGCTTTCGACCCCAGCAAAGAAGAGACCTTGTTGCACGACACCAAAGATCAAAGCGCCAAGTGCTGCGCCGATGACGGACCCATATCCACCCGTCAAAAGCGCGCCGCCGATGACAACTGCGATGATGGCTTCGAATTCTTTAAGCAAACCACGGTCAGCTCCAGCAGAACCAAATTCCATGACCTGGCATGTTGCAAATACTGTCGCGCAGATAGCTGTGAACATGAACATCAGTATTTTAACTCTGCTTACAGGAACACCTGAATTACGCGCGGCCTCTGCGTCGCCACCAGATGCAAAGACCCAGTTGCCGAAACGTGTTTTGGTCAAGAGGACATGGCCAAAAACAACGAGGCCAAGTGCCCAAACGATCAACATTGGAATGCCGTCAACCACTGGCTGACCCGCACGTGTGCCGCGTTCGAAGACAGCGATCACACCTTGGTCACCTAGATAAACAAAGAAACCTTGAAGAATTTTACCGCCAAACAAAACGGCTAACCAATCACCTTCTGCCGCTTCACGAATGCCACCGATAATGGTTTTGCGTTCGATTGTTTGTGGAAGGAAAATGGTGAACCCGCGTAAAATAAATAGGAAGGCCAAAGTTACGATAAAGCTAGGAAGACCTGTGCGGATACAGATCAAACCGTTCAAGGCACCGATTGCGGTGCAGATTGCGAAAGTTAATATGATTGCCATCCACATGGGCCAACCAAATGTGACCCCGAAAATTGCGATCAACATTCCGGCGAAACCGATCATAGAGCCAACGCTTAGGTCAAATTCGCCAGCGATCATTAACAGGCAGGCACCCACCGCGATAATCATGAATTGCGCTGAAACTACAGACCAGTTCATCATGCCCTGCGCACTGAACATGCCGCTGTCGCCAGCTAAGAAGATAAAGACCGCAAATACTGCGATCGTCCCGATGATTCCACCAAGTTCGGGGCGTATCAGTGCGTTGCGAAACGACGACATCTCTTTGACGCGTTCGTCGGTTCCAGTGGTTGTCTCGTTGGACATTTCATTCTTCCTATAGGTCTTGTTAGAAACAATAAGGGCGGTGCCTTCGTTTAGAAAACGCCGCCCTCAGTTTAGATTTTAGCGGTATTCACCAGCAAACTTTTCAACCATTTCTAGGCCAGAGGCTGTCACGAAGCCTGGGCCAGAGTTGATGTTGTTGCCTGGCAAAACGCCGTAACGGTGGTAGTTCGCCATCACAACAACCGGCAAGTAAGCCTGCAAGAATGGCTGTTGGTCGATACCCCAGCTGATAACGCCAGCTTTGATGCCGTTAACGATCTCTGCACCTAGGTCAAATGTACCAAAGTAGATGTCGCCAGCCATGCCGTTTTCATCAAGAGCCAACAATGTTGGGTCTGCAGAGGTTGGACCTAGTGTAAGAACAGCGTCTGTTTCTGGGTTAGCAGTCAAGTAAGCCAATACGCGGTTCTTAATCTCAGCTGGATCTTGGCCAGAGTCGATCATTTGGTTGCCAAGCTCGATGCCTAGACCGTCTGCAAAGCCTTGGCAGCGATCAGTTGAGGAAGGTGAAGAGATGTAGTGGTTAACACACAGGAAGCTTCCAACGCCGTCGCCTTTAGCGCGGAGACCAGCAGCTAGACCTGCGTCATACTCAGGCTGGCCAACGTACATAAGCGCGCCAACTTCACGTGCTTGGTCTGGTGTGCCAGAGTTCATGATGATGACGTCAACGCCGCTTGCGACTGCGTCCATGATTGGGCCTTTAAGCACATCATAGTCGGCAAGTGTTGTGATGATGCCGTTTGGACCAGAGGCTGCTGCCTGCTCGATGATACGAGCCATGTCACCCAAATCGCCAGTTGGCGGGTTACGGTATTCAACTTCAACATCCATTTGTTCGCCAGCAAGTGCGATGCCGTTTTTGATGGTGTTCCACCAGCTGTCGCTATCCGGAGCGTGGCTGACAAGTACATACTTAAGGCTATCACCGTGGCCGTCAGCGACAGCTGTTAGTGGTGCTGCAAAAAGCGCTGCGCCAATCGCGAGCGACTTGATTACTGTTTTCATGAGGTCCTCCCAGACGTTTCTATTCTTTTGTGTCTCGCGGTATTCCCGCCAACAACGAAATCTAACCATACCACTATTCAGATTGCAACCGGTTGCAAAAATTGTTTTTACCTTTTCGTTTCCCAAACATATAACGTCATGAAAATAGGGAGTAACTAGGTGGCGGTAACACTGAAAGAAGTGGCTGAACGGGCGGGCGTTTCACGTTCAGCTGTGTCACGGACCTATACCGATGGTGCTTCGGTCTCCCCAAAGACTCGGAAAAAGGTTGAGAAGGCGGCCAAAGAGTTAGGATACAGCCCTAACGCTTTGGCGTCTTCACTGACCACTGGGCGCACCAAATTGATCGGTCTGATCTCAAACAACTTTCACAACCCGTTGTTCTTGGAAGTGTTCGATCTTTTCACCCGCCGTTTGCAGGAGAAAGGGTTGCGTCCTTTGTTGGTCAACCTGACCGATGAAACTGATCCTGAGAGTTCGTTGCGGATGCTTAAGCAGTATTCAGTTGATGGCGTAATCGTCGCATCATCAACCCTTTCACCGGAGTTTGCCAAGGCGTTTCATGACGCCAAAATTCCGGTTGTTCATTCATTCGGACGCTTTGCCAGTGCCCCTGATGTACATGTTGTCGGGGTGGATAACGTCGAATGTGGACGGATGGCGGCGCGGACTTTGTTAGCGCGCGGCTATAAGCACATTGGTTTCCTGGGCGGACCTAAGGGGGCAACTTCAACAGTTGATCGTCGTGCGGGTTTTATGGAGGTGACGGGGCAGGCCAAGGGGATCAAAGTGAAGGAATCCAATGCCGCAGCTTACTCGTTTGAGGCAGGGCGGACGGCAATGCTGAAAGAATTAAAGGGAACCCACGCAGAAGCGTATTTTTGCGGGGATGATGTTATGTCGATTGGCGCACTTAGCGCGATTAACTCGTCAGGATTATCCGCACCCACAGACATCGGCATTATTGGACTGAATGACATGGAGATGGCTAAGTGGGAAAACATCGATCTCACCACAATTCGCCAACCGATTAAGCAAATTGTCGACAGCTCTGTAGAGTTGGTTATGGCGGCCCTAGAGGACAGCAACAGACATCCTGAAGCGCGGCTATTTTCTTGCCAAGTTATCGAGCGTGGAACGCTTCGGCCCATTTGATAGGGCCGAAGCTATTAAATTACTTCTGGAACATTGTTAAATTACTTCTGGAACATTGGCGGACGTGCATCCACCCAAACGCCCTGCTGTTTTGCTGAATCAACAGACGCGTAAACAGCCGCCATTGAACGCAAACCATCCACGGCAGTAGGGTAGTTGGCTGAACCACCGCGCAACCTTGCCGCGAGGTCCACGTAGATGTTCGCGACTGCCAAAGGGAACCCCTCTGGGTGTGCGATGCCTACGCGTGACATGCGGTTTGCATCATCTGAAAGGCCATCTTCGCCCTTTTCAATGATTTCGATACGTCCACCCTGTTTGTGGAAATACACTTGGTTTGGTTGCTCTGATGCCCAGCGAACACCGCCTTTTTCGCCAAAGACTTGGATGTCGAGGCCGTGTTGACGGCCCAGTGCTATTGTCGACGTCCATAGGCGACCAACGATGCCACCATCCGTGCGGAAGTTGACCATCGCGTCGTCTTCTAACACACGTCCTTCAACGGTTGAGGCAAAGTCTGCGGAAAGCGTCCGAACTTCGTCGCCAGTGATGAAACTGGCCAAGTGCAGTGCGTGGATTCCACAATCTGCCATTTGCCCTGATACACCCGCTTGGGCAGGATCGTAGCGCCAGCGTACGCGCGGGTTCGTTGCATCATCACCAGCTGCGTGGTGGCCATGGCTAAAGTTGGTCACAACCGTGCGAATTGCCCCCAGTTCACCACCTTCGACCATTGCCCGCATTTGACGTACCATAGGGTAGGCGCTGTAGCAGTAGTTTACCGCACAAACTTGACCCGTTGCTTCGGCGATTTTTACGATCTCTTCGCCTTCTTCAACGGTCATCGTCATCGGCTTTTCACACAGAACGTTAAAGCCAGCCTCCAAGAAAGATTTGGTTATCTCGAAGTGCGTGTTGTTTGGTGTCGCAACGGTCACGAGATCAAGCTTATCTTCGCGGCCTTTTTCGCCGGCCAACATTTCCTTCCAATCGCCGTATGCGCGGTCTTGGGCAACGCCAAGTGACTGCGCATATGCTTTGCCTTTGGCCGGATCAACGTCCAAGGCACCTGCCGTAAAGGAATAATGCCCGTCAGCTTGTGCGCCTAGGCGGTGGGCCGGTCCAATTTGGCTGCCTTCGCCGCCGCCAATCATGCCCCATTTTAGTTTTGTCATACTCAGGGTTCCTTAGCTAAATCCGATGGATTGGAGGTAGGCGCGATTGATCTTGGCGTCGCCAAGCGCATCCGTGTCAGGCAGGGTTGGGTCGCAATCTTGTTCAACAGTGCACCAACCCTCAAAACCGTTTTCGATTAGGATTTCACGCACTCGCGGGAAGTTTACGTCGCCGTCACCAAGGTTGCTGAAAATGCCCTGACCACAAGCGTCATAGAAGCCAGTGCCTTTGGCAAGTACATCAGCCTTCACAACAGGATTGATGTCCTTGAAGTGCATGTAACTAATCCGTGAAATGTAACGCTCCATGAAGGAAATAGGGTCAAAGCCAGCGTAAGAATGGTGGCCGGTATCAAAGCAAATCTTCAAGTGGTTTTCGTCGACTTCATCTAGCAGGCGAATCAACTCAGGCTCAAAGTCCATGAACCCCGCAGCATGGGCATGGATGCCAACAGTTAGACCGTATTCTTCAGCGCCCATTTTCGCAACCTGTGCGATGCGTTCACGGAACACAGTCCATTCAGCCTTGTCCATCTGCTCTGCATCATCGGCGCGACCAGCTGTAGGGGCGCGGCGCTCGGAGATAGAGTCGATCAGTACGAGATGCTTTGCGCCATGGGCAGACAATGCTTTGCATGTGCGAATTGATGCATCCATGACTTCGTCCCATTTCGCGGGATCATGGAACGGACGGAAAACCACGCCGCCAATCAATTCCTGATCATGTTCGGCCAAAGCGTCGGCTAGAATCGCAGGATCTTCGGGCATAAAGCCAACGGGCCCCAGTTCGATGCCTTTATAGCCAGCTTCTGCGTTTTCACGCAGCACATCGCGCCATTGTGGGTTGCGCGGATCATCCGCAAATTCGACACCCCATGAACAGGGGGCATTACCAATTTTAATTGTCACGAGCGTGGTCTCCTTTAATCGCTCTGAACCGAGGTCCAAGACCCCGATGTTTGGGATGAACGCACAGCAGATATGATGCGCGAAACGTCTAAGCCATCAGCAAAGGCCGGCCAACGTGGTGTCTTGTCGGCAATCGCCTCAAGAAAATCGCGGGCCTCGATGATGATCTGATCTTGATACCCTGTGCCGTGGCCGGGGCCTTGGCAAAATGGTTCGTAATCTGGGTGGGCTGGACCGGTTAGGATCTTGCGAAATCCGCGTTCGGCCTCTGGGCCTTCGGCTTTATATAGCCATAGTGCGTTTTGATCTTCTTGGTCGAAGCGGATGGCACCTTTGGTACCTGTGATTTCATAGGCATAGCCCATTTTCCGCCCAGTTGCGATGCGGCTGAAATACATGTGACCCATTGCACCATTGGCAAAACGGCACATCATTTGAGCGTGATCGTCATTGGTGACAGGTGCGCCACCACGATTGCTGTGAACGGTTTCGATTTGGCCCATTACGTTGTCGATTGGCCCCAGTAACGCGAGTGCCGCATTGATCATGTGTGGCGCAAGGTCGCCCATGGTGCCGTTGGCTTCACCACTGGTGCGCCAGTTTGCTGGAATGGTAGGGTCTGCCAAAAAGTCTTCGGTATGTTCGCCGCGAAACCATGTGATCTGACCCAGTGCGCCATCTGCAATCAATTGCCGCGCGTATTGCGAAGCAGGGGTGCGGATGTAGTTGAACCCGATCATATTCACGAGCCCGCTGTCTTTTGCTGCTTGAACCATTGCTTGGGCATCATCGACTGAAGCCCCCAATGGTTTTTCGCAAAAAACAGGTTTTCCAAGCGAAAAGGCAAGTTCAGCGGCGGCGCGGTGTGTTGATTGAGGAGAGGCGATTACGATCGCTTCAACCTTTGGATCGCGTACCAATTCCTCCCAATTTTGGGCTGCACGAGCGAATCCAAAAGAATCGCGATATTTTTCTGCAGAGGCCAATGAGGATGCCGCGACCATTTCCAGACGTGGCCTTAGTCGTGTATTAAATACAGCGCCAACAGCAGCATAGGCTACAGCGTGGGCTTTACCCATGTAACCACCGCCAATGATGCCAATTCCTAATTCTTGCATTCTGCCTCCTTAAAAACCGATTGCAACCGGTTGCAATCTGGGTATCTTTAAATCAATAAGAGCGTCAAGCGCGATCCAGCATCTGGGTCAATAAATTGAACTATTCAGAGAAGGACAGACCTGATGGGTGAGAACACCGTTCGTCTGACGACAGCACAAGCGATAATCCGGTATTTGAATGCGCAGTTCATTGAAATTGATGGAACACGTCAACGTCTTTGTGGTGGTGGCTTTGGTATTTTTGGGCATGGCAACGTGACCTGCCTAGGAGAGGCCTTGTATGACCATAGGGAAACATTGCCATTATATCGTGGTCAAAACGAACAAGGCATGGGTTTCGCGGCAGCAGCCTATGCAAAATACCATCTGCGTCGTCGCTTTATGTTCTGCACGGCCTCTGCAGGGCCCGGAACTGCGAATCTTTTGACTGCTGCGGCGCTTGCGCATGCGAACCGTTTGCCGATGCTGATGTTGTGTGGCGATACGTTTTTGACCCGTTTGCCGGATCCGGTTCTTCAGCAGCTTGAGCACTTCAACAATCCGGCGTTGGGGGTGAACGACGCATTTCAGGCGGTGACGCGCTACTGGGATCGCATCACCCATCCCGCGCAAGTCATCCAGACTTTGCCAGCGGCATTAGCAACAATGCTGGATCCAGCAGATTGCGGTCCGGCCTTCTTGGGTTTGCCTCAAGATGTTCAGGGTTGGGCCTATGACTATCCGGCTTCGTTTTTTGAGGAAAAAACCCACCGCATTCGTCGCCAAAGCCCCGATGCTGACGAATTGGCGGATGCCGTTGCGCTGCTAAAGTCGGCTGAACGCCCTGTTATCATTGCCGGTGGCGGTGTGCAGTATTCTGGCGCGGTCTCTGAATTGACCCAGTTCGCGGAAGCACACCAAATACCAGTTATTGAAACCATTGCCGGCCGTGCAAACCTTCTGAACGATCATGCGCTTAACATTGGCCCTGTTGGTGTCACTGGGTCTGACAGCGCGAATTCTGTCGCGGAACGCGCGGATGTTATTTTGTCTGTAGGATCAAGGTTGCAAGACTTCACAACGGGTTCGTGGACTGCCTTTGCGCAGGATGCGAAGCTGATCTCGTTGAATGCAGCGCGCCACGATGCGGGTAAACACCAATCGTTGCCGATTGTGGGCGATGCAAAGCTAGGATTGCAGCAATTGTCTGGTGCGATGAATGGCTACAAAGCCCCGTCAAGCTGGACAGAATATGCAATTGGCGTTCGCAAAGAATGGGATGCCTATGTTGCTGGCAACGTTAGTGTCGACAACGGGCCAAATTCATACGCGAAAGCAATCGGAATTGTGAATGGCCTTGCTGGAAAACGCGATCGCGTTGTGGCTGCTGCTGGTGGTTTGCCTGCTGAGGTGACTGCGAACTGGCGTACGCTGGACATTGGCACAGTTGACGTTGAATTCGGCTTTTCCTGCATGGGATATGAATTGGCTGGTGGATGGGGCGCACGTATTGCCCAGTCAGAATCAGAACCAGATGCAGACACAATCGTGTTCACAGGCGACGGTTCATACATGCTGATGAACTCAGATATCTACTCTTCTGTGCTGACGCAAAAGAAGATGATTGTTCTGGTGCTGGATAATGGCGGCTTTGCAGTCATCAATAAACTGCAAAACAATACTGGCAACGAGAGCTTCAATAACCTTCTTGCTGACTCGCCAACAATCCCCGAAGCCTTTCCTGTAGATTTCGTGGCCCACGCGGCCTCAATGGGCGCGCACTCGACGTATGTCGATACGCCGGACCAATTGGCACAAGCGTTCAAAGTTGCAAAGGCAGCGGATAAGACAAGCGTAATTGTGATGAACGTTGACGCCTATGAGGGTTGGACAACTGAGGGTCACACATGGTGGGAAGTTGGAACACCGCATGTGACGAACAACCCTAAGGTTCGCGAAAAGCACCTAGAGATTGAAGCAAGCCGTTCCAAGCAAAGAAAGGGTGTTTGATGCAAGTTTTAGAGGGCATCAAACAAAAGAACTTTCTTGTGATCGGTCGTGTCGGAATGGACATGTGCCCCGAACCTGTAGGCGCTGCGATTGAAGATGCCACAACCATGATGGTTGCGATGGGTGGATCGTCTGCCAATATCGCTGCCGGGCTGGTAAAATTTGGCATGAAGGCTTCATTGCTTACACGCGTATCCGACGATGCAGTGGGGCGCTATTGCGTGAACCAACTGGATCATTACGGTGTTGATGCGACGCATATAAAACCAGTTGCTGGTGAGTTTCGCAATTCTTTGGCTCTGTATGAAACGCGCGTCGAAGACCACAATTCGGTGATTTACCGTAATGGTGCGGCAGATTTCCAGATGAGCATCGAAGATGTCGAAGCTGTTGACTACAGCAAGTACGGTGCGCTGATCACAGCAGGCACAGTCTTTGCTGCAGAGCCATCGCGAACAGCTGCATTTCGCGCGTTTGAACTGGCCAAAGCGGCGGGTATACCGGTAATTTTTGATGTGGATTATCGTCCATACAGCTGGCCGTCACCCCAAGTCGCCGAAGAGGTTCTCTCAAAAGCAGGCGACATGTCAGACGTCATCGTCGCCAATGACGAAGAATTTGGCTTTATGGCCGGTGGCATCGAAAAAGGATTGGCCAAAGCCGAAGGTTTAGCCAAATCCACAGCAAGCATCGTTGTTTACAAAATGGGTCACCTTGGCGCGATCACTTTTGCCAATGGTGCTCAAACTCAAAGTGGCATTTTCAAAGTTGAAGCACTGAAACCCACGGGTGCCGGTGACAGCTTCATGGCGGGTTTCATAGCCAGCCTTGCTGACGGGCGCGACATGGAGGAGGCGGTTCTGCGCGGCTCTGCATGTGCGGCCATTGTTGTGGCCAAGCCGGGCTGTGCGCCTGCGATGCCAGATAGCGCAGCACTCGAGGCCTTTTTGGCCATTCACCCAGGGGCCAGCACACCCGTTTGATCTGAAAAGGATTCCCGATGCATATCGCCCCATTTGACAACAAAAATAAACCGATCGTTGATGTTGATGACGCCCTTGTTCCGTTGAACTTCTTCAACATTGTTAAGCTCAAAAAGGGCGAAAGCTACGGTTATTACGTTCCGGGCTTTGAAACTTGTATCGCGCCCGCAACAGGTCTCATCGACGTTAGCGTTGGCGGGTTCGAAGCCAAGCAGTTGGGCGGACGCGGCGTTGATGTTTGGGACGGTGAGCCTGAGGGCGTTTATGTCCCAACGGGTTTGGAAGCACGTTTTACATGCCTGTCTGACGAAGCGGAAGTGTTCATAGCGGGCGCAAAATTCGAGGAGGTTCTAGAACCTTTCGCTGTGCGCCATGACGAAATTGATTTGGTCCAATACGGATCGGACGACACAAAAACGCATCGCAAGATCAAACATATTTTAGGTCAAAAGCAACATGGCCGCGTTGGTCGCCTTTTGGTGTCGGAACTATTCACTGTTGGGGCAGGGGGCTGGTCAGGTTTCCCAAGCCACAAGCACGACACGAACCAGCTGCCGATAGAGACGCGCCACGACGAAACCTACAATTTCCGCTTCAAGCCAGACTATGGCTCTGGGCTGCAAATGCTGCAACGCGAAGACAATGAAGTGGGCGACGCCTACCACATCATGAATGGCTCAACCGTTTGTATCGATAAGGGGTACCACCCTTGCTGTGCTTTGCCGGGGTACGAGATGTATTATTTCACCATTTTGGGTGGTTTGACGCAACGATCATTGGTTCAGAACTTTCAAGAAACGCATAAAGAACAATTGCATACGATCCCCGGGATCCTAGATATGGTAGCTAAATTCAAATGACACTTGCGACACTAAAAGACGTACTACAGCCTGCTCTGAATGGTGGCTTTGCCGTTGGTGGATTAGTCACGCTGGGTTGGGAAGACATGCGCGCGTATGTGAATGCAGCCGAAGCTGAAGGGCTACCGGTTATCTTGCAAGCGGGTCCATCCTGTCGCGCGAATACGCCGCTGCCGATCCTTGGAAAAATGTTCCGCACATTGGCCGAAACTGTATCCGTACCTGTCGTCGCGCATCTAGATCACGGCTATACGTTTGAGGAATGCCAAGAGGCGCTCGATAGTGGTTTTACCTCGTTGATGTATGATGGATCGCGCAAGCCGCTTGCCCAAAACATTGATGAAACTGCGCGCATTGCGGAAATCGCCCATGCCGCTGGGATTTCATGTGAAGGTGAGATCGGGTTCGTGGGCTATAGTGAAGGCGAAAATTCGCTTGGGACCGATCCTGAAGAAGCTGCGATTTTTGCCCGTGAAAGTGGTGTCGACGCGATGGCTATTTCAGTCGGCAATGTTCACCTACAACAGAACCACGAGGGTGGTCTGGATGAGGTGCGCATTCGAGCCATTGAAGCGCTTACAGAAGTGCCATTGGTCATACACGGTGGATCAGGCGTACCGCTTGAACAACGCCAGCGTTTGGCGCGAACATCCAAAGTTTGTAAATTCAACATTGGCACCGAACTTCGCTTGGGCTTTGGTAAATCTATCCGTCAGATATTGGCTGATGACAGCGAAGTGTTTGACCGCATTCAAATTCTTAAACAGGTCGAACCAGACCTTCAGGCCGCCGCGCAAATCACATTGCGTGGCATAGCTGCCGCTAAAAACTAAAGGAAGTACTATGATCTCAATTGGTCTTTTGGGCTGTGGCCGCATCGGGCAGGTTCATGCACGCAGCTTGGCGCGCATTGCGTCTGCGAACTTGGTTGCGGTTGCTGATTTCGTGCCTGCGGCAGCCGAAGAATTGGCAGGACAGTATGGCGCAGATGTGCGTAGCGCTGAAGACATTATTGCCGCGTCTGATATTGATGCGGTGATAGTAGCAACGCCGACAACTCTGCATTACGACCAAATCCATGCATTGGCCAAAGCGGGCAAAGCGATCTTTTGTGAAAAACCAATTGATCTGTCTTCTGAACGGGCCGCTGAATGTAAAACTGCGGTTGAGGGTGCGGGCGTGGGTTTTTTTACAGCCTTCAATCGTCGTTTTGACCCAAATTTCTCGCACCTCAAGACACAGCTCGATGCAGGTGTGATTGGCGCAACAGAAATGGTTGTGATTACGTCGCGTGATCCGTCCCCACCTCCAGTTAGCTATATCAAGCAATCAGGTGGCCTGTTTCGTGATATGATGATCCACGATCTTGATATGGCGCGTTTCCTGTTGGGCGAAGAACCTGTTGAGTTGTTCGCCACAGGTTCATGCCTTGTCGATCCAGAGATCGGTGAAGCAGGTGATATCGATACAGCTGCTGTAACGCTGAAAACGGCTTCTGGTAAAATTGCGCTCATCAACAATTCGCGGCGTGCGACGTATGGATATGACCAACGGATCGAAGTCCACGGTTCTGACGGCATGTTACGCGCAGCTAACAAACTTGAGCATTTGGTCGAGCAAGCAGGCGGCAATGGATTTACCACAGCGCCGAACAAGCACTTCTTTCTTGAACGGTATGAGGCGGCCTACATTGCAGAGATGGAAGCCTTTATCGCTGCTGTCAACGCGGGCACTTCGCCAACGCCAGGTATCGCGGATGGGGTGGCTGCACAGCGCCTCGCAGATGCAGCGGCAAAATCCCTTGAGACAGGACAACCTGTTCAATTGTAATCTTAGTGTTCGGGCGCGGCCAATGGTTTCGTCGCGTCTGGGCACAACGGGTTGTTAAGATCACCCGCCCCACCAGTATCTAAAACAAACCGTGATGTTTCACCTGTGAAATTCCCAGTCTCAACGCGTGTCGCTTCGCCTTGCAGTGCTGTGGCCAGACTCTTTGGGACAATTCCATTTGCCATCATTAGCACGGCGCGTCCTGCAACACGTGCAGCAGCCATTGACGTTCCTGATTTGACGACTTGGCCACATGTGTCACCAATTGCGGCGGACAGAATGTTTTCGCCCTGCGTGTAGATATCAACCATGTTTCCACTGTTTGATGTTGCAGCAATTTTTTTACCGTCCAATGCACCCACTGTTATGACCTCTGGCACGCGTGCTGGCGAATAATGTCTCGCATCTGAGCGCGAATTACCTGCGGCAACAATGACCGGAATATCGGCGTCAATGAGCGCGGTAACAGCAATGTCTAGCAACGAGTCCGCCGGTGGATACAGGGCTTTTCGCGTGAGGCTCATGTTCACCAGACGTTTATCGCCAGGCTGTTTTAAAACCCACTCAACACCCGCGATTAATGTAGATACATCGCCATAATTAGCGTTGTCTAATACCTTTACCGAAATCAACCGTGCTTGATCCGTTTAGCCATAAACGCGGCCACCGATGGTGGCTGCAATATGGGTGCCATGACCGTTACAATCTTCAGTTCCGATCCCGTTTCTAAAACTTGTGAACCCCAGGTAAAGACGTCGCACCAATCTGTGCCAGCGTGATACTGGTTTCATCGCGCAAGACATCCCAAAGACGTTGCAGCCCTTCCTCGCCACCTGCTGCGATTGCGAACTGAAGGATGCGGCCTAAGAAGGTGAAGTCAGCGCCTTGATCGTATGCTTTGACAACATCCTCACCACTGCGCAGGCCTGAATCGAAGAACAATGGGAAATCAGGTCCAACCGCTTCACGAATGGCAGGTAGAACTGAAATTGGCGATGGGGCGCTATCAAGTTGACGGGCACCGTGGCTGGATACTTGGACCGCATCCACGCCAGCATCCCGCAGCATGACCGCATCTTCAGCATCCAACACACCCTTAACAACCAAGTTGCCGGACCACATGTCGCGCAGTTTGGCAAGCGTGTCCCAGTTGGCACCTGCGCGGCTTTCTGTGCGGTCAAAGGAATACCCGGGCATGTCAAAATTCGACATTTCAGGGCGGCCTTTGAACAGCGTGGTCAAGGACCAGCGCGGGTGCAGTGCAAAATCGACGAATTGTTTGGGGCCAATACGGAATGGCATTGTAAAGCCGTGGCGCAGTTCGCGAGGGCGGCGTCCGACTTCGGCAACGTCTACGGTTAGGACGATGGTTTTATATCCAGCAGCCTTGGCGCGTTCGACCAGTTTGAAAGTCCCAACGCCGTCACCACTGAAATACAGCTGGAACCATGCGTTGCCTTCAGCGGCTTCGATTAATGGCTCCATCGCGGTTGAGGCAACAGTGGATACGCCTAACGGCACGTTTTCACGCGCGGCAAGGCGGGCCAGCATAAGGTCAGCGCCAGCGCCTGAAAGGTTGCACATGCCCATTGGGCTAATCCCAAAGGGGGCGTTGGTCTTTTGACCGAATACTGAGGATGTGAGATCGCGCTGACTGACGTCGCGCAGAATGCGAGGCCGCAAGGTCAAAGCGTCAAAGGCGGCGCGATTACGTGCTGCCCCTGTTTCACGCCCTGCGGCCCCGTCGATGTAGTCGAACACCATCCAAGGAAGGCGGCGCTGGGCAATCCGGCGTGCGTCTTCGCTTGAATGAATGTTCAATGTCATCTTAGCTGGCAACCGCTGTCATAAAGCGATCGCGGATCACGACAGGGTCTTTGGTTATGACAGGCAGTTTGATGTTGCCGCTGTCACACTTGGACACGATGATCGTCATCTTTTTGCTGTCGAGTGCTGCTTGCAAAACCTTGCCGGTGTCGACGTCCTGACACTCAACAACATTCTCACAACCACAGGCCTTAGCCACTGCTGTTAGGGATGTCTTCATGCCAGCGTATGTTGGCTGGTCACCCGTTGAGCCGTAAGAACCGTTGTCGATGATCAACAGAATGTAGTTGTCAGCAACGTTGTTGGCGATTGTTGGCAAGGTGCCAAGGTTGGTCAAAACAGAACCGTCGCCATCAATTGAGATAACGGTTTTGTCTTGTGACAAAGCAAGACCAAGACCGATGGATGAAGACAAACCCATGGTGCCCAACATGTAGAAGTTGGTTGGCTGATCATCGATCATGTGCAGTTCTTGGCTTGGTAGGCCGATGTTACAAACGACCAATTGGTCACGAATGATTGGCGCGATTTCGCGCAGGATTTCAGAACGGATCATTGGTCGCCGTAGCCTCCCCAGAAGGACGCATCCGTAAGGATCGCCACAGGTTTGTTGCACATGAATGTGTATTTCAGGATCGCATCCAATTCGTCCGCATCAGATTCCTTGTGGAAGTGATAGGTCGGGATATTCAACTGGTTCAGCAATGCCTTTGTGTGCACCGCCATTTCGACCTGACATGCCACTGGCTCGCGCAGTTCGCCGCGGTATGAAATCAACATCGGAAGTGGCATGCGGTAAAACTGTGTCAGTGTAGCCAAAGTGTTGATTGTGACACCGATTGCTGTGTTTTGCATGATGATTGCCGGGCGTTTGCCACCCATCCACGCACCAGCGCAAAGGCCCATGCCTTCGTCTTCTTTGTTCGCAGGAATGTGAAAGATTTCATCACGTTCTTCGACTTCTTCGATAACACCAGCAAGCTGCTTGCAAGGCACTGTCGTGATGAATGAAACGTCGTTTGCGACGAGGTCATCTACGATTTTTTTAGATATACTCACGGCTGAGTAAGCTCCTTTGATAAGCAACCAAATGGGTTGCGGGATTAAGTATGAGGATTAAGGATGATCTTTGGCGCGGCAGTTCGGCCCGCGCGAATGTCTGAAAAGGCAGATGCCCCATCTGAAAGTGGGCGTTGTTCGGTCCAGTCCAAGGCACCCAAGCGCCCGTCAAAGATGGCGGCTGCAGTATCGCGAAAATCTTGGGCTGTGTAGGTGTATGTGCCAATGAAGGTGATCTCTTGCAGGGTAATGCGACGTACATCTAACCCACCCGTACCTTCACCCAAACCGATGTGCCCAATTACGCCACCGGGGCGCGTATGTGCAGATGCTGTTGCGCGTGTCGCTGCGTAGCCTACGCCGTCGATAACCAGATCGAACATCGCGTCTGCTGACAGGTCATCGGGCGAAATCGCCGTTTGGCCGCATTGCGTGTTCAACACATCACGGCGCAACGCGTTTGGTTCCACAATTGTTACGTCGCTAACGCCTTGGGCCGCCAATGACAGGGCTGCACCCAGACCAATGGCACCACCACCGATCACAAGCGCAGTTTTCGCTGAACCGCTCAACGCTTCTTTTGCAAGTTTAACTGTGTGCCAACCGCATGCGATTGGTTCTGCAAGGGACGCGGCATCTAGTGATACATGATTTGGTACAGTCACAAGGTTATCACCGCGCATCGCGATGAATTGCGCAAACGCACCTTCCCGCGGTGGCATGGAAATAATCATTCGTTCTGGGCACAAGTTGTCACGACCCGATTTACAGGCAGGGCATGTGCCACATGCGACCAACGGATTGACAGTTACACGCTCGCCATCACGCGGACCGCCGACAATAACGCCCGCCGCCTCATGCCCTAGGATCAAAGGGGCAGGGCGGCGATCATCATGGCCAAGGTATGCATGCATATCAGAACCACAGACACCAACCGACATCACCTTGATCAAGTGTTGATCGGCATCAGGTGTTGGATCGGGGACATCGCGGAAACCCAGTTTTTCAGGGCCGTCATAAACTAGTGCTTTCATTTCGCTGTATATCCCCCATCAACCATAAGGACTTGCCCTGTTACAAATGCTGATGCGTCAGAGCATAAGAACAAGAGTGGGCCATCAATATCTTCGAGCTTACCATTGCGTCCAACGCAGGTTTGGGTGGCGTTGCGGGCTGCACGCTCTGGATCAGAAAACACTGGCCCCGTCAATTCTGTTGGAAAGAAGCCGGGACCAATCGCATTCGCGTTGATGCCGTCACCAGACCAACTTTCGGCCATTGCGCGGGTCAACTGGCCAATGCCTGCTTTGGATGCGCCATAACTAAGGCCCGCAGGGAACGCGCGTGTGGTTTGAAGTGATGCAAAATTCACAATGCGTCCCCAACCTTTGGCCTTCATCGCTGGGATCAACGCTTGGGTCAAAAAGAACGGTGCTGCGAGGTTTAGATTCATCGTGACGTCCCAGCCCTCAGTTGTCACATCATCCGCCGTCTCGCGAGTATTAATTCCCGCTGCATGCACGATAATGTCAGGTGCACCAAAGGGTTTTGCAATTCTTGCTGCAATGTCACTTATCTGATCACGTTGCGACAGGTCTGCCGCAACAGTTGCGGCGTTTGCGCCTGTCGCCTCTGCCCATGCTTCCAGTGCCTTGGCGCGGCGTGCAACGCCAACCACCTTTGCACCAGCCGCCGCCAAAGCGATGGCCGCCTGTTGACCGAGGCCAGCACTGGCCCCAGTCACACAGGCCACACGGCCTGTCAGGTCAAACATTTGGGCGGCGTTACTCATTGCCAATCAAATCGAATGTTTCTTCCGGAAAATATTTTTCCAAACGAACATCTGCGGCCCGCGCGTGACCTTCCATTCCCTCAAGGCGTGAAATGCGGGCTGTGGCCTCAGCAATGCGTTTTGAACCAACGCGTGTTGTGCGCTGCCACGTCACGATCTTCATGTATTTGTGGACAGACAAACCGCCTGTGTATCCAGCGGCACCAGATGTTGGCAGAACGTGGTTCGTGCCAGATGCTTTGTCGCCGTAAGAAACAGTGGTTTCTTCACCTAAGAACAGTGAGCCATAGCAGCTAAGACGACCCAACCACCAATCCAGATCTTCGGCCTGAACAGTCAGGTGCTCTGGTGCATATTCGTCGGATACAGCGGCCATTTCTTCGCGGTCTGCACATAGGATCACTTCTGCATAATCGCGCCATGCTGCAAAGGCATTTTCGCGGTTCACCTCTGGTAGGTCGTCGATCAAAGTAGGGACGCGGGCCATAACATCTTCGGCCAATGCGCGGTCATCGGTAATTAACCAAACAGGAGAATTATAACCGTGCTCTGCTTGGGATACCAAATCGGTCGCAACGATATGTGGATCGGCTGTTTTGTCCGCTAGGATCAAGCTGTCAGTTGGGCCCGCAATCATATCGATGCCAACGCGACCAAATAGAATACGCTTTGCTTCGGCCACAAATTGATTGCCAGGACCCACAAGGATGTTGGCTTTGGGCAGGCCAAACAAACCAAAGGTCATTGCTGCAACGCCTTGGACGCCACCAAGAGCCATAATTGTATCAGCACCACAGATGTGGGCCGCGTAAACGATCGCTGGTGCAACGCCGACGCCGGGACGTGGCGGGGACGTTGCAGTAATGTGGCTACAACCTGCAACTTTTGCGGTTGTCACAGTCATGATTGCAGATGCGATGTGGCTGTAACGACCACCCGGCACGTAGCACCCTGCAGCTTCAACTGGAATCGCTTTTTGACCTGCAATCATCCCCGGAACGATCTCGTATTCGATGTCGCTAACTGTGGTTTTTTGTGCTTCGGCGAAGCGACGTACGTTGTCGTGGGCGAACTGAATGTCTTCTTTTAGCTTCTGTGGGACAAGATCACAGGCCGCAGCGATTTCATCATCTGTTAGGATAATACTGCCATCGTACTTATCAAATTTTGCAGCATACTCACGTGCTTTTTCATCACCGCCTTCTTCAATATCTCTCAAGATATTAAGAACGATATCATGCACATCAGATGCACCTGATTGCGCAGTCAACGTGGCTTGTTTTAGGTATTTTCTTGCCATGATTTTCATGCCTTATTTGTAAATTTCTGGAAGGAACGTTGTGGAAATTGCAGGGACGAATGCGATTAGAAGAACAACGACCAACATGCACAAAACGAACGGGATGGCTCGCCAAGCAATTTTCAGTATCGACTCTCCTGCGATGCCAGAAACGACAAACAGGTTCAACCCTAGGGGTGGCGTGATAAAGCCGACACCCAGTGCAGTGATCATCATGATGCAGAACTGAATTTCATTCATGCCGATGCTGTCAGACAATGGCTTTAGAATTGGCGCTAGTATCACGATGTTTGGTGTGGTTTCCATCACGCAGCCAGCAGCGATCAGGATGCCGATCATCATGATTATAAGGATGGTTGGATTGTCGGTCATCGCTGTTGCTGTGGATACAAAACCCTGCGGTACTCCCATGATGGCGAGGGCCTGTGCCAAAGGTAATGAAAAAGCGATGATCGGCAAAATGATCCCGTTGACCTTGGCAGAACTGACAAGCATCGCAGGAAAGTCTGCAAGCTTAAGCGTACCAATGGTGAAGCCAATGATGATGGTGACCACTACCGCTGTTGCGCCTGCCTCAGTGGGAGTCAGACGACCTGAAAATATGCCGTAAAAGATAATTGCAGGAACAATGAAAGCATACCAGCCTGATGTGAGCGCACGGCTCAATCTGGAGAAGTACTCAGTTGCTGACAGATTGCCACCACCTTCATACTTGTAAATCCGATTGACTATGAGGTTGGTAATTAGGATTGCCAGCAGGATCGACACGCCTGGTATGACCGCCGCCAAGAATAGGGTTGAGGCAGAAATTCCCAAAATGAGACCCACGATGATATAGGCAATTGATGGTGGAATTAGAATACCAGTACACGCGCCTGCGGCAACCAGCGCACAGGCATATGGACGCGGGTAGCCGCTCTCAACCAATCGATCGATGGTCATACGGCCCACTGCCGCAGCACCAGCAGCGTCTGAACCTGAAATTGCGGCAAACATGCCACAGACCAAAACGGTCGCTGAGCCGAACCCACCTTTTGCAAACTGCGTCAGCGCCTCGGCTACATTTAGGAACTTGCGCGACAGGCCCGTACGTACAAGTATGTCTCCGGTGAGTATAAACAGCGGGATAGCCGTTAATGCGAAAGCGTCAATGCCGTGGAATAAGCTTTCGCCCAGTAGGGCCAAAGGCAAATCTCCTGCCATGACCAACATCATCGTCGCTGCGACACCGATAGATGCCCAGATAGGCACTGCTAATGCACACATTATAACAAATGCGATTACAGGGATGTAGAAATCCCATCCGAGGATAACTACTGTTTCAGTGGGTCCAAAAAGCATGTCTTTATCCTCAATCAAACAGTTTGTCGCCTTCGTAGACGGGGGTTCCGTCACGAAGTGAGCCGATATCGCGCAACAAAGACTGTGTGAGGCGGACAATCATAATAGCGAAGCCCAAAGGCACCGCCATGAAGAACCACACCATGGAAATACGAAGACCATGGCTAACTGATCCAAATTTCCAGGATACATGGACGGATTCCCATGACCAGTAGAGTGCGATTGCCGCAATGCTGAACATTACCAGATCACCGAATATGTAAATGAGTGCTTTCACGCGTGGGCCAACGTAATGGATCAACACATCAATGCGGATGTGTACACGTTCTTTCACCGCCGCAGCCGCTCCGATCCACGCTAAATAAATAAATGAATAGCGCACTATTTCTTCGCCCCATATTGAGGAGTAAGCGAAAATTTCACGGCGTAATACCTCAACTGCCATGGTCAATACTAAGATTACATAAAAAACTAAAAGCATCCATCGTTCGGCGTTCTTGTCCAGTTTTTGAAGCAAACTCATGGCAGACCTCCCTAATGGACGCAGCCCCTCGTAGTGGATTGACCGCGTCAGGATAAAATTTATGGCTGTTTGGCCTTAGATGGCGCGCAGCAACTTGGATGCGCGCCAATGGATTTAATTAGGCGTCATGAACGTAGTAGCGTCCTTGGGTGCCAGCAGCCTCTTCAATCTTTGCAAAGGTGTCCATAGAACCCGCCAAGTCTTTCTTAAAGCTGTCCCATTCTGGTAATTGGTATCCACCTGCCGCTTGCCATTCACCCAATTGGTCATCGGACAACGAGTGGAATTCAACGCCAGCTTTGCGCAGTTCAGCCATGGCGAAGTTACGCGCAGATGGCACCTTGGCAAGGTTCTGTTGTCGGGTAATTTCGGCAGCTTCCATGATGCCGTCTTGAACATCGGCAGGCATGGAATTGAACCATTCGAGGTTACAGGAATAAACCTGTGAGTCTGGTACTGCCTGTGTGAATGTTACGTGTGAAAGCAAGTCTTTGAAACCAAACACCAGCAACGCGCCAACAGATGGGTCGAGTGCGTCTGCAACACCTTGCGCAATTGCTGATGGTGTTTCACCCCATGCAACTGGTGTTGGGTTCGCGCCAACCATGCGGTAGTATTGCTGCAACATTGCCGAACCAGGAACGCGAAATTTTACGCCGTCTAAATCACCTGGGGTCATCACAGCGCCTGCTCCACCCTTACGAACAGCAACAACTCGTGGGTCAATGTTTACGTAGAACAATGCTTTGAAGCCAGCTGCTTCTACCTTTGGGTTCACTTCCTGTGCCCAAACATCTGAATGTACAAGATTGGTGAAGCGTTGATTGGAGCCGCACAGATAGGGCATGTTAATGAGGTCTACTACGCTTGCAAATGGTGCAAAGTTAGACAGCGAGTGCTGTGCGGCCTGAATTGTACCCGTTTGCACAGATTGCGCTAAAGCGCCGCCTGCACCAAGCTGACCGCCAGGTGCCAGCTTTACGTAGACTTTTCCGTTAGTGGCATTTTGAATGTTTTCTTTTAGGTCTAACTGCATGATGGGATAGCTGCGTGTTGCTCCCAACACATAAGCGGTCGCTATCGTCATCACATGATCAGCGGCTTTTTCACGATCGTTTTCTTCTTTTGCAGTTTGTGCTGTGGCTTCGGTTGACCATAACGATCCCGCAGCACCAGCTACTACGGCTGCTGTAAATGCACCTGAGCTTGCTAATTTCAAGAAATTACGGCGCTCAACTGTTTTCACTTTTTTGATATCTTTGAACAATTTAGTGTCCTCCCTGGACGGTTACTGCAGCGCTATTTTTTAGCGTCAGCTTCTTTTTTTAGAATTGCGAATACGAATAATACTGCGGCACCTGACAAAACTAACATTTCGCTTATATCGTTCATAAATGCAGAGTTGAAATAAGAACCGAGGCCCACATTCGCACTGAAAACTGCAAATAATAGCATTGAAAGAAGTAATTGCATGCTGTGGCCTCTCGTAATCGTCATCTCTAGTTTTAACAATGTAAGCCTTTACAGTAATAAAATGCAAGAGCTTACATTTCTATTGCGGGTATTTCATTTTTTTTATACACTTTGTATTGCATTAATAAGGCCTAAAACCGGGCCGTGATTGTGGATATCGATGTCAAAAGAACAACCGACCCCAACCTTGCAAGATGTTGCAACTGCGGCAAAAGTTTCCACCGCGACGGTTTCTCGTTGTTTGAACTTTCCAGATCAGGTCAAAGAAAAGACTCGCACTAAAGTTCTCAAAGCTATCAAAATGCTGAGCTATTCGCCAAACTTTGGTGCACGTGCAATGGCGTCGCGTCGGACAGAAACAATCGGTGCAATTATACCAACAATGGAAAATGCTATTTTTGCTCGTGGTCTGCAGGCCTTTCAAGACGAGCTGCATCTACATGGTTTTACTATGTTGGTTGCCAGTACTTCTTATCGCGAGGACATCGAGGAAGAACAAATTCGCGCTCTTGTTGGGCGTGGTGCTGATGCCTTACTGCTCATAGGGCATGCGCGCAGCCCAGATATCTATCGCTTTCTTGAAGCTCAAGCGGTGCCTGCACTTGTAACGTGGGCTTTTGATACTAGCCTATCACGTCCTTCGATTGGCTTCGACAATCAGAAAGCTATGTGCAGAATGGCTAAGAAAGTAATCGATTTGGGCCACAGAAATCTCGCACTAGTTTCGGCAGAAACTATCCTGAACGACCGAGCAAAGGCGCGCCAATTGGGAATAGAGGACGCCATGGTTGCAGCTAACTTTTGTGCTAAAACGTTACATGTTGTGAAGACAACGTACGGTATCGAGGAAGGCGCAACTGCGTTCGAACAGGTGATGAAAGCAGCACCGCAGACAACTGCTGTTTTTTGCGGTAATGATGTTTTGGCTGTGGGTGCCTTGCGAAGGGCACGAGAGTTGGGTTTCAAAGTACCGCAGGATGTATCCATCATCGGCTTTGATGACATTGAATTGGCAGAAATCGCCTATCCTGCACTTACAACTGTCCACGTTCCTCACCGTGAGATGGGGCGGAGGGCAGCAGAGGCCCTGATAAAACTGTTAAATAAGGGGACGCAAATCGAAGCCGTTGAGCTTGAAGCGAGCCTAGTTTTTCGTGATACACTTGCGCCTGCTAGAAACTGAGTTGCAAACGATAAATGTGGCTGTTTCAGCAAAACTCTTTCTCCTACGGTTTGGACCTACTATTTCGTAAGCTACATCAAGTCGGCCACCCGTTGAAAAGTTGGATTACGCCAGTTTTGCTGAGTACTTTGTTTCTAAGCGTTGTTGGATTCGCTTGTTAATTTCCACAGAACATTTTTATGGCCTTCGAGCAGCTCACCAACATGATGTAACGGCAAAAAGGTCACATGGGTGAAAGCTGTCCACATTTTTCCTAGAGCTCTTCAATTACTCCATAATTTCCTGAGGAAAACACCAGAGGCTTTCCAGTTCTTACTTGTGCGTTGTTGACTTGTCCAATTACGATCACGTGGTCCCCAGCGGGATGTGTTGCGACGTGACTGCATTCAAAACGTGCAATGCAGCTCTCTATCAATGGGACGCCGTGTGGGTTGAGACCGTGCTCTATATCCCCAAATGCATAACCGTTTTTAGCGAAAGCTTCGCAGATGTCTTTTTGCTGGTCTGACAGCACATGGATTGCGAAATGTTTGGCATGTGAGAAATGTTTGAACCGGCTGGAATTAATACCGGGCGACCACATCACAAGCGCAGGATCCAGCGAGAGGGAGGAAAAGCTGTTGGCCGTCATCCCGATTACGCCGTCATCCGTCTTTGTGCTGATCACGGTGATGCCGGTTGCGAAACGCCCAAAGGCGTCCCGCAGCAGTCGCGTGTTGTCGCCGTCAGGGGCGAAGTTGTGCGCCGTTTGATCTGTCATTTTAGATGCCATATCTTTCATCAAGCGACCTCGCGGCCCAGTGCTGCTGTGTAGATTTTGAACCACGTGATGCGGTCCATGTTGACCTTCAGTGCGTCTGAAAGGCCAGCGATGCGGGTTAGGTTATTGGTGCCCATGACAGGTAGTACTTTTGCCGGGTGTGCCAAGATCCAAGCCACAGCAACTGCCGCGCGGTCCACACCGTTTTCGCCTGCGATCACATCAAGGGTCTTCATCACGTCTGTGTTGCCGTTCATCAAAGAACCACCGCCCAAAGGTGACCATGCCATGGCGTGCTGGCCGTTCTTTTGGTGATAGGCGAGATCGCCATTGGTCAGGCATTCATGCGCTGTTGCAGACATTTCGATCTGGTTGGTGACCAGCGGGTTTTTCATGCCAGATTGCAACAGATCACAATCCCATGGCTTAAAGTTGGACACACCGATGTTGCCAACCTTGCCCGATGCAACCAGTGAATCAAGGGCCGCGCCGGTTTCGTTGTGATCCATGAACGGGTCGGGGCGGTGCACCAGCAATAGGTCGATGTGGTCGATACCCATATTGGTCAAGGATGCATCAACAGATGCGTTAATATGCGCGGTGGATGTGTCGTAATATTTGACTGGTGCATCGCTGTATTTGCCGCAAGGCGCGATGATGTCGAATTTGGTCACGATCTCCATCTTGGCACGCAAGGATGGCACGGCCCGCAGGGTTTCACCCAATACAGCCTCAGCCGAATAATCGCCGTAAATGTCGGCTTGGTCAAAGCTGGTGATGCCTTGATCAAGGCAAGCGTTTATTTTCGCCTCAACGTGTTTGACAGAAGTGTCGGCATCGTCCGCAACGCGCCACATGCCATAGACAATACGGCTAAGTTCAAGAGAGGGGGAAAGTGTGACGCGTTCCATTAACGACGTACTCCTGCAGCAAGGGGTGTGAGTGGGGTGGCGGCTGGTACTCGACCATATGTATGTGGAAGTGAACAGGTTTCCAGGTGTGGCATGACCAGTTTGCCGAAATATTCAGCTTCCTCAATATGGGGATAGCCAGAGAAGATGAAGGCGCGAATGCCCATTTTCTTGTAGTCTTCGATTTTACTTAGAACCTGATCCGCAGAACCAACCAAAGCGGCACCACAGCCAGAGCGCGCACGACCAACGCCAGTCCAAAGGTTTGGTTCGATATACCCAAATTCATCGGCCAGTTCGCGGTTCTTGGCCTGATGTGAAACACCAAGGGAGGTCGAGTCCAATGCACGTTCACGGATCATACGGCCATATTCGTCGTCCAACTTGGATGTGATGTATTCGGCGTATTCTTGCGCCTCTTTTTCAGTGTCGCGCACGATCATGTGGACGCGCAGCCCGTAATCCAATGTGCGGTCATATTTTTCGGCCACTTGGTTCACAGCCTTCATGCGCCCCGCCAATGCATCCTGTACTTCAGGCCACATCAGGTAAACGTCACAGTGCTGACCACACAGCTCTAGCGCGGCTGGGGAATAGCCACCAAAATACAAAAGCGGGCCGCCTGTTTGGTATGGTTTTACGGGGTCGGTGGTGAGGCCCTTAAAGTCATAGACCTCGCCGGAATAATTGATCTCGTCCTGTGTCCATGCCTGTTTGAGGATTTCAACAACTTCGCGCGAGCGTTGGTAGCGATAATTGCTGTCTTCTTTTTGGCCGGGGAAATCAGAGCTGATAATGTTGACGGTCAAACGCCCTTCCAACATGTGGTCCAGCGTTGAAATGGTGCGCGCCAACATGATGGGCTGCATCTCTCCACAGCGCACAGCCGCCAGCAGGTTGATGTCTTTGGTGATCGGCGCACAGCCTGCCACGAAAGACAGCGTGTCCTGGCCAACCTGATAAGAGGAGGGGCATAGGATGTTGCGAAAACCCTGCTGTTCTGCAGTTTTAACGATGTTGCTGCAATGTGCCCAACTGGATCGCAGGTCGCCATCAGGCACACCCAAAAACTGATAATCATCTGAACAGAGGGCTGAAAACCACGAGACCTCAGAGGCCGTCAGATCGGGCGATGTGATTGGTACAACTGTCATTTTGAAACCTGCGGAACTTATTCAATTTCATATTGCATAGCAACCGATCTAGTGTAAATCAATGCTGTATCAATTATTTCATTCCAGCGTTTGCGCGCGATGAGGAGCCCAGTGTCTGACCAACCCGCAAATCCCAATGCGCTGCCCAAATATGTGCAGATCAGCGAGTTGTTGATCCGCGATATTGCGGCTGGGCGTTTGATGGATGGGGAACGGTTGCCGCCTGAACGCGAGATGGCAGATGGGCTGAACACATCGGTCGGCACCCTGCGCAAAGCCCTTGCTATACTCGAGAAAAAGGGAATGCTGGATCGTCTTCAGGGGTCAGGCAACTACATCCGCCACGGCGCGGATGAGGCCAGCATATACAGCATGTTCCGTCTTGAACTGCCTCAGGGTGGGGGGTTGCCGCGCGCGGATACTTTGGATGTTCAGGCCTTGAAAAAACATGCCGATTTGCCCCCGTTTGGCACCGTAGATCACGGCACGCGGATTCGCCGCCTGCGGTATCTGAATGAAACAATCATCGCGATTGAGGAAATCTGGCTTGATGGTGGAGCGGGCACTGTACCCCCCAATGCGCTTTCGGATTCGCTGTACCACTTTTACCAAAAACATCTGGGGTTCTGGATCACCTTGGCAGAGGACCGCGTCAGCGTGGCCGCTGTACCAGATTGGGCCCCCAACACCTTCACAAAACCCGCCGGTGCGCTGACAGGATATATTGAACGCTTGAGTTGGGCAGACAGCCCAAAAGCGGTCGAGTTTTCACGCACGTGGTTTGACCCATCACGCGCAATATATGTGCAAAGACTGAAATAGGAATACGAACATGGCTAAGCTAATCAACTACGGCATCATCGGGTGCGGCATGATGGGACAAGAGCACCTGCGCAATATCGCCTTGCTGCCTGACACCAACGTGGTTGCCATCTTTGAACCCGATGCTGGCATGGCAGGGATCGCCAAAACCTTGGCTCCGAACGCGAAGTTCTGTGACAGTATTGATGCCCTGTTGGCGATTGAGGCGTTGGATTGTCTGGTGATCATCAGCCCGAATTTTGTGCATTTGGAACAGTTGGAACAGATCGCCCAAACGCGGTCTTTGCCAATCTTGGTGGAAAAGCCACTGTTCACTGATCCAAATGCATTTGCCCGTATCAATGCCTTCTGCGACACCTATCCATCACCTGTTTGGGTCGCGATGGAATACCGCTATATGCCGCCAATCACCGCCCTGCGGGCTGAGGTGGAAGAGGCCACTGGCGGGATCAAGATGCTTTCGATCCGCGAACATCGTTTTCCGTTCCTTGAAAAGGTAGGCGACTGGAACCGCTTTAACGCGAAGTCGGGTGGCACTTTCGTTGAAAAATGCTGTCACTTCTTTGATCTGATGCGCTTATTGACCAAGTCAGAACCTGTACGGATCATGGCCAGTGCGGGCCAGAACGTGAACCATCTGGACGAGGTGTATGACGGTCAAACATCCGACATCATCGACAATGGTTATGTCATCGTGGATTTTGAGAACGGGATGCGCGCGATGCTGGAGCTGTGCATGTTTGCTGAGGGATCACGTTATCAAGAAGAGGTGAGCGTGGTTGGCCCCAAAGGCAAGATCGAGGCACTGGTGCCAGGGCCGGGCCGTTTCTGGCCTGAGCATCTGGGTGATGCCCCAATCCCGCAACTGATCGTCAGCCCGCGCAATCCAAGCGGGCCTGAGGTGCGCGACATTCCTGTCGATCCCACTTTGCTAGATGCTGGGGATCACAACGGATCTACATTTTATCAACATGAAGGTTTCTTGGCCTTGGTGCGCGGGGAACGCGATGTGGCCGATGTGACGCTTGATGACGGATTGCGGGCTGTGGCGATGGGTATGGCCGCGCAAGAAAGTGCAGCAACAGGGCAAAGCGTGCTTTGGGCGGATTTTATGAAGCGCTAAATAGTGCGGGCTTTGGCCGCTGCGACCAACAGCCCTTCACTGATGGCGTGTGACAGCGGGGACGCCATCATGTTGGTCAACCCAGCGGCTGTTGTCCCCGCGTAATCGACCATGTCGCGCACCTGATCCGCTGGTGTGGTTGGGTCATCGTTCAAGGTCAAAGCGCTGGCGAGAAACAACTGACGAATGGCGCGATCTGCGACATCTGGCGCGATCCCTTGGGCGGTGGCGTGATCCACCATGCACTGGGCGAAATATGCAACAAAGCCGGGTACAGGCCCTGTCATCGCAGTGAAATGATCGATTTGTGCCTCATCAAATATCTCATCAGTTTTCCCACAGGCTTCAAAAATTTGGGTGGTGATGGCCTTGTCAGCGGGTGTCACGTCGGGGCTTGCTATCCATGGTGAATAGGCCAATCCGTTCGCCGCTGCGGGGCTGCTCATGGCTCTGATAATGCGCTTTGATTGCGTTTTGAGCGCCAGTTGTTCAAGGTTAGCACCTGCCATGACGGATAAGATCAATTTCTCTGGTGCATCTGCTGTTATTCCATCGAAACGGGCAGGAGGCGCGCAAAATAGGATAACGTCACAGGCGTTAGCCAATGCCTGATTGTCGTTAGTGACGGTGATGCCTGACTTGGCTTGCTCTGGCGTGGCGGTGCCGCTGGTGTTGGAAATCCATAAGTCAGCAGGGGCGACAACTGTCTGTGCCAAAAGGGCTGTTGCAATCGCAGAGCCCAAGCTGCCCGAGCCGCCAATGATCCCGATTGTGAAAGTATGAGTTGTCATGATTGTGTCCCCAATGCGCTGTCGGTTGAGCATTGGGGAAACCGTGTTTCTATGTCAATTGTTGGCTTTTCTGTCGCTAAAATTAAACGTAGCGGTTCACGATGTTTTCCAGCTTTTCTTGCTGGCCTGATACGGGTTGCGGATCAAGGTTGCGCGCCTCTGCTTGCGCTGCGATCCCGTCCAAAGTGGCCCCGTTGCCCAGCATCGCCTGTGCATCGTCGGCTGTCCAACCGGCGTAGCGCCCCTCGCGTGGGCCCTCTAGCGCCTTGTCTTCCATCATTTTTGCCGCAGCTTTTAGGCCGCGTGCGCAGATATCCATGCCGCCAACATGGGCAGCAATCAAATCTTCGGCGTCCAGTGATTGGCGGCGCAATTTGGCATCGAAGTTGGTGCCGCCTGTAGTGAAACCACCCACCTTTAGCACCTCGTAGTAGGCCATTGCCGCCTCTGGGGCGTTGTTGGGGAACTGGTCCGTGTCCCAGCCGGATTGATAATCGTTGCGGTTCATATCGATGGAGCCAAAGATGCCCAAGGCATTGGCCATCGCCAGCTCATGTTCAAACGAGTGACCCGCCAAAATCGCGTGACCCTGTTCAACATTCACCTTCACCTCGTCCTCAAGGCCAAAGCGTTTGAGGAAGCCGTAAACCGTTGCAACGTCATAGTCATACTGATGTTTCGTTGGCTCTTGGGGTTTTGGTTCGATCAGGATCGCGCCTTTGAACCCGATCTTGTGTTTGTACTCAACCACCATGGTTAGGAAGCGACCCATCTGTTCCAACTCGCGCGACAGGTCGGTGTTCAAAAGGGTTTCATACCCTTCGCGACCGCCCCACAGCACATAGTTTTCACCGCCCAATCGGTGGGTCACATCCATCGCGTTCTTTACGATAGAAGCGCAGTAGGCGAATACATCGGGATCCGGGTTGGTGCTGGCCCCTGACATGTAGCGGCGGTTTGAGAACATGTTGGCCGTGCCCCAAAGCAGCTTGGGGCCATTTTCCATTTTGGCCTCAAAGTAGTCGGCCATTTCGTGCAGGCGGCTGTTGCTTTGCGCCAACGTTGCACCCTCTGGGCGCACATCGTGGTCGTGGAAGCAGTAGTAGGGCACACCCAAAATACGGAACATGTCAAAGGCGGCATCGGCCTTCATCTTGGCCAGTTCCATCGTGTCGGCAGGGAACCACGGGCGATCAAACGTTTGGCCGCCAAAGGGGTCATTCCCCTCCCAAACAAAGTTGTGCCAATAGCACACGGCAAAACGCAGATGCTCGGACATGGGTTTGCCCATGATCATTTCGTTTGGGTTATAATGGCGAAAGGCCAATGGGTTGGTGCTGTCTGGCCCTTCAAACTGGATAGGGGCGATGGCGTCAAAATAGTTGCTCATAAGGAGGGACCTTTTTCTGGGCCATCTGCTGGTGCAGGCGGCATGTTATCTTGGAAATAAAGGGATGGAACGATGGTTCCGAAATCGGCAGAAAGGGTTTCGCCGTCGCTTAACGCTTTCATGGCATCAAGCGCGCGGGCGATTTGTTGATCCGGCTTTTGATCAATCACGGCGTCCACCAGCCCGATGGTGAGGGCTGTGCGCACACTGCCAACCAAATCGTGCAAGACGACAACGGGGCGTTGGTAAGTGGTGGATTTTTGAACCTCTGAAAGGGCTGTGAACAAGCCATTCTGGCCCGACCCGATGCTGTAAATGCCGATCAGATTTGGATGGGCCTCTAGCGTGCTGCGCACCGCTTCAGCTACGTTTTCTGGTCGATCATAGCTCTCAATGACGGGTAAAACGGTGACATCGAAGGCGATAGCTTGCTTGAATCCTTTGAAACGCAGCGCGTGGTCCGCCGCGTCCAAACTGCCCGCGATGGGCAGAACAACACCGCCATCGCGGCTGGCAAGCGACAGAACGCGCCCCGCAGTACGCCCCGCAGCCAAGTTATCAAGGCCAATATAGGTATCACGGCTGTCGCTTTGCGTGTCCGCAACCAAGGTCAGAACAAACACGCCTTTTGACCGCAACGCTTGGATGGCTTTGCGCACTCGGGGGCTGTTGATAGCAACAAGGCAAATACCTGATAAATCACGATCAATGCAGCTTTCGAGAACTTCGGCCAAACCATCGCTGTTAAAGGCGGGCACTTCTTCGATTGTTATGTTTATGCGCTGGCTGGCGCGGGCTTTGGCTTCTGCTTTGACCGCAGCGCGCATTTCCCCAAAGAAAGCGCCAGCTTGGGCAGGGATTAGAAACGCATAGTTATAGGACCGACCGCGGGCCAGATTGGCTGCCGTCACATCGCGCGTGTACCCCAGTTCCTCAATCGCGGCTAAGACGCGTAAAACGGACTTTTCCGCAACGCCACCACGACGGTTCAGAACGCGATCGGCTGTGGCATAGCTAACGCCCGCAGCTGTGGCGACATCCATCAGTGTTGGTTTGGCCATGATCATCCCCTTTGTTGTTTCATTGTAGAATGTCGAAATGATAGGCGTCAAACATTTTTTGATATACGTATATCATTTTGAGGTGAAAATATCGTCAGTTCATCATTATTATATAATGAAATTAAGAATCTAATGGCCTATCATCTGGCATTTTACCTGCCAAATTCATTCTATTCTGCAGATTTGGAGGCGCGGGCTGTTCTGTGTCAGATACAGCGCCCACCATCGACTTCCATGCAGACGCCGGTGATCATGCTGGCCTCATCCGAGCACAAATAACAGGCCGCGTTCCCCATATCTTCGGGTGTGGAAAAACGACCCAAAGGGATTGTTGATAAGAACTTGGCCCGCATCTGAGGCGTGTCTTCACCCATAAAGCTTTTGAGCAATGGGGTGTCACCGGCAACAGGGTTCAACGCATTAACGCGCACGCCAGCAGGGGCTAATTCAACGGCCATCCCTTTGGTGGCGTTGTTCATCCAACCCTTTGAGGCGTTGTACCAATTCAGCCGCGGGCGTGGGCTAACGCCTGCGGTTGAGGCAACATTTAGGATCGCGCCTGCGCCTTGGGCCTTCATCAAAGGCACAATATACTTGGCTGTCAGGTACACGGACTTGCAATTTACGGCGAAAACTTTGTCAAAGTCGTCCTCAGTGACGTCTTCCATAGGCGCAGGCAGGTGTGTGACACCAGCATTGTTGATCAAAATATCGATCTGGCCGAAGGCGTCTAAGGTCGATTGCACCATTGCGGCAACGTCTGCATCACGTGCCACGTTCGTCTGAATAGTTTGGACTGCGTCGCCAAGTTCAGCGGCAAGTTCATTGGCCATATCGATGTTCAGGTCGGCGATCATCACACGCGCACCCTCAGCCACAAACTTGCGCGCAATCCCTGCGCCAAAGCCAGAGGCACCGCCCGTTACAATCGCTACTTTGCCTTGCAGTCGCATGTTATTCTCCTGTCAGGTCTAGTTTTAGAATGTGGCGTTCGTTGCCGTCTTCGTTTTGAGAGGCCTTCACTGTGCGTTCGTGTTCGAACCCCATTTTGTTCCAAAAGGCGCGCGCGCCGGTGTTCACATCTAGCACCGCAATGCGGATGCACGGCGCGTTGTCGGCGCGCGCATCGTCAATAACGTGTTGCGCAGTTTTGCGCCCCAAACCATCGCCGCGCGCATTGGGGTCCAAAATCAACAGCCCCATGTACCAATGCCCATGTTTTGGATAGTGGCGAATGCTGCCTGCAAATCCCGCCAGTGTGCCATCAGGGCGTTCCAATCCGCGCAGAAACCTGTCGTCTGGCCCACAAACAGGAGGGGCATCGTTCAATGTGGCGTGCACAAACCCGGGGTTGTTGGCTTTGCCTGTTTCCATCTCCACATAGTCGCTGGCGCGGTACATAAGATCGGCGAGGCGTGTGTAATCGTCTTTGGCGTTCAAGGTTACTATTTTAATTTCATCCATGATGTGCTGCCACCGTCTTGAGAGTTGAAAAACCGTATAGTGCCTCGAACCCTTTTTCGCGTCCATGGCCAGATAGACCTACGCCGCCAAAGGGCAGTTCAACACCACCACCCGCGCCGTAGTTGTTGATGAACACCTGACCTGCGCGCAAGCGTTTGGCGAGGCGCATTTGGCGCGCGCCGTCTTTGGACCAGATTGAGGCGACAAGGCCAAAGTCAGTGCCATTGGCGATTTTGACGGCGTCTTCTTCGGTGTCAAAGGGGATCACCACTTGGACGGGGCCAAAGATCTCTTGCTGTGCCAGTTCGTGATTTGGATCAACATCCGCGAACAAGGTTGGGGGAACATATGCGCCACCGATCGGGGCACCTGGTGCCACAACGCCAACGGCAACCTTGTTCAAATCAGCGCCACGGGCCAAGAACCCTTCGACAATTTCCTTTTGGCGCAGGGACACCAGTGGCCCCACATCCAGATCATCGCCTGCGGGGCCAACGCGCAATTCACCGTAACGTTTTGCCATGCGCGCAACGACGTCATCATAGACCCCGCGTTGCACCAAGATGCGCGAGGATGCGGAACAGGTTTGTCCTGCATTCTGAATCCCTGCGTTCACAAGGAAAGGCAGGGCGGCGTCTAGATCCGCATCATCAAACACCAGTTGCGGGGATTTCCCGCCCAGTTCCAAGGTGACAGGCACCGCGTTTTGGGCTGATGTCGATTGGATCAACTTGCCCACACCCACAGAGCCCGTGAAGGAAATGTGATGCACCAATGGATGGGCGGTAAGGGCCGCACCCGCTTCGGCCCCAAGGCCTGAAACCACGTTTAACGCCCCATCGGGCAATCCCGCTTGGCAACAGATTTCAGCAAAGGTGAGGGCGGTTAAACAGGCCTCTTCCGCTGGTTTCAAAACGGCGGCGTTGCCCATGGCAAGGGCGGCACCAACAGAGCGTCCGATGATCTGCATCGGGTAATTCCACGGGATGATATGGCCCGTAACCCCGTGAGGTTCGCGCATGGTATAGACGGTATAGCCCTCAAGAAACGGGATCGTCGCGCCATGAATTTTGTCCACGGCGCCTGCGTAAAATTCCATATAGCGGGCAAGGGCAACAACATCTGCGCGGGCTTGTTTGACGGGTTTGCCCACGTCCATGGATTCAAGGGTGGTTAATTCGTCAATGTTTTCAAGGACCAGTTCACCAATGCGGTGCAGGATGCGTCCCCGTTCAAACGCCGCCAATTCACCCCACGCACCCTCCAGTGCTGCATCCGCAGCGGCAACTGCGCGGTCAATGTCCGCCGCGTTGCCCCGTGCGATGTCGCATATGGTGGTTCCGTCTGATGGGTTTTTCAACGCAAGCGTTTGGCCCGACAGCGCGGGCACCCATTTATTGGCGATAAAGCAATGGGTGGGGTCGATATTGAGCGGGCGAATAGTCATCCGGATGTCCTGTCGCAAAGCGTCTCCCCTCTAGCGCGAGGGGCGTGTTACGGTTAGATTATCGTAACACTACGCATATGCAACACAGGGCGATTACCGCCGTAGATTAAGCGTCCGCTAGGATCATCTTGGCGCAGTTTTCGCCGATCATGATCGCAGGGGCGTTGGTGTTGCCCGATACGATTTCTGGCATGATCGAACAGTCCGCGACCCGCAAACCGCTGATGCCATGCACGCGCAGTTTCGCGTCCACTACGGCATCTTGCCCGCTGCCCATCTTGCAGGTGCCGGTGGGGTGATAGATCGATGCGGTGTTGTTGCGCGCCCAATCAAGGGTGGCGTCATAGTCTTCGATATCCAGATCCGCGTGGGGGCGGTATTCTTGGGATATTTTGTTGGCGAGTGGCGCATGTTTGGCGATTGTGCGGGCGATGTTCACGCCTGCCACAACCGTGCGGCAATCGGTTTCGGTGGACAGGTAGTTTGGAATGATCTTGGGATAGACCTGACCATCGCCTGAGGCCAAACGGATTTCCCCACGGCTTTCCGGGCGTAACTGACAGACCGACATGGTGAACGCCGAGAACTTGTCGGCCCCCTTACCAGGGTTTTCGGCAGATAGGGGTTGGACGTGGAATTGCACATCCGGCGTTTCCAAGTCTTTGCGTGTTTTCATGAAACCGGTGGCAAGGCTGGCGGCCATCGTCATTGGGCCTGTGCGACTCGTAATATATTTTATACCAATCTTGGCCTGCCCAAACAGACTGCCGACTTCGTCGTTCAGGGTTGGTTCATTACATTTATAAACCAAACGGGCCTGCAGGTGGTCCTGCATGTTCTTGCCCACGCCATTCAAATCTTTTTTAACCTCAATGCCGTGCTCTTGCAGTTGGGCGGTTTCGCCGATGCCTGACAACATGAGCAACTGAGGGGAGTTGATAGACCCGCCGCTTAGAATCACCTCGCGGTTGGCTTTCACCACCACTTCGGCACCGCTGCGGTCTTTATAGGTGACACCAGTTGCCACACCGTTTTCGATATTCACCTTTTGCACTTGGGCATGGGTGACGATCTGCAAATTTGAACGGCTGCGGGCAGGGTTTAGGTAGGCAACGGCCGTGGAACAGCGTCGCCCGTTCTTTGATGTCAGTTGGAAAAAGCCAACGCCCTCTTGGGTTTCACCGTTGTAATCGGAGTTGAAAGGGTAACCCGCCGCTTGCGCCGCTTCGACCCATGCGTCTGTGATAGGGCGTTGAATGCGCATGTTGGACACAGACAATGGACCGTCGTCACCGTGATAGTCATTCGCACCGCGTTCGTTATTTTCTGCCTTTTTGAAAAGGGGAAGCACATCATCCCACGACCAGCCCGTGTTGCCCATTTGGGCCCAGCGATCATAGTCCTGCGCCTGACCGCGCACATATAAAAGACCGTTAAGTGAGGAAGAGCCGCCCAGAACCTTGCCGCGCGGCCATTCAATGGAACGACCATTTAGGCCAGCGTCTGGTTCAGTCTTGTAGCACCAGTCGACGTTTGGATTGTGAATCGTCTTGAAATAGCCAACTGGGATGTGAATCCACGGATTTAGGTCGCGACCACCCGCTTCTAGCAAAATAACTTTGTTTAAGGGATTGGCGCTTAATCTATTGGCTAAAACACAGCCAGCAGAGCCAGCACCAACAATAATATAGTCCGCTTCCACAAGGATTCTCCCGACTGCCATAATTAAGGCTATACAGATTGAATTTACCATAATACAATTTTTTGATAATAAAAGTCTCATTAATTGACAATAGGGAGAAATGTCATGGGAATTAACGGTAGAATCGGGAATCTATCCCGTCGCGATCTATTTCGCGTAGCAGGCAAGTACGGCATGAGCTCAACGCTCATGGCAGCGGGGGGCTTCGGGGGAGCGATGAGCCTTGCAAACTTGGCTACTGCAGCAGAATCCACTTATGAAAAGCGTTTCTCAAAACCAGCGAAACACACATTCAAATTTGGTGCTGCTGGCTTCAACCAACGCAACCTTTTGATCGAACGCGCAGGCGCTCTGGAATTCGCACGCGACCTCGAAGCACGTACAGACGGTGAGATTCGCATCGAATTCATCGGCGACAACCAAATCTGCGGTCAAACATCCTGCGTTGAGAAATGTCAGCAAGGCATCGTAGACTTCTACGCGGCCTCCACACAGAACTCAGCCGGTGGTGCACCGTACTTGAACGTACTTGATTACGCGTACATGTTCCGTAACCGCGCTGACCAATACCACTTCTTGTATTCACCAGCGTCTGCAGCGTTGCTTCGTGAGCCTTATGAAAAACGCCACGGTCTAAAACTGTTGTTCTCACACGCTGAACTTCGCGGCATCCAGTTGGGTCTCGCTTGGGAAGATAAGCCAACGGTAACGTCTGTTGAAGATCTTGCAGGGACAAAGAACCGCGTAACAGGTACACAGCTTGGCCGTATCGCCATGAAAGCTTTGAACTTGAACCCAGTTCCAGTTGCTTGGGAAGAAACACTTGATGGCCTAAAGCAGGGCTTGATCGATGGTGCAGAAACATGGGCGTCTGCTGTTGCTTACGCAAACATGTCACCAGTTGTTTCCCAGTCCGTACACTTGAACTTCTTCTGTGGTACAGAAGCGACTTCAATGAATGCTGGCGTATTCGATAGCCTGTCAGGCGATCTACAAGACGCAGTTCTGGAATCTTCTTACTGGGCGCAAACACACGTTCAAGCGGCGAATGAGGCTGCACTTGTGAAAACTGTTGGTCAATCTGATCCACAGCTTCCAGGTACAATCTTCGCGCAAAACAACGTGCGTAACGCATTCTTGTCCGACGCTGAGATCAAGAAAGCGGAAGAAATGTGCTCACCTGAGTTCCAACCACAGTTGTGGGAAGACTGGCGCGAGCGCCTTAACGGCTGGTCCGGCGGCCGTGACACGTACCAAGAAATCTATGACGAAGTGCGTACAATTTCTGGAGATACTCTGCCAGAAAATGTTGAACCACGTCGTTGGTGGAAAGGCTAATCCACGCGGATTAGTTTTGGGCCGATCCGTTTTTTGCGGGTCGGCCTTTTTTTATAGCTTTTTAGAAAAAAGACGATGACATTCAAAGTGTGCACTAACAGGTGGGAGAACCTGTCGTGTGGTCTTTAGATGTTAAAAGGGGGGATACCTAATATGTCGATTTGGTCCGAAGCAGCAGCCATTATACCTGCCATCATGTCTGGTGACTCGTGGGAAATGAATACTGCGTTCAAGAAAGATGGAATGTGGTTGTTCAGTGCGGTGCTCACACTACTTGGCGGCATTCTTGCGCATAACATTTTCAAATATGTGCCCTTTATTGAGCGTCACTTAGAGCGCACCATTGCGGTCGCGATGTACATCATGATTGCAGCAATCATTTTCTGGGGTGTGGTCGACCGGTTTGTGTTTTCAAACCAGTGGTCTGGATCAACAACCATCCCACCGTTCCTATTCATGGTCATGGCGTGGTTCGCCTGTTCCTATAACGTGAAATTGCGCACGCACCTTAGTTTTAGCGAATTCCGCTCAAAGATGTCCCCACGCAACCAAATGGGTGTTCTTTCAATGGACACGGTTCTGTGGCTTGGCTTTTGCTTGCTGGCAATTACCACTTCGCTTCGGTTCACGGTGCTTTCCGCTCAGAACTTTCAGATGGTCGACGGTGTCGATGACACGATGAAATGGTGGTTCTACATCACTGTGCCAATCGCGTTCACCATGATGTCAGGCCGTGTAATCGGTAACTGGCTAGAAGATTTTGGCAACTACAGATCCGGAAACACAATTATCAAACAAGCCGTAATTGGGGGGGATGTCTAATGACCGACGCAACATGGATCACGCTTATTTCGCTGGGCGTCACGATGTTCTTCATGCTGGGCACACCTGTCTTGCTGGTTATCTTTTACTGGGTGGTGGGCTGTAGCTTTGTCATCGACCTTCCACTCGACAACACAGGCAACGAGTTGCTGAACGTGTTCAACAAGGGGTTTGCTCTGCTCGCAATGCCGCTGTTCATCCTAACAGGGGACTTGATCAACCAATCAGGGATCGCGCGACGATTATCGGACTTTGCCTACTCTTGCTTGGGCTGGCTGCGCGGCGGTCTTGCAATGGCGGCGATCTCAGCTTGTGGTTTGTTCGCAGCGATCTCTGGATCAAACTCTGCGACAACTGCAACAATCGGTTCAATGCTACACCCAGAAATGGTCAAAGGCGGCTACGACGAACGCTTTTCTGCAGCAACTGCTGCGGCTGGCGGCACAGTTGGGATCATCATCCCACCGTCGATTATCTTCATCGTTTACGGGTTCCTTTTGAACCTGCCCATCTCTGACCTGTTCATCGCGGGTATCTTGCCAGGTGCCTTGATGGTTCTGTCTATGATGACCGCTGCGTTCATCATCTGCACGATCAACGGCTGGGGCTACTTGATCAAACTGTCACCAATGCGCGTCATAAAAACCGCAATCGGTGCATGGCTTGGGTTCTTTGCAATCGGTTTGGTCCTATGGTGCATCTACACAGGTCGCGCCTCTCCGACTGAAGCGGCGGGCGTAACGGTTGGTGTATGTATCATCATCGGTTTGCTGTGCTATCCGCTGAACAAGATCATGGGCGACGACGAAAATGAAAAGGTTGAAGACAAATCAGCCGTTTCCATGTTGGTTGTAAAAGGGTTCACACTGATGAGCTTGCCACAGATTGTTTCCCGCTCTGCCCAAATTACGGGTATCCTTGTGCCGCTGATTGCTATCTCAGTCGCCATGCAACAAGTGATGTCCTCCCTTGGAGCAAAGGAATTCATCGGTGGGTTCGTTACAGGTATGGGCGGCTATTATGCGGTGCTGTTCACATCTATGGCGATTGTGTTCGTGACAGGTATGATCCTAGAATCCCTGCCAGTGACCATTATCCTTGCACCAATCTTGGCACCAATTGCGGCGTCAGTCGGGGTTGATCCGATCCACTTCTCAGTGATCTTCCTTGTGGGTGCATCGATTGGCTTCATCACACCGCCCTATGGCCTCAACCTTTATGTGGCGTCGGGCGTCACAGGGGTGCCGTATTTCAGGCTGTTGCGCTACACAGTTCCATACTTGATCGCTTTGATCTCAACATGGATCTTGGTTGCACTTACACCTGAATTGGCATTATGGCTGTTGCCAATCAGATAAGGCGAGTAAATGCCAAACGATATGGGAGACCAAAAAGGACAGATTCCAACAAACTTACGGCTATTGTTGCTGTTGGAAGAAGTCGCACGTGCAGGCGTCCCCGTGACGCCTGCCGGTTTGGTCGAGGCGCTGGGCCTACCAAAACCCACAGTGCACCGACTGTTTAACACCGCCGAAGAAGAAGGTTTCCTACAGCGCGACATCGATGGAAGGTCCTTTGGACCGGGCCCTCGGCTGCGCCGCCTTTCAGTGAATACGCTTAGCTCACAACGCCTGCGCACCCTACGCCTGTCCATCTTGACCGAAGTGGTCGAACAGATGGACGAGACCTGTAATATCGCCGTCCCTGACCGTGAACACATGGTGTACCTTGAGCGGATAGAAACCAAATGGCCGCTGCGCATTCAGCTTCCAGTAGGCACCAAAGTGCCGTTGCATTGTACAGCGTCTGGTAAAATGTACCTCAGCTCGCTGAACCCGCGTTACTTGGATCGATACCTTGCGACCCATAAACTGGAACAGCACACCAGCAAGACAATCACCGATGTTGCAGCCCTCAAGGCTGAACTTAGCAAAACACGCAAACGTGGTTATTCCACGGATGACGAGGAATTCATGTACGGCATGGTTGCGGTGGCTGTTGCTATCGTGGATGACCAAGGACGCCTTGTGTCTACATTGTCCACTCACTCGCCTTTGCAACGAAACAACTTGGTTAAAATCACCGAAAATGTCGGCACGCTAAAATCAGCTGCAGAAAAATTATCGGACTTGTTGCTTACCTGAGGGTGTCAATCTGTTGACAACACCCCTTGGTGTTCGCCAAAGATTGCAACAATGGACCAGCGGTTCTTATTCAATAAATAACAGGAGATACGCATATGATGCGCACTCGTGCAGCAGTTGCAGTCGCAGCAGGTCAGCCACTTCAGGTGATGGAAGTGAATCTTGACGGTCCACGTGCAGGCGAAGTTTTGGTTGAAATCAAAGCAACAGGCCTTTGCCACACTGACGAATTTACCCGCTCAGGCGATGATCCTGAAGGGATCTTCCCTGCAATCTTGGGCCACGAGGGCGCAGGCATCGTGATCGAAATCGGCGAAGGTGTGACGTCTTTGGAAGTTGGCGATCACGTGATCCCACTTTACACACCAGAATGCCGCGAATGCGAATATTGCTTGAACCCTAAAACCAACCTTTGCCAAAAAGTGCGCAGCACACAGGGCCAAGGCTTGTTGCCTGACGGTTCTACACGTTTCTCCATGTTGGACGGCACGCCGATCCACCACTACATGGGCTGCTCTACATTTGCGAACCACACAGTTGTTCCTGAGATCGCATTGGCGAAGGTCCGCAAAGACGCGCCGTTCGATAAAATCTGCTACATTGGTTGCGGTGTGACCACGGGTATCGGCGCGGTTATCAACACGGCCAAAGTTGAAATCGGTTCACGCGGTATCGTGTTCGGTCTTGGCGGCATCGGCTTGAACGTGATCCAAGGTTTGCGCCTTGCGGGTGCGGACCAAATTGTTGGTGTCGATCTGAACGAAAGCAAAGTCGAAATGGCCAAGAAATTTGGCATGACCCACTTTGTGAACCCTTCCAAAGTCGAAGGCGACTTGGTTGAGCACTTGGTTGAGCTGACAGGTGGCGGTGCGGATTATACATTCGACGCAACTGGCAACGTCAACGTTATGCGCACGGCGCTTGAAGCCTCACACAAAGGGTGGGGCGAAAGCATCATCATTGGCGTGGCTCCGGCTGGCGCTGAAATCTCAACCCGTCCGTTCCAATTGGTTACTGGCCGTTCATGGCGCGGCACTGCGTTTGGTGGGGCGAAAGGCCGTACAGACGTTCCAAAAATTGTCGATTGGTACATGGATGGCAAGATCGAGATCGATCCAATGATCACGCACAAGCTGACCCTTGATCAAATCAACGAAGGCTTTGAATTGATGCACGCTGGTAAGTCTATCCGCGCTGTCGTCGAATTCTAAATTAAGCCGATCTTTACGAAGGCTAACGCTGAAAGCAGCGTTAAAAATTCGTGAATTATCGTTGCCTCTGATGAGGTGACTAAACTGTGCATTTCGCGGGTCGAATTGCACAGTTTTACGTTTGTGGGGTCTGTTTTGGCAGTGTGGGCGTTTGGCCACTGTACAGAACACTTTGCAAACTGTGCAGTTTGTGGTGAAAATCGTGGCGCACGCTCAATTAACTTGGTCTCGGGACGCTACGGCGGGGTGGTTTTTTCGTCTCGGATACATATATCTCAGACAACCCAATTGAGAGGCTCCTTGCGATGAAAATTACGGTTAACGGCACCCAACACGACATCGATGTTGAACCCGATATGCCCCTTCTTTGGGTGCTGCGCGACGAGCTAGGTATCACTGGCCCTAAGTACGGTTGCGGCATTGCCCAGTGTGGTGCCTGCACCGTTCATATGAACGGTGAAGCGGTTAAATCCTGCCAAGTCGCAGCAGAAGATATTGATGGAGAAGTCGTTACAATTGAAGGGCTTGGCACACCTGATGCGATGCACGCAGTGCAATCCGCATGGGTTGAACATCAGGTCGCACAATGTGGGTACTGCCAGTCCGGTCAAATGATGACGGCGGCTGCATTTGTGCTGGAAACACCAGCACCCACTGACGATGAAATTGACGAAGCAATGAGCAGCAACCTTTGCCGTTGTGGTACTTATCCCCGTATCCGCGCTGCTGTGAAAACAGCCGCCAAAAATCTAAGCGAGGCCTAAGTCCATGGGAAAGCTCAAAACAATCGCCCGCCGCTCGTTTATAATCGGCTCCGCCGCCATCGTCGGTGGTGTTGCATTCGGCGTTTACCGCTACAAAACACCTTATGCGAACCCATTGCTAAATGATCTGTCAGAGGGCGAAGCCGCGCTAACAGCCTATGTGAAAATCGATGCGTCTGGCATCACTTTAATCACGCCACGCGCGGATAGCGGGCAGGGCGCGTATTCAGTCCAAGCCATTCTTATCGCTGAAGAATTAGATGTTGAATGGGATCAGATTAATGTTGATCCGGGCATGCCTGACAAGGCTTATTATAACACAGCCCTTGGGGCAGATGGGGCACCCTTTGCGCCGACGGATGATAGCTTTGCGGCGAACACGACCCGTACGGTTATGGATTCATTGATGAAATTCATGGGTATGCAGATTACTGGTGGCTCAACAACCGTTCCAGATTCATACGAGAAACTGCGTGCCGCTGGGGCTGTCGCCCGCGAAACGTTGAAAATGGCGGCGGCAGAAAAGACAGGTATCGCGGTTTCTGATCTGACAACAAAAGCCGGCAAGGTGATCACACCAGATGGCACAGAAATCCGTTACGAAGACTTGGCCGCGATTGCCGCGACGCTTAAGCCAGTGGAAGACGTTACTTTGCGGGATCCAAGCACATGGCGTATTTTGGGAAAACAACACCAACGCTTTGATACAGTTGCGAAATCTACGGGCACCCAAGCTTACGGAATCGATTTCAGACGCGAGGGTATGGTGCATGCAATGGTGCGCACAAACCCACGTCGTGGCGGTGAAATGATCAGCTTTGATGATACTGAGGCAAAAGCGATGCGCGGCGTTCAAAAGGTGCTCCCGATCACCGGCGGCATTGCCGTTGTAGCCGACAACACCTGGCGTGCAATTCAAGCCGCGAATGCTGTTGAGATCGAGTGGGGAACCGCGCCGTACCCCGCCGAAATGGATGGGCATTGGCAGGCTCTGTCCGACAGCTTTAACGAGGATCAACAAGACAGCCGCCAACGCGATGACGGCGATGTCGTTGCCGCAATGGACGGCGCAGATGTGATCGAGGCCGAGTACCGCGCACCCTATCTGGCGCACGCCCCGCTTGAGCCTATCAGTGCCGTGGTTGAGGTGTCTGAGGGGCGGGTCGATGTATGGACTGGAACGCAAATTCCTCGTTTTGTACAGACCAACGTGTCTAAGCTAACCGGCGTCGATTTTGATGATGTGCATGTGCATGTCTTGATGATGGGTGGCAGTTTTGGCCACCGCCTTGAGGATCGAGTGGTGAAAGAAGCCGCTGAAATCGCAATGCAAATGCCGGGTGTTCCGGTTAAGCTGACTTATTCACGCGAAGAAGATATGGCGCACAATGACACCCGCCAAATCGCTATGGCACGTGGGCGCGGTACTGTGAAAAATGGTCAGGTCGAAACGATGGATTTGGGCATTGCGATGCCGTCCGTGGTTGCCAGCCAAATGGGCCGACAGGGTCTGTCCTTACCGGGGCCAGATACGCAGATTGTTGCGGGCGCATGGGAACAACCACTGAGCATTCCGAACTACCGGATCACAGGATATCGCGCACCAGAGCTTGCGCCGATTTCAAGTTGGCGTTCTGTTGGTGCCTCTACAAACGGATTTTTCCACGATGTATTTCTGGACGAGCTGATCCATGCGGCGGGGGCGGACCAGATGGAAGAACGCTTGCGACTGTGCTGGCATGTACCATCGCGTAAGGTATTGGAGAAGATCGCTAAAATGTCCAATTGGGGCGCACCTTTGGCACCCAACAAAGGGCGCGGCGTTGGTTTTTGCATGTCCTTTGGTGTGGCTGTGGCTGAGGTTGTCGAGGTGACCAATACAGATGACGGCATCAAGCTAGACAAGGTTTGGGTTGCGGCAGAGGTTGGCAAAGTGGTTGATCCGAACATGTTTGAAAACATGGTACAGGGCGGCGTCAACTGGGCCTTGGGGCATGCTATCATGTCTGAGATCACCTATTCGGACGGTATGACCGAACAAGAGAACTTTGACACGTTTGAATCTTTGCGCATGTATCAATCGCCAAATATTGAGGTCGCAGGTTTGGAAAACGGCGATCACGTGCGTGGCATGGGCGAGCCCATGGTTCCACCTGCGGCGGCTGCATTGTCTAATGCAATCTTTGCAGCTACCGGCCAACGTATTCGCGAAATGCCGATGAACAAATTTATCGATTTCGTCTGAAATTCAGCGGTGGCCGTATTGGAATAGGGCCACCGCGTTGCATGATCCAAGAACGACCTTTCAGGGGCGAAAAATCACTTGACGCATTGATTAATTCGTCGTCGTTTGACGTATGGAAATTTTTCAAAACACCCCCCGCACACATGTATCTGGCCTAGACGATGTTCCTGTCCCTAGCGTCGATCATCAATCTGTTGCAGACCTGATCCAACGTTGCCCTGAGGCAGCAGAAACTCCGCTTCATGATGTGGTCAGTTTGGCCAATGATTTGGGCGTTGCATCCGTTTGGATCAAGGACGAACGCAATCGCATGGGGCTGGGCAGTTTTAAGGCACTGGGGGCTGCATATGTGATTGCACATGATGCCAAATCAGGACGCGCTAAGGGTCGTACATATGTGACCGCTAGTGCTGGCAACCATGGTATGTCGGTCGCGGCGGGCGCTTTGGCTTTTGGTGCATCTGCCGTTGTCTATATTGCGGAATCAGTGCCAGAAGTTTTTGCTGATCGTTTGCGCGGCTTGGGTGCGCAGGTTGTGCGCGAAGGTGCGATTTATGAGGACAGCATGGCGGCGGCGTTGAAGGCCGCCAATGACAATGGCTGGGATATCCTATCGGACACATCATGGCCGGGGTATTATAAGCGCCCACATCGTTTGATGGAGGGCTATCTGATGCTGATGCGCGAGGCGATTGCGCAGGTGCCAGAGGTTCCCACCCACATCTTTTTACAAGCAGGTGTGGGCGGTTTGGCCGGATCATGTGCTGCGCTGGCGCGTGACGCGTGGGGTGCTGCGCCAACGATTGTGGTGGTTGAACCTGAATTGGCACCCGCCTTGGTCGCCTCTGTCAAGGCGGGTGAATTCGTTACGGCGGAAGGTCCCGTGTCAAACATGGGTCGTTTGGATTGTAAGGAACCATCGTTGATCGCCCTTAAAGGATTGGCGCGTGACGCGGACGCGTTCATTACATTGACCGAGGATGAGGGGACTGCGGGTGCCGATTTGGCACAGGCGCATGGATACCCATCCAGTACATCAGGAGCCGCTGGTTTGGCGGGTTTGATCACAACGCAACAAGCTTTAGCTATCGGTGGCGATGCGCGGGTTTTGTGCATTTTAAGCGAAGGTCCTGCATGACTTTGACACCAGAACGCGGATTTAATGAGGCGGAGTATCGCAATCGCTTAGCGCGCGCGCAGGCGATGATGGCGAAAGCGGGCTTGACGTGTTTATTACTCAGCACTGAACCCGAAGTGCGTTATTTTACGGGTTATTTGACCCGCTTTTGGGAAAGCCCTGCGCGGCCATGGTTTTTGGTTGTGCCAGCCGTTGGTGATCCGATTGCGGTGATCCCATCCATAGGCGTGGCTTTAATGTCGCGCAGTTGGATCAAGGATATCCGCAGCTGGCGCTCCCCTGATCTACAAGACGATGGAGTGAGTTTACTGCGCGATGCTTTGGGCGAAGTTGCTGGAGCTGATGGAAAAATTGGTGTGCCAAGTGGTTTGGAAACTCACGTGCGTATGCCGATGCACAGCTGGAATGCGCTGCAACAAGGCCTTTTGATTGTGGACGATGCCGAAATCATGGTGCGTTTGCGCAAGATCAAATCACAGGCTGAAATTGCCAAAATTGCGCAGGCGGGTGCAATTGCAACCCGTGCCTTTGCGCGTGTCCCCGAAATCGCGCAGGCGGGTGTGCCGTTGGAAAAGGTATTCCGTCATTTTCAAATGTTGCTGCTGGAGGAGGGGGCCGATTGGGTGCCTTATCTGTCAGGAGCGGCGGGTCAGGATGGATATTACGACGTGATTTCTCCTGCGACTGATGCACCGCTGGTGCAGGGCGATATCCTGATGTTGGATACTGGCGCTGTATGGGACGGATACTTTTGTGATTTCGATCGCAACTTTGCGGTTGGGGCACCGTCTGCTATTGCCCAGTTGGGCCAAAGCAGTTTGATTGAGGCTGTTGATGCTGGGATGGCAGCTGCAAAACCTGGTGCGATGATGTGTGATTTGTTCCATGCAATGGCAGGGGTGTTGGCTGGTGACAGTGACGCCGTGGCGAATGCAGGGCGTTTGGGCCACGGGTTGGGGATGCAGCTGACAGAGTGGCCGTCGATCATCCCGACTGACCGCACTGTTTTGGAACCGGGCATGGTGCTGACACTTGAGCCATCGGTTGAGACTGTCGATGGGCGTATCATGGTGCATGAAGAAAATATCGCGATCACCGAAACAGGTGCGGTATTCTTGAACGCGCGCTCAGGACGTTCGTTGGTCAGCGTATGAGTGTTTATGGCTACACCCTAGCCCCCAATGATGCGCCGCCCGTCGGGCTGATCGTGTTGCAAACCGACGAGACAATTGAACGTGACATGCGCCGTCTTTTGGGGGACGCGCCGCTGTACGTGACGCGGGTTCCCAGTGCGCCGGTGGTGACATCTGAAACGTTGCAGCAGATGGCCAATGAGATATCGGGGGCCGCTGCATTGCTGCCTCAGGCGGCAGAGTTCAGCGCGATTGGCTATGGTTGCACCTCTGGCACAGCACAGATTGGACCCGATCACATCGCTGAATTGGTCAAGGGGGGGGCTTCGACACAAGGTGTGACAGAACCGGTTAGCGCATTGATTGCCGCATGCAATCATTTGGGTATCAAACGATTGGCATTTTTGTCGCCCTATATCGCTGAGGTATCTGGGCGTCTGCGTGACGTATTGGCGGATGCTGATGTTCAAACGCCTGTTTTTGGCAGCTTTGCCGAGGAGGTTGAGGAGAAGGTTGTGCGTATTGATGGGCCATCCATCATCAATGCAGCACGCGATTTATGTGCAGACGCGCAGGCGGACGGGTTGTTTTTGTCCTGTACGAATTTGCGGACATTGGATGTGATTGCGCCGCTTGAGGCTGAGCTGGATATACCTGTGCTCAGCAGCAATCTGGTTCTTGGCTGGCACATGGCGCAACTTGCCGGGATGCCGTTTTCGGGGCTGGGGAAATTGCGCTAGGGCTTAATTGGGTCCCTGAAAGCACTCCAGATCTTCAACGCGGTTTAGGGTCAGGCGCTCAAGACAGATGTATTGAATGAGCGGCTGGATTGACCCTCCCCGTGCAATGGTGCTTTCTGCCAAACACGCTTGGTCGCGGTATTCGATCCAAGTGCGCTGAGCTGTGCGCAACATATCCTCGCTAGGGATATCGCCAACTTCTAAGTAGGTATCGCGATTTTTGGCGTCGCGGATTGCTATTTTCCAAATGTTGTTCAGCAATGCATCCGCAGAGGCATAGGCGCGCGAGGCGCAGTCATTCATGTCCATCTGCGTTTGGGGTGCTGAGCAATCTGGTGATTGTGCAGAACCTGTTATCGGGAGAAAGACGGCAACAGCTGCCAAGATGAGGGTTTTCATGAAGTGATCGCCTTTCGCTTCGGTGATAGGGATGCGTTGCTGTTGTACGGTGATCATGTGCGAATTTTGTGACCAATAGAAGGTATAATCTGCACCTTAGCATCTTGACCCCCCTTGGGCTTTGACGTACGCCGTAACACAGCGCGGGTATGGTGAAATGGTATCATAAGAGCCTTCCAAGCTTAAGGCGCGGGTTCGATTCCCGCTACCCGCTCCAATATTCTCCACAATTGATGTGCGCGATCACATAGATGCGTTTTCTGTGTTCTTGACCTAAGTACTACAGGTTGCCAAAAGCGCTGCAGTTGCAAAAAGGAAATTTCATGGCTGACTCTTCATCGCAAACCAATGTGGCACCGTCCCCAGCTGCTATGAACGCCACAGATGAACGTGAAAAATCCAAGAAAATTAGCGGCCTAAGCGCGCTTTGGCCGTTTATGTTGCCCTATCGCTTGCTTATGGCGGCCGCTATATTTGCACTGGTTCTGACGGCGATGATTTCGTTGGCTTTGCCGCTGGCCGTGCGCCGTGTGATAGATAATTTTGGGACCGCTGATGGAACCATTCTGGATCAGTATTTTCTAGCTGCTATCGCTATTGCTGCCTTGTTGGCGCTGGGCACTGGTCTGCGTTACGCCTTGGTCACGCGATTGGGCGAGCGGGTCGTCGCAGATATACGCAAAGCGGTGTTTGACCGTGTGATCGGCATGTCGCCATCGTTTTACGAAAACATCATGACGGGCGAGGTTCTAAGCCGGATTACGACTGATACCACTTTGATCCTAAGTGTTATTGGATCGTCTGTTTCGATTGCGCTGCGCAACATGCTGATTTTTGTTGGTGGTCTCGTGTTGATGATGTTGACATCTGCAAAGTTGACGGCACTGGTGTTGTTGATTGTGCCCGCCGTTATCATTCCTATCCTTGTACTTGGCCGCCGTCTGCGGGTGATCAGTCGCGAGAACCAAGATTGGATTGCCGCATCTTCGGGTAGTGCGTCTGAGGCGCTGACCGCAGTGCAGACAGTACAGGCATTCACGCATGAAAAGATCAGCCGTCGTCAATTTTCTGATGTAACTGAGCAAAGCTATAATGCGGCTAAACGCCGGATTGCGACCCGCGCGGCGATGACGATGATTGTTATCTTTCTGATTTTCACTGGCGTTTTAGGCGTTTTGTGGATCGGTGCGAACGATGTCCGTGCTGACGTCATGAGTTCAGGTGCATTAATCCAGTTTGTGATCTACGCGGTGATGGTTGCGGGGGCAGTTGCGGCGCTTTCTGAAATTTGGGGCGAATTACAGCGTGCAGCAGGTGCGACCGAGCGATTGATCGAGTTGCTGCAAACGGTTGATAGTGTTCAGGATCAGGAGGTTCCACTCTCGTTGGCCAAGCCAGTGCGTGGGCGCATCCAGTTTGAGAACGTGACCTTTTCATATCCTGCGCGTCCTGCAGTTAAGGCGTTGGACGAGGTTGATCTGATGATTGAGCCGGGTGAGACTGTTGCATTTGTTGGTCCGTCTGGTGCGGGCAAGACCACAATTATTCAGATGATCCTGCGTTTTTATGATCCTCAAACGGGTCGTATATTGTTGGATGGTCACGCGCTGTCTGATCTTGGGCGTGACGCTTTTCGCGAACACATCGCGTTGGTTCCTCAAGATCCAGTTATCTTCGCAACTTCTGCACGCGAAAATATCCGCTTTGGTCGCCCTGACGCTACAGACGCGCAAATCGAAACGGCTGCAAAAGCTGCCGCTGCGCATGAGTTTATCCAAAGCTTGCCCGAAGGGTATGACAGTCCATTGGGCGAACGCGGTGTGATGCTGTCAGGTGGCCAAAAACAACGCATTGCGATTGCCCGTGCAATCCTGCGCGACGCCCCCGTTTTACTTTTAGACGAAGCCACGTCGGCCCTAGATGCTGAAAGCGAAGTTTTGGTGCAGGCCGCTGTTGATAGCCTAAGTGCGGATCGTACGACCTTAATCGTAGCACACCGTTTGGCGACCGTGAAAAAGGCGGACCGTATCGTTGTTTTGGACGCCGGACGCATTGTCGCCTCTGGCAAGCATGATGAACTGGTCGCCGACGGTGGACTGTATGCGCGGCTTGCGCGTTTACAGTTCACAGATGGTCACGCCATAGATTGATTTGGCAAATTATTCTCCTTTCAATCAGGGGTAAATCACGACAATGGTGCACCATAATTTAAAATGGTAGATTTTCGATGGGTTTGTGGAGCTTTGTTAAAGGCAGCGGCAAGAAATTATTTGGTGGCGGCGATGAGCCCGCACTAGACGGCGGGACGTTTCAGGACGAGATCAAAGAACTTGGTCTAGACGCAACTGGCATGGAAATCACTGTTGAAGGTGACACCGTCAAAGTTTCAGGTGAAGCTGTGAGCCAAGAGATGAAAGAAAAAGTTATCTTGGCCGTCGGTAACGTCAGTGGTGTTGCCTCTGTTGAAGACAGTGTCCCAAGTGCTGGCGAACCTGTGTTGCACACGGTTGAGAAGGGCGATACTTTGTGGGCGATCTCTTCCAAGACTATGGGCAACGGCGCGCGCTACGAAGAAATTTTTGAAGCGAACAAGCCAATGCTGACACACCCTGACAAGATTTATCCAGGTCAAGTTTTGCGTATCCCGCAAGCCTAATTGGGTGAGGGTGTCCGGGACGAAGCCCGGGTAGCTAAGGCATAAAGTAGCTAAGGCATAAAATAGAAGGGCGGTCCAAAATTGGGCCGTCCTTTTTCGTTGCGAGCCTTAACTTGACGTGGCGTTTACCTGCGCTGAATTCTTCCTGTAATCCTTGCGTATTTTTCCATTCCACCGCATCTTATTTGCAGGGAATTTATCACCCCCGTCAGAGGGGTGGATTTGGGAGGAATAAACATGGCTTACGAAGGCATGACTGATCGCAACCGTATCGAAGCTGAGATGCCATGGGAGGCGCGCGACCTGCCGGTTACGCTGTATGGTCTTATCAGTCGAACAACCGAAAAGTTCCCGCAAAACAATGCGGTCAGCTATCAGATTTTTTCTGGCCCAAAAGACAAGGCTGAGACATTTAATTGGACCCAGTTAAAAGACAAAATCACCCAGGCCGCGAACCTATTCCGTTCCCTTGATATTGGGCCAAAAGATGTTGTCGCCTACATTCTTCCAAACTGTAACGAAGCGGTTCTTAGCCTTTTGGGTGGTGGTGTTGCAGGGATCGCAAACCCGATTAATCCGCTGCTGGACGAAGAGCAAATTGGCGCGATTTTGCGCGAGACAGGTGCCAAAGTTGTTGTGACTTTGCGCGCCTTTCCAAAAACAGATGTTGCTGAGAAAACGGCTGCAGCTGTTGCTCTGGCCCCGAATGTGAAGACGGTCTTAGAAGTCGATTTGTTGCGTTATGTGACCCCGCCGAAAAGCTGGATCATCCCATTGATCCGTCCAAAGATGACCCAGGCACCGGGCGTGGAGTACAAGAACTTCAACACTGAATTGAACAAGCAAAACACGACGCTTGATTTCGAAGACGTCCAAGAAGACCGCGTCGCCTTCTATTTTCACACCGGTGGCACGACGGGCATGCCGAAAGTTGCACAGCACCTTTATTCTGGGACGATCTACAATGGTTGGGTCGGCTCAGAGATTTTACTGGATGAGAACGACGTCATGTTGTGCCCATTGCCATTGTTCCACGTGATGGCCTGTCAGGTTATGTTGCTGGGTGCACTGGCCAGCGGGGCGCATGTTGTGTTCCCAACGCCTCAGGGCTATCGCGGCGAGGGTGTGCTGGATAATATCTGGAAACTGACAGAGCGTTGGAAAGTAACGTTCATCGTATCCGTTCCAACGGCATTGGCTGCAATGATGCAGCGGGCAGTGGATGCAGACATCAGCACGGTTAAAACTGCATTTTCAGGCTCTGCACCTTTGCCTGTCGAACTGTTTAAACGCTTTGAAGAAACTACAGGCGTTACCATCGTCGAGGGTTACGGCATGACAGAGGCGACCTGCCTTGTGTCAGGCAACCCAGTGGACGGCGAAAAGAAAATTGGCAGCATCGGGATCCCGTTCCCTTACACTGATATCAAAATCATCAAAGGCACAGACAACGGTCCTATCGATGCTGGTGTCGATGAGGTGGGTGAGATTTGTGTTTCCAATCCGGGCGTTTATGTCGGGAACACTTATACCGAAGCTGAAAAGAACAAAGACCTGTATTACAATGAGAAGTACCTGCGCACGGGCGACTTGGGCCGTGTGGATGAAGATGGGTATTTGTGGATCACTGGACGCGCCAAAGACCTTATCATTCGCGGGGGTCACAACATCGATCCTGCCGAAATCGAAGAGGCGCTTTTGGGGCATTCTGCCGTTAGCTTTGCCGGTGCAATCGGCCAACCTGATGCCCATGCCGGCGAATTGCCCTGTGCGTTTGTTGAGCTGGTCGATGGCGCGACAGTCACGCCTGAGGAGCTGATCGCACATTGCAAAACACATGTGAAAGAGCGCGCAGCGCAGCCTAAGCATATCAAGATTATGGATGAATTGCCAAAGACGGCTGTTGGAAAAATCTTTAAGCCGGACCTTCGTAAAGACGCTATTACCCGTATCTACAATGAGGCACTGGAAACCAATGGATTGGAATCCCGCGTTGTGAGTGTCATCGATGACAAAAAACGCGGTCTTGTTGCACAGATTGAAGCGAATGGTGTTTCTGATACTGCGATCCAAACCATCCTTGGTGGTTTCATTGGTAAATGGGAACATGCGGAAACCGCAACCTAATGACCGATTATAGTGCGCTTTTGGACGATGAGGTTTGGACCTTTTTGAACGAAAGCGCACGTCACTATCCCGATGATGCGGTGGGCCTAAGCATCGCCGATCAACGGGTGCTTTATAACAGGATGTGTGTGGCCTTTGATCAAGGCCGCCCATCGAATATTACCGTTAAAGACGTACCTTTGGGCGGCGTCCCTTGCCGCATCTATTCGCCGGCAGCCCCTGCAGCTGCGACGATATTCATTTGCCATGGCGGCGGCTTTGTTGTTGGTGATCTGGATAGCCATGACAGCGTCTGTGCAGAGTTTTGTTCGACTACTGGATTGCGTGTTGTCGCTGTGGATTACCGCCTTTCGCCAGAACATCCCCATCCAAATGATTTTGAAGATGCTTGGGCAGCGTTTGAGGCGGCTTGTGACGCCTTTGAGGGCGCTATTGTCGTGTGTGGTGACAGTGCTGGTGGCAACCTTGTTGCGGCTGTGACGCATCATGCACGTGGTCGCATTGATGGTCGTATAACAGGACAACTGTTGATCTATCCGGGGCTTGGCGGGGATCAGAGCAAAGGCAGTTATATCACGCATGCACAGGCACCGGGACTAACCACGCAGGATATGGAGTTTTACATGAACATCCGATCAGCAGGTCAGGACAAGTACGGCGATCCAACCTATGCACCCTTGCACGACAAGGATTTTACGAACCTGCCGGCAACGGTAATTATCACTGCAGAATGTGATCCATTGTCAGATGATGGGAAAGATTACCGCGATGCTATGTTGGCCGCTGGTGGGGAAGCCATTTGGATCAACGAAACGGGATTGGTCCACGCTTATCTTCGTGCACGGGTTATGTCATCAAAGGCAGGCGCAAGTTTCGGACGTATGACACAGTCGTTAAGCGCGTTGGCCAAATCAGAGCTGCCAAAGTTCTAAGACAAAAACGGCTTGGCTTTCATACTTTCTGGAATAGGTGCGCCCAATCGGGACAGGATTGTTGGTGCCAACTGAAGCTGGTCAATGACCGTGTCTTCATCTGGGCCCACTGCATCCCCAAAATAGTACAACGCGGCCTCTTGCTGTAGTGCACTACGTCCACCGTGGTGCCCTCGTTCGTCCTGTCCGTGATCCGCGGTGACAATCACCTCATACCCCGCATCGCGCCATTTGGTGATGAAAGGGGCCAACATCTCGTCCATAACAAAACATGCGTGATCCATCTCATGGCTTTCATGCTGAAAACGGTGGCCCATGCTGTCGAGCGTACAGGTGTGCAACATCCCGTAATTTAGACCAAACCGCAGACAAAGATTGGTCAGAGATCCAAATAAGTCGATGTCGCTTGGTGTCATCTGATTGGCGTGTCCATAGCCCGTCATGGTGTGGAACCTACCATGATTAATCGTGTCGCTTTCGGGTTCGTCGTATTCGACGTCGCGCACAAAGTCATAGGGGTGACGGTTGAAAAACTCGGACCAAAAAGAATGGGCAACCGCGCCAGTTGTGCCGCCTGCCAGCCGTGTTTGTGAGAAAACATCAGGGTAGGACAGACGAAACACGTTGCCGTTGCCCGTGCAGCCGTGTTCCGCCGGCGTCACGCCAGTATGGATAGAGGCATAGCAACTGGCAGAGATTGAAGGGAGAACCGATTTGATCTTCCAAACCCGCGCATCACCTGAATCCACCCAACCCTCAAGATTGCCAAACAGGCGACGCCAATTGCGATAAGGGACACCGTCTAGGATGATAAGCAGCAGTTTGTTTTCCATGTACGTCTCTTCGTCGCAATATGATCGGTTTATCTAATTCCCACCGCTTTGCATTTTGCGATTGGCTATCACATCTTCAAGCCAGCCCAGTTTCATTTCTGGAACTGAGGACAGCAATAGGTCTGTGTAATCGTCAAAGGGTGGTGAAAGCACTTCGGTCTTACCGCCATAGCGCGCAACCTCACCTTGGTACATCACGGCAATGCTATCGGCGATAGCGCGAACCGTGGCGATGTCGTGAGTGATGAACAAGTAAGCGACGTCCTCAACCTTTTGCAAATCAAGCAGGAGCTTGAGAATGCCATCGGCGACCAATGGATCAAGGGCAGATGTGACCTCGTCACAAATGATCAGTTTGGGCTTCGCGGCGAGGGCGCGTGCAATGCAGACCCTTTGTTTTTGCCCACCTGATAACTCAGCCGGATAACGGTCAATAAAGCCGTCACCCATTTCGATCTCGTCCAATAGTTCCTTGATCCGCTTTTGCTTCTCCGCGCCCTTCAGGCCAAAATAAAACTCAAGTGGACGTCCAATGATTGTGCCCACCGTCTGGCGCGGGTTCATTGCTGTGTCCGCCATTTGGTAGATCATTTGCAATTCACGCAAATCATCTTGGCTACGATTGGCCAACTCTGGGGGCAGTTCACGCCCATTGAAGTTCACAACACCTTCGCGTGCAGGCAAAAGGCCTGTGATCACACGTGCCAGTGTTGATTTTCCAGATCCAGATTCACCCACAACGGCCAATGTTTGACCGGCGTGTAAATCAACGTTGATGTCCTTTAGAACATCAAACTTTGTACCACGATAGCGGGCCGTGATGTTTTGAACCCGCAGCAATGGCTCACCGCTTGGCGGTTTCTCTTTGTGGTCAATGGACCTGACGGAAACCAACGCTTTGGTATATTCGTCCACCGGTGCGTTGATGATTTGATCGGTGGTGCCGTATTCGATCATTTCGCCCTGACGTAGGACCATGATGTGGTCAGACACTTGGGCGACGACGGCTAAATCATGCGTGATATAAAGGGCGGCAACACCAGTGTCGCGGATTGCCTCTTTGATCGCTTTTAGCACGTCTATTTGGGTGGTTACATCCAGCGCAGTTGTTGGTTCATCAAAGACCACTAAATCGGGTTCAGGACATAGTGCCAGCGCAGTCATGCAGCGTTGTAACTGACCGCCTGATACCTGATGTGGGAAACGGTCGCCGATGGTTTCAGGCTCCGGCAGATCGAGTTTGCGAAACAGCTCAACGGCGCGCGATTCGGCATCGGCCTTAGAGAACTTGTTTTGCGAAACTGCAGCTTCGATCACTTGCTCCATGATCCGTTTGGCGGGATTGAATGACGCTGCGGCTGACTGAGAAACGTAGGTAACTTCAGCGCCGCGCAGGTTGCGCACATCGCGGCGATCTGAATGTAGAACATCACGGCCATTTACGAAAACGGTACCGTCTGTCAGCTTCACGCCACCACGGCCATAGGCCATGGTCGCAAGGCCAATAGTTGATTTGCCTGCACCGGATTCACCGATAAGTCCAAGAACCTTACCCGCCTCAACGTCAAAATCGACGCCGTGCACAATTTCTATGTCATGTGGTTTGGCATCCGCTGGATAGACTGTTGCGCCAATTTTGAGCCCACGAACTGATAGCAATGGAGTGCTCATTAGCCACGCCCCCCTTTAAGTGAGGTTGTGCGATTCAACACCCAGTCTGCGACCAAGTTGACCGAGATAGCCAATGTAGCGATGGCGACAGCAGGGTAGAGTGCTGCGCCAATACCAAAGTTAATACCGTCTTTATTTTCTTTCACGATCCCGCCCCAGTCTGCCAGCGGTGGCTGAACGCCGATACCAAGGAAGGACAGGGTTGAGATGAACAACACCATAAAGATAAAGCGTAATCCCATCTCAGCAATAAGCGGGGACAATGCGTTTGGCAGAATTTCACGGAAGATAATCCATGCGATTTTTTCACCGCGTAGACGGGCGGCTTCGACGAATTCCATCACTGAAATATCTACGGCTACCGCGCGAGCAAGGCGGAACACGCGCGTGGAATCCAATAGGCCCATCAGGACAATCAATGTCACAACAGTCACGTCGATCGCGGATAGGATTACGAGCGCGAGGATCAGCGACGGGATGGACATGACCAAGTCGACGAACCGGGATATGGCTTGATCAACCCAACCGCCCGAAACAGCGGCAAAGAACCCAAGAACTGACCCCGTGGTAAAGCTAAGGATCGTAGCAGCAGTTGCGATAAGAATGGTCGTTTGGCCACCGTAAATCATGCGGGTTAGCAGATCGCGGCCAATCTGGTCGGTGCCAAGCCAGTATTGAGCGTCAACAGTGCCTTCAGGGGCCGTGCCGAGTAGGAAACCAAGGCGGGAGGGTTCCCATACTTCTCCAACTGTTTCGGCCATGCCGTAGGGGGCAACCCATGAGGCGAAGATGGCGCAGAAGAAATAGACGCCTGTTATGAATAAGCCGATAAGGGCAGACAGCGGTATACGCATCAGAAAATCCCTGCGTTGGTATTAGGGTGCGCTGAACAATGGGCGCGGGAAAACAACGGGGCTGAAAGAAGCGAAGACAGCACGTTCATTTTGGATGCCTCAGTCTTGGATTGGACAGGATCGATACGATGTCCGCGATCATGTTCAGGATAATATAAACTGCTGAAAAGATGATACCGGAGGTTAAAACAACCGGAACATCGCGTTTCACCACCGCATCAACCAAATATTGGCCCATGCCTGGATAGGCGAACACTGCCTCGACAACCACAACACCGACCACAAGGTAGGCAAGGTTGATCATCACCACGTTTACAATCGGTGCGACCGCGTTTGGAAAGGCGTGCCTGCGGATGACCTCAAAGCTAGACAGCCCCTTCAGTTCGGCCGTTTCGATATAGGCCGACTGCATCACGTTCAGAATGGCCGCGCGTGTCATGCGCATCATGTGTGCCAGCACAACCATTGTAAGGACCGCGATAGCCAGGGAAATTGAGTGTAATTTTTCAAGCAGCGGCATGTCGGGTGGGACATTGGCAAAAGATGGTGCCCAGCCTAGCTTCACTGCGAAAACGAAAATTAGAATATAGGCGATCATGAATTCTGGCAGAGAAATCGCGGCCAGCGTTGATCCAGAAATTAGCTTGTCAGGCCATCTGTTAAGGTAGCGTACAGCGACTAGCCCAAGCAAGATAGCAACGGGAACTGATATAAGCGCAGCCCAGAAGGCCAAGAACATCGTCGCGCCCAGTCGTTTGCCGATCTGTTCGCCGATAGGCAGCTTGTTGGAGAGAGCATTGCCCATGTCACCAGTTAGAATGCCGCCAATCCATTCTGCATAGCGCGTGAGGGCAGGGCGATTTAGCCCCATCTCTTCGCGCAGATTGGCAAGGTTTTCCGGCGTGGCTGATTGGCCCAATTGGGCCTGTGCCGCGTCACCAGGCAAAATTTCGGTCAAGCCAAAGAGAAGCGCAGAGGCGGCGAAGAGCAGGAGGATGCCCAGCGATAAACGCTGGGCAACCAATTTAAGAATGGGGTGCATAAGGCTGGCTTACGCTTTCCATGTTTTCGCAAAAGCAGACCAGTACATTTGTGGTCCTGATGGATTGGTTTCCCAACCTTGGATTTCGGTTGAGATAGCATCAACAAAGTCGTTGAACATAGGGACCATAACGCCACCCTCTTCGTTCAGCAGACGACCCATTTTAGAATAGATCTCTTTGCGCTTGCCTTCATCCAGTTCAGCACGAGCTTCTAGAAGCATCGCGTCAAATTCTGGACGTTTCCAACGTGTGTCGTTCCAGTCAGCAGAAGAAAGATATGCTGTAGTGTACATCTGGTCTTGGACCGGACGACCGCCCCAATAAGATGCGCAATATGGCTGAACGTTCCATACTTCTGACCAGTAACCATCGTTTGGCTCACGCTTGATTTCGAGCGGAATACCAGCAGCTTGGCATGTCTGTTGGAACAATGCTGCTGCATCGACCGCACCAGGGAACGCGCCATCTGCAGTGCGCAGAATGATTGGCGATCCATCGTGGCCAGATGCTTTGTAGTGTGCCGCAGCTTTTTCCAGATCGAATGAACGCTGTGGAATGGTTTCGTCAAACAAAGGATACGCTTCATTGATTGGCATGTCGTTGCCAACAGAACCAAAGCCCTGAAGGATTTTGTCGACCATTTCTTGACGGTTCATTGCATGCTTCAGCGCAAGGCGAAGTTCGTTGTTATCAAACGGTGCTGTATCAACATGCGCGATGAACACATAGTGACCACGGCCAGACGTTGTTTTGACTTCGATTGTTGGCGCACGGCCCAATAGTTTTGCGATCTTTGGCTCAACGCGGTTGATCGTGTCGACCTGACCAGATTGCAATGCCGCTGTACGTGCTGTTGCGTCGTTCAGAACGATCAACTCAACAGTGTCGTAGTGACCCATTTCGTCCGCAGCCCAGTGATTTTGGTTCTTCTTGAACGTCATGCGAACGCCCGGCTCGTCTGTCTCAAGTGTGTACAGACCAGTACCGATTGCAGCCGCTGGATCGTCAAAGCCGCCATTTGGCTGAATGATCAAGTGGTAGTCCGCCATCAGGTATGGAAGGTCAGCGTTACCGATTGCGAGGGTCAATTCAAACACATCGCCATCTGCACGCATCGATTCGATGCCCTTCATGATGCCCAAAGCACCCGATTTTGAATCCTCATTAGAGTGGCGTTGCATTGTCGCCAAAACGTCTTCGGCTGTTACAGCTGCGCCATTAGAGAATGTGATGCCTTCGCGGATCTTAAAGCGCCAAGTTTTTGCGTCTGCTGAGCCTTCCCAGCTTTCTGCAACTTTTGCGTCTAGGCCCGTTGGACCAGGGTAAACCAGTGTCTCGCCCCAGATGTAACCACCGGCCAAAGGTACGTCAGACGCCCACGTAGCAGGGTCTTGCGAGTTTGTTGACTCACCACCTTGAACGCCCATACGGAAAGTGCCGCCTTTAACAGGGCCGGCTGCATAAGCTGCGTCAGCCAAGATTGTTGAGGCAACGGCAGCCGTCACACCAAGTGCAGCGGCTGTGCTCATAAATTCGCGGCGCGTCATCGTGCCAGCGGTAACTTTCGTGGACAGTAGTTTGAGTTCATTACTCATATTGTGATCTCCCAATTGGTTAATTAGTCGCGTCTGATGCGCGCATTCTTGATTGGTGTGGGCAAAGGTTTGCGCATTATTCATCTACTCGCAAGGGCTAATACTTTTTAATGACAGTCCCATGTCAGATCCCAGTGCGCGGAATTTCATCGGTTAGGTCGCGTTGATAGATAAGTTGATCATTTTCAAACGCTTTGATTTTGGCCGAAAGGTAAAAGGTATCCTTGTCGGACCACATTTCGCAGCGTGCTTCTGTGCGCAATTGGATGCCATCGCGTTCTAGTTCGTCGGTCCAATGACAGGTGCCTTTTGCAGACAGTGGATCATTGGGGTGGATTTGCCAGTGTTCGCGCGCAATCGAGCCGTTGATAAGCCCATGATCCGCATCGCGTACTTTGCCGAAATCATCCACGATATGGAGGTGAACAATGCCAGTGTTTAGGTCGGTTTCTTGACGACGACTGTTTGTGTTTTCACGGATTGTCATCGTTTCCCAAGGATCAGCCGCCTCCGGAGGTGGGAAGGTGACAGTGCTGCCCGCGACTTCGTTCAAGAGGGGTAGGTTTATAGCGCCGCTATGAATTTGCAGGCGCGTCGCTTCGGGCGAGGGCCAAAGCACTGGCCAATAGGCGTTAGAAATAGAAACGCGGACACGGTGCCCAGCTGGGACAGTGTAGGCGCATTGATCAAGGTTTAGCGTAACGTTGATGGGTTGGTTGATGGGTAGCGGTTTGGATCGCTCATGCCCGTCACGATGACACAGGTTTATCACACCATATGTGATCCGTGTGCTGGCCCCGTCGGGATGAATGTGGTTCAGCCGCACTGCCAGCTGCGCAACAGGCTTATCGCTGCTGAGCTTTAGCGTGATTTGAGGGGCACCGGTAATCACCAGATCGCTGTCTAAGGTGTGCCCGTCCCATACTGTTGATAGGGCATCGTCACGGCGTTGATCGCCGGGCATTTCAGGGCCAAGCCAAATCGCGCAGTATTCGCCTGAATCCGTTCCGCAATCTTGGGGTGATATAACATTGGCATCAATCTTGGCGGGTTCATCCGTTAGGCCATCTTGGCCCAAAAAATATGTCCGAATTTCTGCTGGGTGTTGATGATCGCGTTCGGGTATCTGTGCGACCCATCGTCCTGCACGTTCGGTATAGCCTGTTTGTGGGCGCACACCGTCCATTTGATACAGGCGCAAGTCTGGATCATTCTCAACGCCAGTTTCGATCCCTTTCAGCCATTTGTCCCACCAACGCAGTGCTTCTTGTAAAAAGCCGATACGCGGCTCGGGAATGGCGAAATGCGGGTATTTGTGAACCCACGGGCCAACAATCCCTTTGGAGCCTTCAATGTTCTCAACAACATTTGAAACCGTATTCTTATAGGCGTCACCCCAGCCGCCGATGGCCAGTACTTTGGTTTTGATCGTGCTGAAATCTTCGCAAACTGATCCATGCTTCCAATACTCATCACGGGTTTGGTGACGCAGCCAAGTGGCAGGTAAAAACGGTTCGTTCTCAAGCCGATTCAACCACATCTCACGCCAATCGCTGCGCAGTGCAGGGTCCGGTGCGCGACCTGAGTAGGACCACATCGTTGCGCCCCAGCCTAAGTTTTCGTTCAGCAGGCAGCCACCTTTATAGTGAATGTCATCGGCGAAGCGGTCGACGGTTGAGCAAAGTGTGATGATTGCCTTCAGCTCTGGTGGGGTCATTGCGGCGACCTGGAGTGAATTGAAGCCTCCCCAACTGATGCCCATCATTCCGATGGACCCATTGCACCAGTCCTGTGCTGCCAGATGTTGAATAACCTCAACCGCGTCATCTAATTCTTGTTGGGTGTATTCGTCTTCCATTAGGCCGTGGCTGTCACCGTTGCCACGCATGTCCACACGGGCACAGGCATAGCCGCGCTGGGCGAAATAGGGATGGGTCAGCGCATCACGTGCAGTTGTGCCGTCGCGTTTACGGTACGGCAGGAACTCTAGGATGACTGGAACGGGGTTTTCCAAAGCATCGATAGGTTTCCAAAGTCGTGTCGAAAGACGGGTGCTGTCTGAAAGGATAATACCGTAATCGGCGTCTTCACAGATTTCGCGCAGGCTGTTTTGAGTCATACCTGACGGTGGGTCCATCGCCAGATTCTGTCAATAGCCTAGCTCGATCGAACCTCTGCGATTAAGAGGTCCATGACATTGGTGCCAGTCGGGCCAGACCTTATCAACACATCCTTGGCATCCAGCCATGGTGCAACATTAGCCTGTTCAATGGCGAGGTGGCCACTTGCATCCCATGTCTGGCCATCCACCAGCGCGCCTGTCGCATCTGTCGGTCCATCGGTACCGTCCGTGCCTGCAATCAAAACGCGGATACCAACTGTGCCTTTGATTTCGCGGGCAATCATTGCGGCAAGCATCATGTTGCGGCCACCAAGCCCGGGATTGGGTGGGAGAACAACAGTTGGTTCGCCGCCCATTATATAAATGCCGCCTTTGGCGGCGCGCAGCCGTGCTGCGATCTTTGGCGCTAAAGTTACGACGTCTTCATACATATCCTCCGAATTACTGATCACCGACGTCCCTGCTTTTTCAACGGCGGCGGCTCGTGCGATTTGATTGCTGGCGACGATATGGGAAGAGTATTCAAATTCGTGGCTGGCAGGTGCGGCTGCGATGCCTGACCCAATTATCCCAACATCATCGCCTTGGACGTCTGATATGGCCAAAGTCGTAACTTTTCTGCCCTTAAAACCTGCCAGTGCTTTGCCGCCCTTGATCTGAGAGATTTCCTTGCGCTGCGCGTTCATCGCGTGGATGTCTTTGCCGGATGCCAATAACGTTTGCGTCTCTTTAGATAGTTCAGCAAGTGTCATTCCGTCGGGTAAAACCTCTGCTAAGGAAGATGCGCCACCTGAAACGAGAAACAGTAAGTGTGATCCCTTTGGGCTGCCCGCGATGGCATCCTGTATTGCAGATCCTGCAGCCAATGATGCCTCGTCCGGAACTGGGTGCGCAGACTCTACAATCCTAGCGTGTTGGGGCGCGTCCTGGGTATGGTCGTATTTGGTAACAACTAGGGTGGGCAATTCGCCGAAAACATCATGTACCGCGCAAGCCATTGAAGCTGCTGCTTTACCAACTGAGATGACCAAATCAGGTCGGTCAACATCATGGCTTTGAAGTGCCAAATTGACGGATGAACGGCCCTGAACTGCGGCAACACCGGCGTTCCAAAGGGCTAATATGTCGGCATTTTGGATCAATTCGTGCTCCTTTGTGACATTTTGTGATCGGTTGGCGTTTAGCGCCAAGTCAATGAAATAGCCTGAACAACGAAAAATCCACCGCTATATCTGCTTGTAACCTGTCTAAATTGTGTCTCAGGCCAAAAAATAGACTAGCCCTTGATTCGGAGTTGGGCTATGTGGGGGGAACTAAAGTTGAAAAATTATCTCTAAAGATAAATAAATATTACAAAGCGTGAGCAGAGCGATGAACCAATCAGCGCCTGCGTTTTAAAAACAAAAGAGACCCCCGCGTTAGACTGGGGCTCGAGGTAGAGTGGTGGTGTTATGAAGGTGATCGATTTCGTCGTGCGCGATGGTGCGGGCGCTTTGCAGCGTGGTTTGATTCAGGCGGACGAGCCTACGACAACCATTCAGGCAACTAGCGTGACCAACACCAATACTGAGAAGTAGAATGTCGTTTTGGACATCGGGATGACTTCGTAGCCGAACAAGCGCAGTGCCAATGCATCGTCGTGCATCGCATGTGCCGCTGCTTGACCCGCTTCGCCGATCAAAACCACACCAACGATCAACAGAATGAACAGGCCAAGGACCTCATACATGCGGTTGGCTTCAAGGAAGCGTGTGACGCTGTCAGCCAGCAAAAGCATTGCTAGGCCTGAAAGCAAGATTGCAGTCGCAAGAATTGGGAAAACATCGGTAATGGCAAGCGCCGATAGCACAGAGTCAAAGGAGAAGATCAGGTTCATCACCACGATCATTAACACAACTTTTTTCGCTGACTTTCCTGATTTGTTGGCCAAATCGGTATCAAGGTGTTCGATCGACAGCATGTGGCCGATTTCTTTGACGGCTGTGTACATGATGAAGATACCGCCAAGGATAAATACGCAGGTGGCAAAGTTGACACCGCCCGTAATGACGCCGGTCCATTCAAGGATCACAAACGGTTCAGCCAGTGCATCGATCAACTGGATCATCACAAACAGCAGAACAACACGTAGCGCGACGGCAATTAGGATGCCCCAACGACGCACAGCCGCTTGTTGCGCGACATGTGCCTGCTGGCTTTCGATGCTGATGTAAAGTAAGTTATCAAAGCCCAGAATAGCCTGCAAAAAGCAAAGCATGAGCAGGTTATCAAGGTTTTGATGGTCAGTAGATCGGTCATGTAGAGTCCCCAAGCGTTATTTACGCGTTAAAATTTTGACACCCTTTCAGCGCATAAGATGGGGACGTAACAATTGTTAAGCTATGGCGTTAGGGGAATTTCCACCATTTAGGCACCTTTAGCGCTTGTTTGGACCTTTTGGTTTGCCAAATGGCTTGCCCGTTGGACGACCTGCTGGCTTGCCAGTGCTAGAACCGGCTGGACGGCCAAAGGGCTTGCCGGCTGGTTTGCCTGTCGGACGGCCAGTTGGTTTGCCTACTGGGCCACCAGTTGGGCGACCTGTTTGCTTTGTACCTGGGCGTCCCTTTGGCTTGCCATAGCTCCAGCCATCTTCGCGTTCGTCATACATGTCGGCCTCGGCACGATCAGGACGACCGTGCTGTTTGCCAAATGTCTTTGTTGCGCCTTTTCCACGGCCCATCGGTTCCGTTTTGGCCTTAGCTTTGCGTTCGGCCTCTGAGCGGGCCATGTTGCGCGTGCGTCCTTGTTCGGACGGTTTGCGCGAAATGGGTTCTTTGCGTGGTGGACGTTCACCGCGTTTGACGGTTTTCCCCTTGGAGGTTGTCGCTGGCTCATCAGCGGCACCAGCATCAAGGCCAAGTTGGTCGCGCATGACTTTGCGGCGGATTTCTTCAACTTCGCCTTGCTTTAGATCGCCCAACTGGAACGGGCCATAGCTGATGCGGATCAGGCGGTTTACTGTCAGTCCAACATCTTGCATCGCACGGCGAATTTCGCGGTTCTTACCTTCGCGCAAGCCCACAGTTAGCCAAGCGTTCGCACCCTGTTGGCGATCAATCGTGACTTGCATGGCTTGATATTTTTCACCTTCCACGATGACACCGTTGCGCAAGGGCGCAAACGTATCCTCAGTGGGGCGGCCATTGACGCGCACGCGGTAGCGGCGCAACCAACCTGTTGAAGGCAATTCCAGTTTGCGTTTGATCCCACCATCGTTGGTGAGCAGCAAAAGACCCTCAGAGTTAATGTCGAGGCGGCCAACCGCAAGAACGCGCGGTAGGTCTTCGGGCATTTCGTCATAGATGGTCTTGCGACCTTTTTCATCGCGGTCAGATGTGACCAGACCCGCAGGCTTGTGATATAGCCAAAGACGCGGCGCATCGGGTTCGCCGACTTGCTTGCCATCCACAGTGATACGGTCGGCGGCTGTCACGTTAAGTGCTGCGCGCTCAACTTTGGACCCGTTTACGTAAACGCGGCCCTCCTCGATCATCCGCTCAACGTCACGTCGACTGGCGACGCCTGCGCGGGCGATGACTTTGGCAATACGGTCGCCTGCAGTTGCAGAAGCGGTGGCTTTATCTTTTGAGTCTTTTGTCATGTCGCCCGCTCTAGACTATCCTGCGCACTTGCGAAAGCACGGGTTTTGGTGGCAATTGAAACTATGGTTTTTAAATCCTTCATGTCCGAGGCGCTGGTTCAAGCGCGCGCTGCCGCTGATCGGGGCGAAGTGCCCGTGGGCGCCGTGATCGTGGATGGGGCAGGACAGGTGATTGCATCGGCTGGAAACCGCACCCGCGAATTGCATGACCCAACAGCCCATGCCGAAGTCTTGGCGATACGGGCGGCCTGTTCGGCTTTGGGCGTTGAACGCCTGACAGGTTGCGATCTGTACGTCACGTTAGAGCCCTGCCCGATGTGCGCCGCTGCCATCAGCAACGCCCGCATCGGGCGGCTGTATTACGGCGCGAGCGATCCTAAGTCCGGCGGGGTAGAGCAGGGGCCGCGCGTGTTTTCACACGCCCAATGCCACCACGCGCCAGAGGTTTATGATGGGATCGACGCGGTTGCTTCGACGGATTTGTTGAAGGCGTTTTTTAAGGGGCGGCGGTGAGGGGGGTGAGAGGTAGATGTCCGGCTAGAGCCCTACTTGCATTCATCTTTGGCTCATTCCATAGTGTTCGCCCGTCACAATCAGAGGAATGCTATTGTGAAAAGAGATCATGATTTTATCAGAGAAACTCTGTTCACTGCAGAAATGTGGCCAAAGGGTTATATAGGCTTTACCGAGACTTTGCCTTTTGACGACAAGCCAGAGAAAGAGCGGGAGTACTTGCTGAAATGGGAGCATCATCTGCGGATCATGCAGGATGAAAAACTTTATATTTATCAGGCCAATACGCAAAGAAGACCGACACCACAAAGGAGAGGAATATAGACTAACCTCGAAAGGGCATGATTATCTTGATGCTATTAAGGACGATACTGTTTGGGCCAAACTCAAAGCCAAGTTTCTTGCCGCTGGTGGTGTTGGGCTTAGTGTTGCAACCGAACTAGCCAAAGAGGAATTGGCGCGAAGGATTTTAGGCGGTGGATGAGATTTGCAATTGAATCTAAGAGCAGCAATGCCCGCATAGCCGTCGATCCGCGCTCCACCCGATCTCCCTAGGATCGGCGGGGTGAACCGAGCCCTACGCGGTTCATCGGCGAAACTCTTGTTCTGTGACAACTGTTCCCCACGCTTCCCCTTCTTGTTCGAGCGTCAGGGTGAAGCCGTAGCTTTCGTAAAGGTGACGTGCGGGCTCAAGCCCTGCGAAGGTTGTGAGCCACACGTTTCCATTTGAATGATCATCAGCGTGCGACATTGCGCGATCCATAAGTTTACGGCCAATGCCTGTACCACGGCAGCGTTCCGCGCAGATGAACCATCGAAGGTGCCCCCCGCGCTCACCAGACATTGGATCGTTGAGGTCTAGAACAATCGAAGCGGCGAGCCCCTCATTGTCATTGTCATAGGCAAGTAGGACAAGGTCGTTTGACGCCATTCGCCCTGTGAACGCGGCCAGTTCATGTGCGACTTTGGCCTCAAAGAATGTTCCAAACCCCCAGTTATGGGCATAGTGCTGGCCGTGTAGTGCTATGATTGTCCCCAAAGACCCTGGTGCAAATTCGGTGATAATCTTCATCTTGATGCTCTTGTTCTAAAGTGTAGTTAAATTCTTGGTTCAGTGGTGAAGTCTAGAACACAATCGTTTCCATCACTTCGGGTTCAATCACCTTCACATCTGGCAGCCCATCAATCAGCACTTGGGCGGATTGCTCAAGTATAGGCATGGTCCGGTAGTGGTATGGGATCAAGGTTTTAAAGTTGAAGTAGCGTTTGGCGGCGTAGGCTGCTTCGGCCATTCCCATGGTGAAATGCCCGCCTGCGGATACGATGCCTATGTCAGGCTTGTAAAAACCCCCGATCCAATCCATGTCGGACATGATCCCAGTGTCGCCCGTGATATAGATACAGTGCCCTTCGCCGCGGATGATGAACCCCGCCTCGGACCCCATGTATTTACGGTTTCCGTTCTCAAAAATACTGGAGGAGTGGGAGGCAGGGACCAAAGAGATTTCGACATTGCCGCGTTTAATCGTGCCACCCATGTTGAACCGATCACCCTCAATCGCGCCTTCATCGACGAGATGTTCAACCAACTCGTACATCCCCGCGACAGGAGCGTTCAGTTTTTGTGAAAGGTCCGCCACATCGGCCACGTGGTCAAAGTGCCCGTGGGTAACAAGGATGTCAGTGGCCCCTTTTAGGGCAGCGTCATGTCGGTTCTCTGGCAGCATCGGGTTTCCAGTAAGCCAAGGGTCAATCAACAGGACCTGATCTTCGATTTCGATGCGAATGCTCGCGTGGCCAAGCCAGATAATGTTCATGGTGGGGTCCTGTTTATTGCGGGGGTGGTAAGTATGTGTAGGAACTATAGGGGTAATTAGTCGCTCACTTGATGGACTTCGATTATGTTGCCATCTGGATCGTAAAAGAAGATTTGGTGCCATTCGACGGCCGCAGTGTGTCCATAATCAGAGTATGGGACGCCTTTTGCTTCAAGATGGGCTTTGAACGCTTCGATGTCATCCGTTCGATAAGCGATGTGGCCCCGTTCAACCGGATTGACGGCGTGACCGGTTTTGAACCCGATGCTCAGGTCCTTTTGCGCGATGTGGGTTTGAACCGCGCCATCGGTGCGAAAGGCCAGCTGACCGGCATACCCTTTGTTCTTCTCTTGTTTCGGGATGTCTTCTGTGACGGGTGGCAGCATCAGGACATCGTTATAAAATGCATCCATTTGACTGACATTTTCGCTGCTAAAGCTGACATGATGTAGGGTCAGTTTCATTTCCACACTCCCTTGGCTGTGCAGTCTTAAGTAGTTCACAAACTTCGTGAGGCGTCCAGACCCCTGACCCAAGCGAATTCAGAAGTAACCACCCACTTGCGAGGGGGGCGTCGGCGCGTTAAACCGCCCTTAAGCAGATAAGGGATCCCCATGTCGATTGATACAAGCACCGCCGCCCGCGTCGCCAAATTGGCCCGCATTAAAGTTGAAGACGATGCGCTGCCAGCATTGGCCGCTGAGTTTAACAATATCCTTGGCTTTATTGAGCAACTCAATGAGGTGGATGTGGATGGCGTTGAGCCGATGACATCTGTCACTCCGCAGCGCCTTAAGTGCCGTGTGGATGTGGTTTCGGATGGATCGCAGCAGCAAGCTGTTTTGAAGAATTCACCTGATGCGCGCGAAGGTTTCTTTGCTGTGCCTAAGGTTATGGAGTGAGCCAAGTCTAAATGACGCGCTCAAGCAGCCCTGCGCTGCACCCTGATTTGAGAAAGATGATAAGATGACCGATCTAAACACACTTGGATTAGCTGAAGCCCGCGATGCACTTCGTGCTGGCTCTACCACGTCCAAAGAATTGACTGTGGCTTGTTTGAAAGCCATCGAGGGTGCAGGTGTGCTGAACGCATTCGTTCACCACACCCCTGAGATCGCGATGGAGCAGGCGGCAGCGGCCGATGCCCGTATTGCTGAGGGTAATGCCCCTGCGATGTGTGGCCTGCCAATCGGGATCAAAGATCTGTTCTGCACCAAAGGTGTGCCGTCTCAAGCGGGTTCACGTATTTTGGAAGGCTTCCTGCCAGAGTATGAATCAACAGTGTCTGGCAACTTGCTAGGCAGTGGTGCGGTTATGTTGGGCAAGTTGAACATGGACGAATTTGCCATGGGTTCCTCTAACGAGACATCCGTTTATGGCAACGCGATTAACCCTTGGAAAGTTGACGAGCGTCAGTTGACCCCAGGTGGATCATCCGGTGGTTCTGCGGCAGCTGTTGCGGCTGATCTATGTTTGGCTGCTACTGGGACAGACACTGGTGGCTCTATTCGCCAGCCTGCGGCCTTCACGGGCACTGTAGGCATTAAGCCAACCTATGGCCGTTGTTCACGTTGGGGTGTGGTGGCCTTTGCCTCTTCCCTTGATCAAGCGGGTCCAATGACGAAATCGGTACGTGATGCGGCGATCATGTTGGAAACGATGTGTGGCTACGATCCAAAGGACAGCACCAGCGCCGATTTGGCTGTGCCGAATTTTGAGGCCCTGATGACTGGTGATATTCGCGGCAAGAAAATTGGCCTGCCAAAAGAATACCGCATGGACGGCATGCCCGCTGAGATCGACAAGCTTTGGGCAGATGGCGCGGATATGTTGCGTGATGCGGGTGCTGAGATTGTTGATATCTCCCTTCCACACACGAAATACGCGCTGCCAGCTTACTATGTGATTGCCCCTGCCGAGGCGTCTTCGAACCTCGCACGTTATGACGGTGTTCGCTATGGCCACCGTGCCACATTGGACGCGGGCGATGGCATCACAGAGATGTACGAAAAGACCCGCGCCGAGGGCTTTGGTCCAGAGGTGCAGCGACGTGTGATGATCGGGACATATGTGTTGTCCGCTGGTTTTTATGACGCCTATTACAACCGCGCCCGCCGCGTACGCACGTTGATCAAGAAAGACTTTGAAGACGTGTTTGCGGCTGGTGTTGATGCAATCCTGACACCTGCAACGCCATCTTCGGCCTTTGGTTTGGGTGAAATGACGGATGTTGATCCGGTGCAAATGTACCTTAATGACGTGTTCACTGTGACTGTGAACATGGCGGGCTTGCCAGGGATTTCCGTTCCAGTTGGTTTGGATTCCAAAGGTTTGCCAATGGGTCTGCAACTGATTGGTCGTCCATGGGAAGAAGGCGATCTGCTGTCTTCCGCCTATGCGCTTGAGAAAGCTGCAGGTTTTGTAGCCAAGCCAGCCAAATGGTGGTAAATAGCGCAAAAATATAGCGCACTTAAGCGAACCAGAGGCAGATAGTATGACGATCCGATTGATAATGATGGCTTCAGCACTTGGTGCTTTGGCTGCTTGCCAACCTGCACTTCCTGAAAGCGGGGCAGGTGCACCTGGACAAGGAGTGGGATTTGATACTTCAGCCAGTGCACGTGCACAGCTTGATGCGCCATTGACGGTTCAGTCGCAAACCTTGCCATCCAGCAATCAGCAAAATCAGACGGTTCAGGCGGCAACGTCTGAGACGGCTCAGGTTGCTGCAACGGTTTCTGCGCAGACGAATTCTGTGGCTGACGATACTTTGGCGGCGCTGGGCACCAGTGGTTCACGTACTTCCGTTGAATCTGGACGACAGGTGGTGAATGCCAGCCCGTCCAATCCTGCACCAGTTGCAGTGAGTAACGCGGGCATTTCGGATGAAAATGATTTTGGTGCCGTATCTGGCCGCCAATCTATCGAAAGCGATAAGGCGCGTATTGCTGCCAACCGTGCGCAATACGCGATTGTTCAGCCAACAGCATTGCCAAGTCGCAGCGGTTCTAATCAGCCAAATGTTGTGGCCTATGCATTGGAAACGCAGCATCCACGTGGAACGCAGGTTCACCGTCGTTTAGGTTTTGCATCGGTTGCGAAAACACAACGAAATTGTGCGAAATACAATTCGGCAGATGATGCTCAGCTTGAGTTCTTGACCCGTGGTGGTCCGACCAGAGACCGCCTAGCTTTGGATCCTGATGGTGACGGTTATGCCTGTGATTGGAATCCAGCAAAATATCGCGGGTGATCGAACAAATCGCCTCTCCCAATTGCGGCTCACGGCGTGATGCCCTTCGCCCTTCGCTGATCGTTGTACATTTCACTGCTATGAAGACAGCACGGGCCGCCATTGAGCGACTGTGCGATCCAGCTTTTGAGGTTTCGGCCCATTACGTTATTGCCAATGCTGGTGGTGTCACACAGTTGGTACCTGAGGAAATGCGTGCTTGGCACGCAGGGGCAGGGCGCTGGCATGGTCAGGATGATATCAATTCGCGTTCTATCGGTGTTGAACTTGATAATGCGGGGACCCATCCGTTTTCAGAACCACAGATGCGCGCGTTAGAAACTCTGCTATCTCAGATCATGAAACGTTGGGATATCGCGCCTGAGGGTGTGATCGGGCATTCTGATCTAGCACCGGGTCGTAAAACTGATCCGGGGCCACGATTTGATTGGGCGCGTTTGGCAATGCAGGGGCTGGCGGCTGAAACACCCCCTAAGGGTTGCGCTGCCACAGAGTTTGCAGGACTGGCAGCACATGCTGGGTATGACACGAGTGTGCCCGTGGGTGACCTGTTGCAAGCCGTACGCTTGCGTTGGAACCAATCTGCTACGGGCCCTTTGTGTGCCAAGGACCACGCGGTTCTTCAATCTTGATAGCGGCCGAACACTCCAACCCATTGACGAACCCACAAACAAAACGCACAAGGCGATTGCGCGGAAGGCTGGATGGTCGCGGGATTGGCAACAATCGCGAGGAAAGTCCGGACTCCACAAAGCAATGGTGCCGGGTAACGCCCGGCGGGGGTAACCCTAGGGAAAGCGCCACAGAAAATAGACCGCCTGTGTGCGGATCGGGCAACCGATATCACACGCAGGTAAGGGTGAAACGGTGGGGTAAGAGCCCACCGCGGGACGGGCAACCGGACTGGCAAGGCAAGCCCCACCAGGAGCAATGCCAAATAGGGACCGCGTGCAACGCAAGTTGCGGGGCTGCTTTTGCCCCAGCAGGTCCGGGTTGGCAGCTAGAGGTGCGCAGGTAACTGCGTGCTAAGATGAATGACTATCTCGGGTGTGGCAACGCATCTAGACAAAATCCGGCTTACAGGCCTTCCGCGCATATCTACATTTGTTGTCATTTGGGGCCCTAAAGGGCTGCGAATCTGATGATGTGAAATGACCAGCTTTGGCAGTGTATCGCTGTTGCAAATGTAGTATCGGGCTCTTGGGTGCAGTGTTTTTTACAGCATCGCGGTTTTTTCTACTGCTGGCCGATGATCTTCCTGCTTTTGCGGTTGACTCGGATGGTGGGCGGGGTAGAAGCCATAAATCAAGAATTCACGCGCGGTTCCGCTTTTTCAGGAACCTACGCAGCAGGAGAAGTAACATGGCTAAGCCAACCACGATTAAAATCCGTTTGAACTCGTCCGCGGGCACTGGCCACTTCTACGTGACCAAAAAGAACGCACGTACAATGACTGAAAAAATGGTCGCACGTAAGTATGACCCAGTTGCACGTAAGCACGTTGAGTACAAAGAAGGCAAAATCAAGTAAGATTTTACCTGACTACGAATACAAAGGCCGCGCATTTAGCGCGGCCTTTTGCGTTTGGGAGGACCGTTCATGAAACGTATTATGATTGTTGGTAGTCCGGGTTCGGGAAAGTCCACATTGGCGCGTATGTTGGGTGAGCGATTAAATTTACCTGTCTTTCATATGGATCAAATCCATTGGAAAGAAAATTGGATCGAACGTCCGTTGGCCGAAAAACTGCCAATAGCGTTAGCTGTCGAGGCGCATCAGTCGTGGATATTTGAAGGTGGGATGTCGCGAACTTATGAAAGTCGCGCAGCACGCGCAGAGGTTTTGATATGGCTTGATTTTCCCGTTGGCTTGCGGTTATGGCGCGTCACAAAGCGCTTGTTTCGCAACCTAGGTAAGGCGGAAGGCCGCGCCGACCTGCCGAAAGGATGTGTCGAACGTATACATCCTCAAACTTTGGCCTTCTATAGGTATATATGGACGAGTCGCCATCCCTCACATGCCAAGATTGCGCAGCTTTTAATGAATGTGCGTGGCGATTTGAAAGTCGTGCACTTACGTAGCCCACGTCACGTCCGTTTCTGGCTTCTAAGCCTAACTGACGAAACTTGATCGCCCTAACGATCCGCTGGATCAACGTGCTTATGGCGCACTGCAAAGTCTATCATCTCAGATTTACTAAACTTTGCAACCCAGTGCACTGAACTTGCGGGCTGATGTTGGCGACTAACTCCGTTCCGACGTGCCTTTAAAGGGCGTATGGGGCGTATGGGGCGTGGAGCAAAGCCCCCTCCGCAGTTCGGGCAGACGTTACTGAGGGCGTTGTTCACGCACTCAGCGCAGAACGTGCATTCATAGGTACAGATCATGGCATTGGCAGCTTTTGGTGGCAGGTCGCAATCACAGCACTCGCAGTTTGGTCTTAGCTCCAGCATCGTCTTCTCCTGTCGTTAAACGAAAAAGGGCCACCCAATTGGGCGGCCCTGATTACATCAAATGGAGTTGATGTTTATTCTTGTTGGCCCATAAACATCAGCAAGAACTGAAACATGTTCAAGAACGAGATGTACAATGACAACGCGCCGTCTGAAGCTGCTTTGTCCAACCATTCTTGGTCACCGTGGTGTGCATGTGCAACGTATGTGCGTTTGATGTCTTGCGTGTAGTAGGCTGTTAGGCCTGCAAATATCAAAACACCGATTGCTGATATCGCCATCATCATTACAGAAGACTGCAAGAAGATGTTGATAACCATTGCAACAAGTAGACCGATCACACCCATCATCAGGAATGTACCCATGCCAGACAGGTCTTTCTTCGTGGTATAACCATAAAGGCTAAGGCCTGCGAAGGCGATCGCTGTGACTAGGAACGTCTGTGTGATGGAATACGGTGTGTAAACCAAGAAGATTGAGCTCATTGAGACGCCCATGATGGCTGCAAAGATGAAGAAGCCCAACTGAACAGCAGCAGCCGAACCGCGGCTCATCAATGCGCCCCAGCCAAAGAAGATAAAGGCCAGTGGTGCGAACATGACAACGAAGCGCAATGGTGAAGTGTACAGCAGGCTGCCCAAACCGGTCAGGTAAGAACCCTCGCGCAGCGCATATACAGCGCCTTCAGCGTTGGTTGCTGCAGCTGACGGGTCAGACGTGACCGCCAAGCCAGCAATGGCCCAAGCTGCCAATGCAGTGATCAACATGCCGATAGACATTTGACCGTAAACTTTATTCATGTGGGCGCGCAGACCCGCGTCGATGCTGGCGGCATTTGCACCTGCTGCGCTGCGGATTGTATTTACGTCAGCCATTTTTGACCTCCAAAGGAAACTGTTGGGGGCAGAAGAACCTCTGCCTTTTGTATGTTTCAAATATTGGGGTGAAGGACGCATGTTTCAAGTCAATTCTGCCTGAAACATGCTTCAATTTGAGCGATTATTGAACCCAGTGCTACATGCGCCACGTATTTGGTACGTCCCAGAAGGGGCGGGCGGCTTCGCGTGTCGCGTCGTGGCGTGTTAGGCCGACGTCTTTTAAGGCCGCATCATCCAATGCGGCAAGGGCGCGGCGGCTGCGCCAAACGTTGTAAAGGTGACGCAGAGAGGTAGCCGAGCGTGGGGAAGAGGCATAGCTGCTACATTGTTCAATATGGGTCATGGTATTTCCTTTCTTAACGAATTTCGATGATTTGAGTCGAAAGCATAAGTCTTGTTGATGTGTATGCGTGATTGTTTTACATTAGGAAATTGAATGGTTGTGATGCGATGTATCAAGGATGGTGATGTATGCGGAATTTGGATGTTACGACACTTCGGTCGTTTGTTGCAGTTGCTGAGGCTGGCGGTGTGACGCGGGCAGCGGGCTTCCTGCATTTGACGCAATCAGCGGTCTCGATGCAGTTGAAACGGCTTGAAGAGTTATTGGGACTTGAGTTGTTGGATCGGTCTGGTCGCACAATCGCTTTGACAGCCTCAGGGGAGCAGTTGTTGGTTTATGCGCGCCGTATGGTCGCCCTGAATGACGAGGTTATGACACGCCTGACAGATCAGGCATACGAGGGACAAATCACCTTGGGTGTGCCGCATGACATCGTTTATCCGGTAATTCCGCAGGTTCTAAAGCAGTTCAACAGTGCCTTTCCGCGCGTACGGGTGCAGCTGCGCACGTCCTACACACGGCTTTTGTTTGAAGAATTCAGCAAAGGCAGCTGTGATCTGATTCTAACCACCGAAACACAAGTGAGCACTGGGGGCGAAACTCTTTGCACCAAGCCGCTGTGCTGGATCGGTGCCCCAAGTGGGTCTGCGTGGCGTCATCGCCCGCTGAAACTGGCATTTGGATTTAAATGCGCGTTTCGTCCTACGGTTATTGAGGGATTGGATGGTGTCGGAATTGACTGGGATGTCGTTGTTGAGACGGAAAGCGATCGCACGATCGAGGCGACTGTGAGTGCCGATTTAGCGGTGCATACGATGCTTGAGGGCACAGAGCCGCCGCATCTGGAACGCATCGATCATAAAAGCAGTTTGCCAGAATTACCTGCACAGAAGGTCAATCTATATGGAGCAGGTGGTTCTAAGGGGGTGGTTCACGATGCTTTGGCTGATATGTTGCGTCGTGCCTTTCGTGGCAACGAAAAGGTGAAGCTAAGCGCTGCCTAGGCCGAAATCAGCATATGGCATAACGGCAACCAACAAGCTATTTTTTCACGTGTTTAGCCAAGCTTGGCATCTAACCTAGGTTTGATGCATGCGCGATCTGGGACCAAAATGCATTTTTTCCCCGCTGCGAGGCCGTTGCTTTATGAACTAACGTCCGACATCAATAGCTCGACCGCAACGAGAAGGTGTTCCTCTGTACGAAGAGGGTGCTTTCGTCGTCGCTGTTTGAAGGAATTAAAAGAGTTACCCTTCGGGGCCGAGTTTTGGAAATTATGATGCCGCACAATGTTGATATCCATGTAGGTCGAATGATGCGTCAAAGACGTTGGCTTGTTGGTATGACCCAGCAACAACTCGCAGAAACCGTAGGTATTAAATTCCAGCAAATTCAAAAGTATGAGACGGGCGCAAATCGCGTGAGTGCATCTAGACTTTGGGACATCGCTGGAGCATTGGGCGTGCCAATGACACATTTCTTTGATGGGATTGAACATATAGCGCCACCTGAAGCAGTCACTAATTCCGAGCAAGCCCCTGCAGATTTCTTGAACAACAAAGAAGTCATGGATCTTGTGCGTTCGTACTATGCGATCCCTAAAGACCTACGGCGTCGCGTAATCGATCTTGCCCGTGTTTTGGGCGGCGCAGCTTAATACGGGCAATTGAAAAACTGATTTACCGCAGGCTTGTCTAATAAGCCTGCTGAGAACGATTGCAATTTGGGGGGCAAAATGGCACCCCTTTTTCATGACATATAGACCTGAAATTCACGACGAACTTGTATCAGTCGCCAATGCTTTGGCTGATGTTGCACGCACCGTCATCCTTCCTCACTTTCGCTCTGCAGGGCTATCGGCCGAAAACAAACTGACGACTGGATTCGATCCTGTCACTGTCGCAGACAAAGCCGCAGAACAAGCGATGTGTGATCTATTGGGCCAAATGCGGCCTGATGATGCTATCCTTGGTGAAGAGTATGGCGCAAAACACGGCACCAGTGGCCTGATCTGGGTTTTAGATCCAATTGATGGAACACGTGGTTTTGTGTCTGGCACGCCGACATGGGGCGTCTTGATCGCGGTTGGGGATGATGCTGGTCCGCAGATTGGCGTGATTGATCAACCCTATATCGGCGAACGCTTTATTGGCACGCCGCAAGGTGCTAACTTTGCTGGCCCGCATGGTGAAGGCGCTATCCAAACACGCGCGCCGCGCCCGCTATCTGAAACAACTGTTTTTACAACCTTCCCCGAAGTAGGTTCCCCGACAGAACGGGCAGGTTTTGAAGCCGTGGCCGAGAAGGCCCAGCTGACTCGTTATGGCATGGATTGTTATGCTTATGCGTTGTTGGCGGCAGGTCATGTTGACTTGGTGATTGAGGCCTCGTTGAACTCATACGACATTCAAGGCCCAATTGGACTGATCCACGGGGCAGGTGGCATTGTCACCGATTGGCAAGGCGGCCCAGCCCATAATGGTGGTCGAGCCCTTGCTGCAGCAAACCCTGAAATCCATGCGGAAGCGTTGGCAATTTTGAGAGAATTCCCATGACCGAAGTTCTAATCCAAAATGCGGATACGATCCTAACCATGGACGACGCGCGCCGAGAGTTAAGTGGTGCAGACGTTTTGATCCGCGCCGGTCAAATCGTTGAGGTTGGTCATGGGCTGCGGACTACTGGCGAAGTTATTAACGCAGCGGGATGCGTAGTTACGCCTGGCTTGGTGAACACGCACCATCACTTGTACCAGACGCTGACACGCGCGGTCCCGGGTGGCCAAGATGCGTTGTTATTTGGTTGGCTGCAAACGCTTTATCCAATTTGGTCACACTTTACCCCCGATCATATGTTCACGTCGGCCCAAGTGGGGCTGGCGGAGTTGGCGCTGTCAGGATGCACGTTAAGTTCTGACCATTTATATCTATATCCCAACGGTTCACGGCTTGAGGACACGATCCACGCCGCTGCAGAATTGGGTATTCGTTTTCAACCCACACGCGGTGCAATGAGCATCGGTGAAAGCGATGGTGGGCTGCCACCTGACAGCTTGGTTGAACAGGAAGGCGCAATTCTAGAGGATTGCATTCGCGTTATCGATGGGTTCCACGACGCCTCCGCGGCTTCGATGTGTCGCGTTGGTGTGGCCCCTTGTTCGCCGTTTTCTGTCAGTACAGAACTGATGCGCGATGCTGCGATCTTAGCACGTGACAAGGGCGTCATGATGCACACCCATCTGGCTGAAAACGATGAGGACATCGCCTATAGCCTTGAGAAATTTGGCAAACGCCCTGGGCAATATGCCGAAGACTTGGGTTGGACGGGCCCCGACGTATGGCATGCGCATTGCGTAAAATTGGACGCTGAAGAGATCGCAATGTTTGCGCGGACGAAAACTGGTGTTGCGCATTGCCCGTGTTCCAATTGCCGTTTGGGCAGTGGCATCGCGCCGGTACGCAGAATGTACGATGCGGGTGTTCCTGTGGGTCTTGGTGTTGATGGATCAGCCAGCAATGATGTTGGCAATCTTATTGCTGAGGCGCGTCAAGCGATGTTGTTGCAGCGTGTCGCGCTTGGGGCGGATGCGATGAGCGCACGTACCGCACTTGAGATTGCAACACGCGGTGGGGCAGATGTTTTGGGGCGTCCTGAATGCGGGCGCTTGGCTGTTGGGTGTCGTGGTGACGTGGCAATTTGGGACACGACTGGTATTGAAAGTGCCGGATCGTGGGACCCTGCGGCATTGTTGTTGGCCGGACCAACCAAAGTGCGACACCTGGTTGTCGAGGGGTGCCAAATTATTCGGGATGGTCAGGTCACAACGATTGATTTGAATACTGTGATAAGGCGTCAAAACAAGTTGGCACATGCTTTGAAGGATCAGCTATGAAGTATCTGTTTGTAGTGATTTTGCTTTCGTTTTCCATTGGAAGCCCCGCTTTTTCTGATCCTGCAGCAACGCTGATCATCAACGAAATCCGCTAAGAGAAACGTCGCAAGGTAATTCGCTATTCCCCACAGCTTGAGGCAGTTGCAGCTGCACATGCCAATGACATGGCAAGCCAAGGCTATTTTAGCCACACCGGCGCAAACGGATCATCCATCGGGGATCGAACAACGGCGCAAGGGTACAAGTGGTGCTTTGTGGCAGAAAATATCGCGCGTGGTCAACAAAGCCTCGTAGAGGTGATGGCGGGCTGGAAAGCATCCAAAGGGCACTACAAGAACATGACCCATAAAAAGGCAGGCGAATTTGGATTGGCCCGAGGACCTGACAACTATTGGGTTATGGTTCTTGCTGCACCTTGCTAATTAGCTGCGTCGCTGCCCTTGGACCCAAACATCTGCAATTGCGCGATCATCTCCCATCATTAGTGTTGGGAATAGAGCCTCCCACACATCGGTCGCCCGCGTGCTGCGTTGTGCAATGGCAGGAGTGGACGCCAGATCAAGAATACAAATGTCTGCGTCATTGCCAACTTTCAACGAACCGATGTGGTCTTGCAAATGAAGGCTTCGGGCTGATCCAGCAGTCGCCAGCCAAAGCAACTGACTGGCATGTAGGGCGACACCGCGAAGTTGGGCTATTTCATAGGCCGCTGCCATTGTGCGCAGCATTGAAAATGAGGACCCGCCACCTGTGTCGGTTGCTAGGCCAACAGGGATTGAGCGGGCTTTCATCGCGGCCATGTCAAACAGACCTGAACCTATGAAGGTGTTTGAAGTCGGGCAATGCACCACCGCGCCGCCCACCTCAGACAAACGATCCATTTCACGCGGTTCCATGTGAATTGAGTGACCGTAGATGCCGCGTTCCCCAAGAAGGCCATATGCCTCATAGGTATCTAAATAATCACGGGCGTCAGGATACATGCCTTTAACCCATTCGATTTCATCAACTTGTTCGCTTAGGTGCGTTTGCATCAATACATCGGGCTGCTTCGCCCATAGTGCGCCCAAGGCCTCCAGCTGTTCAACGGTTGAGGTAGGGGAAAAGCGCGGGGTAATCGCGTAATGGGCACGCTCAACGCCATGCCACTTCTCAATCAATGCGAGGCTATCATCATACGCCGACTGGGCCGTATCGCGCAGCCCATCGGGCGCATTTCGATCCATGCAGGTTTTACCAGCCACCACGCGTTGGCCACGCGCAAGCGCTGCTTCAAATATCGCGTCCACGCTTTCAGGGTGGATGGTAGTATATGAGCAAACGGTGGTTGTCCCGTTGGACAGCGTCATGTCCAGATAGCGTCCTGCGATTTCGGTCGCGTACGCAGGATCCCCAAACCGCATTTCCTCTGGGAACGTATAGGTGTTGAGCCAATCAATCAGACGTTTCCCCCAACTCGCGATGATCCCGGTCTGTGGGTAATGGACATGCGCGTCGACAAACCCGGGCAGAATAAGCTTTTCACCGTATTGCGTCACTTGCGCGTCTGGATGTGCGGCCTGCAACGTGGCCGCATTGCCTATGGCTTCAATCTTGCCGCCACGGATCAAGACACCACCGGAGCTGTTAACGTGAACAGCGTCTTGCCATGCCCCTACAAAGGGGTCGCCCGAATAGGTCAAAACCTGACCGCAAAGTAATTTTTGATTTGTCATGGACCCTACATAATCTGGCTGGAGCATACGGTAAATGACATTTCGCAGGCGCATCCCATTGTCACGATCTCGCCCCCCGCATATGGTTCGAGCAACATGAATGAAAACACCCAAATATCTGCCGAAGGGCCAGAAAACGTACGTGAAGATGATGCGTATCTGCTGAATCGTAAAAACGTCAATGCAATCCTGTATGCTGTGGATATTGAGGATAAGGCTAAGCTTAGCAAGCTGATGGACCCTCTACACGCTGCTGATATTGCTGACCTTTTGGAGCAAATCAATGCGTTTGATCGCTCGCGTCTAATCCGTTTATACGATCGTGAGTTTGACGGTGATATCCTGTCAGAGCTGGATGAGAGCATCCGCGAAGAGGTTATTGGGGTCCTTACACCTCAAGTGTTGGCTGAAGCCGTGCGCGACTTGGACAGTGACGATGTTGTGGATCTGGTCGAAGACCTGCGTGAAACACAGCAAGAGGCGATCCTTGAGGTTCTTGAAGACGTTGACCGTGCGGCGGTTGAGCAAGCCCTAAGTTACCCCGAATTCTCAGCTGGTCGATTGATGCAGCGCGAGGTCGTTATGGCCCCAGAGCATTGGACTGTAGGCGAAGCGATTGATTATTTGCGCGGCTCCGATCCAGATGCCTTGCCTGATCAGTTCTATCATCTTGTGTTGGTTGATCCGCGCCTGCATCCGATTGGTAATGTCACCCTGGGCAAGATCATGCGTTCAAAGCGTGAGGTTTTGCTTGTCTCTATCGTTGAAGACGTGTTCCAAATCATTCCTGTGGATCAGGATGAAGGTGACGTCGCCTATGCCTTTAACCAATACCACCTAATTTCTGCTCCCGTTGTTGACGGCGAGGGCCGATTGATCGGTCAAATTACCATTGATGATGCGATGGCTGTTCTGGATGACGAGCACGAAGAAGACATTATGCGTCTTGCCGGTGTTGGTGAGGGATCGCTGTCTGACCGCGTCATTGAGACAACTAGACAGCGTATGCCATGGTTGGCTGTTAACTTGATCACTTCGATTGCCGCCTCGATGGTGATTGCGCAATTTGAAATGGCGATCACACAAATCGTGGCCTTGGCGGTGTTGATGCCTATTGTGGCATCCATGGGCGGCAATGCCGGAACTCAGTCTTTGACTGTTGCAGTGCGTGCGATTGCAACTAAGGATTTGACCAGTGCGAACGTGTGGCGCGTTTTGCGCCGTGAAGTGTTGGTTGGACTGGTGAATGGTTTGATCTTTGCCATCGTGATGGCTGTGGTTGGAATTATCTGGTTTGGCTCCCCGATGCTGGGGGCTGTGATTGCTGCGGCTATGGTTGTGAATATGGTTGTTGCCGGTTTTGCGGGGACGGTAATTCCTGTGCTGCTAGAACGCTGGGGCGTTGACCCCGCGCTTGCGTCGGGTGCGTTTGTGACAACGGTGACCGACATCGTTGGCTTCTTTGCATTCCTTGGTCTTGCTGCGATGATATTGCTATGAACGACCTTGCTCAGATCAAAGCCGCAGCGCGCAACGCAGGATTTGCACGTCGCAAAGCCGCGTTTGATGAACAATCTGGCGGAGCGGCTGGGCATTTGTCTGCCTTGTTGGCTGGATATCGCGGGGTCCCGATGTCTGGTTACATGCCGATACGCACTGAAATTGATCCATTGCCTGCGATGGCAGAAGCGGCGGCTTATGGCCATGTTGGGGTTCCGGTCATTGTTGAGGCGGACCATCCATTACTGTTTTCACGGTGGGAACCGGATGCTGAAATGAAAGACGGACCATTTGGTGCGCGCATACCAGTGCTGGGTGATTTTTTTGAACCAGAGATCGTGATTGTGCCGCTTGTTGCATTTGACCGTGATGGTGGGCGTTTAGGTTATGGTGGTGGGTTCTATGATCGCACGCTTGAAAATTTGCGGGCGAAACGAGCGACTTTGGCCATTGGATTTGCATTCTCTGGGCAGGAAGCCGCAGGTTTGCCTTTGGAACCTACAGATCAGCCCCTTGATATGATCGTGACCGAAAGGGGGATAATCACACCAAAACGGTTGTGATTTGATAGCGATACAATTCTGGCGAGTTAATAAATAGATCAATTCAGGTCGGCAGTGTGAATCCCTCTTGCCCCAGCGGCTTTGCCCGCCTAACCCATACTCCATGAAAATATTGTTCCTTGGGGATGTGATGGGCCGCGCCGGGCGCCGCGCCATTTCTGAAAAATTGCCTCGCTTGCGTGAAGAATGGAAACTAGATTTTGTCGTTGTGAACGGCGAAAATGCGACGGGTGGCATGGGGCTGTCAGGCGCACATGCCAAGTTGATTTTGGAAGCCGGTGCAGATTGCATCACGCTGGGCGATCACGCCTTTGACCAAAAAGATATGCTTCAGTTTATCGAACATGAACCACGCGTAATCCGTCCGCTGAATTTTTCCCGAGCGTCACCCGGCAAAGGGGCACGTTTGTTTACCGCCAATAACGGCCGTAAAGTGCTAGTCGCACAAGCGCTTGGTCAGGTGTTCATGAAACGCCCATTTGACGATCCATTTTCTGCGATTGAACCTGTGTTTAAGACTCACCCACTTGGTGGTCAGGCCGATGCAATCATTGTTGATTTTCATTGCGAAGCGACATCTGAAAAGATGGCGATGGGGCATTGGTGTGATGGACGCGCCAGCTTGATGGTCGGGACACACACGCACGTGCCAACCAGCGATGCGATGATCATGCAAAAAGGTATGGGGTATCTGACGGACGCGGGTATGTGCGGGGACTATAACTCGGTCATCGGCATGGAAAAATCCGAACCGCTGCGTCGCTTTATAACTGGTATGCCCAAAGAACGGTTTACACCTGCAGCTGGCGACGCGACCCTATCAGGTGTCTATATCGAGACGGACGATAAGACCGGTAAGGCGACACGTATTGAAATGGTACGCCAAGGTGGTGCGCTGTCTCAAGCGGGCCCAAAGGGCTAGATGAACCAACGTCAACTTTTTGGGTATAGCCTTGTCTTGATCATCTTAGGGATGGGTTGGAGCTTTACCCAACCGATGTCCAAGTTGGCTGTGAGCGAAGGCTATCAACCTTTTGGCCTGATATTTTGGCAGGCGGCTATAGGGGCGGCCCTGTTGGCGGTTGTTAGTTTGGTCCGTGGTAAAGGTCTGCCCTTGGGTCCTGCGCAGTTGCGGGTCTATTTGATTATAGCACTAATTGGCACCGTGATCCCCAACTCCGCGACTTACCAAGCTGCGGTGCATCTGCCCTCAGGTATCTTATCCATCCTACTTTCTATGGTCCCTATCTTTGCCTTTCCTGTTGCACTTGCCCTTGGCAATGATCGGTTTGAGGTGCGCCGTTTGGGCGGGCTATTCCTTGGTTTGGCCGGCGTCTTGATGATTGTTCTACCCTCTGCCAGCATCCCTCAAATGGGATCTGCTTTTTGGGTAATGATCGCGCTGATAGGTGGCGCGTGCTACGCATGTGAGGGCAATTACGTCGCTAAATGGGGCACTGCAGGGATGGATTCAATCCAAGTTCTACTGGGTGCATCATTGGTTGGAGCGATTATTTCGCTGCCTCTGGCGTTGGCCACGGGGCAGTGGATCAACCCGATGCCGCCCTACGGTATTCCGGATTATGCGCATATCTTAGGCTCTTTGATTCATGTGATGGTTTACGCCGGTTACGTATGGCTGGTGAGGCGCACGGGGCCCGTATTTGCGGTTCAGGTCAGTTATCTTGTGACGGTCTTTGGCGTGTTTTGGGCCAAGGTCATTTTGAGCGAAACTTATGTGCCGCAAGTTTGGCTGGCGCTTTTGGCGATGTTGGCGGGGATGTATTTGGTACAGCCGCGCAAGCCAAGTGAACCGGTTGCGCCGGGTGCCTCGATGGATCAAACTGGTAGCAACTAAAATAGGTAGCTCCATGGCATTCTTTGAGTTCTGGCAAACCGGTAGCGCAATTCTAACCCTCACTGTCGTTGCGATCATGTTCATCCTGTTTTTACGCGAAACCTTCCCCACGGAAGTTGTCGCAATCACAGGCGCGGCTTTGATGCTAGGGTTAGGGTTGTTGCCATATGAAGATGCCCTTCAGGTGCTTTCAAACCCAGCGCCTTGGACCATTGCCGCGATGTTCATCATTATGGGGGCGTTGGTGCGCACAGGTGCGCTAGAGGCATTTACAGGGCAGGCGGACCGTGTAGCGCAAACCAATCCCGCATTGGCAATTGTGTTGCTGATGACCTTTGTCGTGCTGTCATCAGCGATTGTGTCGAACACGCCGGTTGTGGTTGTGATGATCCCTGTGTTTAATCAGCTTGCCAAGACGATGGGCATTGCCTCGTCTAAGATGCTAATTCCGCTGAGCTACGCTGCGATTTTGGGTGGGACACTGACTTTGATCGGGACATCGACCAACTTGTTGGTTGATGGTGTCGCCCGTGCCCAAGGGTTGGCTGGGTTTACGATTTTCGAGGTTACGCCGCTAGGTATCATCCTTGTGATTTGGGGCATGATCTATCTACGCTTTGTCGCACCGATGTTATTGCCGGATCGCGAAAGCATGACGGACTTGTTGTCCGATAGGTCCCGCATGAAGTTCTTTACCGAAGCGGTCATTCCCCCCGAATCCAACTTGATCGGTCGCGAAGTCACTGGCGTTCAATTGTTCAAACGTGAAGGTGTGCGCTTGATCGATGTAATTCGTGGCGATAGGTCTTTGCGCCGCAATCTTCAGGGTGTTGAGCTAGCCGTGGGTGACCGCGTTGTTTTGCGAACCCAAATTACTGAACTGTTGTCACTGCAGCGAAACAAAGAACTAAAGCGTGTTGACCAAGTTTCTGCGGTGGAGACCACAACCGTTGAGGCATTGATTGCGCCCGGTTGTAAGATGATTGGCCGTTCATTGGGTTCACTGCGCCTACGCCGTCGGTTCGCGGTTTATCCATTGGCTGTTCATCGCCGTAACCAGAATATTGGGCGTCAGTTGGATGATTTAATTGTCAAAGTAGGTGACACCCTTTTGCTAGAAGGTGCGCCTGCGGATATTCAACGCCTGTCGATTGAGATGGAAATGGTTGACGTGTCCAAACCGTCTGCGCGTGCGTTTCGTCGAAGCCATGCGCCGCTCGTTATTGCGGCGCTTATTGGGTTGGTGACCTTGGCAGCACTGGGCGTCGCCCCAATCTTCTTGCTATCGATCCTAGCGGTTTCGTTTGTTTTAATCACACGCTGCATAGATGCGGAAGAAGCGTTTTCCTTTGTGGATGGCCGTCTTCTGGCGCTGATTTTTTCGATGCTTGCCATTGGTGCGGCACTTGAGGCATCGGGTGCCGTTGCACTTATCGTGAATGCAATTGCGCCGGCACTGGGCAATTTGCCGCCCTTTCTCATTATCTGGGCTATCTATTTACTGACCTCAGTGTTGACTGAATTGGTTAGCAACAATGCAGTGGCCGTCGTGGTGACGCCCATCGCTATTGGGTTTGCCACAGCCCTTGGGATTGACCCGCGTCCGCTTGTTGTGGCGGTTATGGTTGCGGCATCTGCCAGCTTTGCCACGCCAATCGGGTATCAAACCAATATGTTGGTTTACGGTCCGGGTGGCTATAAATTCACGGACTTTATGCGCGTTGGTATCCCTTTGAACCTAAGCATCGGAGTTCTAGCATCAGCGGTTATCCCAATTCTTTGGCCCTTGTGACTTTGCCCTATAGTGACCTAAGATTGCGAAATCACTTTGATCCCATTTTTCACCCGAGGTTTTACACATGAAACAAGTTATCAAAGAAACGACAGACGAAGACCTGATCAAGCAATTCCTTGAGAAAGGTGGCAAAGTCAGTCGCGGCAAAACCAAACCAATGCCAAGTGATCTGGGCATCAGCAACAACAGCTGGGGCAACAAGATGACGAAGGAAGAAAAGGCCGTTGTGAAGGCTGCTGAATTGGCTGCAAAAGCGAAGAAGTAGTTCAATCTTTTGTGGCTGCAGTATTGGAATATGTTTTGGGGCCTTCGGGCCCCTTAAGTTTTTCGGTACCAAAAAACAAAGGGTGCGACGACGATATACATCACGATGCCATAGACTGCAGATGGCAGCCCCATGTCCGAAAACCCACCTGATTGTGTTGAGACAAAAGAGGCGAGTGCGATGCCGACAGTGGCGTTTTGCAATCCTGCTTCGATAGAAACCGTCTTGACCTCTTTCCGCGCCAACCCTGAGGCCTTTGCCACAAGAAGCCCCATGATCAGCAGTGACAAGCAGAGAGTGACTAGAATGGGGCCCAATTTTGAAATGTTGGCCGTGAACGTGTCCCAGCCACTGAAAAGGGCTGCAACAACGATGATCGCAAACAAGCCTGCGCCGATTAGCGAAAATGTTGGTTCAATGCGAATTGAAAATGCGGGACGCAGATACCTCACTGTGATTCCAAGAAGTACAGGTATTGTCGTGACCACAAAGACCGCCAGCGCTAGGCCTGTGATTGTAACTTCAGGTGCTTTGGCCCCCATAAAATGAATGACGGACCATGAGGCCACGAAGGGCACCGTTACGATATTGAGAAGGCTAACTACGGCTGTCAATGACACTGAAAGTGCAACATCGCCTTTGGCAATCTTGGTTGCGATATTGGTCGTCACGCCGCCAGGGCAAAGGGACAACAGCATGATCCCAACGGCTAATTCGCCGTTAATTCCAAACACTAAAATCATAAGATATGCCATTAGTGGAACAAATACGATCTGCGCACCGGCTCCTATGGCGAAGGCCCCTGGTCGTATCATGACGCGTTTGAAATCATCCAGCGTTAGACCAATACCCAGTGACAGCATTATAACGACCAAAGACAGTGGCAAAGCCCCGTTTACAAATATATCCACGTAAAATCTCCAACTCAAATAGCCTATTTATTGGGCTATCAGCGCGATCTTTCAAGTAGATTTTCTACTCTTGCGTGCTATAACGGCCAGAATACAAGAATAGCGGGGATCGAGACTGCGACGATTATGATCTCAAGTGGGAGACCCATGCGCCAATAGTCACCGAAGGAGTATCCGCCGTGGCCCAAAATAAGCGTGTTATTCTTGTGTCCGATTGGTGTGAGGAATGCAGAAGATGCCGCAACTGCAACCGCCATTAGGAACGGATCGGGTGACATGCCAAGAGACTGGGCCATCTGGATTCCTACGGGCGCTGCAACGATCATGGTTGCCGTGTTGTTCAATACATCAGACAGCGTCATCGTAACGATCATCAGGACAGTCAAAACGGCCCATGCAGGCATACCTGCTGTCCAACCTAACAATGCACCAGAGATCAACTCAGTCCCACCAGATGTTTCAAGCGCGGCGCCCAACGGGATCATGGACCCAAGTAGGACAACCACAGGCCATTCAATATGCGTGTACAGTTCAGACAGCGGTACGATACGCGTCAGAACATAGGCGATGACAACGAGACCTAACGCAACAGGTAGATAAATTAGGCCCAGGCTGGCGGAGATTACTGCGCCTGCGAACATGCCAATTGCGAGCCAGACTTTGCTGTTTTCCGTGACGGCCAGTCCGCGATCGGCAAGGGGCAGGCACCCCAACCAGTCGATCACGTCATGGCCGCGATTACGCGGGACAAGAAGCAACAGAATGTCGCCCGTTTGTATTGGGGTTTTGCGCACTTGGTTTTTGATTTGCGTACCGCCGCGTGAAATCCCCATCAACACAGCGCTTTGACGCCATGCTAGGCCAACTGCTTGGGCGGTGCGGTCAACCAAACGGCTGTTTCTTTAACCACGACCTCGATGATTTCAACGCCCTCACCGGCAGCGTTTAGGCGTTCTGTGCGGTCGACGTCTGACAGGGCCAAATCAAGCGATGTGCGAAATTCGTCCAGTGCGTCTGGTGTCGCTTCTAGAACCAGCGCATCGCCTGCTTTCAACGCCGTATTACGGGCTTGGCCATAGCGGCGCTTGCCGTCGCGGATAAGACCTAAGATCGCGACGTCTGTTTTTTCGGCCTCTGCCTCGAGCTCAGACAAGCGTTTGCCAATATGTTTGCTGCTTTCTGGGACGGTCAGTTCGGCAATGTATTCTGCCAGATCATCGGAAGTCGATCCGTTCTCGTCGCGTGCGGGGATTAAGCGCCAACCGACCAAAGCGACGAACGCCATGCCTGTAATGGCTGCGATGCCGCCAACGGGGGCAAAATCAAACATCTTAAATGGCGCACCAAGGGTTTCTTCGCGGATGGCAGCGATGATGATATTGGGTGGGGTACCAATCAGTGTCACCATGCCACCAAGGATCGTGGCAAAGCTCAGAGGCATAAGGGACAGGCCGGGACTGCGACCAGCCTTGCGTGCAGTCTGCACATCAACGGGCATCAAAAGAGCCAAAGCGGCAACGTTGTTCATGAAGGCGGATAGGATACCACCAATCGCGCCCATTAAGGTTATGTGAGCGCCAAGTGATCGGCTGGCATCAACAAGGGTGCGTGTGATCAAGAACACAGCGCCAGAACGAACCAGTCCTGCGGAAACCACTAGGACAAGTGCGACCACCAAGGTTGCAGGATGCCCAAAGCCAGAGAAGGCGTCTTTTTGCGGTACAACCCCAAGAACAACCCCGACCATCAAGGCCGAAAAGGCAACGATGTCATAACGAAAACGGCCCCACAGCAGCGGGCCAAAGACCGCGCCGAAGAGAGAATAAAATGATTTGATCTGTGCCCATGATCTAACCCTATGAGCTGCATCCGTCAGGGGCCAGAGCCATTTAGGGGGAATTCGCGCCTCTATTGTGACGCTGGTTTCACTTGATCTGCGCAGTGGGCTTGCTCTTGGACCGTGACGTGCCCTATAGAAACGTCCAAACATAATTACCGTATCAACGCTGGAGGCTCCTATGGCAGGCCACTCAAAATGGGCTAATATTCAACACCGTAAAGGTCGTCAGGATAAATTGCGGGCTAAGCTATTTTCGAAAATGGCAAAAGAGATCACTGTGGCTGCCAAAATGGGCGACCCTGATCCAGACAAAAACCCACGTCTTCGCATGGCTGTTAAAGAAGCTAAATCCAGCTCTGTGCCGAAAGATGTGATTGATCGGGCCATCAAAAAATCCCAAGCGGGTGAGGGCGAAGATTACGAAGAAATCCGTTATGAGGGTTATGGCCCAAATGGCGTTGCTGTGATCGTTGAAGCGATGACAGATAACCGCAACCGTACGGCATCCACAGTGCGCTCTACATTCTCGAAGTGTGGTGGCAACTTGGGTGAAACGGGCAGTGTTGGTTTCATGTTCGACCGTAAAGGAGCGGTCGAATATCCTGCGACTGTAGGCGATGCGGACACTGTTATGATGGCCGCTATTGAAGCGGGCGCTGAGGATGTTGAATCATCAGAAGAGGGCCACACTGTTTGGTGTGCCGACACAGACCTGAGCGAAGTCTCAAATGCGCTTGAGGCTGAACTGGGTGAGTCTTCTTCAACCAAATTGGTTTGGAAGCCGACCATCTCTACAGAGATGGACCTAGAGGGCATGGAGAAACTGATGCGCCTTATCGATGCGCTTGAAGATGATGATGACGTGCAACGCGTGACATCGAACTTTGAAGCCAGCGACGAGGTTATGGAGCAGCTTTAAGCGCTTTGTCCCGCAACTGATTGTTACAGCGCCGTTCCTTTCAGGGGCGGCGTTTTTCGTTTGATTGTGGTTTGGCTAATTGGACGATAGCACTGCTGCAATAAGTATTCGGAACTCCTGCATGTATCTCACTTTTCTCCAAGGCTTTGCTCTTAGCATCACATTGATCTTCGCGATCGGTGCCCAAAATGCGTTTATTTTGCGCCAAGGGTTGCGTGGGGCGCATATTTTTTGGGTGTGCTTGGTGTGCGGTGTTCTTGATGCCGTGCTAATCTTGGCAGGGATCATCGGTTTTGGGGCGCTTGCACAATCATTGCCCTGGTTTGAAACAGCGATGCGCTATGGCGGGGCCGCGTTTTTACTATGGTATGGTTGGAGGAATGCGGTCTCTGCATGGAAAGGTGGCAGCTCTCTTGAAGCCGCCGATGGGGCGGAACAATCGCTGAAAAGCACACTGGCTACATTGGTCGCGCTGTCTCTGCTGAACCCGCATGTTTACTTGGATACGGTTGTGTTGATCGGTTCAATCTCTGCGCAATATGAGGACCGTGTCAGCTTTGGCTTTGGTGCAGTTACAGCGAGTATTACGTTCTTCTTTGCCCTTGGGTATGGGGCACGATTGTTACGCCCGATCTTTGCCAACCGACGGGCATGGCAGATTTTGGATGCTTTGATCGCGCTGACGATGTGGACCATTGCAATTAAACTGGTTTTCTTTTGATATCTTGCGGTTGTCTCCACTTTGAGCGTTGATGGTACCATGATGAAATTAAATCCCTCACGCCACCGCGCAGGCATCTTTTGGATGTTTGTGACGGGCTTATGTTTTGTAGCTGTTACGGCACTGGTGAAAAATATGGGCAGCCGCGTGCCACCAGCTGAGGCTGCATTTTTGCGGTATTTGTTGGGTTTGGTGTTCCTGTTGCCGATGTTGAAGGACTTGCGCGAGGCCCATTTGACCCCACGCCAGTGGAAATTGTTTGGGATGCGCGGCATGTTTCACGCAGGCGCAGTAATTTTGTGGTTTTACGCTATGACCCGCATTCCGATCGCTGAAGTGACCGCGATGAATTACCTTTCACCTGTATATGTGACGATTGGTGCCGCAATCTTTTTGGGTGAAAAACTAGCGATGCGTCGGATTGTTGCGATCCTGATTGCATTGTTTGGTGCTGCAATCATTTTGCGCCCGGGGTTTCGAGAAGTGTCATCCGGGCATTTGGCGATGCTGGTGACTGCGATTGTATTTGCGGGGTCTTATCTCACGGCGAAGATAATGGCAGGCGAGGTCAAGCCGACCGTGGTCGTTGCTATGTTGTCCATTTTTGTGCCTATCGGGCTGGCCCCATTTGCCATTGCTGTTTGGGTAACACCCTCCCTCAACGACCTAATGCTATTGTTCTGTGTCGCTAGCTTTGCCACAGCGGGCCATTACACGATGACCTTGGCGTTTGCCGCGGCGCCAGTGACCGTTACGCAGCCCATTACATTCCTGCAATTGGTTTGGGCGGTGTTGCTGGGGGCAATCGTTTTCGGTGAACCTGTGGATATTTGGGTGGTGTTTGGTGGCGTTGTAATTCTGGCATCTGTCACTTTCATCACATGGCGCGAGGCAGTGATGAAGCGAAGACCCGTGACCCCTGTTGTACATGAGACAAAGGTGTAAGTTTTTTATTGATTGACGAGTCAATCAAACGCTGATTACGATCACACCTGATATAATAGGGGATTGTTCATGCCTAAAGTTGGAATGGAACCGATCCGACGCTCTGCATTGGTGCAGGCGACGATCGCTGAAATTGGCGCTGCTGGAAACTTGGAAGTGACCGTTGGGCAAATTGCTAAACGGGCAGGGATGTCGACCGCGCTTGCGCACCACTATTTTGGCGGCAAGGACCAGATTTTCTTGGCTGCGATGCGCCACATCTTGCGCGAGTTTGGAACCGAGGTTTTACAAGCCTTAGGTCAAGCAACCACGCCTTTCGCGCGTGCCAGTGCGATTATTCAATCCAGTTTCGCACCGTCTTGTTTCGCGCCTGCAACGATCAGCGCGTGGATGACGTTGTACGTACAGTCGCAAAGCAGCGTAGAAACCAAACGGTTGTTAAAGCTGTATCAGCACCGCCTGCACTCGAACCTCACCCATGCTTTGCGCCCAATTTCCAAACATCCAGAACGGTATGCGCACACCTTGGCTGCATTAATTGACGGGCTCTATCTGCGGGCTGCTTTGTCCAGTGCCTGCGACCCCAAAGATGCATGTGATGCCGCGCTGCAAACCCTTCAAACTTTGATCGAGAGCGACCAATGAGCAAGCCGAATATACTGATTTTTATGGTCGATCAATTGAACGGCACGCTGTTCCCTGATGGGCCCGCTGAATGGCTGCATGCGCCAAATCTGAAAAAGCTGGCAGCGCGGTCGACCCGTTTTAAAAACGCATACACTGCGTCACCCTTGTGTGCTCCGGGGCGTGCTGCATTCATGTCTGGGCAATTGCCATCTGACACTGGCGTTTATGATAATGCGGCTGAATTCATATCGTCCATCCCTACCTATGCACACCACCTGCGCCGTGCAGGCTATCAAACCTGCCTGTCTGGCAAGATGCACTTCGTGGGCCCTGACCAGATGCACGGGTTTGAGGAACGATTGACCACAGACATCTATCCTGCTGATTTTGGATGGACCCCTGATTATCGCAAACGGGGTGAGCGGATTGATTGGTGGTATCACAACATGGGGTCTGTCACTGGCTCTGGCGTTGCTGAAATTTCCAACCAAATGGAATACGATGACGAAGTTGCATATCACGCAACCCGCAAGGTTTACGACTATGCACGCAGCAAAGATGAACGTCCGTGGTGCATGACTGTAAGCTTTACCCATCCCCATGATCCATACGTTGCCCGTAAAAAATATTGGGATTTGTATGAGGATTGTGAATATCTTTTGCCGACCGTTCCAGCGATGGATTATGAAGATCACGACACCCACTCTAAACGCATTTTTGATGCGAACGACTGGCGTAGTTTTGATATCTCAGAGGACGATATCAAACGGTCTCGTCGTGCCTATTTTGCCAACATCAGCTATCTTGATGATAAAATCGGTGAGGTGATGGAAGCGGTCGAAGCAACTCGCCAAGAGACGATTATTATGTTTGTTTCCGATCATGGCGACATGCTGGGCGAACGCGGGTTGTGGTTTAAGATGTCCTTCTTCGAGGGATCGGCGCGGGTTCCGATGATGATCTGTGCGCCGGATATGGAGCCGGGTTTGATCACAACACCGGTGTCCAACATCGACGTCTGTCCAACTCTGTGCGATCTTGCTGGCGTTGATATGTCAGAAGTTGAACCATGGACCACAGGCCAAAGCGTCAAACCAATGGGGCAGGGCGTCGAACGCACCGAACCCGTTGCGATCGAATATGCAGCGGAGGCGTCGTATTCACCGATGGTTTCACTGCGGTATGGAAAGTGGAAGTACAACCGCTGCAAGTTAGACGCTGATCAGTTGTTTGATCTGGATAAAGATCCGCATGAATTGACCAACCTTGCAGAGGTTGCAGAACATCAAGGAACTTTAACGCAGCTGCGTGCAAAATCTGAAGCCCGATGGGACTTGGATAAGTTTGATGCAGATGTCCGCGCAAGCCAAGCCCGTCGTTGGGTTGTTTACGAGGCCCTGCGCGAAGGTGGGTATTATCCTTGGGATTACCAGCCACTGCAAAAAGCATCTGAACGCTACATGCGCAATCACATGGACCTAAACAACGTCGAAGACGAGGCCCGATACCCGCGCGGCGAATAGCGCTGCGGCCTACATCCCTTACCCCAATTTTTTGCGCCGGAGGCGAACGATACCATGAGCTACCCAACACAACCAACAGCCAGCCACTTTATCAATGGTCAATATGTCGAGGATACAGCTGGTACCCCAATCGACGTGATCTATCCTGCAACAGGTGAAAAGATCGCGACCGTTTATTCTGCGACCCCTGCAATAATTGCACAGGCGTTGGATGCAGCAAAATCGGCCCAATCGGCGTGGGCTAAAATGTCGGGAACAGAACGCGGTCGCATTCTGCGTCGCGCGGCGGACATCATGCGCGAACGCAATCATGACTTGAGCGTCCTTGAGACGTTTGACACGGGTAAGCCGTACCAAGAAACCATCGCGGTTGACGCCACTTCTGGCGCAGATGCGCTTGAATACTTTGGTGGTATGGCTGCGACACTAACTGGTGAGCACATCCAACTGGGAGAAGACTGGGTTTACACGCGCCGTGAAGCTTTGGGTGTTTGTGTGGGCATCGGTGCCTGGAATTATCCAACGCAGATTGCCTGCTGGAAAGGTGCGCCCGCGTTGGCTTGTGGCAACTCTATGGTTTTCAAACCATCTGAAACCACACCGCTTTGTGCACTAAAGGTTGCGGAAATTTTGGTCGAAGCAGGTCTGCCCGCAGGTATCTATAATGTCATCCAAGGTATGGGTGATGTCGGTGCTGCATTGGTCACCGATGATCGTGTCGACAAGGTTTCGCTGACAGGCTCTGTACCGACTGGCAAAAAGGTTTATGCAGCCGCGGCTGCGGGTATCAAGCATGTGACGATGGAACTGGGCGGCAAGTCCCCGATGATCGTCTTTGAAGATGCAGACATCGAAAATGCGGTGGGTGGTGCCATCTTGGGGAATTTCTATTCCTCTGGTCAGGTCTGTTCAAACGGCACCCGCGTGTTCGTTCATAATTCTATCAAAGAAGCATTTCTAAAACGTCTGTCTGAGCGCCTTGATACCGCTATGATCGGTGACCCCCAGATTGAGGAAACCAATTTTGGTCCTATGGTCAGTGAGCGCCAGCTTGAGATTGCTTTGGGGTATGTCGAGAAAGGCAAAGCAGAGGGCGCGCGTCTGGTTTATGGAGGCAGCCGTCTGGATCGTGACGGGTTCTACATGCAACCTACAGTCTTTGCGGATGTCAAAGATGACATGGTCATTGCGCGCGAAGAAATCTTTGGTCCTGTGATGGCAGTCCTTGATTTCGAGGATGAAGATGATGTGATGACCCGTGCCAATGACACCGAATTTGGTTTGGCTGCGGGTGTGTTTACCAAGGATCTATCACGTGCGCACCGCGTTGCGGCGAATTTTGAGGCAGGTACTTGTTTCATCAATTCCTACAACGATGCACCAGTCGAAGCCCCGTTTGGTGGTTCGAAAAACTCTGGTGTTGGGCGCGAAAACTCAAAGGCTGCGATCAATTACTATTCACAGCTAAAGTCGGTCTATGTGCGTATGGGCGATGTTGAGGCACCGTTCTGATGGCTCAAATGCAAGCTGATTACGTCATCGTCGGGGCCGGGAGTGCGGGTTGCGCGATGGCCTATCGATTGGCGGAGGTGGGAGAGTCCGTTTTGGTCATAGAACATGGCGGGACAGATATAGGGCCGTTGATCCAAATGCCCGCTGCGCTTTCATACCCGATGAACATGAAGATGTATGATTGGGGGTATGAGTCTGAGCCCGAACCACATTTGGAAGGTCGTCGTTTGGCGTGCCCAAGGGGTAAGGTCATCGGTGGGTCATCATCCATTAACGGGATGGTTTACGTGCGTGGACACGCCAAGGACTTTGATCACTGGGCCGAAAGTGGTGCTGACGGTTGGTCTTATGCAGATGTGCTACCATACTACAAACGCATGGAAACGTGGGACGGTAATGGTCACGGCGGTGACCCTGAATGGCGTGGCAAAAACGGTCCTATGCATGTGACGCGGGGGCCACGTAAGAACCCCTTGTTCAAGGCCTTCGTCGAGGCAGGCAAGCAAGCAGGCTATGAGGCGACGTCTGATTATAACGGTGAGAAACAAGAGGGCTTCGGCCCGATGGAACAGACCGTTTACAAGGGGCGTCGTTGGTCCGCTGCCAATGCATACCTGCGCCCTGCGCTAGAGCACGACAACTGTAATCTCATGAATGGCTTGGTTGAAAAGGTCATCATTGAGGATGGCCGCGCGACGGGCGTTGCCCTTGCGGGCGGAAAAACGGTCATTGCAAACCGCGAAGTCATCATTGCGGCCTCTGCCATCAACTCGCCCAAAATTCTGATGTTGTCTGGTATTGGCCCCGCTGAACACCTTAAGGACCACGGTATCGAAGTGGTCGCTGATCGCCCGGGCGTTGGGCAAAACCTACAAGATCATCTTGAGTTGTACATGCAGATGTCGGCAAGCAAACCAATCACTTTGTACAAGCACTGGAACATATTTTCCAAGGCGTGGATTGGTGCGCAATGGCTGTTCTTTAAGACAGGCCTTGGCGCCTCAAATCAGTTCGAAAGCTGTGCGTTTATTCGGTCAAAACCTGGTGTCGACTACCCAGATATTCAGTATCACTTCTTACCCATCGCGGTGCGCTATGATGGCCAAGCGGCAGCAGAAGGGCATGGGTTTCAGGCGCACACTGGCCCTATGCGTTCGGTATCACGCGGTGCGGTCACGTTGCGGTCTAGCGATCCTGCGGATGATCCAAAGATCCTGTTCAACTATATGTCTGACCCGTCTGATTGGGAGGACTTCCGCAGGTGCATCCGCCTCACGCGCGAGATATTCTCCCAAGACGCGTTTAAACCGTTTGTGAAGGGTGAATTACAACCGGGTGCGGATGTGCAAACTGATGAAGAACTGAATGCGTTCATTTCAGAGCATGTGGAAAGTGCATACCATCCTTGCGGCACTTGTCGCATGGGGCGGCGGGATGATCCAAATGCGGTTGTCGATCCCACAGGCCAAGTTATTGGCGTTGAGGGGTTGCGGGTTGCGGACAGCAGCATTTTTCCACGCATTACCAACGGCAACTTGAATGGCCCATCAATTATGGTTGGCGAAAAGATGTCGGACCACATTTTGGGCCTTGATCCGCTGGCGCGTTCAAATGATGAGCCGTGGCTGCACCCGAATTGGGAAACTGTACAGCGGTAAGTGCGTTATCACATTGGTAACCTTTATTACCTAACCCGCTTGAATTTATGAACGGCAACCCGCATTTTTTAACCTATGTTAAGATTTTGCGCGCTTTGTTCGTTTTCATCGTTGTCCCCTCTCTCTCACTTGCCGATTTTTCGGGCCGTGTGAACGTCATTGATGGCGATACCATCGACGTGGGCGATGTCCGCGTGCGTATCCACGGGATCGACGCACCGGAGAAAGGGCAAACCTGCCAATCTGAACAGAACCTAAAGTGGGCCTGTGGAGAATGGGTTAACCAACAGGTCCGTGTCCGTCTTCAGGGACAAAGGGCAACCTGTAAACGTGTTGATACTGACAAATATGGGCGGGCCGTTGCGACCTGTTTTGTCAACGGAGAAGACATTGGGCGTGGCCTGGTCTCAGACGGATTGGCCTTTGCTTATCGTAAGTATTCGATGGCTTACGATCTGGATGAAAAAGGGGCGGCAGTGAATGATCGCGGGTTACACAGCAGCCGCGTCCAAGACCCTGCGCAATATCGCAAGACCCGTGCAAAAGGGCGCATCCCGCCGGATCGTAATCGTGCGATCAAGGGTAACATTTCCTCAAGTGGTAAACGAATTTACCACGTTGCTGGGCAACGATTTTATGAACAGACAGGTATTAACACCAATAAGGGCGAGCGGTGGTTCTGTAGCGCGGATGAGGCAGTTAAGGCCGGTTGGCGCAAGGCACGTCGTTAGTCGACGCCGTAGGGTAGCACATCGCGCGTGTCTGTATCCACGAGCAACTTGCGCTCTAGCGGTGGCACAGAGCGTTGATGGCACGTTTTACGTTCGCATATTCGGCATGAAATTCCGATTGGTTCAAATGCGTCAGCGCGGCTAAGATCAATGCCATCTGCATAGACAAGTGAGCCCGCGTGCTGGACCTCACATCCCAAAGCGATCGCAAAGCGGCGAACAGGTGCGCCGTATCGTCCAGCGGGTTTTGAAACGTCGCGTGCCAGACTGATATAGCGTGCGCCATCTGGGGTTTCAGCCAGTTGGCGCAAGAATTGTGCAGGCAACTCGAACGCGCGGTGGACGTTCCACAGCGGACATGCGCCGCCAAAGCGTGCAAATTGTAGGCGTGTTGCAGAGTGGCGTTTTGTGATCGTTCCAGCCTGATCAACGCGTACAAAGAAGAATGGAATGCCTTTGGAACCCGGGCGTTGCAGGGTTGAAAGGCGGTGTGCAACCTGTTCGATGGAGGCCCCGAATTGACCTGCTAAAAGTTCAACGTCATGCCTGCATTCGTTCGCCGCAGTTAGGAATTGTGTGTAGGGCATAAGGGCTGCACCGGCAAAGTAGTTGGCCAGACCGATTTTGGCGATGCCACGGGCCTCTGACGTTTGGAAGCGGGCGAGATCAAGGGTGGCCTCGAGCAATGCATTTTGGCGGATCAATGCGACCTGTAGCAAGATTTGGAAGGTCTGTGTTTCTGTGGCACTGCGGTTGGAAATGCGCAAAACCTTGGTGCCGGGATCGTAGCTGCGAACCCTGTCATCATTGGTGAATTCAACCTTCACGCCAACCTTTTGCAGGGCAGCAACCGCTGCTGCGCGCACGTCAACTGCGCCTTCAAGCGAGCTAGAGAAATGTTCGGCCACACGGTCTACTGAGTCGATGTAGTTGTCGCAATAATGAAAGAAATCGCGGACCTCTTCCCACGGACTGGGACGGGTGCGTGCATCTTCGCGCCCCAATGCTTCATCCAGGGAGGCAAGCCGTTCGTGGGTTTGTCGATAGCTTTGGTGGAGCTGAATAAAGGCGCGGGCAAAGGTTGGAGCGTTGGATGCCGCAAGGCGTAGATCCGCGATTGGTGGCATGTCTGCGGTGAAAACTGGATCTGACAGTGCTTCCTTTAGGTCGCTGACCAACCTTTCGCTGTCACCGATGCTAAGTTCGGTTACATCAAGGCCAAATTCACGTGCGAGTGCCACCACGACAGAGGTACTGACGGGACGGTTATTGTTTTCCATTTGATTTAGGTAGGGCAGGGATACGCCCAACTTGGCGGCAAAGTCTTTTTGCGTCAGGCCAATGCGCGTGCGCAGTTCGCGTAGTTTTGCGCCTGCATAGATTTTCTGGGTCGCCATACGAGTACCTTTGCAACTTTGCACTTAGCTAAGCGTAGCTTTGCAAAGTGAGAAGCGCAAGATATCCTAAGGATCAATCCTTCGCGAGGCGTGCTTCGCGGCGATAGACCGATAGGATCGCAAGGACGGCTGAAATGGATGTGATCATCATGATTATGATCAGTGGATAGGCACCAGTTTCGGGTTTGAGCAAGAACACTGCGAGCGATGCAAGTCCCGCGCCCCCACCAATCATAATTGCGCCGCCCAATCCCGAGGCGGTACCTGCGAGATGCGGGCGTACCGATAGCATGCCTGCGGTTGCGTTCGGGATCACCATCCCGTTGCCAAGGCCAACGAATGTCATAAGGCCAAAGAAAGTCACGGCTGATCCAAGGCCAACGAGGAACAATACCAGCATCAAGACGGTGCCAGCCGTGACTGCGATTGCACCCCAGAGGATCAGTTTGTTCACGCCCAAACGCTTGGCGTTACGGCCGGTATACCAGTTGCCCACAAAATACCCGACAGCGGGGGCACCAAAGAAGATGCCAACCCATTTGGGTGACATGCCAAACACGTCTGAACCGACAAAAGGCCCACCGCCTAGGTAGGCAAAGAACGCGCCCGAGCTGAAGGCCGAGGCAAGGCAGTAGCCCCAAAACCGCTTTGATTTCAGAAGCTCTGGGTATTCTCTGAATTGTTGTGAAAGTGTCAATCCCGATGGTTTCGCGGTTTCGCCTAGGTCGCGCCAGATAAGTACAAAAAGGGCAGCACCCATTATGAGGAAGGCCCAGAAGATTGCGTGCCAGCCAAAGAATTCGTCCAATATACCACCGATTGCGGGACTGATCATCGGAACGACGGCCATGCCCATTGTTACGTAGGCAAGCATTGAGGCGGATTGTTCTTGGTCGAATGAATCCCGGATGACTGCACGGCTTAGAACCATGCAAACGGCTATGGCGGCTTGGACCATTCGAAAGAACAGGAACGTGCCTATACTGTTGGAAAAAAGGCACCCAATGGTCGCTGCAAGAAAGACCGCGATCCCAACCAGGATAACTGGACGACGTCCAAAACGGTCAGAAATTGGTCCGATGAAGATTTGCAGTGTTGCGCTTACAATCAGGAACAATGGCACCGACAGCGCCATGACTGCATTCGAAACACCGAAATACTCCGACATGTGTGGGAGGCTTGGCAAAAACATATTCATAACCATCGCCGACATGCCTGCCAGAACGATCAGTGTGAATATATGCGGCGGGGTATTGCGATCCATAAAGCGGATCTTGGGTTTGTTTTCCATGTAAAAGAGGTATGTAGCTTGCTGAGTGATGTCCACTAGGGGCGTGAAAATAGGCGGTCGTTTTGCAACTTTGCAGTTTGCAGAATTTGATCTGAATAGTATTTGCAAATATTCCGAATGACTCTTTGGTCTGGGCGCAAGCCTTGATACACTATGAAAAATTCGCAAGCGGGGCTGAAGATGAAAGATATCCTTACAGAACTGAATGACCGTCGTGCCCAGGCGCGCCTTGGTGGTGGTCAAAAACGCATTGATGCACAGCATGCACGTGGCAAACTGACAGCCCGCGAGCGCATCGATTTGCTGTTGGACGAGGGCTCGTTCGAAGAGTTCGATATGTTCGTTAGCCATCGTTGCACTGATTTTGGTATGGAAAATCAAAAACCTGCGGGTGATGGCGTTGTTACGGGCTGGGGCGCAATCAACGGCCGTATGGTCTATGTCTTCTCCCAAGATTTCACAGTGTTTGGCGGTTCATTGTCTGAAACTCACGCTCAGAAAATCTGTAAAATCCAAGATATGGCGATTCAGAATGGCGCGCCAATTATTGGCATCAACGACTCTGGTGGTGCGCGAATCCAAGAAGGTGTTGCGTCGCTTGCGGGCTATGCTGAGGTGTTCCAACGCAATGTTCTGGCCTCTGGTGTCGTTCCACAGATCAGCTTGATCATGGGGCCTTGTGCTGGTGGCGCTGTTTATTCTCCTGCGATGACCGATTTTATATTCATGGTAAAAGACTCGTCTTATATGTTCGTAACTGGACCGGACGTTGTTAAAACAGTCACTAACGAAGTTGTCACTGCTGAGGAATTGGGCGGGGCTTCAACCCATACCAAGAAGTCATCCGTGGCCGACGGTGCGTTTGAGAATGATGTAGAGGCATTGGCCGAAGTGCGCCGCCTTGTAGATTTCTTGCCGTTGTCGAACCGTGAGAAACCACCGGTTCGCCCGTTCTTTGATGAGCCGGGTCGTGTTGAGCTATCCCTTGATACGCTGATCCCTGAGAATGCGAATACGCCTTACGATATGAAAGAGCTTATTCATAAGCTTGCGGACGAAGGTGATTTTTATGAAATTCAGGAAGATTTTGCAAAGAACATCCTGACGGGTTTCATTCGTCTAGAAGGCAGTACCGTTGGTGTTGTCGCCAACCAACCAATGGTTTTGGCAGGTTGCTTGGACATAGACAGCTCACGCAAAGCGGCGCGTTTTGTGCGTTTCTGTGATGCTTTTGAGATTCCAATTCTAACACTCGTAGACGTCCCTGGTTTCTTGCCTGGTACCAGCCAAGAATACGGCGGTGTAATTAAACACGGAGCCAAGTTGTTGTTCGCTTACGGCGAAGCAACAGTGCCTAAGGTCACTGTTATTACACGCAAAGCTTATGGCGGGGCCTATGACGTTATGTCATCCAAGCACCTGCGTGGTGACTTTAACTATGCGTGGCCGACGGCTGAAATCGCAGTGATGGGTGCCAAAGGCGCGACTGAGATTATTCACCGCGCTGATCTGGGTGATCCAGACAAAATCGCGGCACATGCTGCTGAGTATGAAGAACGTTTTGCCAACCCATTTGTGGCGGCTGAACGTGGCTTTATCGATGAAGTTATTCAACCGCGCTCAACACGTAAACGCGTAAGTCGTGCGTTTGCATCGCTTCGCGGTAAATCGCAGAAGAACCCGTGGAAAAAACACGACAATATCCCGCTCTGATCGATGAAAAAAGGCTGGCATATCACAAAGGATGAGGGGCAGGTGACGGTATCACGTCAGCTTCCCGCTCTTTTTGATGTCTCTGCAAACACGCAGTTGGCAGGTGGCAGTGCTGTGCGTATCGCCATGCAAGTGCGCCAAGATATGTGGCGTGCGCTGCAGGGTTTGCGGGGCTTTTCACCTGTTGTTCAGGTGACATCAGTCGATGGCGCATTGAACATTGAGGCTGGTGGTCGTGTAATGGGTAATGTGGCCTCAACTTTGGAAGCAGATATTCAAACGGTTTTGGAAAATCCCAAGAACCGTGCGCGCTGGTTGAAATGCGCAGGATATCAACGATTTAAGGGTGCTGTATAATGTCGGTATTACGTCGGTATTGGTTCGGTGCAATTGCAAGTGTGTTTTGCTTAACGGTTCCTTTTGTTGTTGCGGCACAAGATATGCCTTCGGGCCAGTCTGTGACCTTGCATGAAGTGCTGGTCGATACTGTGAGTGGTGAGAACTGGCTTCGGTTTCGTTTTATCGCGCCCTCAATAAACAAGGATGTGGGCGGTTTGGCTTACGATAGTGCTTTTGAAGATATCGAACATCTTTGCACTGAAATTGCGGTGCCCTACATCGCTGAATATGATCTGAAAAGTGATTTGGTCGTTGTATCGATTGCGGATCAAAAAATTGAGTTTGGGGAAACGAACCCGGATGCCACACAGTTTTTCGAAGCATTTCGGGTTAAAAGTGATGTCTGTATCTGGGAGGCATTTTGATGCATCCACAAGATGTTGCGACAGGGACATTGCCCTTAGTCCGTTATGAGGCTTTCGAGGCACAAGTCCGCCGATTAGAACTGAGCGGATATATTTCAAACAAGGATTCCACTATGTTGCCTGCAGGGATTTCCCAAGAACCCCTTACCTCAAGTAAAGGTGCGTCGACACATTCCGTGTCAAAGCCCCAATTTAAAAGTGACAGGAGACTTAGATGTCAAAGAGCATCAAACTATTGGCAACATTCGGCTTTATCGCTGTCGTTGCTGCCTGTGCGCGCGAGCAGCAGGTCGAAGAATTTGTCGTCATTGACCCAGCCCCAATTTCGGTTGAGCCAGTGCACACAGGCAAATACAAGTAATACACTTACGGGGCGGGCGTTTTCGCCCACCCCGACCACACCCCTAACCGATGGCCAAATGGCAAGGGGGGCAGCATCATGCTGAAGCATCGCGGTTTCCCGGGCCGACTTCGGGGCACAGATTTCCAATTCACATTACGCCGCGCGAATCCCAAAGGGGCGACCGCACTTGCACGCCGCGAGCGTAAGAGTGACCGTAAACCGGCAGACCGCCGTGCGGATGCAGGATTCATGGAAGCATTGTGGGAACAGTTTGGTGAGCACCCCTTTGAGCGTGGCAATCTAGATGCAGGGCGCTTGTCTTGGTTGTTCGGTCGTGAGGTCATTCCGGCTGACGATAACTTTGACCCGGAAGATTATGGCGCATTGCTCGTCATAGACGTGAACATTGCGCGCGCAAGTTTCCCAGAAGCGATTGGGGAATAGGCGCAATGTTGCTGCAACCTGCCATAAACCAGCAAAGCTTAGCCGATTTTCGCGCTTTAAATATGTGTGGGTTGGCGGGATGGGCATTGGCGTGCAAACCTAGTTGCGCACAGGCTGTGCCCAGAAGCCACTCACGTGAGTGCACAAGTTTGCGTACCCCTTCCCCTTATGGTCAACTCGAGTGTTTTAGCCTTGGGTTGCCCAGTTTTTTTTGCCATAACACATTGATATGGCGTATTTTTGCTGAAATGATCATGTGCTGTACTTCTGCGTTACAGCGCGTTGCGAACCTGTCATCTGTTTCTTCGAATGAGGAAAAAGGAGAACAGAGATGTCAATTAAACTATACAGCGCCGCGATTGGTGTCAGTGCAATCCTTGCCGGTTGTGGCGAAACGGGAGCAGGCCAAGCCTTGCTTGGTGGTGCAACGGGTGCTGGTTTGGCCATCGTTGCGGATGCCAATCCGGTTAAAGGTGTTGTCATTGGTGCAGCGGGTAATTTCCTTTACTGCCAAATCCACCCACAGAAGTGCAACTAAAAAGTGTGATGTTTCGCTGCAACGACTTTCAGTCTTTAGTTTACGTGATGTTAAATCGCGTCAGGTTGTGCTACGTATTCCTCAATGGGCGAAAACAGCCCTGTTTAGAGGTAGTTATTATGAAACGAGTGATCTGCATTTTTGCAGTGTCAGCGACTTTGCTGACCGGTGCATGTATGAAACCAGAAGACGCATCCAGCCGCGGAGAGATTTCGCTGCTAGGTCCGCTGACGGCAGAGTAACAAAGCAACGCCTTCGGGCGACTAGCAAACAAGAAAACGCATCGACCGTCCCGCTTACGTGGGGCGGATTTTTGCGTTGTTCGATCCCCTTCCAGTCCCGCCATATTGAAAAGGACATCACATGTTCAATAAAATCCTGATCGCTAACCGTGGCGAGATCGCCTGCCGTGTTATCAAAACTGCTCGCAAAATGGGTATTGGTACTGTCGCCATCTATTCCGATGCCGATAAGCAGGCTTTGCATGTGCAAATGGCCGATGAAGCAATCCACATTGGGCCACCCCCAGCCAACCAGTCCTACATTGTTATTGATAAGGTGATGGAAGCGGTCAAAACCTCGGGTGCCCAAGCGGTGCATCCAGGGTATGGTTTCTTATCTGAGAACTCCAAATTCGCCGAGGCCTTGGCGGCTGAGGGCGTGACCTTTGTGGGCCCACCAGTTGGCGCGATTGAGAAGATGGGGGACAAGATCACCTCTAAGAAGATCGCCCAAGATGCAGGTGTTTCTACGGTCCCCGGTTACATGGGGTTGATCGAGGATGCGGATGACGCGGTCAAAATTTCCAATCAGGTTGGTTATCCTGTGATGATCAAGGCCTCTGCGGGTGGTGGCGGTAAGGGCATGCGTATCGCGTGGAACGATGCGGAGGCCCGCGAGGGGTTCCAATCATCCAAGAACGAGGCAGCAAACTCCTTTGGTGATGATCGTATTTTTATCGAGAAGTTTATCACCCAGCCGCGTCACATTGAAATCCAGGTTTTGTGCGACAGTCATGGCAACGGTATCTATCTGGGGGAACGTGAATGCTCCATTCAGCGCCGTCAGCAAAAAGTTGTTGAAGAAGCACCATCCCCGTTTTTGGATGAGAAAACCCGCCGTGCGATGGGCGAGCAGGCTGTGGCATTGGCCCAAGCCGTTGATTACGCATCGGCTGGTACGGTTGAGTTCATCGTTGATGGTGACAAGAATTTCTACTTCTTAGAGATGAATACGCGTTTGCAGGTAGAACACCCTGTGACCGAGCTCATCACAGGTGTTGATTTGGTGGAGCAAATGATCCGTGTCGCAAACGGAGAAAAACTAACCATTTCCCAAGCAGATGTGCAGCTGAACGGCTGGGCGATTGAAAACCGTCTCTATGCAGAAGATCCGTATCGTGGCTTCTTGCCCTCAATCGGTCGTTTGACCCGCTATCGTCCACCTGCTGAGCAGGCTGCTGGTCCGTTGCTGGACAACGACAAATGGCAGGGCGATGCAGCAGCTGGTCCTGTCGCGATCCGCAATGACACTGGCGTTTATGAAGGTGGCGAGATCAGCATGTATTACGATCCGATGATCGCCAAGCTGTGCACATGGGCCCCAACCCGCGACGAGGCGGTCGAGGCGATGCGCGTGGCGCTGGACAGCTTTGAGGTTGAAGGCATTGGCCACAACTTGCCGTTCCTATCTGCTGTGATGGATCACCCGATCTTTGTGGCAGGCGAGATGACAACCGCCTTTATCGAAGAACAATATCCCGATGGGTTCCAAGGTGTTGAACTGCCAGAGCGTGATCTAAGCCGCATTGCGGCGGCCTGTGCAGCAATGCACCGTGTTGCTGAAATTCGCCGTGCGCGCGTGTCTGGCCGCATGGACAATCACGAACGCAAAGTGGGTACCGATTGGAACGTGGCGTTGCAGGGTGCATCTATGGATGTGGTGATCGACGCAGATCACGACGGGTCAAATGTCACCTTCGCGGATGGTACTTCAATGCGCGTGTCAGGCGATTGGACGCCGGGCGATCAACTGGCCAAGATGATGGTAGATGGTGCGCCACTTATTCTCAAAGTGGGTAAGATCAGCGGTGGCTTCCGCATTCGCACACGTGGTGCGGATATGAAGGTTCACGTGCGCACAGAGCGTCAGGCCGACCTTGCGCGCTTGATGCCAGAAAAAATTGCACCCGATACGTCCAAGCTGTTGTTGTGCCCGATGCCGGGTCTGGTTGTTAAATTGAACGTAGAAGAGGGCGAAGTGGTCGAAGAGGGCCAAGCGTTGTGCACCATCGAAGCGATGAAGATGGAAAACATCCTAAAGGCTGAGAAAAAGGGCACTGTGTCCAAGATCAACGCCAGTGCAGGCGACAGCCTTGCAGTGGACGAAATCATTATGGAATTCGAATAAGCAATGGACCGTGCAAACGCCACTTCGCAAGAAATGATAGGGTGGGGTCAGCCTTCGCTGGCCTCACGCTTTTTCTCGCGCAGTTCGCGTTTGCGCAAAGGCATTTTGTCGATGCTTCGGGTGATTTCGCGAACGTCCCATGGGAACGGTTTGCGCAGTTTCACACCACCATCTTTGCCGATTATAGCTAACATAAAGCCACGCGGACGTAGTTTTAGCCGCAATTCGGATTTCGCGTTGGGGTTTGTATCTGTCAACACAACCACGTCGCGCTCCTCTAGATCGTGCAGTTTTGCCATCAACAATTCAATCTGCTCGGTGTATCGAGGGTCGGCATCGCTGTCGGCAAAGACAACAATGGGCCGCTTTTTCCATACAAATTGGTTCAAATCCGTTTCTGAAGCCTGCGAGAAAACGATGTTTTCAGTCACTTCGATGGCGTCTGCGGCCATTGCGTGGCCGGCAAATAAAGCTGCTATAACAACGGGTAATATGTGTTTCATGAGCACTCCTGTTACGATTAACATAGTACCTTTATCGGCGATTACGACCCGCCAAAGGTGCAAATGTAGCGTTAAAGCGTTTGAAACGAGTGTAATGCCATGACTGCTATGATCCTCGCATCATGGCCGAACGGGGCGGCCCTTGTCAAAAGAGCAGGCCGCGTCATGGATGTCATTCTTCACCTCGGAGCCCATAGGACCGGTAGCACGATGTTCCAAAGTTATATGCGGAGGTCCCATTCGGAACTTTCCAGTAGTAAGGTGGGCTATTGGGGGCCGCAGCGCACGCGACAAGGGCTGTTTGCGGGTATTGTGCCGTCTCCTTCGGGACGTTTCCCGACAAGGGACAGGCGCGGGCTGTTGGGCGGGTTCGGATGCAAATGGCGCGCACTGCACAGTCTGGCGTGCGTAAATTGCTCGTCAGCGATGAAAACATGATTGGAACCGTGCGCCATAATTTGCGCAAACGCGCGCTTTATCCAGCTATTGGGGAGCGGATGGCGTATTTTGCGCAAGCCTTTGACGGGCGTTTGAAACGGGTTGTATTGAATATCCGCTCGCATGACTTGTTTTGGGCGTCTTCGATTGCTTACGGAGTTGCGCGGGGGCATTGCGTTCTTTCGCCTAGCGGCATCGAGAAAATTGCTAATGCAAAACGGACCTGGCGTGATGTGATTACCGATTTGGCCTGCGCCGTACCCGACACAGAAATTCGCGTTCTGCCTTTTGAGCGGTATCAGGGAACCCCCGATCAGATGCTGGCAAAATGTCTTGATGAAGCCGCGCCAATTAATACTGGTGATGAATGGTTGAACCGTGCGCCTAACTTGTCTGCGCTACGTACAATACTGGCAGAACGCGGCGACATGGAGGGCTTGTGCGCTTTGGCATCGCAAGAACGTGCACAGCGTTGGATACCATTTGACCAAATACAAAACGCGCAATTGCGCGAAGCATATGCTGACGACATGCACTGGCTTATTTCGGGTGCTGATGGGTTGGCAATACTGACAGAGGACACGGACCACTCCGGAACGGGAAATATCCCGCAGTTTGGCCCATTTGAAAGAGGACAACGACATGACAAGCAAGACAGACACGTGGCGGGGCATCGCTGAAAGCGAACTTCGTGGCCGCCCGGTAGATGACCTGACATGGAAAACCCTTGAGGGGATCGATGTCCAACCGATCTATACTGAAGAAGACCTTAAAGAGGTTGATCATCTGGGCACGATTCCGGGAGCCGCACCATTTACGCGCGGCGTGAAGGCCACGATGTATGCGGGGCGTCCATGGACCATCCGCCAATATGCGGGTTTCTCAACTGCAGAAGAATCGAACGCCTTTTATCGCCGTGCTTTGGATGCAGGCCAGCAGGGTGTATCTGTTGCCTTTGATCTGGCCACTCACCGTGGGTACGACAGTGATCATGAACGTGTGGTTGGTGACGTCGGCAAAGCCGGTGTTGCGATTGACAGCGTTGAAGATATGAAAATCCTGTTCGACGGAATTCCGCTGGATAAAGTGTCCGTTTCTATGACGATGAATGGTGCGGTTATTCCAATCTTGGCCAGCTTCATTGTTGCGGGTGAAGAGCAAGGGCATGACAAATCTGTGCTGGCGGGAACCATTCAGAATGATATTCTGAAGGAATTCATGGTGCGTAACACCTATATTTATCCGCCTGAGCCATCGATGCGGGTCATTGCCGACATCATTGAATTTACCGCAAATGAGATGCCGAAATTCAACTCAATTTCGATCTCTGGTTATCACATGCAAGAGGCTGGCGCGAACTTGGTTCAAGAGCTGGCGTTCACTTTGGCCGATGGGCGCGAGTATGTCCGCACGGCGATCGCCGCAGGTATGGACGTGGATAAATTCGCGCCGCGCCTTAGCTTTTTCTTCGCCATCGGCATGAACTTTTTCATGGAAGCGTCCAAGTTGCGCGCCGCGCGTTTGCTGTGGCATCGCATCATGTCTGAGTTTGAGCCAAAGAACCCAAAATCATCCATGTTACGAACCCACTGCCAAACTTCTGGCGTATCTCTGCAAGAACAGGACCCATACAACAACGTGGTGCGCACTGCATACGAAGCCATGGCTGCGGCCCTTGGCGGCACGCAATCCTTGCACACCAATGCGTTGGATGAAGCGATTGCTTTGCCGACTGATTTCTCAGCACGCATCGCACGTAATACGCAGTTGATCCTGCAAGAGGAGACTGGCGTAACCAATGTGGTCGATCCATTGGCAGGGTCCTACTATGTTGAGAAGTTGACCCATGATCTGGCTGAAGAAGCATGGAAGCTGATCGAAGAGGTTGAGGCTTTGGGTGGAATGACCAAGGCCGTTGCGTCAGGCATGCCAAAGTTGCGTATCGAAGAGGCTGCAGCGACCCGTCAGGCCAATATTGACCGCGGCACAGAAGTGATCGTCGGTGTGAACAAATACCGTTTGGATAAAGAAGACCCAATCGATATTATGGACATCGATAATGACGCGGTTCGGACGAGCCAAATTGCCCGCCTTAACGGTATTCGCGCCAGCCGTGATACGGCTGCATGTGAGGCTGCCTTGGCTGAATTGACACGTCGCGCCAGTGAGGGTGGCAACTTGTTAGAAGCGGCCATAGATGCGGCACGTGCACGTGCCTCAGTTGGGGAGATTAGCACAGCGATGGAAGACGTATTTGGGCGCCACCGCGCGGAAGTCAAAATGTTGTCTGGTGTTTACGGCGCTGCCTATGAGGGAGACGCGGGTTTTGCTGCGATCCAAAAGTCTGTTGAGGACTTTGCCGAGGTCGAGGGGCGCCGCCCGCGTATGTTGGTCGTGAAGATGGGCCAAGACGGGCATGATCGCGGTGCCAAGGTTATCGCGACGGCGTTTGCTGACATCGGTTTTGATGTGGATGTAGGTCCGCTGTTTCAAACGCCTGCAGAAGCCGCACAGGACGCTGTTGATAACGATGTGCACGTAATCGGGATCAGTTCCCAAGCTGCGGGTCATAAGACGCTAGCGCCGCAATTGGTTCAGGCACTGAAGGACGCAGGGGCAGAGGATATCATCGTTATCTGTGGCGGTGTTATTCCGCAACAAGACTATCAGTATCTGTATGACAATGGGGTTAAGGCGATTTTTGGACCGGGGACAAACATTCCGGATGCCGCCCAGGATATCCTTGAGATCATTTGTAAAACCCGACCCTAAAGGGCAGACAAGACGGGATCTGAGAAGGGGCAGCCAATGGCTGCCCCTTTTTGTTTATGCAGATGCGGGTGCATCATCTTGGGATGATTGGCGCGATGCCAGCATCAACGCTGAGTAGCCTAAGATACCGGATACAATAGAACCGCTTAGCACGCCCAAGCGAACTTGGTTCATCATTTCTGCATCGGCAAAGCTAAGGCCACCAATGAATAGGGACATTGTGAAGCCAACCCCAGCCAAGCAAGAGATGCCGTAGATGTGCAATGCGGTCGCCCCATGTGGCATCTTGGCGATGCCTGTTTTGACCATCAACATTGTTAGACCAAATACACCAACTTGTTTCCCGACGATCAAGCCTAGTGCGATACCCAATGGAAGAGGTGCCAGCAGATCATTGAAGGTCATACCTTTGAGGACAACACCTGCGTTTGCGAAAGCAAAAATCGGGATGATGAGGTATAATACATAGGGTGTCAGGCCATTCTCAAGAGAATGGAGTGGCGACTTGCCCCATTTGTCTTTGAGCGGAATACAGAATGCTGTGACAACGCCAGCCAAGGTTGCGTGAACCCCAGACTTAAGAACGAAGTACCACATGATCGCGCCCAAGAGCAGGGCAGGAGCAATACTGTGCGCACCTTTTATATTGAGCCATAGCAAGCCCGCCAATGGAAGCAATGCAAGGAATAGGTAATCTACCTTCAGTTCTGCCGTATAGAACAAGGCGATGATAATGATGGCGCCAAGGTCATCCAAAATTGCCAGTGTTAGCAAGAATACCTTGAGCGATGCAGGGGCGCGGCTGCCCACAAGTGCGAGGATACCCAGCGCAAATGCAATGTCGGTTGCTGCAGGAATGGCCCAACCGCTGATATTTTCAACGATGTTCCAGTTGAAGAGTACGAAGACCAAAGCTGGTAGGGCCATGCCGCCGATGGCTGCAACGCCCGGCAAAATGATATCGCTTGGGTTCTTGAGTTTGCCCTCGAGAATTTCGCGCTTTAGTTCCAGACCGATCAGGAAGAAGAAGATCGCCATAAGGCCGTCGTTGATCCACAAGATCAGTGGTTTAGAAAGACCTTCGCCGTTGATCAGAACAAAGAACTTTGCGCCAAGTACGGATTCATAAAGGCCTGACAATGCAGAGTTGGCAACTATCATCGCTGCCAATGCTGACAGCATAAGCAGGATCCCTCCCGATGCTTCATGGCTAAAAAACCGGTCGATGGCTCGTAAAAACATTAAATCGCTCCAAAATTGTCAGGTATTATAAGGCAAATAAGATTTTGCCCCTCGAAATCAATGTAAATTCCTGCAAAACTACTCTTAATTTTTGGATTATTTTCGCAATGCATAGTAATGAGGCGATCCCATGCTGCTAGATCATTTGGCGGTGTCCGGCGAGACACTTGAACAGGCTCAGTCCTACGTCGAGGAGGCCTTGGGGATTTCGATGCGACCGGGTGGCGAACACGCTGTTTTTCATACGCATAATAAGCTGATGGGATTGGCCGATGGTTTGTATTTGGAAGCGATTGCGATCAATCCTGATGATCCTAATCCTGACCGCCCAAGGTGGTTTGATCTTGACCGGTTTTCAGGCAATCCGCGCCTGAGCAATTGGATATGCCGCAGTGAGGCGCTTGATGATGAAATGGCGTTGTTACCAGAAGGCATTGGTGAAGCAGTCGCATTGCAGCGCGGTGATTTGCGCTGGCAGATGGTTGTTCCTGCCAGCGGGGTTTTACCCTTCGACAATCAATGCCCTGCGTTGATCCAATGGCAGACAGCGATGCATCCCGCTGAGATGTTGCCGCCCTCGGGTTGCCGTTTGCGTCGTCTTGTTATCGCGCACCCACAGGCAAAAGAGTTGGAGACTGCGGTGAAAAAGGCGCTGACGGACGTTCGTGTTGTGTTTGAGGTTGGACCCCAAGAGTTGATGGCAGAATTTGATACGCCGCATGGGATACGACGGTTGTGATCCGTTCTGCCGTTATTGCTGATGCGCACTCGATCACCGCGCTATGGAACGATTTAATTCGTGCGACAGCCGTTACCTTTACCACTGAGCTGAAAGTATGCAGTGACGTTGAAGCTATGATCATGGATCCTGGGCGGAGTGTCTTTATCTGTGAGCAAGAGGGCGTGTTTGAGGGTTTTGCGTTGTTTGGGGCGTTTCGTGGCGGTCCAGGGTATGCGCATACAGTCGAGCACTCAATCTACCTTGTGCAGGGCAAAGGATTGGGGCGGGCGTTGATGGATGCCCTTGTGAGTGCTGCCATGACGCTTGGCCATCATGTGATGATCGGGGCCATTAGTGGCGGGAATGCCAACGCCGTTGCGTTTCATGAAAAATGTGGATTCACGCAGGCCGGCCACTTGCCTGAAGTTGGTCGTAAAAATGCTGTCTGGCATGATTTGATATTAATGCACTTAATTCTAGAAACGCCCACTGACACTTCTGAACGCAAAGGATAGGGTGACGCTATGTCTATATGGTCCCGTATCGCTGAAGCTCTTGCTGCCCTCACTTCTGGGGAGACCTTGTGGTCGGTTTTTGACAAACTGCGTAGCCCGCCCGAACGCTCAGTCGCATTTGCGATTGCTGTGATTGCATTGGGTGCAAAAATGGCAAAAGCGGATGGGCATGTCACACGTGATGAGGTCACGGCCTTTCGTGAAGTGTTTGATATTGCTCGCCAAGACGAAGCTGGGGCTGCCCGTGTTTTCAATTTGGCACGCACAGATGTTGCAGGTTTTGAAACCTATGCGATCCGTATTCATACGATGTTCCATGAAGATCCGCACACACTAAAGGATTTGATGGAAGGTTTATTCCATATTGCGATGGCAGATGGATTTTATCACCCGAACGAGAATGCTTTTTTAGAACGTGTGGCTGAGATTTTCGAAGTTTCGGCGGGCGAATTCAGAGCCTTAAGAGCACGTTTTGTGCCTGACGCGGAACAAGATCCTTATGCTGTATTGGGGCTGAATCCAGACATGTCATTTGAAGACATGCGCAAAGTATGGCGACAGCTTGTACGTGACAATCACCCTGATGCGATGGTTGCACGCGGCATCCCTGAAGAGGCCGTATTGTTGGCGGAGAAACGTATGATCGATATCAACCGCGCTTGGGATGACATTAGAAAAGAACACGCATAATGCGCATTGCAACATATAATATCGAATGGATGGACCGTTTGTTCGACAACGACGGGGTACTTTTGAATGACGATGGTTGGTCCTCTCGGCACAAGGTGACACGCAAGGAACAAACCGATGCCTTGGGCGTAGTCTTTAAGGCGATGGACGCGGATGCCGTCATGATTATCGAGTCACCGGACCAAGGCAAACGTCGCGATGCCGCTTTGGCGCTTGAAACGTTTGCTGCGCGGTTTGGATTGCGGGCCCGCAAAAGCCGCCATTGGTTTCGCGAATGACACGCAGCAAGAGATTGCGATGTTGTATGATCCGGACGCAATGACTGTACGCCATGATCCCAAGGGCGATGATTTGGGCGAAGGAGGAGGTCGCAATGCACCGCGTTTTGATGGTGCGTTTCGCATTGATTTGGACGTCGATGATGTCGAGGATTTGGTTACTTTTTCAAAGCCACCTTTGGAATTGGCCATTAAGACTAAGGCTGGATTTGATCTGCATCTTATCGGTGCACACTTGAAATCAAAGGCCGCCCATGGTGCACGCAATCGCGATGAAGTCATGCGCTTTTCCATTGCCAATCGCCGCAAACAATTGGCGCAGGCGATTTGGTTACGTCAAAGGATCACTGATCATTTAGATCAGGGCACGCCTTTGGTTGTTATGGGTGATATGAACGATGGCCCAGGATTGGACGAATACGAACATCTGTTTGGTCGCTCCTCAGTCGAAGTACTGTTGGGGGACAAAGGCATACCAAAGCTGATTGAACCGCATGCACAGATTGCGTTGTCGCGCCGCTTGGCAGCTACGCCAACAACATCGCGGTTCTTTGTTAAACACCACAAACGGTTTTTGCAGGCTTTGTTAGACTACATCATGGTATCGCCCGATCTTGAAAAACGCAATGCATCATGGCGCATATGGCATCCGTTGGATGATCCGAAATGTTGGGATACGGCAGAACTGCGCGATGCGCTGGTTACGGCGTCAGACCATTTTCCGGTAACTTTGGATATCGACGTTTAAAGCGCGATTAATCCTTGCGGGTTTTGACAACCAGTTCGGCTTGCAGTGAAGAGGCAAGCGATTTCAAACGTGCCTCTGCTACCTCGCCAAACAGTGGCATCGCATCACGCGTCATGCGCAGTTCCAAGATCCGCTTCTTAGGATACCATTTGAAAGTTGCTCGTTCGGCGCCTTTCTCCATCCAAAGCATGGCACCAAAACGCATGGCTTTGCCCAGAACCTCAGCCTCTAACTGGGTCTTTTCGTCAACCAGTGTGTACAGCTCTTCGAACCGTGTGCCTTCGCGGCTGTTGGAGTAGCGGTGTAGTAACGCCAGGCCAAGGAAGATACGTTCATGGTGGTTCAGGCCGCCAAGATTGGCGCGGGTCGCATTATCAAAACAGACCTCTGCGCGGTAATCTGGATGTGCACGCCAACTGACGTCGTGCAACATGCAGGCCGCTTTGATCAAGCGTTTGCGCGTTTCGGGGGCTGATTTGAACAGCGGTAAAACGAAATCATAAAGAGATTTCCCAAATCCGGGCATGCGGGCGTCTTTGTTTTCGGCGAAACGTGATGCCTCAATCAATGGATCGCGGTCACGCAATCTTTGGGGCATTTGCTCATAAAGCAGCCCTTCGCGGATACCATAGCTGCTGATGGCGATATCTGTGGGCTTGAACGCTTTGACGAGCTGCTTGAGGACCATGGCTGCCAGGGGAACCAAGATCATGCGGGCGGATGATATGCCGCAAGCGCTGCGCAACTCTTCGATGTCAGCCTCAGCAATGTATTTTGCGGTGCGGGACACATGAGCCGGGGTCATCCGGTATTCGTGCAAAACATGTAGCGGATAGCCGCGACGGTGCATATCGATGCGCGCAATCGCGCGCCAGCTTCCGCCAACTAAGAAAAGGCGATCACGTTGTGCGCCCATTTGTTCAACAAGGCTCGCCACGGTTTCTTTGATGTGTGCCTTGCGTCCTTTGTGCCCACCACTAAGTCCCTGAAGCTTCAACGGGCCTAGGTTGGATGTTACACGTTTGCCAACGCGCCCTTCTGAGATCTCAGCCAATTCCATCGAAGAACCGCCAATATCGCAAATCAGACCATAGGCACCAGGCCAACCAAGCAGCACGCCTTGTGCTGAAAGTCGAGCCTCTTCTTTGCCATCAATAACCCAGATGCGCAGGCCAGTATGTTGCAAGACATCAGCACAGAATGCTGGACCGTCTTGGGCGTCACGCACCGCAGCTGTTGCAACAACAGTTAGTTCAGACAGGCCCATTCCATCAGCAAGATGTTTGAACCGGATCATTGCGGCCAGCGCACGGTCACGGCCCTTAGGATTTAAGTTGCCCGTTTCAGATACGCCAGCGCCTAAGGCACACATGATTTTTTCGTTATAAAAGTATGCGGGACTACGTGCCGCGCCATCAAAAACAACCATGCGGACCGAATTTGATCCAACATCCACAACACCAACGCGTGATAGGGCGCGCGTACTGGGATCATCAAAAAGGGAAAGGCCGAATGAGCCCGTTTCGTCAGCAGAGGTTTCTGTTTTCACGTCCGGTTTTCCCTATCAGGATGTGCAATCAATTGTGCGCCGTTCGGTTAAGCGCGATAAAGTTAGAAATCAATTGGGCTTTGGTGGTTCGTTCTTCGTATGGGTCAATTTTGGAACATCGGATGCACCCGCAGATCCACGTCCTGACAGTGATGGGTTCTCCATAAAGAAGCGATGGCAATTAAATTCAAAGGTGCCTTCATCAACGGGAGGTCGATTAAATGTGCCATCAGGTGCCATAACCCAACTTTGGGTCACGTCTGCGAGATTTGCGGCCATGATTTGGGACACGATTTGCGCCTTAACTGTGCCATTTGTTATTTCGACCAATGTTTCCACACGGCGGTTCAAATTGCGGCTCATCCAGTCGGCAGAGGATATGAACACCTTTGCTTTTTTGTGGGGTAGGCCGTGGCCGTTGCCAAAGCAAACAATGCGCGAATGCTCAAGAAAACGTCCGACGATTGATTTAACACGAATGTTCTCGGAGAGACCTTTGATGCCCGGACGCAGACCACAGATACCACGCACAACAAGGCTGATTTTCACGCCGTCTTGGGAGGCTGCATACAGAGCATCAATGATTTCCTTTTCAATAAGGCTATTCATTTTTGCCCAGATCTCAGCAGGCTGGCCAGCACGCGCGTGTTCCGCCTCTGCTGCGATCATTTCGAGCAGGCGGGTCTTTAGGTTTGCAGGCGAGATCGCAAGGTTGCTAAGGTTTTCGGGTGGGGCATAACCTGACAGATAGTTAAATACCTTTGTCGCGTCGCGGCCCAATTTTGCGTCGCATGTAAAGAGCGATAGGTCGGTGTAAATACGTGCGGTGATCGGGTGATAGTTGCCGGTGCCGTAGTGGGTATAAGTTACCAGTTCACTGCCTTCACGGCGCACAACAGTGCTAATCTTTGCATGGGTTTTTAAATCGATAAATCCGTATACAACATGCGCACCTGCGCGCTCCAAACGGCGTGATTGGCGAATATTAGCGGCCTCGTCAAAGCGCGCCTTTAGCTCAACCAATGCGGTGACAGACTTGCCATCTTCGGCGGCTTCACACAGCGCTTCGACAATCGGGGACCGCTTGGATGTGCGGTAAAGCGTTTGCTTGATCGCAACTACATTTGGATCACGTGCAGCCTGCTGCAAGAAACGAACAACCATATCAAAGGTTTCGTAAGGGTGATGCAGAAGCATGTCTTTTTGACGAATAGCGGCGAACATGTCGCCCTCAAAATCGGTTACCCGCTCAGGCACGCGTGGCTTGAAAGAGGGCCATAAAAGATCGGGGCGTTCGTCTAGCACCAATTCGCTTAGGTCATCGACGCCAATCATGCCGTCGATCTCGATCAGCTCTTCGTCGCCCACGCCCAGTTCGGCCATAACGACGGATTTGAGCTTTTGCGGCGCACCAGTCGAAATGTTTATCCGAACAACCTGACCGCGTTTGCGGCGTTTCAGCGCGACTTCAAACTCGCGCACCAAATCTTCGGCTTCGTCTTCTACCTCTAGATCGCTGTCCCTTAGGACGCGGAATTCAAAGTGACCTTTGAGTTCATATCCTGGGAACAGGCCGGAGATATTAAGGACGAGCAGTGCTTCAAGCGGTAAAAATCTGTGACCTTTGGCGCTGGGTATTGAAATGAAACGGTCGATCTGTGCCGGGATTGGCAATAGGGCCTGCAAGTTACGTTTGTCACGTTTGCGTTGCAGTTGTAGCGCCAGCGCATAGCCCGTGTTTGGGATGAACGGGAAGGGATGAGCCGGATCAATCGCCAAAGGCGAGAGCACGGCGAACACTTGGCTTACGAAGAAATCCTGTAGAAATACGCGGTCATCATCGGTTAAATCGTCAAGTTGCAGGATCGTAATGTCCTGCGCTTCCATCTCTTTGTGCAACTCACCAAGAACGCGTTGTTGCGTGTACATCAGATCACGCGCGTTTTCGTCGATAAGTTTCAATTGTTCAGCAGGGGAAAGCCCGTCAATGCCTGGTGTCACGTTACCTGCGCGCGCCAATTCACGCAGACCTGCGACGCGAACGGTGTAAAATTCGTCTAGGTTATCTGCACTGATTGAAAGAAAGCGAAGCCGTTCGAGCAGTGGGACACGTTGGTTTTCGGCTTCTTGAAGAACGCGCCAATTGAAACCCAGCCAGCTTAGTTCACGATTATAGAACCTATCTGCGCTGGATGAATCCAAATCAGGGAGGTGCGTTGGCGCATCAAAGGGCGCTTTAAGGAAATCAGCGTGTGACATAGGATTTTGGTAGCACTCAACTATGACGTCTAAGTGGCGATTATTGCGCGGTTTATCCCAAGTTGTCCAGCACTTGAGAGGCTAGTGCGCGTGTCAACGGTTTGTGGCGTGCAAGGCTATGGCCATCCATCGCGCAAACAACCTCCCGTGCTGCTGCAAACGAGCGATCAATGCGAAGGACCAAAAATGGGATCACATCAGGACGAGGCATAAGCTGGCGGTCACTAAATTGTTTGGCAATTACCGCACCCAAAAGAGTATCGTCAGGTGCTTCAAGGGTCGCAACGCCTGCTGCGTCTATGCGGCTCTGAAGGTCTGGAAGGTTAAGGCCCCAGTGGTTCGGTGTGCCAGTGCCGGTCATCAACAAGGGGTTCTGGTTCATGCGCATCAAGTTGTGTAGGTGAAACAACGCGGTTTGAGCGTCGGAGTTTGCAGCTATGTTTGGGACGTCCTCAACGACAACAGCCGCTTGCGCAAGGGTTGGAATATCAGCATCTGAAAGATTCATAGCGGAGACAATTTGCCCATCGTGCGTGCCTGCCCAGACGTGAGACAGGTGAGTTTTGCCTGAACCTTCGGGACCACATAAAATGAGTTTTCCCCCTTCCCAGTTTTGGGAGGTTTCCATCATCGCGACTGCCAATGCATTACTGGGCGCAATCATGAAGTTGTCGCGCCCGAGGGCCGGCACAACGGGTAAATCAAAACTAAGTTGCTGGTTCATGCGTCGTCGGACTCTCGGCTGTGCCCTTTGTAAAGCAGGCTGGTGTTGTACTGTCCTATTGCAAAGCGGATGATTACACCAATTGCAGCTGCCAAAGGCACGGCGACAAGTAGACCTACGAAACCAAAGACTGTTCCGAACACTGACAAAGACAAAAGTAACCAAACAGGATGCAGGCCAACGCTGTTGCCGACAAGTTTCGGGGTCAGATAGTTGCCCTCGATTACTTGTCCAATAACAAAGACGATCGCGACAAGGCCAATGCGCATCCAATCAGTTGAATATGTGATGACGCCATCTGTTGTGACCTCAACACCGTTCCAGAATTGGAACAGGGCAAGGCCGATGGCTAATACGCCGCCTATAAGTGAGCCAAGGTATGGAATGAAGGTAATTAGACCTGCGATAAAGCCTACGACCAGACCAAATTGCAAGCCGACGATCATCAACGCAAAAGCGTAGTATGTTCCAAGGATCAGGCAAACGGTGCCCATGCCGCGAATGAATGCGGCTAGGGTTTGGTCGATTTGTTTGGCAAGTGTGCGAATGATGGCCGCGTGGTCGCGGGGCATCAGTTCATCGATACGGGCGATCATGTTGTCCCAATCTAATAATAAATAGACCGACACTACAGGTACGATGACGAACAGTGTAATGATGCTGATCAAAGATGCTGCTGAGCTGAGGGCCGTATTCAGCAATGTGCCACCTCTGCTTTTGATCGTCTCCCCGACACTGTACAGGGTTTGGCTAAGAGGCGATGTTTCGTCGAGCAATGCAGGAAAGCGTTCCGTGAGCATCATCCCTAGGTCGGTCGCATATTGCGGAGCGCTGGCAAAAAGAGATGTGGTTTGGTGAATGAGGGTTGGGATTACCAACAAAGCAACCAGAACAAAGATGAAAACCGCAGTCAGGGTGATAGTGGCTGTTGCCAAAACACGGCTGGCACCAAGGGCTTCAAGACGGTCTGCAACGGGATCAAGGAAATAGGCAACAGCAGCGCCTAGGACGAAGGGCAGAAGTACGTCCCCCAATACCCAAAGCAGGACAAAAAATATCGCAGCAGTGAGGCCCCAATATTTTAGTTGATCACGTACTGGTAGGCCCATCTTCGGCTCCTCATTAATCCTTCTTACAAATCGCGTGTTTGGGGATGATATTCAAGGGCAGATGGAAAAAGGCCCCGCATTGCGGGGCCTTTGATGGTTATTAAGTTTTGTTTAGTGGCAAGCTGGACGTGTGCCTGGCAGAAGTACTTTGTCGATTACGTGGATCACGCCGTTGTCAGCTTTGATGTTTGCAACCACAACCGTTGCCATTTCTCCGGTACCATCAGCAATCGTAACGCCCTCTGCACTTTTGGTGATGCACAAACGCTCGGAGGCTAGGATCGGCTTGAAGTAGTTGGACCCAGTTGGGATCGCTTCGGCTGTTAGATTGCGATCATCTACATGATACAAAAGGATGTTTATAAGATCGCCTTTGTTTTCAGGTTTCAATAATGTTTCCACTGTTCCTGCTGGCAATGCTGCGAAAGCATCGTTGAGCGGTGCGAAGACAGTAAACGGACCGGGCCCCTGAAGCGTTTCGACGAGTCCCGCCGCGGAGACGGCGGCAACCAGTGTTGTGAAACGATCATCACCTGATGCGATTTCAACGATGTTAGCGGCCTGAGCTGCGGTACCAAGTGTGAGTGTTACAGCGGCTGTGGCTGCCAAATTGCGCAAAGTATTCATTGTAAAAACCTTCCATTTTTTCATCCAAGCCTCATGACTCGTTGAAAAAGATACGCCGCTGTTTGTGCGATGGATCATGTCGCTCGCGGTTGTGTGATCAAAGGTTTCAATTGCTTGATTTGGGTGGTTTATGAACTAGCTCGATAGGGGGGTATTTGGTTGTTTTAGGGGCTTTGCCCCCGACGCTGCGCGTCTCCCCCAGAGTTTTTCTGGCAAGATGAAGTTGGCGAGATTGCTGGGACGTAACAGGGGCGTTGCGAGGGCTGGCCGTTTGGCTTAATCAGGCAACAACTGTTATTTGAGGAGCCACACGATGCGTTTGAGCCGTTATTTTCTGCCCGTTCTAAAGGAAAACCCTGCTGAGGCGCAGATTGTTAGCCACCGTTTGATGCTGCGTGCAGGCATGATCAAGCAATCAAGTGCTGGGATTTATTCCTGGTTGCCGCTTGGTTTTAAAGTTTTGCGCAAAATTGAGAACATTGTGCACGAAGAACAGCAGCGCGCTGGGCATATGCCGATGTTGATGCCGACCATTCAATCTGCTGACCTTTGGCGCGAAAGTGGTCGTTATGATGATTACGGTGAAGAGATGTTGCGCATCAAAGACCGTAATGATCGTGATATGTTGTTCACTCCAACAGCAGAAGAAATGATCACAGACATTTTCCGTTCGCATGTTGGTAGCTACAAAGACTTACCTTTGACCATGTATCAAATTCAGTGGAAATTCCGCGATGAACGCCGTCCACGTTTTGGCGTGATGCGTGGCCGTGAATTCTATATGAAAGACGGTTACAACTTTGACCTGACCAAACAGGATGCGTTGCACGCCTATAATCGTCACTTGGTTAGCTATCTGCGCACCTATGAACGCATGGGTTTGCAAGCGATCCCAATGCGTGCGGACTCTGGCCCAATTGGTGGTGATGATACGCATGAATTCTTAGTTTTGGCTGAAACAGGTGAATCTGAGGTGTTTTACGATAGCGCAGTGACTGACCTGACTTTTGGGGACCGAGACATCGACTATGACAATGTTGAGCAATGTGCGGCCGTGATGCAAGAATTCACAACCAAATACGCGCGTACGGACGAAACGCACGATGAAGCGCTGTTTGATCAGGTTCCTGAGGACCGTCGCATGACGGCCCGTGGCATTGAAGTAGGTCAGATTTTCTACTTTGGCACTAAGTATTCGGAAGCGATGAAGGCCACAGTTCAAGGTCCTGATGGTAAGCCCGTACCTGTTCACATGGGGTCACACGGGATCGGCGTCAGCCGCTTGTTGGGTGCAATCATTGAAGCCAGCCACGATGATAAGGGTATTATTTGGCCAGAAGGCGTCACGCCGTACCACTGTGGTATTGTGAACTTGAAACAGGGTGACGAAGTAGCAGATGCAGCTTGTGATGCGCTATATAAGTCGTTGACTGCGCTTGGTCTGGAACCCCTTTATGATGACCGTAAAGAGCGCGCTGGTGGCAAGTTCGCAACTATGGATCTGATTGGTTTGCCTTGGCGCATTACGGTTGGTCCACGTGGCTTGAAGAATGGTGTTGTTGAGCTGACCTCGCGCCGAACCGGTGAGAGTGAAGAGATGACGCCAGAATTGGCAGTTCAGAAGATCGCAGAAATCTACACGGCGCTTTAGCTCAAGAAAGGGAGGTACTGCGATGATCGTTCGTGCAATCACGCTTGCTGGTGGCTTGGCCGTCGGTGCTGGCACCTCCCAATTTCCTGAGTTCAGTCAGCAATACGCGCAACGATTGGGCGGAGCCGTTGATGCACTGAGCGAGGTTGTCGCAGATTTCGACACTTCTGCAGCCGTAGAAGGACTGTCGCGTTCTGAAGCGCTGGAGCAGATGATCGGAGCCGATTTTATCGAACGGCGTCGCGCCGATATGGAACGTACTTTTGACCGTCATGCGGTTTTGACTGAAGATTTGAGGCTATTGGCTGAGGCTGGTCCATTCATGCGGGCCTATCACGCGGCCCGCTTTGCCGATGGCGATGTGGCAAGTGCGGCATGGGATGTGTTCGAGCCTGCTGTCCCGCTCAACCTGACGAGCGCAATCTTTGCTGGTTTTGGCTTTTTCGTTGGCTTGATCGCAATGAGCAGTCTTATGGCGGTTATTCGCTGGCCGTTTCGCCGACGCACAGCTTGACCACGGCGTACAAACGACACAGGTTGTCTGCAACTGGCATACCAACAAGAAAGAGCCTAAAATGGCCAACACGCCCAAACCCTTTGCACCTTTCGAGTGGATGATTGCCTGGCGCTATCTGCGCGCGCGCCGCGCTGAAGGTGGCGTAAGTGTTATGACAGTTATAAGCTTGGTTGGGATCACACTGGCGGTTTTCGCATTGATTGTGACCCTTGCAGTGCGGTCGGGATTTCGCGCTGAGTTTGTTGATACAATCCTCGGATCAAATGCGCATGTCACCGTTTATAATATGGGCGAGGTTCTAGATAGCGGCCAAATTGATCGCACGATCAAAGATTATACCGCGATGGCGGAACGTGTGTCTGAAGTTGACGGTGTTATTCGTGTGGCCCCGCTAGTACGCGCGCAGGCGATGGCGAATTTGCGCCAGTCGAACTCAGGTATTGAGATTTATGGTATCTCTGCGGCAGACCTTTTGACAATCCCGCGGATTGCCAACCCCGAAACTTCATATGGCGATATCACGCGCTTTGACCAAGGCATTGCGATTGGGTCAGGCGTTGCGCATGAATTGGGTGCAAGCGTTGGGGACAAAATCAAGATCATCTCGCCCAACGGCGTCAAGACTGCGTTTGGGACAAGCCCACGGGTCAATGCCTATGAGGTTGTTTATGTGTTTAGTGCCGGGCGCTACGATATTGATCGGACGCGGACTTACTTGCCAATTCAGGATGCACAGGCGTTTTTCAATCGTGAAGGTGGTGCAACCGAACTGGAAGTCATGGTCGAAGACCCAGAAGCGATTGATGGTTTGATACCTCAAATTATTGCTGCCGCAGGCGATCGGGCTTTGCCCTTTACGTGGTTGGAAGCTTCCGGCGGGTTCCTACGTGCACTTGAGGTTGAGGACAATGTGATGTTCGTCATCTTATCAATTTTGGTTTTGATCGCTGCAATGAACATTGTGAGCGGTTTGATTATGTTGGTGAAGAACAAGGGGCGCGATATTGGCATATTGCGTACTATGGGACTAAGCGAAGGTTCGGTTTTACGGGTTTTCTTTATCTGCGGTGCTTTCACTGGGATCATTGGCACCGCCCTGGGGGTGATATTTGGCTGCTTGTTCGCGATTTATATCGATCCGATTTTCAGCACGGTAAACTGGCTTATGGGGGGCGGCGTTTGGGATCCTGCAATTCGTGGGATTTATGCTTTGCCTGCGGAACTACACTTTGCAGATGTCATGTCAGCGGTCGCTCTGTCCCTTGGCTTGTCATTCATCGTAACGATCTTTCCTGCGCGACGTGCGGCCCGAATGAATCCCGTGGAGGCTTTGCGTTATGAGTGATCTAGTCCTTGAACTGAGCGGGATAAGCAAAACCTACAATGTTGGTTTACCCAATGAGGTGCAGGTTTTGCGTGGTGTGGACCTAAAGGTCAAAGCCGGTGAAGTTGTTGCTTTGGTTGCCCCGTCTGGAGCAGGCAAGTCCACGTTGCTTCATATGGCCGGTCTATTGGACACGCCTGATGCGGGGGACGTCACTTTTGGTGGTCAAAACATGCAAGGTCTGAACGATGCGAAACGCACAGGGCTTCGCCGAGATGACCTTGGTTTTGTTTATCAATTCCACCATTTGCTGCCTGAATTTACAGCACTTGAGAATATCGTGTTGCCCCAGTTGGCTGCAGGCGTGGGTCGCAAAGCGGCGCATGAACGCGCGCTTGACCTGCTTGGCCGCGTAGGCGTGGCAGAGCGTGCAGATCACCGCCCTGCTGCATTGTCTGGTGGCGAAGCACAGCGCGTGGCGTTTTGCCGTGCCCTTGCAAACGGTCCACGGTTGCTTTTGGGTGATGAACCAACAGGCAACCTTGATCCGACCACTTCTGATCAAGTCTTTGGTGCACTGATGGACTTGGTGCGGTCAACGGGCTTGGCGGCAGTCATTGCCACCCATAACTTGGAATTGGCTGCCCGAATGGACAGGATTGTGCGATTAGATGCTGGCGTTTTGCGCAACGAGCCTCATATTTAGTTATACTAAAAACCCAAAATACTCATGGAGACTGCGCGATGCCACATGTGACCTTAGACGAAATTGAACGCGTTGTATTGGCGGCGTTGCTTGAACATGGCGCAGACGCATTCCCTGCGGCTGAAGTTGCGCGTGCCGTACGCAAAGCTGAGGCGCACGGGAATCGTATTTGTGGGCTGTACTACTTAGAAAGCTACTGTCAGCAATTGCGCACTGGTCGCGTGAAAGGGAATGTATCCCCTGTGGTGTCAGCGCCGCGTGCAGCAACAATTCTTGTGGATGCGCAATATGGTTTTGCGCAACCCGCATTTACTTATGGCCTTGTGCCCGCGCTTGACGCTGCGCGTAAGTTTGGGACTGCTACCTTGGCCATCGGTCATGCGCATACATGTACGTCCTTGGGCTATTTTACCGAACAAGTGGCGCGCGCAGGGTTTATTTGTTTTGGCCTGACGAACGCATCACCTATCGTTGCCCCCCCAGGCGGCAAGACACGCGTCATTGGCACAAACCCAATCGCGTTTTCTGTGCCTGACGGGCAGGGCGGATTGGTTATGCAGTTTGACCAATCTACGACAACTGTTGCATTGGGAAAAATTACTATGGCTAAGGCCGCTGGTACTTCGATTCCTGAAGGGTGGGCCGTGGATAAAGACGGCAATCCAACGACGGATCCAGAAGCGGCATTGACTGGTTCGCTGGTTTCGATGGGCGGGTACAAAGGCTGGGGTTTGGGGCTGATGGCTGAAATTTTAGCTGCGGGTATGACTGGCTCTACCCTTAGCCAAGATGTGAAACCACTGAAGGCACCCGAAGGACCGCACCACGACTTGGGTCAATATTACATGATTATTGATCCTAATGTGTCTGATGGGTTTACAGATCGGTTGGCCCGTATCGCTGAAGCAATCAGTGAGGACGAAGGCGCGCGTATGCCAGGCCAAGGGCGCACGGAAAGCGATCCCGTTGACGTTCCAGACGCAGTCTGGGCGCAGGCGATGGAGCTGTCAGGCTTGGACGCGTTTTAAGTTTCGCACAATTGGCTGACCTAAGCGATTTGGGTCAGCCAAACACCCGCAGCCATCAAGGCGATGCCAGAGGTGCGCGCCAACCCAAGAGGTGAGACCTGCGCGCCGAAAAGGCCAAAGTGGTCGATGGCAGCCGCGCTAATCAACTGCCCAAGCAAGACGAAGAAGACGGCGTTTCCGACCCCAAAATGTGGGGCGATGTAGGTTATAGTCAGCACATAAAACGCAACGAATGCGCCCGCTAAAAACAGGTGTTTGGGGGCGGACAGCAATCGGTTGAACCCTTCGGCCCCCGTTGCGACCATAACAACAAGACTGATGCTCAGCGCCACAAGGAACAGGATAACGGCGGCTGTAGCAGGCGACCCGATATACTTGCCAAGTGCCGCATTCAGACCGGCAAGCAATGGAATGCCGATCCCAGCCAGCAACATCGTCAAAGCGTATTGGGTCATCGCGATCTCCTTTTCGGAACCAGTCCACATACCAAATTTGACTGAGCGCCAGACTAGCGGACCACATCATGGTTGGGGAAATGCGCGTGCCGCCCCTTTGTTCGTAATGTTACGATATTGTAGGGACTGCGCAAGCGATCAGTTGGGAACAGGTGGAGTGTCCAATGGCCGAGCGCGTTTGATCAATGATCAGATGGTTGATTTATATGATCGCGTGCCGTTGAATTCACGGGTGGCTATGTATCCGGCGAGCATTACCGGATAATTGCAGGGCGGGGGAGAACCCGCGATTTGCTTTTGCGGACGTAGGTTGGGTGAAATCCACCGTTTGGCCGACGGTTTGGGACAGGCGTTTGTGTTGGAGGCGGTGGGTTACACCTCCCCTCCGGTGCCTATACAATCGAATTAGAGCGATAAGAGCGGTTAAGTTACCAGCAACAGTTGCTTCATCAATGCGCCTGGAAGCTGTGGAATGAAAACTGCTGTAAATCCGATTCCAAACGGTAAAACTAAGCTTACGACAGCCTGATCAAGGGAATTCAGAAGAAGAGTGAAGAAGAAATAACTTCTTTCGAGTCTACTTTTTTGACTATCCAACGTTCTCTCATGGTCTTTGACCATGAAATCTGCCGGACTTTCGTAATGCTCTCCAATCTCATTGTAGCCCAAATCATCATAAAGACCTTCTGTGGCTCGCTGTTGCTTTTTCTTAAGTTGAAATTCGCTAAAGCGTTTAATGAAAGGCACAAATTCAGGAAGAACTTTCAGAAGGTAGAGAAAACAAAGTAGTGCAGTAAGTATCTGTTCTAAAAATACAATTTCGCGCTGCGAAACATCTACGGTGAGGCCTAAAACTTCAGCACCATTACCAGTGATATTAAGTCCTGCGACAACAATTGTTGTCGTGGCTACAATTAAAAGGGATTTTCGAGCCTTTCGAAAATCTTCAGGTGCTAGAAATTCTCCAGTTAAAGGCATCAAACATCCAATTCCTCAACAAAGCGCGCGTTCTCTTGGATGTATTGATAGCGCATCTCGGGTTTTTTACCCATCAGGCGCTCTACAAGATCATCGGTTTCGCCCGGTTCATCATCGTCAACTGTCACGCGGATCAGCTTGCGTGTGGCTGGGTTCATTGTGGTGTCTTTAAGGTCTTTAGCATCCATTTCACCCAGTCCCTTAAAACGTGACAGGTCAACGCGCCCTTTGCCGCCGATCCCTTTTTCAAGCCACATGTCTTTTTCAGCTTCGTCAATGCAGTAGACGCGTTTGGCCCCTTGCGTGATGCGGAACAAGGGTGGGCAGGCAAGGTACAGGTGCCCTGCGTCGATCATGGGCCGCATTTGGGTAAAGAAGAACGTCATCAACAGCGCCGCGATGTGCGCGCCGTCGACGTCCGCATCGGTCATGATGATGATTTTGTCATAGCGCAGGTCATCAACGTTGAATTTGCTGCCCAGCCCGACACCTAGCGCTTGGGTCAGGTCAGAGATTTCGGCGTTGCTGCCCAGTTTTGAAGACGCGGCACCCAGAACGTTTAGGATTTTACCGCGTAGCGGCAACAATGCTTGGGTTTTGCGATCCCGTGCCATTTTGGCCGAGCCACCCGCAGAGTCGCCTTCCACGATGAACAGCTCTGTTCCTTCGCGGGATTTGGATGAGCAGTCGGTCAGTTTGCCAGGCAGGCGCAGTTTAGCAGTGGCCGTCTTGCGCGAGGTTTCTTTTTCCTGACGACGGCGCAGGCGCTCTTCTGCCCGCAGCACTAGAAAGTCGAGGATAGCACCCGCTGATTTGGTATCTGCGGCCAACCAGTTGTCAAAGTGGTCGCGGACCGAGTTTTCGACCATGCGTTGAGCGTCAACAGTGGCAAGGCGGTCTTTGGTTTGACCTACGAATTCTGGTTCGCGGATAAAGCAGGACACAAGCGCCCCTGCACCTGTGGTCAGGTCTTCGCGTGTGATTGTGCTGGCTTTTTTGTTGTTTACCAATTCGCCGTAGGCTTTGATGCCTTTCAAGATCGCGGCCCAAAAGCCTGCTTCATGCGTGCCGCCCTCAGGCGTTGGAACAGTGTTACAATAGGACTGGATAAATCCGTCGCGGGCAGGGGTCCAGTTGATGGCCCACTCGACCTTGCCCGGAACCTTGAATTTTTCGAAGGATACAGTGCCCGCAAATGGGGCTTCGGCGTAGGTGGTTGCACCCTTAAGGGATTCAGACAGGTAATCTGCCAAACCGCCGGGAAAGTGGAACTTTGCCTCTTGCGGTGTTTCGCCGTCGTTTTGGGATGTTTTCCAGCGGATTTCTACGCCGGAGAACAGGTATGCTTTTGAGCGTGCCATTTTGAACAGGCGTGCAGGTTTTAGCGTGAGCGACCCAAAGATGTCGGCATCGGGGTGAAAGGTCACGGCGGTGCCACGACGATTTGGGGCCGCCCCGATTTTTTCCAACTTGCCCTGTGGGACACCGCGCGAAAATTCCATTGCGAACAATTCTTTGTTGCGTGCCACTTCGACCCGCAAGTGATCTGACAGTGCGTTCACAACCGATGAGCCAACACCGTGCAAACCGCCCGAGGTTTCATAACTGTCGCCTGAGAATTTACCGCCCGCGTTCAGCGTACAGAAGATGATTTCGAGTGCTGATTTTTCAGGGTCCTTGGGGTGTGGCCCCGTTGGAATGCCGCGTCCGTTGTCGCGCACAGAGACATGACCGTTCTCGTGTAATTCCACTTCGATCCAAGTTGCGTGTCCAGCCACAGCTTCGTCCATCGAGTTGTCGATGATTTCCGCAACCATGTGGTGCAGCGCACGATCGTCTTTGCCACCGATATACATCCCTGGGCGCAGGCGTACGTGCTCCATGTCTTCCAGGATTTGGATGGAGGACGCATCATATTCGTCAGGGCTGGTTGTTGAACCGGAAAGTAGGTCGCTGGACATGGGCATGCTCGGAATTATTGGTTTTGATTGAGCCTTAGTATGTCAGAGCATGACGCGTTGGGAAAGACGCCATTGTTGCTTCATTATTCCAAAGTCACAGGTTAAGTGTAGTAGATAGGTTAGTCGCGTGTGCGCGATGCGTATAGCGCGAAGATTGCGGCCAATACGATCGACATTGCGCTGCCCAAGACGAGCGATGGGATGCCTGCGTTCAGTGCTGGGATCGTTGCAACGAATGCGCCAAGGCCAGAGGCCAAGAACAATACTGTTGCCTGACCACGACGCATCATCAAAAAGATGGCACCGATTAGGCCTGCAATGACAGATACCCCAAATGCTATGAACGCGTAGGTAGGACGTGTTTCGATGAAGCTTTGATATTCTGGCGGCAAGGTCGAAACGCCAGCCGGGCTGAATTGTTGCACCAAATTGATGCAGCCCATCGTGTTCCAAAGAGCAGCAATGATACCGATAGCCCAGAACGCAATTTTTGATGCTTTTGATGCGGTGCTCATATTGATGCCCTTATTCCCCCATTGTTAGAAAACTCTAGGGGCGCACGGCCGTCTGTCTATCTTCAATACTCGGAGGTGCAGGTGAACTAAGGGATGTAAATATCGTCCCCAATGACCCAATCGATAATGGCATCTGCCACCTCGACAGGTTTCTGATGCAGGACCCAGTGATCGGCATCATCAATCTCGACGCGCTTTAGTTGGGCGCAGTGGTCTTCCAACCCTTGGGTTGTTTGGGGCAACAATGCCGTATCGTTCATTCCCCAGATGAGCAGGTGATCACAGTGTACCTTTAGCTTTTCCAAGGGTATGGCTGGTAGATCGTCAATGGGGACACCCACATCTGCGACCTTCAAGGGCGAAGCGCGGTACCAGTTTGTCATGCCACGCAAGCGACCTTCGCGAGCCCATTCTTTTTTGTAGGCCTCTAGCCGTTCACCAACCAGCCAACTGGTGTCTATTTTGGCCGAAAAAAGACGGGTCATTTTGGCAAAGTCATCTGCTGCTAATGCTTCAGGGGATGTGTTTGATTTGATGAAGTTGATGTATTGGGACGCTTCAGTTTGGGCACCGCCCTTGGCCAACTCCCTTTGGAACGGAACTGGGTGCACGCCATTAGCAATGATAAGACGATTCACATGCTCGGGATGGAACATGGCAATTCCGTAGGCCACGCTGGCACCCCAATCATGTCCCATAACAGCGACTTGGCCGCCTCCCACTAGATCGGTGTTGATCAAGGCGACGATGTCGCTGACCAGCTTTGACAACGTGTACTCGCCGACATCAGAGGGTGCCCAACTTTGGCCATAGCCGCGTTGGTCGGGTGCAATGCAGTGAAACATTCCAGATAACTCAGGTGCCAGATCATCCCAAGCTCCAGAGTATTCGGGGAAGCCATGCAGCAGTATCAATTTGGGAAGGTGAGGTTGGCCCCAAGAGCGCACAAAGAAATCATTTCCGTTGAGAGAAAGGGTGTGGGTTTGCATGGTGGGCCTTTCCCGACTTGGCTGACTTTGTATCGTTGCACTGAATTTTCGTGCACCTAAAGCAGATCATAGCGGTAAGTTTCACTATTGGAATGAGAAGCTTCGATAACTTAATTTATGTCGGTATGGCGGCTTTCAGAGGGGTTTCTAATTCAGAACGCCAAATAAGATCATTTATTTCGACGGAAATCTAATACCCTCGTTCTAGTTAGGGCATAAATAAAAAACTGAGGTCCAACATGCTTTCACGCCTTTCATTTTTTAGTCCGTACGCGCTGTGGTTTCTTTTCGCTTTGCCCGGAGGTTTGATGTTGGGGACTGCCCTTACGTCTGATGATCCTCGGATTTTTCATGAATTGATCCACCCGTCGGGGGAGTTTTCAGCACGCTTCCTAATCGTCGCGATGATGGCGACCCCGTTGGCAATGTTGCTGCGCGGATGGCGCGGACCTATTTGGCTTAAGAAAAATCGACGCTATTTGGGTGTTGCTTCCTTTGGCTACGCGGCACTCCATACCTTGTTTTATGTCATTGATAAGGGGTCAATGGCAGGGGTTATAAACGAAGTATCACGCTTCTATATTTGGACAGGATGGATTGCATTTGCGATTTTTGTGCCGTTGGCAGTTACTTCGACTGATTACTATGTGCGGATTATGGGGCCGTGGTGGAAAACTCTGCAGCGTTGGACTTATGGCGCTGCGGTATTGACCTTGTTGCATTGGGCGGCTCTGCACAATTGGGAACACCCAACGTCTGCAGTCGTACACTTCCTACCTTTGACCCTGCTTGAGGCCTACCGTGTTTGGTATTGGTACATCAAACCAAAGGCGCGTGCAGTTGCTGGATAGGCAGCTCATGACGGATAATAATTGTCTGGTTACACTTTTCTAGATTGCCTTGTCAGCAAGCCTTGTTAAGGCTTGCTGCATGCGTTCAAAAAACATGTCATATCCCGCTCATGCTAAAGCTGTTGCTACCCTTGGCTTGCCATTGGTTGGTGGACACTTAGCGCAGATAGCCATTGGCGTGACAGACACTGTTATGCTGGGGTGGTACGGTGTTGATGCGCTGGCTGCTGTTACATTGGCCGCCAGTTACTTTTTTGTTCTTTTTCTTATGGGAGCGGGATTTGCATTTGCAGTCATGCCAATGGTCGCAACATTTGATGCCGAAAAAGACGAGGTTAGCATTCGTCGCGTGACGCGCATGGGGCTGTGGCTGTCGATCGCTTACTCTGTTGCCATCATGCCTATCATGATTTGGTCTGAATCTCTGTTCCTTTTCCTCGGGCAAGAACCAACAGTCGCTGCAGACGCGCAACAGTATTTGCGCATTGCCGGATTCGGGATGTTTCCATGGTTGGTGGCGATGGTCTTCAAAAGCTATTTGGCGGCACTTAAGCGAACGCAAGTTGTGTTCTGGATTGCGGTGCTTGCTACTGTTTGCAATGGATTAATTAACTACGCCTTGATCTTTGGCAATTGGGGTGCTCCTGAAATGGGCATTCAGGGGGGCGCTATAGCGTCTGTGTTTACCCAATTAATTGGTATGCTTGGGGTCGTTGTCTATGCGATCTTGGTCTTGCCTCAACACCAGTTGTTTGTTCGATTTTGGCGGGCGGATTGGGAAATGTTGATGCGGGTGTTCCGCTTGGGTGTTCCGATAGGTTTTACGGGGCTTTCTGAAACGGGTTTGTTCACGGCGACAGCTGTAATGATGGGTTGGCTTGGTACCGTTCCGTTGGCGGCGCATGGTATAGCGCTTCAGTGCGCAGGTATCACGTTCATGCTTCATCTGGGTATTAGTAACGTTGCAACAATCCGTGCGGGCAATGCGTTTGGGCGTGGTGATCGAGAGCACCTCGCCAAAGGGGCATATATTGTATTTGCCATGTCGTTGGTGGCTGCCCTGTTGACGATTGTTGGATTTCTCCTTTGGCCAGAACCACTGGTTCTTGCGTTCATGCAGCCGAGTGAGCCTGCACGAGATCAAATTTTGATAATTGGCGTCGGCCTATTGGCAATGGCCGCACTGTTCCAATTGGTGGATGGCGCACAAGTCATTGCGTTGGGTTTGCTTCGCGGCGTTCAGGACACCAAAGTGCCAATGTACATGGCTGCGTTCAGCTATTGGGGGATTGGTATGCCGTGCTCATACATATTTGGGTTTGTGCTGGGGTATGAGGGAATCGGGGTTTGGATGGGGCTCGTGGTTGGGTTGGCGAGTGCTGCAATATTGCTAAGCGTACGCTTTTGGTCCGTTATCCTTGGCCGTGTAGGGACCGTATCTGGAGTTGTTTAGGGTCGACCTTTAGCCCTTCATCAACTGATCAGCCTTTTTACGCACCAAAGTGCTGCGCAAATCATGCATGGCGAGAAGCAAGGCATCCGTTACCATATCGAGCTGATCTGGGTTGGCTTTAGACTGTACCCACTGGGTCGTGAGGTTCAGATAATCAACTGCGCGGTGAATGTCGTCAATGTCGCGATTGGCAAGGATCGAAGCGCGTTCCTCCATCCATCCGTGAATTCTGGCAAGGTCATCTTCGGACAGTCTGCGCTCACCATGAGGTTTGATCTCTCCATTGCGCATGTTGATGATGGCAATTTGATCCATCTCAATACGTCGCTGACGATTTTCTGTGTCTACGCGAAACACGGCGGCACCGTTTTCACGAACACGGAAGTAGTAGTTAGGTAATTCACCAGCCATAATTTTTCTCAACTATCTCAATAGTGCACAGAATTTAATTATGCGGGCACATGCTTCGGTAAGTGCCTCATCAGATGTAGCATAGCTGACCCTGAAATTTGGCGACAATCCAAATGCTGCACCAAAAACCACAGCGACACCAGTGTCATTCAGCAACGCAGTCGCGAAAGCTTCGTCATCGACGATTTTGACGCCATTGGGAGTTGTTTTCCCAATGAGGCCAGCAACAGAGGGATAGACATAAAACGCACCGTCTGGCGTGGGGCACGTAATGCCTTCGGCCTCGTTCAACATCTTCACAACAATATCGCGCCGACGTACAAAAGCCGCGTTATTTTGGGCGATAAAGTCATGTGGCCCGTTCAATGCTTCGACTGCAGCAAACTGGCTGATTGAGCATGGATTTGAGGTGCTTTGGGATTGAACTTTGCGCATTGCAGTGATCAAATCGACAGGACCCGCCGCATAACCAATGCGCCAGCCTGTCATTGCGTATGCTTTTGACACACCGTTTACCGTTAGTGTTCTGTCATAGAGGCGTGGTTCAACTTCGGCTGGGGTGCAGAATTGGAAATCACCAAAGGTGAGATGTTCGTACATATCGTCCGTCATTACCCAGACGTGTGGGTGGCGCATCAAGACGTCTGTTAGTTCTTTTAACTCATCCCAAGTATAGCCTGCGCCGGTTGGGTTGGATGGTGAGTTGAAAAGGAACCATTTCGTGTTGGGCGTAATCGCAGCTTCCAGCTGGTCTGCGGTCAACTTGAAACCGGTCTGCAAAGAGGCTTCGGCAATAATCGGTGTACCACCAGCCAATAGCACCATGTCTGGATAGCTGACCCAGTAGGGGGCTGGGATGATAACTTCATCGCCTTTATTCAGCGTAGCCATTAATGCGTTGTATAATACCTGTTTGCCGCCGGAACTCACGGATACTTGGGACGGTAGGTAATCAAGACTATTGTCGCGTTTGAACTTGGCGCAAATTGCTTGCTTCAGTTCTGCAATCCCGTCTACTGCCGTGTATTTGGTTTTGCCAGATGTGATAGCGGCAATGCCGGCATCCTTAATATGTTGTGGGGTGTCGAAATCAGGTTCACCAGCGCCTAGTCCAATCACATCATGTCCTGCTGCCTTCAGCTCGGCGGCTTTGTTCGTCACCGCAATTGTTGGCGACGGTTTGACGCGGTCAAGAGTATCAGAGAGCAGTTTCATTGTGATCTCAGCCTTATAGGTTTAAATAAGACTTCAATAAGCGTGCTGATCAAACCGATCAAGCTGCATTGCCGGGAAATGTCCCGATTAAGGATACTCAAATGTCAAACCCGCAAGATGAAACGTCTGATTGGTACAGCCAGGATGCTGCAACCTTTGGAGACCGCGTAGCTGCGGCGCGGGAACAATCGGGCCTGACCCAAAAGGATCTCGCACGACGATTGGGTGTGCGCACCAGCACAGTACGCAATTGGGAAGATGATTTATCTGAACCACGCGCGAACCGATTGTCGATGATGGCAGGCCTGCTAAATGTTTCGATGATGTGGTTGATCAATGGCAAAGGCGAGGGCATGGACTCTCCGCCAGACACTGGTGAAGTTACACCCGATTTGCGCGCAATTTTAAATGAGCTACGTGAGATGCGTGCGGACATGGTTGCGCGCGCGGAGCAAATGGCGCGCTTGGAAAAACGTTTGCGTCTTGTTATGTCGGAGAATGGTGAATGACCGAGCTTCCAGAACACCGTATCAAGCGTCTTGCGATGCGTTCCATGCGTCGCGGGATCAAAGAGATGGACATTATTCTTTCTGCATATGCGACTGAAAATTTGGCCATGATGGATGAGGCAAAAATCACGTTGTACGATAATTTGCTCGATGAAAATGACCAAGATTTGTATCAGTGGGTGACGGGGCAGGTTGTTGCGCCGGATAAGTTCATACAGATGATCGCGGAAATTTCTGTTCAAATGCAGGATGTTAAGGGCTGATCTTGAGCGTTTAACGGGTTGTTGGTGAATTTGGCTCAGTTTGCAGTGAGAGAGCAGATTGAGACGGAGACATAAATGAGCATTCAAGACCCTATGACCCAGTCCATGAGCATACCCCAAGATAAGGGGTTTAAGGGTGGGTATTTAGAGGCGTTGTCGTTGGTAGAACGATTGCAGCGATTGTTACTGGACGTCATCAAAGATGAATTTGAACGTGTCGGCGTTTTAGAAATTAATGCCGTGCAAGCCATGTTGCTATTCAACATTGGTGAAATGGAGGTGACGGCGGGCGAGCTAAAAAGCCGTGGCTATTATCAAGGTAGCAACGTCAGTTATAACCTTAAGAATCTTGTTGAAATGGGCTATATGCACCATCAGCGATGCAAAATTGACCGTCGGTCGGTTCGAGTGAAGTTGACGGATCAAGGGCGTCAAGTTCGCAAAGTGGTGACCGAATTGTTTGAACGCCATGCAGATGGATTGCAAAATCGTGGTGTTTTAGGGCATGTAGGTTTGGAAAATATTACCTCATCGTTGAAGCGGGTCGAGAGATATTGGACCGATCAAATCCGCTACATCTATTGATCGATCTAGGCAATGTGGCACCGGCAAGGGTGTCGATAGTATTTTTTCCGGCTATTTAAAACGTGAAATAGAGGTCTCTCTTTGATGCTTGTAGAGTGCACCGATGGCCTGCATTGCCAGTTCGCGCTCTAGTTTGCGCCGCATAGCGCGTTCGTAATCGTCGAACCCTTGTGCGACCTCGGTAAAAGCACCAGGGCCGTGAATGACCTCGTTTTGGAAGTAAGGGATCAGATTGGTTTCGGCCTCAAAGTCAGCAGCATTTATAACCAATCCGTTTACTGTAACTGCATCACAGGGAAACGCCTTGTAGGCTGAAGAGGGTGGAAATCCCTCGTTGTTCTCTCCATCGCCAGCCATATCCAAAATTTGACGCAGGCAGGGTGGGGCGCGTTTGAACATGCCTGCACCATAGCCTAACGCGTATCCCATTGCCGTGGGGAATTCAGTCTGACTGCGAACGCTAGCCGCAAGGGTTTGAGCTGCGAAAAGTAGATCGCTTTGATTGTTGATCAACGTCCAATCTAACAAGACTTTTTGGTTGTAACGGCCAGACCATTCGTAAACGGCCAAGGCGACGGGCAAATCGCTGGAAAAGAATGCTCTGGTGACTTCAGGTGCGGTCAGTGCGGCGACCATACCGCAGCGCTGCAAAGCATCTTCGGCCTCATCTACCGAACTGGAAACATCCATGGCCAGCAGAAGGGCCAAACGACATTCGATTGCCTGCGCGGGCAGAGCACCAAGGGCTAGGAGTGTCACAAGCACAAAACGTAAAATCATCAGTTTCCCTTTGGCTAACGTCGCTTGAAATTAGATCACCAGTGCCCCGTGTTCTCCATGCTAGCCCATGGCTCTGCTGGGGCCAATCGCTCGCCTGCCTGAAGTAATTCAATCGATACGTTGTCTGGGGTGCGGATGAACGCCATGTAGCCGTCGCGCGGGGGGCGATTAATTGTGACCCCGTTGTCCATCAAGGTTTGGCATGTTTCATAAATATCATCGACAGCATAGGCGAGGTGGCCAAAATGGCGGCTGTCGGATGGAAGCCCGTCATCGCCGTCCCAATTGTAAGTAAGCTCGACTGGGCAGTCTTCATTCCCAGGAGCTGCCATGAATATCAACGAAAAACGCCCACCCTCGCTTTCATGCCGGCGCGTTTCTTTCATCCCCAGAAGTTCAAAAAAGGCGATCGTCTTTTCAAGGTTGGCAACGCGTATCATTGTATGGAGGTATTTAAGAGGCATCATGCTTTCCTTTGTGTTGTTTGGACACAGGTTAGCACGGGGATCAAAGTATACCAGTCATCACTTAGAATTTTGATTGTATGCTCAGAGATACTGACATTTCGTTGCTGTTGAAACGGCTGATGTTGGATGATTTGCGACTTGTTTGAACTTGAACCGATGGGACAAACCCAGCAACATCCAGCTTTGTGAAGACCATGGTCACATTCCCGGTCACAGACATATCGCTTCGACCACCTTCAACGGATCCAGATATGGAATACCCGTCATAGCGTGTATAGCCTAGTGACAATCCGGTGCTTACTTTTATCGATGCAAGTGGCTTTGCAAAACTGTAGTTAATGTTGGCGACTGCAGATTGATTTGAAATGTTACGTTCATCGCTCGAGATGTCCTGCAGACTGAGTCCAAAACTTAGATGATCCCCATTGTCTATGCGGTGGTGCAGTGTGGCCGAAACTTGCGTTCTCGTCAGGTCATATTTTGGTGCAATGTCAGACCACCGTTGCTCAACCAGAGTGCCCAAGGACAACCGCGTTTTTGGCGCTAATCTGAAACTAGGGCTGAAACCAACTTGGCCAAAGGTATAGTTTTTATTTTGGCCGGACCAAGTATTTCCCAGCTTGGCCGAAAGTGTAGCAACCGCGCCTGCTGTCCCCAACGCAAAGCGGTGATCGATGCCGATATCTGCATATGTGGAGCCAAGATCAGATTTTTTCAATTGACGTGAAAATGGATCCGAAGCCATCAGCGCACGCGCCTCAGAGGAAAGCGACACCGTGTTTACATAAACCCGCGCACGCGCATCTGTTCTAGAGTTTGCGTTCTGGTTCAACCTGTATCGCAATTGCAGGTCTGTTGTCGCCACAATGCCAGAAAGTGCTCTGCTGGAGGCATTGATATACCCCAGTTGCGGGGTTCCATTGACCAGATTTTCTGATGAATTTGCCCGTTGTTTAGGCTGTCAGAGGGCGAGGCCGAAACGTTAATGCTAAAGCTAAGAGGATTTGCCGCGCGAACCTTGGCGTAATCAGCTGCAAGCACTTTTGCGCTTTTTTCATCGGGCTCGTGGTTTGCAGCGCGGCGCAACCAAAATTGGGCGGCATTGTATTTTTGGTTATGAAAAGCGAGCGATCCGGCATTGAGTGCAGCAGAAAAGGACTCAGCTTTTCCATCGCTATATTGATAGGCTAGTCGGGCGGCTGCCTTGGCCAATTTGGGATGGCCTAGCTGAGCATGGGCTTGCATCAGTATTGTATAAGCATGTGAATCCGTTGCATCCGCTAGCAATAGACCCATCGCGAGTTTGCGGGCCAGCTCGAATTCATCGACGTCGAGGGCCCGCAACGCTATTTGACGTGCGTCCTGGACCGAAAATTCTAGTGTATCTGATTGAGCTGTCGCTGTCGGGGCATGCATCACAGTAAAGCAGGAGCGGTGAGTGTGGCACTCAGCTTGTGCTGGAACATTTTGTCGCCCCTTGCTTAATCTGGTAGCGAGTTTGTGCAAATTGTGCCGGTATCACCTACTTCGCAAATATCTAAAACAAATACACCGTATTCGATTTCATTTTCGTAGGCATCGGTGAAGGTTTCAAACCGCGTTCCACCAGCCAAAGCCTGACCGGCATCACCACCAATGATCCCAGCAAAGTCACCGATTGTCAGAGTATTTCCTTCATTTTCGATCTTACCCGCGAATGAACCATCGTCTGCTAAAGTACCTTCAACAAGAACGATATTGTCTAGCCCAAGATATCGAGGGTCATCATTGAATGTATTAGTTCCGCTGCCACCGCATGCCCCTACAACCAGCGCCAAAGCGCAAACGCTTGTGGATTTTTCATACCGCCGAACCTCTTTTGGGTCCCGAAATAATTGCCTTTTAAGCTTTAGATTGGCTTGTCTGTCGGAAAATCCAACGATCACTTGGCTTTGGGAGGTGTTTCTAAGGCGCAACCGTGACTAAATAACGACCATGATATAGCGGTTCAAAAAACCTGCAGCGCTATATAAGGTGACGACTGTTAGATTCTGTACCTTTGCGATCAGCGTAAAGGCCAACGTGCCGGAGACCAGCATGAAACAATACCACGCCGCATTGCGCGAGATTTTGGAACTGGGCGAAGTCACGACCGACCGTACTGGTACAGGGACCACGTCACATTTTGGAATGCAAATGCGCTATCCACTTTCGGACGGTTTTCCGTTGGTTACAACAAAAAAAGTTCATTTAAAGTCGATCATTCACGAGTTGTTGTGGTTCCTAACAGGCGATACAAATATCCGGTATCTGAAGGAAAATGGTGTGCGTATTTGGGATGAGTGGGCCGATGAAAACGGTGACCTTGGGCCCGTATATGGCAAGCAGTGGCGTGCATTTCCGGCCTTCAGCGAACGCGGTTCAGTCGATCAAATCGAAGAATTGATAGCCAACATCAAAGCCACGCCGGACAGCCGCCGTCTTATCGTATCGGCGTGGAACCCGGGTGAAATTGGCGAAATGGCTCTGCCGCCTTGTCACACCATGTGGCAAGTTAAAATCATCGGCAAAAAGATGCATTTGCAACTGTATCAGCGCTCTGCCGATATGTTCCTTGGAGTGCCATTCAATATCGCCTCTTATGCATTGCTTTTGCAAATGTTGGCACATGTGACGGGTTACGAAGCAGGTGATTTCATCCACACGTTGGGAGACGCACATGTCTACTCAAATCATATGGACCAGGTTGAATTGCAACTATCGCGCAAGCCTAAACCGCTACCAACCATGCGGATCAAGCGGGACGTGGCATCTATCTTCGACTTTAAATTCGAAGATTTTGAATTGACGGGCTACGATCCTGACCCGCTGATCAAGGGGGCTGTGGCAGTATGATTACGTTAATCGCGGCACGCGCTCGTGGAAACGTGATCGGCAAGGATGGCGACATGCCGTGGCACTTGCCCGAGGATTTGAAGTACTTCATGCGCGAAACCATGGGCGGGGCGATGATCATGGGACGCAACACGTGGGACAGCCTGCCTCATGCGCCGCTGAAAAACCGACTGAACATCGTAGTGACGTCCAAAGGGTGTGCGGCAGAGCATTGCGTTGGGTCCGTGGACGAGGCAATCACGCTTGCGACCGCCCTCGGTTATCATCGCATCTATGGCGTGGGTGGGGCAGGGATATATGCTGCGATGTTGCCAATCGCGGATCGGTTATGCCTGACAGAGGTCAATCTTGAAGTCGAAGAGGCAGACACGTTCTTTCCGCCCTTTGATGGAGCTGAATGGCGCCTGAATACGCAAACCGAAATCAGAACAGACGAGCCACGCTGCATCGCTGGAGAATGGGTGCGCATTTAAGGCTATAGGCCCTCCATGGCTGCATGAAACGTATTTGTTATGAATTGGTTCGGGGCACCGTCGGAAGATCGTGAAGAGAAACATTCCACCGATTTGTAGGTTTCAAACGGCCGATGTGGTGAAAACGGAGAGCCAATGCCTGCAGCTATCCACCAATCACCTGATTCATATGGGCAACAACAGTCGCCTAATACGAGAAAACGCTAGACTTGGGCCATATCCATCAGGCAATACTTGACTAGGTATAGTGGCAGTTGTCCGAAAATGAGAGAAGATATGCGTTTTAAAATTATTCTGGCGGCGGGTTTTGGCTTTCTGATGGCGGGCACCGCCCCAACATTGGCACAGGACTATACATCCGTTTCAGTGACTCAAATTGTTCTGACAAATGTGACAGTGACAAGCGGCAGCTACGCCGCACAGGCTTCTTCCTAAGGGGCTAAAATTTATCCCCACCACGGTGAGAACTTTTGCCCAGCGGGTCTTCAGCCAGTGACAATTTCTGGCGTTGTATGCTGCGGCGTGCCGAACCAGAACATGTCTTATCAGCAGGCCAAGATGACACCGGCTGCGCCTCGTAAAGCTGTAAAGCGTCGCCAAGCGGCATGCCAAGTTGGCACTAAGGGCTGCACTTACGATTGATCCAAGGGTCACGTATTTAAGTTTTCAAGACCGGCGCGTTGGGGAACCTTCGCGCCGGTTTTTGTTTTAAAGAGGCGTGATATCGCTTGCCATTTGGCGCCCATCACGGCCTTCGACGAGGCCAAAGCTGACTTTCTGATTGTCGCTTAGGCCTGTCAGCCCTGATTGTTCAATAGCTGAGATGTGGACAAATACATCGCTTCCGCCATCATCGGGTGCAATAAACCCAAATCCTTTTGTGGTGTTAAACCATTTTACGGTACCATTCGGCATATTTAACGCCTCCTTATAGTCAATATTCACCCATAATACGGGTCTTGCTTCGGGTAATCGGGAAGGCAATATACCATCCACTCCCAGCGTATATTTTGTTCGATTAGACTTAAAATCAAGAAAAACTGCGTGATGTTCGCAAGTGATCAAGCTAAGTATTCGGAAACAATGAGGAATATCATGAAGATATATGGCTTAAAAAATTGTGATACTTGCCGCAAAGCTCTGAAGGCGTTGGCTCATGCGGAATTGGTTGATGTCCGTTCTGATGGTGTGCCTGCTGAAGTTATGGAATTGGCCTTCGCTCAATTTGGCGCCGCATTGTTGAACACGCGCTCAACCACTTGGCGTGGATTGTCTGAAGACGAGCGCTTAGGTGCGCCGCTTGATTTGATCGCGCAGCATCCGGCGTTGATGAAGCGCCCGCTGATTGTGGAAGGCGATAAGATGCATTTGGGTTGGACGAAGGATGTTCAGGCGGTTTTGTTGGGGTGAAGCTTTTTTGGATGTGGGCTGCTTTGCGGAGGGAGCAGCCGTTCGCCAAAATGCTGGAGTTTAACGCTGGCCAATTAGCGGCTATGCTTCGCTTCATTCAATTTGGAGGTTCTATAATGTGGCCGTTTGGTCGTTACAAAGTAAGTGAGAGATTGAATACAGTTGACTTGAGTGATGACCTAGATGATGTTCAGATGCTGAAAGAAATTGAAGAAGCGTTTAGATTTGAGATAAACGACATCGAAGCACAAAGCCTTGTTAGCGTTGGTGATCTTTACGAGCTCGTAAAAAAGAAGATGCCAGAAGACGGCAGTGTTGACACAGTTTGGGAGCTAGTTGTTAACATAGTTCGAGCTTATTCAGGCTCGAGGAGCCCTATTGATTTGGAAACCACGTTTTTCCCAAATTGTGCTAAGAAGCGGAAGTAAGTAAAGTACCCGATATGATAAGTTACATCTTCATTATGTAGCTATTGAAAATATACTTTGGGCTTATTGCCGACTTTCGCTTAAGCCATCATTTATAGCTAAGGGTACGAGGCAATTGAAACGCCCCGCTAGAAAATCCGCGGGGCGCTTTGGGTTTTTGGGTAGGGATTAGCGCAAATCTGGCGGTGTTGATTCAACAGCCAATGCAGCTTTGACATCATCAAATGTCTGAACCGATGTCTGTTTCTCACCCAGTCGACGTACCGTTACCGTACGTTCTTCGACTTCACGTGCGCCAACCGCTAAGATCACAGGCACTTTTCCAACCGAGTGTTCACGGACCTTATAGTTGATCTTTTCATTGCGAACGTCGGCTTCTGCACGCACACCCGAAGCATTTAACGCTGCAACAACTTCATGCACATAGTCGTCCGCATCTGAGATAATAGAGGCCACAACAACCTGACGCGGGGCCAACCAGAACGGTAACTTACCAGCGTGCTCTTCGATCAAAATACCAATGAAACGCTCGAACGATCCCAGTGTTGCGCGGTGCAACATGAATGGCTGGTGTTTGTTGCCATCTTGGCCAACGTATGACGCATCAAGGCGCTCTGGCATGTTGCTGTCGACCTGCAATGTACCACACTGCCAGTCACGTCCGATCGCATCGGTCAAAACGAACTCAAGCTTAGGGCCGTAAAAAGCGCCTTCGCCTTCTTGGATTTCGTATTCGTATCCGGCCGCTTTACAGGCGTTGCCAAGTGCTGTCTCCAACTGGTCCCAGATTTCATCAGAACCAATCCGCTTTTCAGGGCGGGTGGACAATTTGATGGCCCAATTGGTGAATCCCAATTCGGCGTAAATCTCTGACAGGAATTCAATGAAGATCTTTGTCTCTGTTTCGATTTGCTCTTCAGTACAGAAAATATGCCCGTCATCTTGGGTGAACCCACGTACGCGCATGATACCGTGCAAGGCACCTGATGGCTCATAACGGTTGCATGACCCAAATTCGGCCATGCGCAAAGGCAAATCGCGATAGGATTTCATACCTTGGTTGAAGACCTGAACGTGGCATGGACAGTTCATTGGTTTGAGTGCGTTGACAGTTTTTTCACGTGCATGATCTTCGTCCACTTCAACGATGAACATGTTCTCTTGGTAGCTTTCCCAGTGGCCGGATTTTTCCCACAGCTGACGATTCACTACTTGTGGTGTGTTCACCTCAACATAGCCACCTGCGCGCTGACGGCGACGCATGTAGTCTTGTAGCTCTATATAGATGCGCCAGCCGTTTGGATGCCAAAATACTTGGCCCGGGGCTTCTTCTTGCATGTGGAACAGGTCCATTTCGCGGCCCAACTTACGGTGGTCGCGTTTAGCGGCTTCTTCCAGCATGTTCAGGTGCGCTTTGAGCTTTTCCTTGCCGGTGAAGGCCACGCCGTAGATGCGTTGCAGCATTTCGCGGTCGCTATCACCGCGCCAGTAGGCACCTGCGATGGACATCAGTTTGAAGCCGTCAGCGGGCACTTGACCAGTGTGTTGCAAGTGTGGGCCACGGCACAGGTCCTGCCATTCGCCGTGCCAATACATGCGCAGCGGTTCATCCCCTGGGATACCTTCAATCAATTCAACTTTGTAAGGCTCGCCGCGATCTTCGTAGTATTTGATCGCAACATCGCGCTCCCAGACTTCGGTGCGCACGGCGTCGCGTTTGTTGACAATCTCTTTCATCTTTTTTTCGATGGTGATCAGGTCTTCAGGGGTAAATGACTCTTTGCGATCAAAGTCATAGTACCAACCGTTTTTGATCACAGGACCGATGGTCACTTTGGTATCGGGCCAAATCTCTTGCACAGCGCGGGCCATGATGTGGGCCAGATCGTGGCGCACTAGTTCATTGGCTTGCTCATCGTCTTGCATGGTGTGCAGAGCGATGGTGGCGTTCTCATTGATTGGCCATTGCAGGTCCCAATGTTCGCCGTTCACTGTGGCGCTGATCGCCTTTTTAGCGAGGGATTTTGAGATGCTTTCGGCAACTGCTGCTGCTGTGACGCCAGCGTCATATTCGCGTGCATTGCCGTCGGGAAAGGTAAGGGAGACTGATGCCATCTGGGCACTCCTCGTCAGTTTGGCGCCTACGAAACGCCCGGTTGCGGGTTATATGGTTCCCAGCCCTTTTGCCCAATGCATCGGGAGGGGTCAAGGCCGAGGGGATTATCAGATAATACTTCGTGTTTACGGGTCACATTTCGGATTGCGTCAGGCCGTCTGCGTGTCGCATTATCCACCGGAATTTAGGGGGGCAGTCATGTCGGAACCACAGTACTTAAACACGCCGCAAGGCCGCCGCATAGGATATCACCGTGCAGAAGGGGCTGGCCCGTGGCTTGTCTTCTTGGGTGGTTTGAAATCTGACATGGAAGGTACGAAAGCGATCCATCTCGAGGCGTGGGCCCGTGCGCGAGGACAAGCGTTCTTGCGGTTCGATTACTCTGGCCATGGGATCAGTTCCGGCACCTTTGAAACGGGATGCATAGGTGATTGGGCTGAGGATACCTTTGCTGCGATCGATGCTTTGACGGAGAGCAAGGTGGTTTTGGTGGGCTCCAGTATGGGGGGCTGGCAATCACTGTTATTTGCGCGTGACCACACTGAACGCATGGCCGGGCTGGTGACGATTGCAGCGGCACCAGATTTTACAGAAGACGGGTATTGGGCATCGTTTAGCGATTCACAGAAGGCTGCACTCGAAGCAGATGGGCAGATCGAGCTACCCTCTGATTATATGGAACCTTACATTATAAGTAAAAGATTGATCGAGGATGGGCGCAACCAGTTGGTTCTGCGTAGTCCGTTAGATTTACCGTTTCCTGTGCGCATGCTTCAGGGTACCGCTGATACCGCGGTCAGCACGGATTGTGCGGTAAGGTTACAAGAACACGCAAGCAGCCCAGACATGCGCCTGACGTTGATCAAAGACGCAGATCACCGGTTCTCAGATGGACCATGCTTGGGGTTGATCGAACGTGCAGTGCTTGAAGTTATGGGAGTCGCAGAATGAGGACGCTTGGTAAGTTCATCGGGCGCATCTTGCTTGCCCTGATCGTGGTGGGGATCACAATGTGGTTTTGGGGACCCTACGAAGATACCTCGTTTGAAACCACTTTTGATGACAGCCTGTTTGACGATGGCGTAGATGCATATTTCAAAAGCCAAGAAATTCCGATCCTAAATATACGCGAAAACAGTGAAAAGCGCGTGATTTGGGCAGGTGATGAGGAAGCTAAGACGCCACTATCAGTGGTTTATCTACATGGTTTTTCTGCAAGCTCTCAAGAAATCCGTCCGGTGCCCGACGATGTTGCCTCGGCACTTGGTGCCAACCTTGTTTATACCCGCTTTCAGGGACACGGACGCGACAGTGCCGCCATGGCAGACGGCACCGTTACGGGGTGGATGGCTGACGTTGTTGAGGCATTAACTGTCGCGCGCCACATCGGGGATAAGGTTTTGATCCTGTCAACTTCAACTGGTGGGACACTAACGGCCTTGGCATTGCATAGGCCTGAATTGCAAAAAGACGTTATGGGCGTTGTTTTCGTCTCGCCCAATTTTGGTGTTAATAACCCCGCCGCTCCAATGCTAAATCTGCCTGCAGCGCGGTATTGGTTGCCCTTACTGGTTGGGAAAGCACGCTCCTTTGAGCCACTCAACGACGCTCAAGCGCCCACAGTCTGTGCGTGAATGTTTCCAAATGTTGGTTGATGGAGAAGTTGATGGTGTAACGCTGAATGAATTCACAGGTCGTTCCATGATGAACACGATGAACATCAAGGATACTGTTGAGATCAATCAAGGGCGTCCAATCGCGATCACCGGCTTGCATATGTTGGTCAACAAAGATCACCCAAATGCAGAAGCCGTAATCGAAATCTTTAACAATGGCCTGCAAGAGATCAAAGATGCAGGTGATTATCAGGCCATTGTTGATCGTCACATGACGAACATCTGGGCAGATTTCTAATGAAAACTTATCCTCTCTTAACTGCAGCAGTGCTTCAGTTTGGATTGGCTGGTGGTGCGTGGGCCTGTCAGCCAAACTATATTGTCAAAGACGGGGACACGTTGTTTACGATTGCTGAAACCCAATTAGGTGACCTAACGAAATGGTCGTTGATCTTTTACAACAACCCTGAACTTCAGGGTGGCAGTCTGTTGGATGTTGCCGTCGGCAAAGAACTGGTAATCCCATGTCCTGGGGGCAGTGTCGTTGTCGAAGCAGACCCAACGCCGCTGCAACAAGTGGATGCAGAGCTTAGGCTAGTGACGGGCTCTAATTACGCACCCTTCACCGACCGCGGATGGCTTGGCAACGGTATGGTGACCGAACTGGTCAACGCAGCTTTTGAAGAGACGCCTGAACCGGTGAGCTTTGCAATTGTTTGGGAAGATGACTGGTCTCAGCATCTTAATCCTATGCTGGAAGAAAAAGTCGTTGATATGGGGTTCCCGTGGTATCGCCCCAATTGCGAAGCCAATCCCACCCAATACCGTTGCGCGAACTTCCATTTCTCCGACCCTTTGTTGGACTTGGTGATGCTGTTTTTCGTGAACACCGATAACCCAATGCGGTTTGAGACGGACAGCGATGTGTTTGGTAAAAATATTTGCCGTCCCAAAGGATTTTTGACCTACGATCTAGATCAAGATGGACGGAATTGGTTGGCTGACGAGTTGATCACATTGACTGTCGCTCCCACAGCAGAAGCTTGTTTCGATTTGCTGTTGGAGGGAAAGGTTGACGCGGTATCCGTGAACGAATTCCTCGGCACTGAAATCACCTATAATCGTGGGCTTAATGATCAAGTGTCTGCTTTGCCTAAACCGGTTTCTATTCAAGGCCTTCATGTCGTGATTTCAAAACGTCACTGGCGGGGAACTACTCATCTCTACCGTTTTAATTCGGGCCTTGCAGCATTGAAGCAATCTGACCGCTACAATGAAATCGTAAGCCGTCATCTCAATTACTTTTGGGAGCGATTGAAAGGCTGAAATATGCCAACGCCTGCTTGCTCATTTTGGGTTGGCAGGCCATTGTGCCTCAATATTGAAAAGTTTTGAGCGGGCGTGAGAAGTGAAGCAATTTCGAATTGATCATGGGGTAAGCAAATATGGCTGAACCATTGGTTTTCCTGCCGGGGATGATGTGCGATGCACGCCTCTTTGGCCCACAAATTGCGGAATTGTCAGCGGACACATGTGTCACTGTTGCACCGATCACCCAAGGTGAGCGAGTTGAAGAAATTGCATCCAATCTGCTCGATCAACTTCCTGCGCGCTTTGCTCTTGCTGGCCTTAGCATGGGCGGCATTATTGCGATGGAGTTGCTGCGTCGGGCCCCGGACCGGATCACGCGAATTGCATTGATGGGGACCAATCCCCTCGCTGAAACGCCACCCGCAGCTGCAGAACGTGAACCACAAATTGTTGGTGTACGCACTGGCCGTCTAGAACAGGTGATGCGCAAAAAATTGGAAACGCAGCACTTTGCACCAGGCCCCCAACGCAATGATGTTTGCGAACTGGTCGTCGACATGGCGTTGACCCTTGGCGGTGAAACATTTGTACGCCAATCACGCGCCCTGCAGCGGCGACGTGATCAACAAGGAACATTGCGTAAATGCAAAGTGCCTACACTTGTTTTATGTGGTGCTCACGACCAAATTTGCCCGGTTAAACGACATACGTTCATGGCCGAACTGATACCATTTGCATACCTAGTTGTATTGGAGAATGCGGGCCACTTTATGACGCTCGACGATCCCACAGCGACAACAGCGGCGTTACGAGAGTGGATGAGCCAACCATTGGTCTTACGCTAAGGTTCTGCTTAAAACCCTAAACGATCGCGCATACTATACCACGTCATTGCAAGGCTCAGCAGAGGTGTGCGCAGTGATGCACCGCCCGGGAATGGATAGGTTGGAATGCGTGACATAGTATCAAAGCCATCTGTTTCACCCTCAACGGCCATCGCCATCAGTTGTCCCGCATGTGTCGCGGTTCCAACGCCGTGCCCTGAATAGCCCGATGCGCTTAACGCATTGGGGGCCAATCGCGTGAGGTATGGTAGACGTTTCATCGTGATTGCAAGCGTGCCACCCCATGCGTAGTCGATGCGAACATCACGCAAATGTGGAAATATCTCAGTCATCGGTTTGCTAACTTTGGCGACAAGGTCCTTGGGGAATTTGTAGCCATAACTTTCGCCGCCACCAAACAGCAGGCGGCCATCGTGGCTAAGGCGGAAGTAATTTACCACAAATCGCCCGTCAGCTATTGCGACGTCCTCGGTCAGAACTCGTTTTGCATCATCGCCAAGCGGCTCAGTTGCAGCAATGAAATTGTTAATTGGCATAACACGAGCGGCGACTTTGGGCGCAAGGCCGCCAAGATAGCCATTGGCAGCAAGTATGATGTAATCCGACGTGATTTTACCGTTTGACGTGGTAACCGTACAGGGCGGGCCATAGTCAATGGTTTGGGCGCGCGTGCCCTCATAGATGCGCACACCGGCAGCAATGGCCGCCTTAGCCATGCCAATCGCGAGGCGCAAGGGGTGCAAATGGGCTGCGTCACGGTCCATAAGGCCGCCCACATAGTCAGGTGATGGGCAAAGTTCATGCATTGCAGCTGCGTCGAGTGGCTGAATTGTATAGCCATATTTGTGATCCATATGCTCTGCATATTGATGCAGCTCATCGACATCGCTTTTCGTTGATGCAGACCATGCAATTCCAGGGCGCAAATAGCAGTCGATATTGTGCTCTTTGATCAACCCTTTGACCAGCGCCTTTGAGTCTTGGCCAAGATCCCAAAGCTTAAGCGCGTCATCATCGCCTAACATCTTTTCTAAATAAGGTTGTTCAACCCGCTGGCCACTACCCAATTGCCCCCCATTGCGGCCCGATGCTCCAAATCCAATGCGTTGCGCATCTATCAGCACAACGTCACGTCCTGCCTGCGCCAAATGCAGGGCTGCGGACAGCCCCGTAAATCCTGCGCCTATGACACAGACATCCGCGCGAGTTTCACCTTCATGTGGAGAGCAAGGCGGCAAGGTGTCTGTCGTCGCAGCGTACCAGCTTTCGGGATATGCCCCTTGGATGTCGTTGGCATCAAGTAGGTTCATGTTAACCGCCTAGACGTTGAGCAACAGATGCTCGCGCTCCCATGGAGAAATAACTTGCAAGAATTCATCGTATTCCGCACGCTTCACAATCGAGTAGACACGGGCAAAATCCGCACCGAAGACTTCATGCAAGGCCGTGGCTTCCTCGAACAGATCCAATGCCTCTCCAAGCACGCGCGGGATGTCTTCTGCCCCATCATATGCATCGCCTTTGAATTGTTTGTCGGGACGTTTTTCTTCTAGCAAACCCAAATAACCGCACGCCAGAGATGCCGCGATGCATAGGTACGGGTTGCAATCCATGCCTGCCAAACGGTTCTCAACGCGGCGGGCATCAGGAGATGAGAGTGGGATACGAATGCCTGTCGTGCGGTTGTCACGCGCCCATTCCAAATTGATGGGCGCCGCGTGGTCTTTCACATATCGGCGATAACTGTTCACATAAGGGGCCATCACCGCCAATGCAGACGGCATGTGGTTTTGCAGACCAGCGATAAAGTGGAAAAACGCATCTGTCTCGCCACCCTGAGGGCCGGAAAAGATGTTTTGACCAGTCTCAATATCCAAGATCGAGTGGTGAATGTGCATTGCAGACCCAGGTTCATCCGCAATCGGTTTCGCCATGAATGTTGCATAACAATCGTGACGCAATGCCGCCTCACGGATCAAGCGTTTAAAGTAAAATACCTCGTCGGCCAGTTTCACGGGATCACCGTGCAACAGATTGATCTCAAGTTGACCCGCGCCGCCTTCTTGCGTGATGCCATCAATCTCAAAACCTTGCGCTTCTGCAAAGTCATAAATGTCGTCGATGACAGGGCCAAACTCATCAACTGCAGTCATCGAATATGCCTGACGTGCGGCTGCGGGGCGACCGGAACGGCCCATCATCGGACGAATTTCTTGGGCCGGATCTATATTGCGGGCCACAAGGAAGAATTCCATTTCAGGGGCCACGACAGGTTCCCAGCCTTTGTCGCGGTACATTTTCACAACGCGTTTCAAGACGTTGCGCGGCGAGAATGGAACGGGTTCGCCGTTGCGATCAAAAGCGTCATGGATCACTTGAAGCGTCCAATCACCGGTCCACGGTGCGGCAGTTGCAGTGGACATGTCGGGGCGCAAAATCATGTCCTTTTCGATGAAACCCTCATCGCCTGCGGCTTCGCCCCATCCACCCGTAATGGTTTGATAAAAAATACTGTCTGGCAAATGAAACGAGTCTTGGCGCATGAATTTTTTGGCAGGCACCGCTTTACCACGTGCGATGCCAGGTAGGTCAGAGATAATACACTCTACCTCGTCTAGACGGCGGTCTTTTAGGTACTCTTGCGCAGCCTCGGGCAGGGTACCATTCCAGTTCGTGGCCATCAGGCCCTCTCTTTCATAAAAAAGTCAGCCATCTTCTTGCCGATTTCGGCATTGTTGTTGGCGGCAGATAGTTGGCGTTTGGCATGTTCGACGCGATCAACTGCGACTGCCCCGCTCTTGTATTGGATCAGCCCATCGATCGCGGGGCTTTCGAATTCTGGATGCGGCTGCATGGTCCAGATTTGATCACCGTAAGTCAAAGCAGCATGCGCACAAAACGAGGAGGAACCTACAGTTTTTGCGCCTTCTGGAGGTTGTATAACTTGGTCTTGATGCCATGCGTTCAACGCAAATGTTTGACCTTGCATGTCATACTCGACGCGGCCAACTGACCAACCTTGATCAAATTTTGCGACGGTACCGCCCAAAGCTTGGGCAATGATCTGATGACCAAAGCATATACCAATCAATGGCTTGCCCGATGCATGTATCGCGCGGATCAATTCTTCAAGAGGGGGGATAAACGCATGATCCTCATAGGCACCGTGTTTAGAGCCACTGATTAGCCAGCCATCAACATCGTCCAAATTGTGAGGAAATTCCATATCAACAACGCTGAAGGTTTCCAGATCAAAATCATACCCGTGTCCCGCTAACAAGCGACTGTACAACGCATTATAATCACCAAGTTCTGATTGCAGCTCCGGAACAAAATGGCCCGCTTGGAGTAGTCCGATTTTCATAAATCACCTTAGTTTTTTTTACCCTACTGCAAGGGATTAGGGCGCGGCAAGCGTCCTTAGACACGTTCCAGCAAGGCGCGCCAATGTGTTGAGGGAGGCATCTGCTCAAACTTTTCAATTTCTTGGCGTTTACAGCGGACAAGGTTGCCGATCAGTATTGGATCAAAGATACGTGAAATCAGTGGATCGCTTGCAAACATATCGGTTGCAGCCGTCCAATCTGCCGCGAGACGAGGTAAATCGTCAACGTCATAAGCGTTCCCGACGATTGGCTTACTTGGCTCCAATTCATCTTTGATGCCAATCATCGCTGCACCTAATACTGCGCTTAGCAAAAGGTAGGGATTGATGTCTCCACCAGCGGTGCGGTGCTCGATCCGGCGTGCGCCATTTGGACCACCAGGAATACGGATCGCTACGGTGCGGTTATCATATCCCCATGCGGCAGCGGTGGGCGCGTGAGCTCCGTCAACCAATCGATCATACGAATTTGCAAAAGGGGCAAAGATCAAACTGCTGGCGGGCATTGCTGCCAAACATCCTGCAACTGCGTGTTGCATAGTATCAGTTCCTTCTGGTCCGCCATTGTCAAAGACGTTTTTGCCCTCATTATCCAAGACCGAAAAGTGGACATGCATACCATTTCCAGAGTCATCTAAATAGGGCTTCGCCATAAATGTTGCGGCCATGCCATGTTTGCGGGCTAAGCCGCGCACCAGTGATTTGAATAGCCACGCATTGTCTGCGGCCTCTAATGCAGGGCCATGGCGCATGGTGATTTCGAATTGCCCTATGCCGGCCTCTGATGTGGAGGTTTCAGCGGGAATACCCATCGCTGCAGCCCCTGCGTAAAGGTCGTCAAAGAAAGCAGCAAAAGCGTCAAGCTGAGACACAGACAATACTTCGCCACCATCAAGTGGCACACCATTTCGTGGATCAGCTGGAGGTGTGGGCGCATTACCTTTGTCATCAACCAGCGTGAACTCCATCTCAGTTGCTGCGATAACTTGCCACCCGCGAGCGTCATAATCAGCCAATACAAGGGCCAAAGCGTGTCGTGGATCGCCAGCAAAAGGTGTTCCATCTTCATTGCTCAACGTTACAGGAACAATTGCGGAAGGTGTTTCTAGCCAAGGAACGGGGCAAGGTGCACGGTCTGTTGGGAACAACATTCCGTCTGCATCTCCACTTTCAAAAACAAGCGGGCTACCGACAATATCCGTGCCCCACAAATCAACATCGAGTGCGGAAAATGGTAGGCGCACCGATCCAGATGGTAACTTGTCAGCATATGAACCGGGAACAACCTTACCACGCATTTGGCCGTTTAGGTCACATGCAGCGACTCGGAAGGTTTGAAGGTCAGCTAAGTTCATTGTTCAGGTCCCAAATTCGATTTTCCTAGCGTGCATTCTGCGAATACAAAGCAGGACTTATCTCATCGTATAAGATTGGGACGAATGCGCAATCGCTGGCGTGTGTTTGCTGGAAGATGGCGGTTCAAGCGACGGTTCACGACATTGAACAGTCCAATCACGCAGAGCGTTAGGAGAATGAAATAACCAGCCAAAATCGGATATGGAATGAAGGGATTGAATGTCTTGTCCGCAAAGTAGCTTGCGTAATAAAGGGCGTCGCCGCGTTGTTGCCATGCAGGGAACCCACTGAAGAAAACCAAAGTGGTTGCGTGAAATAAAAAGATCGCCTCATTGGTATAGGCAGGCCATGCAAGGCGTAGCATTGTCGGCCAAATAACGCGTTTGAAGCGCGACCAGCCTGAAAGGCCATATGCATCAGCAGCCTCAATATCACCTTTGGGAATAGAGCGTAGAGCACCATAAAATATTTCGGCGGTATAGGCGGAGGTGTTGAAAAACAGTACGACCAATGCACCCAACCAGGCGGCTGTGAAAGGCGCAAAAATTGGAAAGACGGTTTTTAATTTAAGGAACAGAAAGTACCCAAAGAAGAATTGGATGAACAGTGGAGAACCACGAAATAGGAAGATGAACCACTCAGATGGTTTGCGCATCACCTTGATATTTGATGCTTTCCCAACAGCCAGTAACGTTGCGAAACCAAATCCTGCGATCAAGGCAAGGATACCAAAATAGACGTTCCAAATCATACCAGAGCCGATGAGCGTGAACTGCTCGCACAATGTGAAGTCTTCACGAGGGAGCAAGCGTTTGCCGATCCCAACGGCCCGCAAGCCATAGTCCGTTATCGTTTGTGCACAGGCGTTCATGTTGTACCCGCCTTGCGCTGTGCTTCACCAGCGGTAGTTGCTTGGCCGCGTGTAAGGCGTGCCATTAAGCGCTCGAGTGTGATTTCGGAAACGCGAGTGAAAATGAGATAGAAAACAAGCAAGGCAAGGAAATACCACATGCGCCAATCACCGTGCGGGTAGTCAGTGAAGCGGGATGTCTTGATACCGCCAAGTTCACGGGCCCAGTAAACGATGTCTTGGATACCGAGCAGAAACAACAATGGTGTTGCTTTGATCAAAACCATCCATAGGTTGGAAAGGCCGGGCAGGGCATAAACCCACATCTGCGGGACAAGAATGCGCCAAAACGTTTGGCGCGATGTCATGCCATAGCTTTCGCCCGTTTCGATCTGGCCACGTGGCACTGCAGCCATGGCACCTTGAATAACATTGGCGGCAAAAGCACCAAATACAATCGCGAAGGTGAAGACAGCTATGGCGAAACCATAGCTTTCGTGGACCCATTGTGGCGCGTTGCCCAGTGGCATTTTTGCAGCCTGACAAACAACAAAGTCACTACCTTGGCGGATTGGTTCGACCCAGTCGGGACAAAGAATATGATGGCGCGTGGCCTCTATGATTTGATCTAAAGCTATTACGAAGAATAGGAAAAAGGCGATATCGGGCACACCGCGCACAACCGCGATGTAGCCACGACCCAGCCAAGAGACGGGTGCAATACGGGAACGGGCAGCAGATGCGCCGGCAAACCCGAATGCAAGAGCGGTGGGGGCCGTGATCCCCAGCAGCAATAGCACAGTAAGCACGGACCAATAGATCGACATATGTTTGCCGGTGGTCAGATAGCAGGCCATCCATTGCCAGTCAGGCAAGAGGCTGGGGTCTGTGCAAAAACTGAAAATGGGGAGACCTCATTGAGGGCGGAATTTGAGTTTATTTAGTAAGATGAAGGGGGAAGCGCATTTGCCTCCCCCTTCGCAGATAGATTGGTTAACTTAGAATTGTTCGCCAACTTCCCATTTAGCGATCAGCGCGTTTAATGTGCCGTCGTCTTTCATGGATTGGATGGCTGCGTCGAACTTGCCTTTCAGCTCGCCGTCGCTTTCACGTAGGCCCATGCCAACGCCGCCACCGATCAATTCTTTTTGATCAAGCAATTGCAGATCGCCATCTTCGTCAGCGATTGGCGCAAGGTAAGCGTTGTCTGCTAGAACCGCATCTGCTTCACCATTTTTAACAGCCGCAACTGTTTCTTCTGGTGTTGCGAATTCAACCAATGTCGCGCCGGACGCCGCAACGAATGACGCTTGGATTGTGCCAGTTTGTGCAGCAATGACGCCACCTGTGATGTCCGCATCTGCTGATGCAACCAAGTAGCTGGATGGGTCTGGCTGTGTGTAGTTTTGCGTAAAGTCGATTACTTCGTCACGTTCGTCAGTGATGGACATGCCAGCGATGATTGTGTCGTAGTTGCCGGAAACGAGGTTCGGGATAATGCTGTCCCATTCGTTTGTGACCCACTCACAAGTCAATTCAGCGCGCAAGCAAAGCTCATCGCCCAACTCGCGCTCAAAGCCGTCAACTTCGCCAGCATCGTTGATGAAGTTGTATGGAGGGTATGCGCCCTCTGTACCCATGCGCACAACGGCGTGGCCGTCTGCCATTGCCATGCCGGCAGTTACTGCAAGAGCAGCGGTCGTAAGAATAAGGTTTTTCATGTGTAGTACTCCCGTTAGGTGGTTTTGTAATTTCATTACGCTGGTTGGGTTGCCGAAAGGAACCCTTGGAGGCGTTCGGATTTGGGTGCGCCAAATAGATCTTTGGGCGCGCCTTGTTCTTCGATTAGCCCTTGGTGAAGGAACACAACGTGATCCGATACATCAGCAGCTAATTTCATATCATGGGTGACGATCATCATTGTGCGTCCCTCAGCTGCAAGGTCCTTGATGACTTTGATGACCTCTTGTTCCAGCTCTGGATCGAGGGCCGAGGTGGGCTCGTCAAACAACAATGCTTCTGGTTCCATGCACAGTCCACGGGCGATGGCCGCGCGTTGTTGCTGGCCGCCAGATAGTTGGGCAGGGTAGGCGTCACATTTGTCCCCGATGCCTACCTTTTCCAGATAACGACGGGCAGATTGCTCCACTTCATCGCGGTCGCGTTTTAGAACCGTTAGCGGAGCTTCCATCACGTTTTGCAGGATGCTCATGTGCGCCCACAGATTAAACTGCTGAAACACCATCGATAGGTTGGTGCGAATGCGCAGGACTTGTGTGTTGTCCGCGGGGCGGCGGTTGTGGCCGGTGCCACGCCAAGTGACGGGTTCGCCCTTGAACAGGATTTCGCCCTGTTGGCTGTCTTCTAAAAGGTTACAACAACGCAAAAGGGTCGATTTTCCAGACCCAGATGATCCAATTAACGACACAACATCCCCACGTGTAGCGGTGATATTAACGCCTTTTAGGACCTCCAGATTGCCGTAGGCTTTGTGAAGGTTTTGGATTTGGATAACTGGGTGGTCGGCTTGCGTCACGGTTTGGAGCAACCTTGTTGTTTTTACGAAGTTAATTAAGCGGAAAATCCTAAGATTCGCAACTTACAAACGCAACGCTGAGCATGAAACCCTTCGAAGAGAAAGGTGACGCGGCGGAAACAGTTAGGGTGCCGTTGGCAATGGCATGTCCAGATAGGCGCTTGGCGCAAGTCGAACCAGCCCTTTGAGGTGCAGTGTTTCGCGTGCTTTGGCTGGCAAAAATTTCATTGCATTATCGACTGCATTTGCGATTACTGCGGCGTCTTGTGACATGGATGTGATGTAGGGCAAGGCGGGGGTTGGCACGGTTTTGGTCAGCACACGAAGCTTGCTTGTCACCTTGGGGATATGAACGCACAACATCTCCCAAGTCAGCGCATCAATCGCCGCAAAATCTGCGTCGCCACTGACCACTGCCTGTGCCGATGATTTGTGACTTCCTGTGCAAGGCCCTGTTTCAAATGGGATATTAGCCTGCCTTAAATGCGCTTGTGGTGCGGCCCATCCAGATTGGGATAGCCCGTCGTTATAGGCCATGCTTTGGCCAGTGAGTGATTTTAGTTCCCCAATGGTTGAGGCTGAAGAGACAACAATAACGCTGTTGTAATGGCCCGCAGGGCAGTCGATCAGCCCATAGTCCGGGGTGCCGATCAGCTGAACCTTGTCATGCAGACCTGCACGAAACGGCAATCCACAGGTTTGAGAAAAAACCAAATCAGGGCTTTGCCAAATGTCCCATGGGTCGGCGTCGTGGGTCAGCTCGGTAGGGCCATAGCCAAGCTGCTCACGGATCAGGGACCAAAGCAACGTGTTTGCGGTGCGGGTGTGGGGGTAGTCATACATCCCAAGGGATGCAATTCCACTTTGGATCAAGATGTTACCCGTTGACGCGCAAGGGCGCTGTCGCGGTCTGAGACACCCAAAAGATTAGCAACCAAACGCAAAACTGTGTCTTCTTCTTGGCTGCGTTCACCATCTGCAAGGGCGACTTGCCACAAGGCTTCAATCACGCCGACGCGATCTTCATAATCAACGGCTTCTTTGATCGCACGGGTGAAACGCACCGTATCTGGAGCTTCGGTTTCTAACTGTTCGGCGTCATTGCGCAGTGCCTTGCTAAGGGCGCTATCAAGCCCGTAACGCGCTGCGGTGATTGCATCGATGCGTGCCGTTTCTTCGGCGTCGTATTGACCGTCAGTGCGCGCGACGCGCACAAGTAACGCAGTCAAGGCCAGACGAGCATCGTGGTCAGGCAGTTGTGTTGGGGCGGGAGCGGTCAAACGCTTAAGGAAATCTGCAAACATAACATCGATATAGCGTTTGTCGGTGGCTACGCCAATGGGCCTAGCCCAAATAGCCTTCAACAATCACCATATTCGCCTTAGAAATGGGTGCTCGAATGGCCTTAGCCGATTGATATTCTTCGCTTTCGTAACAGGCCAACGCATCTGCATAGCTTGGGAATTCGATGATAACGGTGCGTGGGCTCCATGCGCCTTCAGGATTTTTCTGCTCGCCACCTCTAACCAGGAATTTGCCACCAAATTCGGCCAAAGGCGCGGCGTTGGCTTGGCGATAAATGTCATAGGTTTCAGGGTCATGTACGGTTGCGTGGGCGATCCAATATCCTTTGGCAGTCATCTGAGTTCCTTTGGTTAAAGTGGTGCGAAAACCTTTGTCAGGTGTTTGGCTGTGGTGTCTGTGCCGTATGGTGCATTGATAATAAACATACCGGACCCAATCATGCCATGCCCTTGTTTTGCAGGGGTAAACCGAACTTCATGGCGCATTGCGTCAGGGTGAACCTCTTCCAGCATTCTCAACATAGTGCTGTGTGATCCGTCCATCAAAATCGGATACCAAAGGGCAATAATACCCACGTTCCAAGACCGCGCATAACGTTGAATGTGGCCGGGTATCAGATCGTAATCGGTCTTAATTTCATAGCTTGGATCGATCAACATCATGCCGCGACGCGGGGTCGGGGGGAGGAGGCTGTGGGCGGTTGCGAAGCCGTCGCGGTTGTGGCAACTGACGGGGTAGGGCGACATGGCGTAATCGAGCGCTGCGTGTTCGCCCGGATGCAATTCGCATAGGTGAATTTTGTCTGTCTCGCGCAATAGTGTGGCGGCGATCAGCGGGGAACCCGGATAAGCGGTTTTACCATGGGTTTCAGTGGTTTGCGCCAACACGTCGCCATAGGCCGTGCCCTTGAATTTGTCGCGCAAAAGGCCGACGCCTTTGGCGGCTTCACCTGTTTTGAGGGCCTCATCGGCGTCCAGATCATAGACGGCACGACCCGCGTGGGTTTCAAAGTAGGTGAAGGGTTTGTCCTTGGCCGTTAAATACTTCAACATGCTGGATAAAAGCGCATGTTTGTGAACGTCGGCGAGGTTACCCGCGTGATATATATGTTGATAACTAAGCATAGGGGGTTATGGGGCCAAGTGAGGGCGGGGCGCAACGGTAAACGGGGCGTTCGCCGCGATTGCGAGGGCGCAATGTGCAGAATGGGGCGTGTTCTGTACAGTTTGAGCGCACCAAATTGCGCCCAGATCAACGGGATTTCACGAAACTGCACAGATCACAGGGCAATCTGTACAGTTCAGCGCCGCAACCCCACTTAAACAATTGTTAAACACCGCCGCGTGTTAACGTTTGAAAACGGGCAGTAACCTTTGGTTAGGAATTGCACCGAACGGATAGAGACACTTCGCGATTGACGGCCCCAGCTGGTGACCCTAGAGACCCCATTCGTTTGATCAATTCGGGGACTGCATCATGACCACTCAAACCCACACATTGGGCATTGATTTTGGCACCTCCAACACGGCGGCGGGATACGCGGTGGATGGCAAACCCAAGCTGGTCAAACTGGCAGGGGATCAAACCACGATGCCCACCACATTCTTTTTCGATTTCGACAACCGCAAGACGCTGATCGGGGAACCCGCGAACCAAGCGCTGCTTGACTGTTTGGACGGGCGTTTCATGCGCGCGCTCAAACGTGTTTTGGGCACCACGCTGATGCATGAGAAACGTCAAATCCTGAACAAGCGCGTGACCTTTGTTGATATCATCGCGGGGTTCCTGCGCGAGGTTAAGGTGCGGGCCGAAGCCGACACGGGCCTGACATTTGACAACGTGATTTCGGGACGCCCCGTTGTGTTTCACGGCGCGGGTGATCCGCGCGAACAGCAGGCCGAAGATGACCTGCACGCCTGCTACATCGCGGCGGGGTTCAAAGAGGTGTCGTTCATGGACGAACCTGAAGCGGCGGCGATTGCCAGTGGCGCGTTGGAACAGTCGGGCGAAGTGGGCCTGATCGTTGATATCGGCGGCGGTACATCTGACTTTTCGTTGTTTCGCTCTGGTGAAAACGGCGTGGATATTCTGGCCAACCACGGCGTGCGCGTGGGCGGTACGGATTTTGACCGCGCCATCAATATTGATCGCGTCATGCCACTGCTGGGCAAGGGCGGCACATTGCGCAAATGGATTGGTGACGGCTCATCCCCCATCCCCCATTCGATTTTTAATGACATGGCCACATGGGAAAAAATCCCATTCCTTTACACCGCGCAGAACCGCCGTTTGGTCGAGGAAATGCTGACCCTTGCGCATGAGCCGGACAAGTTGGGGCGTATGGCATCGGTGCTGGAAGACGAGCTGGGGCATGAATTGTCCTTTGCCGTGGAGCAGGGAAAAATCGCCGCCAACTCTGGCGATGCGGATGCGGTGATTTCACTGGGCCTGATCGAGCGCGGATTGTCCGCCCATTTGGGCACGGATGATTTGGGCGTGATTTTGGATGAATACTCCAAGGCGCTGCACGGCGGCGCGGTGGAGACCCTGCGCTTGGCAGGATTGGACGCGGGCGACGTGCAGCGCGTGATTTACGTGGGCGGGTCGAGCCTGCTGACGCTGGTGTCAGACACGATGAAGGCGCAGTTTCCTGCGGCGGAGCACTCGTTTACGGAGGTGTTCACGGCGGTGACGTACGGGCTGGCGATTGCGTCTGGGCGGGGGTGAGTGTTAATAAGATCCCGCTTCATGGTGCTTTGCTCACCAAGGGAACAAATTGAGACCGAGCTTGAAAATGATAAAAATTTGGACGATATTTAAGCAATGAATATTGCTGGATCGAACGAAGGTAAATGTAAAACGTTTTTTGGGCATCTAACCGACCAAACTAAACTATCGGGTGCTGTATTTGCTAGTTTGCTTGCCAGCCTGATTGTTGCGGTGTTCTCGGTTATTGTGGTTTACTGGGGCAACGGCCTCTAGCTTGCTGAATTCGCTACAGAAGCAAATGCAATTGATCCTGATATTTTACACACTTCATTGGCCGGGCGTGTTCTGTTTTTTGTAGTCCAGCTGGCGGCAGTTTCTTTGTTACTCTGGCCCGTTATTAGGGTGTATAAATTTATTGTCGAAGAAGATCCAATTTTTGGTATCTTCAGTGTAGTTGGCTTTGTTGTAGGTGGCCCAGCGTATTTTGTATTTTTGCAAATTACAGGTTGGTTAATGTTCAATGATAAGAGCATGTTCGTGCTTGACTTTGCTAAGTGATCCGCACTGGGTGTTCATACTCAGTTGTTAAGAGTTTTTTGGTACTCGCCTAAATCTTATCTTTAGGTAACAGACTGCCTGTAATTCGCATTTTGCTAAGCTGGTCGAAACTAAGAAAATGAACTTCTGTGTCGTTTCCCATCGGCCCATGTTTGGACGTCTATACCCTCTCGCCATCCCCATGAACCTCATATAAACATCCTCTATGTCAGATATAAAAACACTCTTTGTCACCCGTCTTTACCGCGCTCAATTGTCCGAAATGGGCAAGGCTGTGGATCGCGACGAACTTGAAAACTCTTGCTGGTCCATCGCCAATGACGATGAGGCAGGGCAAGAATGGTGCGAGGAGAACGGCTTTCCGGGCTATACCAGTTATGCCTCTTTGACCGACCTTGGCTGGCGCTTTCCTATCTTTGCCGATTTAATCAAGGTTTTGGACAAGCACGTCGCGGCCTTTGTCAAAGATCTGGATTTTGATCTGGATGATAAGAAGATCACGTTGGATTCATTGTGGATCAACATTCTGCCCCAAGGTGGCGTGCATACATCCCATATTCATCCGCACAGCGTGATCAGCGGCACGACCTATGTGAACATGCCCACGGATACGAGCGCGATCAAATTTGAAGACCCCCGTTCCGCCATGATGATGGCCGCCCCTGTGCGCAAAAAAGACGCTCGCGACGAGATGCGCAGCTTCTTTTACGTGGCTCCTGATGTGGGCGATGTGTTGTTATGGGAAAGCTGGCTGCGTCACGAGGTGCCGGTGAACATGGCCGAAGACGAGCGGATCAGCATTAGCTTTAACTATGGTTGGGGTTAAGTGCTGACCACGTAGCATTTACTGGTTTTGCCATTTTCTGATTTATAGCTGCGAAATCCCATGGCTTCATAATAGGCCAACCCTTCGGGGTTCGTGTCTCCGATTGTTGCATCTATTTTCTGTAGCTTTGCGTTGATCGCTGCGGCTTTGGTCGAGGCGAACAGCGCTTTGCCTACACCGCGCCGAGCGGCATGGGGGCTGACGTGGGTTCCGATTATGCCCCAGCCCGTTGTGACCCCGTAGATATTGTCGATGCTGGCGTGTTTCAGGATTTGCAGGCCAAGCAAAGTGCCGTCGTGGTCCTGCGCGACTGTGCACACGATGTAATCTGGATGCGCTATGTAATTGTTGCTGACATAGTCTTCATCGCTGGGCATTGTGCGTTTTCCAAGAGCGCTTAGCTCTTGTAAAAAGGCGCTTAGGCCTTTGGCATCTTCTGGTTTTGCTCCACGGATCAACACAATTTAAAACCTTTCTGCACGTAGCACTTCGCAGTCGCTGATCGTGACCACGCCGATGTGGCGTTCGATCACGTCGGATAGGCTTTCCAGCAGCTTAGGCAGGCGATCGGGATGCACGACGCAGATCACCTGCACCATGCCCCCTGCGCGGCCCACTTGCCCTTCGCGGCTCCATGGCCCGGACCGCCCTGATCCGCCAAGGACCGGTACGATGGTGAACCCTGTCACGTCCGCGGCCTCAAGCGTTGTGCGCAGGCGGCGTTCCATTGGTGCCTCGATAATGATGGCGACGCGTTTGGCTGGATGGGTCTGCATTGGCTTATCCTCCGGTCAGGGCTGTGGCGAGGCCAAGGTAAAGTGGCAGGCCAAGCGTTAGGTTGAATGGGAATGTGATGCCCAGCGATAGGGTTAGGTAGACGCTGGGGTTGGCTTCGGGCACAGCGACGCGCATGGCCGCTGGCACCGCGATGTAGGAGGCAGAGGCGGACAGCACCATGAACAGGAACACGCCGCCTGTGGACAGCCCAAGGACCATGCCGACCACAACACCCACGAGTGAGCCAACGATGGGCATTAGGACGCCAAAGGCAACGAGGCCGAGCGATATGATGCCACGGCTTTCGCGTAATCCACGGCCCGCGATCAGCCCCATATCCAGCAGGAAGAGGCACAAGACGCCTTTGAACGGGGCGACGATGAACGCTTCGACTTCTTTCAGTCCTTCGGGGCCAGTGACCATCCCGATGATGAAGGCACCAACAAGCAAAACGATCGACCCGTTCAACATGATTTCACGCCATAGGGTTGCATCCATGCAGGCCTCGGATTTGGACCCTGTGCTGATGAGCCAAAGGGCGGAAAGAATTGCGGGGGCTTCCATCGCGGCGGCCACAGCGACCATATAACCCTCGGATTCCATTCCAAGGCTCTCAAGGACCGAGGTCGCAGCCACAAAGGTCACGATTGAGATCGAGCCGTAGTGTCCGGCGACGGCGGCGGCGTTGGTGCGGTCCAGTTTGGTCATCACGCGCAACATACCAAAGGCGATTATTGGCAGGGCGGCGGATAGAAAAATACCGGCAATCAGGCTGGTCCCAAGGGCCAGATCAATACCGTGTAGGGAAACGCTTACCCCACCCTTAAACCCGATGGCGAAAAGCAGGTATATCGACAGGAATTTTGCAGCCGCTTCGGGGATGCTGAGATCTGATCGGGCGAGGGATGCGAAGAGGCCAAGGGCAAAGGCCAGAATAAGGGGTGAGCCAAGGTTGGCCAGCGCGAGATCAAGATAGTTCATTAAATGGGCCCCGATAAATGCATTACCGCAGGATATGGGGCGGGGGGGACCGGGATACAATTCCAATTGCAAAGAAATCTGTAGAAATCTGATGGTTTTAGGTGGTTTTTTTGTGCTGGCCTAAAATGAGGGCTGAAATGGGGATGATTGCCGTTAGAGTGGTGTGCTGACTTCATCATTCAGGTGTGACTAAACCTGAAATTTTTCAAATCGCCAGTTCGGTTGGTGATCTGACTAGACATGACAAAGTTGAAATGCATACCGTCCCTGAACATTAATTTCAGGGAGCAAATCCACATGTCAGGTGAAACAAATTTGGATGAGTTGATCCGCTCATTGTCCGCAGTTCTGGTTGAGGGTCTTTATGTCTTTACCACCGTAAAAGCCCCCCAAGACCTGATGGGAATTGTGCCGCGCATGACTTTTGGTGAGGCTGAGGGCACCACCTATATTTTGCTCAAGTCAGAGGCAGAGCAATTGGGGTTGGCGTATGAATTTCCATGCCGGATGATTACGCTGAATATTCATTCGTCCCTAGAGGCCGTTGGGTTTATGGCCCGCATTGCGACGGAGTTGGCCAAGCATGACATGGGCGTGAACCCAGTATCGGGCTTTTTCCACGATCACCTGTTTGTCCCTGATGGGCGCGAGCAGGATGCGATGGCTGTGTTGATGGAGATGTCAAAGCGCTGAACGGCGTCTTTGAATGTAGAAAAGGCCCGCAATTTGCGGGCCTCTAATTGTTTATACCAAACGAGAGTTTTCTTTCGCGGCCCGTACAAAGTCCTTGAACAAGGGGTGTGGGGCGAAGGGTTTGGATTTAAGTTCTGGGTGGAACTGCACACCAATGAACCATGGGTGGTCTGGCCATTCGATGATTTCTGGCAGCGATCCATCTGGTGACATGCCTGAGAATACCATGCCCGCATCTTCGAGCTGTTTGCGGTATTTCACATCCACCTCATAGCGGTGACGGTGGCGTTCATCGATAGATGTGGTGCCGTAGATTTCGGCGACCTTGCTGCCTTCAACAAGCGTGGCGTCATAGGCGCCAAGGCGCATGGTGCCACCTTTGTCGTCGCCGACTTTGCGGCTGACTTTGGCGTTGCCCTGAACCCATTCTTTGAGGTGGTAAACCACTGGCTCAAAGCGTTTGTTGCCTGCTTCGTGGTCGAATTCTTCAGAACCGGCTGAAGTGATGCCCGCAACATTGCGCGCAGCCTCGATCACGGCCATTTGCATGCCCAGACAGATACCGAAATACGGGACGTTACGTTCACGGGCAAATTGCGCCGCTTTGATTTTGCCCTCAGTTCCGCGTTCACCAAAGCCACCAGGGACTAGGATCGCGTGGAACCCTTCGAGGTGCGGTGCGACGTCTTCGGATTTGTCAAAGACCTCGGCGTCGACCCATTTCACGTTGACCTTAACGCGATTGGCCATACCACCGTGTGTCAGCGCCTCTTTGAAGGACTTATAGGCGTCTTCAAGTTGGGTGTATTTACCAACGATTGCGATTGTCACTTCGCCCTCTGGCTGGTTCACGCGTTGAGATACATCGCGCCAAACCGTCAGGTCAGGTTTTGGGGCAGGGGAGATATCAAAGGCATCCAGGACAGCCTGATCCAGCCCTTGAGCGTGATAGGCAAGCGGCGCGTCATAGATGGTGTCGAGGTCGTAGGCGGCCACAACGGCCTCTTTGCGCACGTTACAGAACAGCGCGATTTTCTCGCGTTCCTTTTCAGGAATTGGGTATTCCGAACGGCAGACCAAAATGTCAGGTGCGATCCCGATGGATTGCAATTCCTTAACGGAGTGCTGTGTTGGTTTGGTTTTCAATTCACCAGAGGCCGCAAGGTATGGCAGCAGTGTCAGGTGCATAAAGATGGATTGCCCGCGTGGAAGGTCGTGGTTGAACTGGCGGATCGCTTCAAAGAACGGCAGTCCTTCGATATCGCCCACAGTCCCGCCGATTTCGCACAGCATGAAGTCAACTTCGTCATTGCCAACGTGCAAGAATTCTTTGATTTCGTTGGTGACGTGGGGCACAACTTGGATCGTTTTACCCAAATAATCACCACGGCGCTCTTTTTCCAAAACGGTAGAATAGATGCGGCCAGAGCTGACAGAGTCCGTGTTGCGCGCAGGAACACCAGTGAAGCGTTCGTAGTGGCCCAGATCAAGATCGGTTTCGGCCCCATCATCGGTTACAAACACTTCGCCGTGTTCAAACGGGGACATCGTGCCCGGATCGACGTTTAAGTATGGATCAAGTTTGCGCAGACGTACGGAAAAGCCGCGGGCTTGAAGCAGCGCACCAAGGGCAGCAGAGGCAAGGCCTTTGCCAAGTGAAGACACAACACCGCCGGTGATGAAAATATAGCGCGCCATTTAAGGACTCTCCCGTCGTATTATTGGGGTGTGATAGGCCACCAGAATCGCCTGTGAAATTCACAGTACCACGGGAGTTAAGCCTAACAGGATTCGGGTGGATAAGGCAAGGGACCCGCAACATGATGTTGCGGGAAATTCTGTTACCTCAAGGTATAGATATTAGTCAGCAGATGGGACCAATGGAGCGTTTTCGCCTTCAGCTGGTGGTAGTAGGCTACCGTCATCTGTTGGCAACGCGGCTGGCGTGCTGTTCTCAGTTGGCGCGGCACCACCTACGCGGTCCAAAACAGACTCGCCGGATGATTTTTGTGCTGCGATGATCGTCAATGAGATTGAAGTGATGATAAAACCAATGGCCAAGATCCATGTGACTTTGCCAAGTGCAGTCGCTGCAGAGCGTCCGCCTTGTGCGCCGCCACCGCCGCCGCCAATACCAAGGCCACCGCCTTCAGAACGTTGCATCAACACGATGGCGATAAGGCCAAGTGCGAGAATTAGGTGGATAATAAGAACAACGTTTTCCATAGGTACCTGCAATGGTGTGATCACTTCGAGTGGTATCTAGGCAAGTTTAGGGGGCGGGGCAAGTGTAGCTGGAGTGCTAATTGTGAAATGACCGTATTTGTGACGCTAATGCGCTGGACAGAAGACAATACGCCTTGCATGATCCCAAAATGCCTCATGACCACGCTGATCACGATCACCCGCACACGTTGTTGCCTTCAGACCCTGCTTTGCGGGTGAAGGCGCTTGAAACCATCCTGACCCAGAAAGGGTTGATTGACCCTGCGGCCTTGGATGAAATTATCGAAACCTACGAGACCAAGATTGGGCCGCGCAACGGCGCCCATGTGGTTGCGAAGGCTTGGACCGACCCTGCCTTTAAGGCTGCATTGCTAAAGGATGCCACCGCTGTGGTGTCCGAGATGGGATATTACGGTCGCCAAGGCGAACATATGATCGTTGTTGAGAACACGGAAGAGGTGCACAACATCGTCGTGTGCACATTGTGCAGCTGTTATCCGTGGCCTTTGCTGGGCATTCCGCCCACGTGGTACAAATCAGATGCCTACCGCGCCCGCGCTGTACGTGAGCCGCGCAAAGTTCTGGCTGAATTTGGCGTGACCTTGCCCAGCGATATGGCTGTACGCGTTTGGGATTCCACTGCTGAGACCCGTTATTTGGTCCTACCCCAGCGTCCCAAGGGCACGGATGAAATGGACGAGGCCGCGTTGATGGACCTGATCACCCGCGATAGTATGATCGGCACCGGATTGGCGAGCGCACCATGAGCCGCGTTCACGATATGGGGGGCCGCTTTGGCGATGGTGCCATTGTGCCAGAGGCCGAAGATGATCCCGTTTTCCACGAAGACTGGCATGGGCGCGCATTGGCTGTGACCTTGGCCGCAGGTGCTTTGGGCAAATGGAATATCGACATCAGCCGTCATGGCCGCGAATGCCTGCCGCCTGTCGATTATGCGTCCATGTCTTACTATGAGAAATGGATGGCTGGATTGGCGGGTCTGTTGGTGGATGCCAAGGTGCTAACCCGCGAAGAGTTGGCGCAGGGTTGTGCCATTGGTTCAAGTGATCTGACGGACAAGCGGATGGATGCGGATAAGGTTGCTGGGGTTCTGGCCTCTGGTGGTCCTGCGGATCGTCCCAGCGATGTGCCTGTTGCCTATAGCGTTGGCGATATGGTGCGCACCCGCATGATCAATGGCAATCGCCAAGTCAATGGCGGGCACACGCGCCTGCCGTCTTACGCGGTTGGGGCCGTTGGCCGTATCGTGATGATCCACGGCACACATATTTTACCCGATAGCAGTGCCCACCGTATGGGTGATGCGGCTGAACCACTTTACGCGGTTGCGTTTGCCGCGTCTGAATTGTGGGCAAACCCCGAGCATCCCAACGACGAGGTCGTCTTGGATCTTTGGCAAAGCTATCTAAGTGCCGCCACATGAGCGCCCCTGAACCCGCATTTGAGGCTCCGTGGCACGCGCAGTTGTTTGCCCTGACGGTACACCTAAATGAGGCCGGGCGTTTTGAATGGCCGGATTGGGCAGATCGCTTTAGCGCAACCCTGAAACGTCACGGCGTGGATAAAGACCTGAACGGTGGCGACGATTACTTTAACGCGTGGCTTGAGACGTTAGAGGCCTATTTGTCTGAGACAGGGGCTGCGTTGCCACAAGACGTCGCGCAGATGCGTAATGCGTGGGAGCAGGCCTATCTGTCTACGCCCCACGGTGAACCGGTTTCACTGGGATAACGCCCCTAGCTGTCGACATCATCCATATCGGCCTGGCCAGAGAGGGCGCGGCGCACGTGGCTCCAACTTAGGCCGACCCCTAAGACGAGGGAGAGGGCCGATAAGCCCAGCCAGACGTTCAGCCCAGTGTTGTCGAGGCTAAGAACACCAAAATCATAGAGCACCCATAGCAAGGCCCCAACAAGGGCGAGCACCAGCAACATACCAAAGCCGCCAATCGAGCGTAGCGTGGCGCGCAAATAGATGATGTAGCCGATCAATAGCAGCAAACCCGCCAGAACCATCAGCGATAGGGGGCGCTCGCCCTGCGTCATAACCCATTTCACATAATTATACGGTGTTGGATTATATGTCGCGGCAAGCAGTGCAAAAGCCGTTAGCCACCGTAAAACAAACCACATTCAACACATTACTCAAATCGCTTTATGGTGAAATGAACATCATGGATTGAAGAGAAACACAAGAATCGGGTTTCACCCAAGCCAACAGCCGTCTATATGGTCGCGGGTTTGCATGAAAAAAGGACCGCATCATGGCCAATGTAGTAGTTGTCGGAGCTCAATGGGGCGACGAAGGAAAAGGCAAGATCGTTGATTGGCTTTCTGAACGTGCTGATGTGATCGCGCGCTTCCAAGGCGGACATAATGCAGGCCACACGCTTGTTATTGATAGTAAAGTTTACAAACTACACGCGCTGCCATCTGGTGTTGTGCGCGGTGGTAAGTTGTCTGTCATTGGCAACGGGGTTGTTTTGGACCCATGGCACCTGATGAAAGAGATTGCGACAGTCGAAGCACAGGGCGTTGTGATTAACCCAGAAAACCTAATGATTGCGGAAAACACGCCGCTGATCCTCCCGATCCACGGTGAGTTGGATCGTGTGCGTGAAGAAGCCGCATCCAAAGGCACCAAGATTGGTACGACTGGCCGTGGCATTGGCCCAGCCTACGAAGACAAAGTGGGCCGTCGTGCGATCCGCGTTGCCGATTTGGCAGATGCAGCGACATTGGAAGCGCGTGTTGATCGTGCATTGCAGCACCACAACCCACTGCGCAAAGGCCTTGGGGTTGAAGAAATCGACCGCGACGCGTTGTTGGCGCAGTTGCAAGAAATTGCACCAAAGGTTTTGCCTTATGCGGCACCTGTTTGGAAAGTTTTGGCTGAAAAGCGCAAAGCCGGTAAACGGATTTTGTTTGAAGGTGCGCAGGGCGCATTGCTGGATATCGATTTTGGTACATATCCGTTTGTCACCAGCTCAAATGTGATTGCAGGGCAGGCGGCCACGGGCGTTGGTCTTGGCCCAACGGCAATTGATTATGTGCTGGGTATTGTAAAAGCCTACACAACCCGCGTGGGTGAAGGGCCTTTCCCGACTGAGTTGGAAGACGATGATGGTCAACGCCTAGGCGAACGCGGTCATGAATTTGGCACCACAACGGGCCGCAAGCGTCGCTGTGGTTGGTTTGACGCCGCATTGTTGCGCCAGACCTGTGCGACCTCAGGCATCACAGGCATTTGTCTGACAAAGTTGGATGTTTTGGACGGATTTGAGACGCTGAAGATTTGCGTTGGGTATGATTTGGACGGTGAACGTCTGGATTATTTGCCAACTGCGGCGGATGCACAGGCGCGTTGCAAACCTATCTATGAAGAAATGGAAGGGTGGTCAGAAAGCACTGAGGGCGCACGCTCTTGGGCGCAGCTTCCGGCGCAGGCGATCAAGTATGTGCGCCGCGTTGAAGAGTTGATCGAATGCCCCGTTGCCTTGGTCTCTACTTCGCCCGAGCGCGAAGATACGATCCTTGTCACTGACCCGTTTGCTGACTGATGGCTCTTAGCTACAAAGCACGTCGTCGCTGGTCTTTGGTGGTCCTTTTGCTAGGGCTACCGGCCTATATCATCATGGCTGTATGGCTGATGTCATTCTTTGAAGAGCGCCCAAGCACCTTGGTCGAGGTCTTGATATATCTTGGTCTTGGCGTGCTGTGGGCCTTCCCATTGAAGGCAATCTTTAAGGGCGTGGGGCAGGCTGATCCTGATCAGCGTTACTAAATCCACGGCCTAAGGCCCGCCATCCGATTATTCCCAAGGCCAATGCCCCTGCACTTGCTGTGAAAATCGGCAGGTTCAGCGCATTGCTGCGCCCGATGATGGGTTCTGCGTAGCGCACGATCAGCCCCGACAGGATAAGCCCCACCGGCATCAGCCCCCAAGCCAGTAAACGGTATAGGCTGTTCACCCGTCCCAACATCGCGTCTGGAATTTTGCGTTGCCGGTAGGAGACTGAGACGGTGTTCCATGTCAGTCCTGCGAATTCGAAAATGGCGATGGTGAACGCGAGGGCAAGCCAGTTTGGCGCGAGTGCTATTGCTAGGAACGCTGGGGCGGAAACCATCAGGCTGACTTGGGCCGTTCGCTTGGGGCCGAAGTGTTTGATGATTTTATCCGCCACGAAACCGGCGCTGATCCCCCCGAACGCCCCTGCTGCCAAGAGTAGACCATAGGCTGTGGCCCCGAGGTTTAGGTTCTCTTGCACATGCAGGATCAATGCGATGCTTGCCATCTGAAAGACAAGGTTCCAGCCCCCAGTGAGCCATGCCAAGGCCTGCAACAGGGGGGAAGATTTGAGCAAAAGAAATGCCTCTTGCAATTCGCCCTTCCAATTCGGCGCAGTATCGGAGGGTTTCGGTTTAAAGCTGCCTTTGAGCGACATTACGCAAACCAAGGCGACTGCGTAGGCGATGCTGTTGAGAGCAAAGGGCGCTGGCGCGAAGGCCGCGATGAGGAAGGCACCGAGGGCGGGGCCGACCAGAGAATTGCCGATCAATTCCACGCTCCACAATCGCCCGTTGGCCCGTTCCAAAGCAGAATGATCTACCAGACTTGGCAGCATGGTTTGTGCGGCGTTGTCGCGGAAGACTTCTGCGCCACCTCCCAAAAGGGCAGTGAACATAAGCACATAGAAGGTGGTGGGCTGGACAAGACCGGTTTTGGGTGCATCCGCAAGCGGGAGCGCTTGCCAGATCACAACAGTGGCTATGGCGAAGGCGGTTGCGCGGACCACATCCATCCACATGATCAGTTTGCGCCGATCAACGCGGTCCGTAATGATGCCTGCAGGAATGGCAAAGATGAACCACGGCAAGCGCAGGGCCACTGGCATCAACGCAATCAGGAATGGATCACGGGTAAGAAGCGAGGCCATCCATGCCCACGCAACAACAGCGATCCCATCGGCCAAATTGGTCAGACCGGAAGCTGCGACAAAGCGGTTGAAGGATTGGTTTGACACCGGTGCACTCCTGCAGATTGATGGTCTTGAGTGTGAGTTGGCGCGCGATGCAAGGTCAAGTTGAAAGTTGGCGCGCAAACGAAAGAGGGCGGCACCAGATGGTACCGCCCTCTTTAAAATATGGTGTTTAGATTAACCTGCTTCACGTTCGTCGGGACGGAAACTGATTTCGTTGGTGACAGTAAAACGGCCACCCTTGGTCTTTTCGATTTTGCCAGCGCGCAGTAATTGGCCGAAACTGCGTAGGCCGTCTTCACGGTTGAAACTCTGTTTCTCAACTGTGCGCACTTGGTGCATCAGTTGTGGACGCGAGAACTGATCGTGACCGTGAACGAATGACAAATAGGCGGCTGCTGCTTCAATAAGCTCGGGCAATTCAGTGACGCCCATTTCTTCGGCGAATTCGACAAAGCTTCCGCTGGCGTCGATTTCTCGTACGTCGTTTTCTACCACAACCGGCTGCGCCACACGGCGAGGACGAATTGGAGTGCTTTGAACAGCTCCGTCGTCCGTAACACGTTGTTCTGCAAATAGTTTTAATGGTGCTGGACGTTCAACGGCTGTTGGGCGGCTTGTCTTTGCAGCGGCTGCTGGGCGGCGTGGTTTCACAGCTGTCGCGAGATCGGTGCGATATGCGCCTTCTTCTTCTTCCGTTGTTTGAGTGGCCAACCCAGAGTCTGCGTTCTTTTGGACCACTGCGGCACGCAAATGTGCGAAAGCATCGCGGCTTTGTTTGCCTTCTTCCTCATCCATTTGTTGATCCGCTTCGGCCATCAGGCGAGTCAGGTCGTCGCCTTCATGGTCGTTGATGGAGCGTAGGGCTTCGATACCGGGCGTTGTAGTCTCTTCGAAAGTGGCGGCTTCAAACAATGTATCAACGGCATCAGCGTCTGCTTCAGCTGCAGCCAAGTCGCGGGCAAGATCTGCTTCGTCAGTTTCTGACAAAGTGCTGCCGACTTCTTCCAAGTTGCCTTGCGCGATTGCCGCCTCAAGATCAGCACGTTTTACTTTGATGACACGGGCAACCCGGCGTGGTTCTACGGCTGCGTCAACAGCGTCTTCTAGTTCTGATTCATCAGCGTTGTATATTGTGTCGTCAAACAGGTTCTCTTCGAGAACAGGCTGTTCAGGTGTGTCCTGCACAAGTGTCGCTGGCGCAGCAACGTCATCCCCCGCAAGACGGGCAAGGATCGCGGACATATCGTCTTCATCAACGGTTTCTGCGTCTGCTTGGACCTCAATTTCAGCGGCGTCGTCGATTTCGCTGGCTTCAAGAATGTCTGAGATAGCGGTGTCTTGGACGTCAGCAGAGCTGAGCACATCATCGTCTGTGTCAACGCTAAAGTTAGAGATATCAAAGTCGTCAGCATCAGCCGTTGGTGTTACGACTTGGGATGCAACAGTTTCGGTTGTACCCTCTGCTTCGGCTTCGAAATCATCTGCGTGTTGATCTTCTGAGAAGTCGTCATCGTCAGAAGCGTGATCTGCTTGGGACACAACGGCGCGAATGCGCTGAAGTTTTGCAGCGATACTTTCGTCTTGCGCTTTTGGTGCAGGTGTTTCTTCCACGACCTCTGCTTGGACAGCAGTTTCAGTACCGGCATCTGAGAAGAAGGCTTCGGCTTCTGGCATTTCTGCGGCAAGATCACGTGGCGCTGGTGCAACGTCTGCGGTTTTGACAGCGGCAGCTTCGATTGCGAGGCGATCTGCTTGTGCTTGTTGCGAAGCTTCCGTCTCTGCAGCGAGGAGTGCCGCTTCTTGGTTGGCTTCCTCTAGGATTGCTACATCGGCGGCAGCTGCTTTTGCTTCGGCCTCTGCTTGGATGCGTGCAGTTTCAGCGGCTGCTTCAGCTTTTGCTTGGGCGGCGCGTACTGCTTCGGCTGCAATCATCGCTTCGGCTTGAGGGTTGGTTTGGGGCGTTGACATTGCAGGGGTAGGTGCCGGATCGGGCTCGGCTAGATCATGGGCGCTTAAGACCAGCTTGCCTTCATGCTCGCGCACTTCGACGCGGCGGGAAACTTCTTTCTGGGCGATACGTGTCAGCATCTCTGCGTCTGGCTGCGGAGGTTCCGCGCCGAAGTATCTGTCGTCAGATGCAAGATCGCGGAAGTATTCAGCGATCGCTTTCATTGTTCCAAATGAATCGTCGAAGCCTTCCAACGTGCAGGAAAACGTCCCGTAGGATACCGTTAAAATTTTGTTGTTACTCATCATAGGATTAGTCCTCTGCGCTTTTGCAGCTTGTTGTTTAGCGTGGTACCTAGGGCGAAAGCAGCCCGATTCTGTGCCTAGCATGGTATCATTTCGCGGCGAGATTGTGGTAGAACTTCAATAAATGCGTGTATTTACACCTAAATGACGTCAATTTTTCAAAGTAAACGCCCGGTTACTATTGTAGGTGGTGGCGACGTCGGTCCTGAGGACTTAAACTATGCGCTGAGCATCGCACCAACATGTGTAGCGGCGGATGGTGGTTCAATTGTGGCGCTGGCGGCGGGAATCGAACTTGAGGCCGTTATTGGTGATTTTGATTCTTTGGACGCTTCCGTCTTGGCGCAAGTACCTGTTGAGCGGCAGCATCATATCTCTGAGCAGAATAGCACCGACTTTGATAAATGTCTTCGTAATGTCGACACGCCAGTTGTTGTTGGCGTGGGATTTTTGGGCGGGCGTGTGGATCACCAGATGGCTGCGATGCATACTCTTGTGGTGCGTGCTGATCGTCCATGTGTGTTGTTGGGTCCGCACGAAGTTGTGTTTCATTGCCCTGCGCAAATGGAATTGCCGACGTGCGCGGGTGATATCGTATCGCTGTTTCCTATGTCTGAGGTTGCGGGTACGTCCACTGGCTTGGAGTGGCCGATTGATGGATTAGCCCTCGCACCCGGTCAACGCGTTGGCACGTCCAACTGTGCGACGGGTGCAATTGCTCTTACAATGACAGGGCCAGGGATGTTGTGCATCTTGCCGCGCCGTATGCTTAAGGACGTTACGCAGCTTCTGGCGTCGTTGCCAGATCACGTGAAATGGCCCGCTCGCGCAGGATGATATAGACGCCAGCTGCGATGGTGATAGCGATGCCAACGGCGGCCAGTCCGTTTGGCAAATCCTTGAACACCCAAAAGCCGATGACGGTGGCAATTGGAATTTCCAAATATTGCATCGGGGCTAGGGTGGCTGAGGGTGCATAGCGCAGTGACCATGTCATGAGCAGGTGTGCCAATGTGCCAAGCACCCCAATTGTCCCCAACATGCTCCATTCGAAACCTGTGGGTGGGATCAATGTTAGGGCATCGATGCCCATTCCAGCGGTGATCGCCAGTGCGGGCACCATGATACCCACAGCCATCACGCCGCTGACGGCCTGAAGTCCGATTGGATTGGTTTCTTTTGCGATTTGGCGTGTGATCAGCATAAAGAACGAGAAATTGACGGCTACGACCATTGGCAGTAGCGCAGGCCAACCCACATTGGCGAAGCTGGGCTGAACGACCAGAAGGGTCCCAATAAAGCCGACAATGCAGGCGACCAGGCGGCGGGCCCCAACGTCTTCGCCGAGGATGTATTTGCCAAGCAGCAGCATAATAAAAGGCATCACAAAAGCGATTGCAACGGCATCGGCCAGAGGAAGGTATTGCAGGGCGGTAAACATGGCCCCAATCCCGAAGATGTGAAGAACCGTTCGAAGAAAGGCCAGTTTCAAAACCCATCCGTTCATGCGCCAGACCAGTTTTGTGGCCCAGACCATTGGAATAAGAATGATAGCTTGAACCGCGAAGCGCACGAGCAGCAGTTGGCCCAGCGGTATGGATTGTCCTAAAATTTTTGCAACCGCGTCCCCCATGGGGGCAACGACGCAGAATCCAAGCATAAGGAGGATGCCAAGGAGGGGTTTATCTTGTGTCATTGGGTCAGGCTAAGTGACGATTTTTGCTGATGCAACTGGTAGGTTGTATTTCTCCTGCCTCACCTTAGGGAATTGGTGACGCCACTTAGCGTCATTAATTTAAGTCTGCTTCCGCGCTACTTTGACGTTCTCGTGCCAGTATATACAGGCCAGAGGATATGATGATCGCAACGCCCAGCAGCGTTGTGGGTCTTGGCACATCACCAAAAAGAGCGATCCCGAATATCGTGGCGGTTACGATTTCCAGATATTGTAACGGGGCGAGGGTGCTTGCAGGCGCTTTTGCCATCGCGAACCCGATCAACAGATGTGCGAGCGTTGCCATGATCCCGACCCCAATCATCATCTGAACGGCAAAGGCGCTGGGCCACGCAGGATCGAGGCCTGCAATGTTTGAGCCATCCGCGAACCACAGGACGGGGACGGACAACACCACGGCTGCAATAGCAGTGTAGGATTGCATCGCCAGCGGATGCATCTTTTGCGCCATTTGCCGTGTGAGGATCATGTAAACCGCAAAGCACGCGGCTGTTCCCAACGGCAACAATGCGACGGCGCCTGTATTGGCAAAGCTTGGGCGGATTACAAACAATGCCCCGACAAAGCCGATGAGACAGGCGATGATCCTGCGAGGCCCAACAGTTTCTTTCAGTATCACGGCCCCAAGAAGGGTTAGGATGAAGGGTTCGACAAAGAACACGGCGATTGCGTCTGCGATGGGCATAGAACGCAAGGCGGTAAAGAACAGTCCTGTAGCCACCATGATCAGAGTGGCGCGCAGTAAATGTAACACGACCTCTTGTCTGTTGGGGAGGTGAAGTACGGCCATGAAGGCGGCGATTGGCAGCAGAATGCTGGATTGCATGATGAAGCGTGCGGCCGTCACTTGGGCCACAGGGATTTCATGGGGAACCAGTTTGGCAAAGACGTCGATACCGGGCGCGATCATTGCACCGGATGCCATCAGCAACACGCCTGTGAGGGTTGCGTTTGCGGGTTTCATCAGCAGTTGGGCACGTTGACAGCCAAGCCACCAAGAGAGGTTTCTTTGTATTTGGCGGACATGTCCTCGCCCGTTTGACGCATCGTTTCAATGCAGGCATCTAAGGGCACAAGGTGTGTGCCATCACCGCGTAGCGCGAGGGAGGCGGCAGAGACTGCTTTGATAGCGCCAAGTCCATTGCGTTCGATGCAAGGAACCTGCACCAAACCTTTGACGGGATCGCATGTCATGCCAAGGTGATGTTCAAGCGCGATTTCAGCGGCATTTTCAACCTGTTCGGGTGATCCGCCCATTACGGCGCATAGGGCTGCAGCGGACATGGCTGCGGCAGACCCCACTTCGGCCTGACAACCCGCTTCGGCACCAGAAATAGAGGCGTTGTATTTCACTAGGCCCCCAATGGCGGCCGCAGTCAGCAGGAAATCTTCGACATGGGACTCTGATGCGCCCGGTACGTGGTCAAGATAATAGCGCAGAGTTGCTGGCAACACGCCTGCAGCCCCGTTTGTTGGGGCGGTAACAACTTGACCACCAGAGGCGTTTTCCTCGTTTACGGCCATGGCATAGACGCTCATCCAGTCATTGATGGTGTGGGGTGCTTGTTGGTTCATGCCCCGTTCAGCCAACAATGCGTCATGAATGCCTTTGGCGCGGCGTTTCACGTTCAGGCCACCGGGTAGAATACCATCGGTTTCAAGGCCGCGGTTGATGCACTCGTTCATCACTTGCCACAAACGCGCTGAACCTTTTTTCAGGTTGGCCGCACCCCCACGGGCTTCTTCATTACTGCGCTTCATCGCGGCGATGGTATTGCCAGAGGCGTTGGACATCTTCAGCATTTCGGCGGCGGATTTGAACGGAAAGGGCACTGGGGCCCCTTCATCGGTGGCTTTGCCTGCGGCCAATTCCTGTTCCGTCATGACAAACCCGCCACCTATGGAATAGAAAACTTGGCTGAGGGTTACGTCGCCTTGTTTGTCGGTTGCCATCAGGATCATGCCGTTGGCGTGACCATCTAGCTGTGTGTCATAGTCAAAGATCAGGTCGGTCTTTGGGTTGAAGTTCAGCGTTGGTAGGTCTGCAGGGCTCAGTGTGTTCGTCTCGCGCATGGTCGTGAGAACCGCATCAGCCTTATCATTGTCGTAGGTGTCAGGCAGAAAGCCAGCAAGGCCAAGGATCGTAGCGCGGTCCGTTGCGTGGCCCACGCCGGTAAAGGCCAAGGATCCGTGCAGGGATGCCTTAACGCCTGCAAATTCAAACGGTGAGGCGCGCATCATGTCAAGGAAACGGGCGGCGGCCACCATTGGTCCCATCGTGTGGGAAGAGGACGGCCCAATGCCAACCTTGAACATTTCGAAAACGGATAGGAACATTAGATTGGGCTTCCTTCAGGAGGGTTTGGTGCTGCGGGGTTTGTGAACGGGGTTGCGTTCATGCCCTCTGCTTGGATCAATGAATGGACGGGCGCGAGGGTTTCCAAGCGCTGACACATGTCTTGGAGGGCTGGGTAGTTGGCCAAGCTGTGCCATCTAAGGTCATAATCTTGTGGGTAAATGGCGGGCCAACGCAGAGTGGCCGCGATGTAAAAATCCAAAGCGCTGGGCGTATGCCCGCCGCACCATGTATGCCCGTAGGCTAAAAGGCCATCGAGTTGGGTGTGATAACGAACCAATGCGCTCGTGGCGTTTTTGCGCAGGGTGCTTTGGTGGATGGGATCAGCGCCAATGAATTGCTCAGGATAAAACAACATACGCAAGGCGGAGTGCACGGTGTTGGAAACAAAGAACAACCACTTCAGGAAATCTGCACGCTCAGCACTGTCTGGGGCAGGGCCTAAGCCGCCGTGGCGATCGGCCAGCCAAAGCAGAATAGCGCCTGTTTCAAAGATGGGTCCCTGATCCGTTTCCAGTGTTGGGATCAAACCATTGGGGTTCAGGGCCATGTAGGCATCAGAACGCTGGGCCGCTTGGCTCCGGTCCACCAGTGCACACCGATAGGGCGCGCCAATTTGTTCCAGCGCAAGGCGGACCACAAGGGATGCGTTATCAGGGGCGTAGTGCAGGACATAGCTCATGCCTTAATGAATAGGGCAGATGGCCCTATAGGTCTTTCCGAAAACGACATTTCAAAGTGAAGAGGGGACGTGACCCATTTTTACGATGCAATTGTGCGGGATTAACGGGGTGCTTTCTTCTCGCACCTTAGCCAGCACTTTTGTATAAGGTGCGCAGTAACTGGGGAGTCGCTGCTATGGCCGGAGAATTGTCACCAATCGACAAGGCAAAATTTGTTGCTGCCAAACGGGCTACGCAATACGTCGAGGACGGCATGCGCGTTGGATTGGGTACCGGATCAACTGCTGCGTGGTTGGTGCGTTGTTTGGGTGAAAGCGTACGCAATGATGGCCTGCGGATTAAAGGTGTTCCAACATCGACCCGCATTGCTGAATTGGCGCGCGAAGTTGGACTTGATATTGTTTCGTTGGATGAAGCCAAATGGTTAGACATAACCATTGATGGTGCAGATGAGTTTAACGGCGACCTAAACTTGATCAAAGGTGGCGATGGTGATTAATCAAATGCCGGGTGTGGTTGAAAACGGTCTGTTTATTGATATCTGTGATGCAGTCGTAATCGGCTTCGGCGATGGCCGTGTCGAGATACGTGATATTAATACGGGGACGGTCGAAACAGACCGTCTTGATTTCGTCGAAACAGACAACCTGTTTAGCGATCTTTCATAATAAGGACTAAGCCCATGGCATTCGACTACGATCTTTTTGTTATTGGTGGCGGCTCCGGCGGCGTACGTGCAGCCCGTGTTGCAGCTGGTGAACATGGTGCGAAAGTCGCATTGGCAGAAGAGGATCGTTACGGCGGCACCTGCGTTATTCGCGGCTGTGTCCCCAAAAAGCTGATGGTATTTGCATCGGGCTATAGCGGTGTTGAGGCGGAAGCCGGAGCATATGGTTGGGATATCACGTTGGGTGATTTCAACTGGGACCGCTTTAAAGGGTCTATGCACACTGAGCTGGATCGCCTTGAGGCCATCTATCGCCGCTTGCTTGCCAACTCTGGCGTTGAAACATTCGATGCTCGCGCAACTGTAAAAGACGCGCACACCGTTGTCTTGTCCACGGGTGAAGAAAAGACAGCCAAGCATATCTTGGTCGCTGTGGGTGGTCGCCCGACACGTCCTAACATCCCAAATGCGGATTTGGGTATCGTGTCTGGTGATTTGTTCGATCTGCCAGAACTGCCAAAAAAGATGCTGATTATTGGCGGCGGTTATATCGCGTCTGAATTTGCAGGCGTCATGAATGGTTTGGGCGTTTCGGTGACGCAGTATTACCGCGGCGAGCAAATCTTGCGTGGCTTTGACAATGAGGCGCGTACATTGATTGCGGACCAAATGGTCGAAAAAGGCATCGATCTACAACTGGGCGCGAACATCGCTGAGATGGAAAAACGTGACGGTGGGGTCTGGGTTAAGTCGACCACTGGCGTCGAAACCATTTTCGATCAGGTTTTGTTCGCTACAGGCCGCAAACCGAACACGGATGGTTTGGGTATTGAAGAAGCTGGCGGCGCGCTGGGCCGTGGTGGCGAAATCGTTGTGGATGAGTATAGCCAAACTGGTGTCCCATCGATCTATGCGATTGGCGATGTGACCAACCGTGTGAACCTGACACCTGTTGCGATCCGCGAAGGCATGGCTTTTGTTCAGACTGTGTTCAACGCCAACCCAACACCTGTCGATCACGATTTGATCCCATCCGCGATCTTTACGCAGCCTGAAATGGGTACCGTTGGTTTGTCTGAGGAAGCAGCGGCTGAAATTGAACCGATTGAAGTTTATGCGACAACATTCAAGCCAATGCAGTCGTCATTCGCAGGCAAACCCGATCGCGTCATGATGAAACTGATCGTCTCCCAAGCAACGCGCGTCGTCTTGGGTTGCCATATCGTTGCGCCGAATGCAGGCGAGATGATCCAACTGGCAGGGATTGCGGTCAAAATGGGCGCTACAAAAGAAGATTTCGACCGGACGGTTGCGGTTCACCCCACAATGTCTGAAGAAATGGTAACAATGAAAACACCTACACGTAAAACATAGAGACATATGGCTTGATTTTCTGACCTGAAAGCACAGGTATAGAGCAAGTTTGAAGTTTCTAAATTTAAGGAATGACGCGAAAATGGCTGGCAATACAGGCGGCCCCTGGGGGGGCGGCGGCAATTCAGGCGGTAACAACGGCGGCAGCAATGGCGGCGGAAACCGTGGGGACAATGGAAACAACGGTGGCGGGCGTAAGCCGGGCAACGATGGGCCACAAATCCCAGAGATTGATGAGCTGGTCAAAAAAGGCCAAGAGCAATTGCGCGTTCTAATGGGTGGCCGTGGTGGCACTGGCGGCGGCAATGGCGCTGACAATGGCGGCGGTGGCGGTCCTGCACTGACACGCGGCACAGTCGGCCTTGGTCTTTTGGCGGCTGCAGTATTGTGGGGAATGACCAGCTTTTATACTGTGCGCCCAGAGCAGCAATCGATCGAATTGTTCCTTGGTGAATTCTCGGGCATCGGTACTGAGGGACTGAACTTTGCTCCTTGGCCACTGGTCAAAGCCGAAGTGTTTGATGTCACAACCAACCGCACCGAGACAATTGGTGTTGCGCGGACGTCTGGCAATGATGGCCTGATGCTGACAACAGACGAAAACATCGTAGACATCGATTTCGAAGTTGTTTGGAACGTCAAGAACGCGCGTGATTTCAAATTCTCGCTACGCTCTCCTGAATCTTCAGTGATTGCGATTTCTGAGGCTGCAATGCGTGAAGTTATCGCTGAATCCGAATTGGCTCCGATTTTGAACCGTGACCGTGCCAGCGTAGAAGTCGACGTGCGCGAATTGATCCAACTTACCTTGGACAACCGCCAAACAGGTATCAACATTCTGCGTGTGAACGTTAAAAAGGTCGATCCACCAAGCCAGACAGTGCGCATGGTCGATGCAAACGGTAACGTAACAACCGTTTCTGTTGTGGATGCCTTTCGTGATGTTCAGGCCGCTGAACAAGAGCGCGACCGCCTAGAACGTCAAGCGGATGCATATGCAAACCAGAAAACTGCGGAAGCCCGTGGTGAGTCTGCGCAGTTGCTTGAAGCCGCTGAGGGCTATCGCGCCCGTGTGGTCAATGACGCTGTTGGTGAAGCCAGCCGTTTCTTGGCCGTTTTGAACGAATATCAAGCGGCCCCAGAAGTAACCCGCAAACGTCTTCATCTCGAGACGATGGAGAAGGTTCTGGGCGATGTGGACAAGATTATTCTTGAAAACAACACCGATGGCGGGCAGGGTGTCGTTCCCTATCTTCCCCTGAACGAATTGCGTAAAAACGGAGGGTCAAATTAATGCGTAACTCTAGCTATTTGATCCCTGTCTTTGTGATTGCAATCGCAGGTATTCTTTCATCGATCTTTATTGTGGACGAGCGCGAAAAAGTGCTGGTTCTGCGTTTTGGTCAAATCAAACAAGAGATCACTGAACCTGGCCTGGGCTTTAAAATACCATTGCTGGATGAAGTTGCACGTTACGAAGACCGTATCCTAACTATGGAAACGGAATTGATCGAGGTCACACCGGCCGATGATCGTCGTCTAGAAGTCGATGCGTTTGTTTTGTACCGTATCACAAACGTAAAACAGTTCCGCCAAGCGCTTGGTGGCGGTGGTGAACGTGAAGCTGAAGTGCAGTTGCGCGGTATTCTAGACTCGCAAATTCGTGCTGTTTTGGGTTCCGAAGGTGTGACGTCTAACACCATCCTATCCCCAGAGCGCGCGGCGTTGATGGTTCAAATCCGTGATCAGTCTGACTCGCGTGCAAAAGCACTTGGTCTGTCGATTGTGGATGTGCGTCTGCGTCAAACCAACCTTCCAGAGCAAAACTTTGCTGCGACCTTGCAGCGGATGATTGCGGAACGTGAGCGTGAAGCAACGGATGAACGTGCGCGTGGCCGTGAGGCTGCACAACGTGTTCAAGCCTTGGCAGACCGTACGTATGAGGAAATCCTGTCTGAAGCGCGCCGTGATGCACGTATCGCTGAAGGTGAAGCCGATGCGGCACGTAACAAAATCTTTGCGGAAGCATATGGTCAGGATCAAGAATTCTTTGAATTCTACCGGTCTTTGACTGCCTATGAGAAAGCGATTACTGGCAAAAATTCTTCCTTGGTTATGTCGCCTGACAGCGAGTTCTTTAACTACTTTAAGAGTGATCAAGGCGCCGCTGCAAAGTGATTGAAATGATTTTATTGGCCATTGGGTTGGTCATGATCGTAGAGGGGCTGGCATATATGCTGGCCCCTTCGCTTATTGAAAAGGTCCTTGAAATTCTGCGTAGCCTACCCGAACCATCGCGCCGCCAAATGGGCGGCTTGGTTTTTGTGTTTGGTTTGCTGTTTGTGTGGGGCGCGTTTCAAATGGGCGTAAGTCTGTAACAAACGGACAAAGAGGACCAAATGTTTCAATGCCTTGCCCTTCGCTTCACTTTTTCTTGAGAATTCCTTGAAAGCACCTCGTCTGCGCACCATGTTTCAGGTTGTAGTCTGCACACCCTAGATGCAGTCTGTATGTGACGCGTATTGATGCGCAAAATGGCCCGAAGTGGCCCGTACTTACAGGAGACGATAAATGCAGCCCAAAGCGGTAGCCTTGTCGAAAGAAATGAAACCCGTCATTCAAATGCGCAGCCTATGGCTGGGTCTATTGGCGACTGTGCTGGTGTTGGCGCAAGCCATGATGGCGAATGCACGCCCCGAAAGCTTGGCCCCATTGGCCGAGCAAATCAGCCCATCCGTGGTGAACATTACGACCTCAACTGTTGTTGAGCGCCCAACGGGCCCGCAGGGCATTGTCCCTGAAGGGTCCCCGCTGGAGGATCTATTTAATAATAGCCCTCGGGGTGAAGAGGGACAGCGCTCGCGCCGTTCTTCTGCCCTTGGTTCAGGGTTTGTCATTTCTGAGGATGGGTATGTTGTAACCAACAATCACGTGATTGAAGGGGCAGATGAAATCCTGATCGAATTCTTTTCTGGTGAAGAACTGCCAGCAAAGGTGATTGGGACAGATCCAAAGACTGATATCGCATTGTTGAAAGTCGAAACAGATGTAGCATTGCCGTTTGTTCCGTTTGGCAACAGCGATGAGTCGCGTGTTGGCGACTGGGTCATCGCGATGGGAAATCCACTGGGCCAAGGCTTTTCTGTTTCGGCCGGTATCGTTTCAGCGCGCAACCGTGCGCTTAGCGGTACATATGACGACTACATCCAAACGGATGCAGCGATCAATCGCGGCAACTCTGGCGGCCCATTGTTCAATATGGACGGCGAAGTGATTGGCGTGAACACAGCGATCTTGTCACCAAATGGTGGTTCTATTGGCATCGGTTTTTCTATGGCGTCCAACGTCGTAACCCGGGTTGTTGATCAATTGCGCGAGTTTGGTGAAACCCGCCGTGGTTGGTTGGGTGTGCGCATCCAAGACCTGACTGATGATCTGGCTGAAGGGTTCGGATTGGACAGCACAGAGGGCGCTTTGGTGAATTCTGTTCAAGAAGGTCCTGCCAAAGAAGGTGGAATGCTGGACGGTGACATCATTGTTAACTTTGACGGAAAACCAGTTGCTGACACACGTGGTCTTGTGCGGTCTGTTGCCAACAGTCCAGTTGGTGAATCTGTGCGCGTGATTGTTTTGCGTGAAGGCAAATCGATGACTCTGAAAGTCACCCTTGGTCGCCGCGAAGACGCAGAGAAAGCTGTGCAAACTTCTGCTGAGGAGCCAGAAAAGGCACCAGCACTTGTGACTAGGGATGTTCTGGGCCTGACGCTCAGCGCTTTGACGGATGAGTTGCGTGAGCAATTGGGTCTTGGTGCAGAGCAAGAAGGTTTGGTGGTCACGGATGTCGATGACACGGCTGAAGCCTATGAAAAAGGTCTACGTGCCGGTGATCTGATCACTGAAGCTGGGCAAGAAAAGATCACCAGTATTGAAGATCTAGACACCCGTCTGGCCGAGGTCAAAGACGCGGGACGTAAGTCATTGTTGTTGCTTATACGCAGAGACGGTGATCCGCGTTTTGTAGCGCTAAGCCTTGCTGAGTAAGCTGATCTAAACGGCCGCGAAAAGGCACCCTTTGGGGTGCCTTTTTTATGCAACTATTCAGCCGGGCGAGGGATTGCGATAAGCCCTAATGTCCGCGCCGATGCGGCCGCCAGATTGCCGCTTTCAAAGCCGCCTTGCTGGAACTTGCTAATGGCCCGGCGGGTCTTGTCGTCCATCAAACCAGACACTTTACCACGATATGCCCCACGCAGGCTGAGTGCGCGTTGCAGGCTTGCGACAAAATCATCTGTCATCAAATTTGGGTAAACGGTTTCATACCATGTTTCTTCACGTTGCTGGACGATCTCTTGCACGTCCTCTTTTTTGTAGACGGCGGGTTGTTGGATGCGCCCATCTGTGCTGACTTGTGCGGGTTGCAAAAGCACTTCGCGGCGCACGGTTTCGATGATCGCAGGTGAAATCGTTTTGCCCCAACAGGTGCCGGGTGCTGCACCATCTGGTGCGTCTTGAGCGAAGCCGATGGTTTGAAGCGAATTCGGCGAGGGCGTGCCGATGTTAGGCATATCACAGCCAACCAATGCTGAAAGGGCCACAGGGATTAGGGGTAGGTTTGGTTTGGTCATATGCTCTGCCTGTGCGTTCTTTTTCACCTAGATAATCGGTTTTTGGGATCCTGCCTAACACCAGATACTTCTGATGCAAGTTGGTGTCGAAAAAGGCCTGATAAGACGATCCACGAAAAAGGGGCTGGTCTTGGGGATAGGCGCTGGGTAGACAGTTTCAAACGTTTTTGAAGGGGACCGGAATGGCCAAAATCACTTACATCGAACACAGCGGCAAAGAGCACGTTGTTGAAGTTGCCAATGGCATGACCGTCATGGAAGGCGCACGCGACAACAATATTCCAGGTATCGAAGCCGATTGCGGCGGCGCATGTGCCTGCTCCACCTGCCACGTTTATGTGGATGCATCATGGGTTGAGAAGGTTCCAGCCAAGGACGACATGGAAACCGACATGTTGGATTTCGCATATGAGCCTGACGAGAAACTGTCACGCCTGACCTGCCAAATGAAGATCACTGCTGACCTTGATGGCTTGATCGTCAAGATGCCAGAAAAGCAAATCTAATGTTGAACGGGGCGCGGCGTCTGTCGTACTGCGCGTTGTCGCGCCCCATACGCCGCGCTCTGCTGATCGCGTGTTTGTTGCCATTGGCGCACGGGGCTGTTGCACAAACGATTACCAGTGCAACCTATACTGATCCAACAACGCGTTATGCGCATGTCATCCTGGGTGATGCAATTGAGCATGGGGCACTTGTGATCAAGCTGAGTAACGCCAAGACGGTTACAATCACGCTACCCAAGTCAGACGTTTTTGAAGACACCGCGCCGCGTCTATTGGATGTGGACGCGGATGGGTCACCTGAAGTGGTTGTGGCGCAAAGCAACGCGCGACTTGGTGCAAAGCTGGCCATCTACGACGAAACTGGATTGGTTGCTGCCACGCCAAATATCGGGCGTCCAAACCGCTGGCTTGCCCCTCTTGGGGCCGCGGATTTAGACGGTGATGGGTTGATTGAACTGGCTTATATTGACCGCCCACATCTTGCTAAAACTCTGATGATTTGGCGGTTTGAAGGTGGCGAATTACGCTTTGTTAGTGAGTTGGCGGGCTATACGAACCACCGCATCGGCGAGCGCGATATCGCAGGTGGCATTCGCAGCTGTAACGGCAGGCCTGAAATGATCGTTGCGCGGGCGGATTGGTCTGAGATCGCCGCGATCACCTTTGACGGCATTGGTTTCGTGGCAAAGACGATTGGTCAAGATACATCCCGACCTGCCTTTGCAACTGCTATGACCTGTAACGATTAAGGCGTCGGCCTTAGCATAGCGCGCGCCAGCCAATGTCACGACGGCAAAAGCCATCGGCCCAATCGATCTTATCAACCATTGCATAGGCGCGCTGTTGGGCTTCGGCCAAGCTGTCACCACGTGCCGTTACGTTCAGAACACGCCCGCCGTTTGCAACGATCAAACCGTCACGTTCAGCGGTGCCTGCGTGGAACACCATATTCATGCTGTCGCTTTGCAATGCGTCCAAACCACCGATAACGGTGCCTTTTTCATAAGCATCGGGATAGCCTTTGGCCGCCAATACAACCGTTACCGCTTGATCATCTGCCCAGTTTGGTTTGACTTCATTCAAGCGCCCTTCTGAGGCTGCTATCAAGAGGTCCAGAACCTGTGCGCCCAAGCGCATCATTAGCACCTGACATTCAGGATCACCAAAGCGCACGTTGTATTCTACCAGACGCGGTTGGCCGTTTTCGATCATCAGACCCGCATAAAGGATCCCTTGATAAGGCTTACCGCGACGCACCATCTCGGCCATGGTGGGGCGGATGATTTCATCAATGGCTTTTTGTGCAATCGCATCTGTAAGCACTGGGGCAGGGGAATAGGCACCCATGCCGCCGGTGTTTGCCCCTGTGTCGCCGTCGCCAACCCGTTTGTGGTCTTGGGCGGTGCCAATCGGCAGCACGTTTTCGCCGTCACAAAGGATGAAGTAGGAGGCTTCTTCGCCCGTCATGAATTCCTCAATCACCACTTCTGCGCCGGCTTCGCCGAATGAGCCATCAAACATGTCATCAATTGCAGCTACGGCCTGATCCATGGTTTCAGCGATAATTACGCCCTTGCCTGCAGCCAAACCGTCAGCCTTGACCACGATTGGCGCGCCTTGGGTTTGAACGTAGGCCTTTGCAGCTTCAGCATCGGTAAAGTGACCGTAGGCCGCTGTTGGTGCGGATGCAGCGTCACAAATGGCTTTGGTGAAGGCCTTGGATGCTTCTAATTCGGCGGCTGCTTTGGAGGGTCCAAAGACCAAGATGCCAGCGTCGCGCAATTGATCGGCAACGCCTGCGGCTAATGGGGCTTCTGGTCCGATGACCACGAAATCGATTGCTTGTTCTTGAACGAACTCAAGAACTGCGGTGCCGCTCATTACGTCAAAATCGGCACATTCAGCCAATTGAGCGATTCCTGCGTTACCAGGTGCTACGATCAAACGATCACATTTAGGGTTTTGCTTGATAGCCCATGCTAGAGAATGTTCGCGTCCACCGCCGCCGAGGATAAGAATATTCATGATGATGCTCCTGATGTGCTTGGCCTTAGAGTTGGGGCGTTCTAAGCTGTGCGAGACTAGAGGTAAAGAAGACAATGATGGACCTATTGGATGACCCTGTTGAAGGTGTGAATTCTCCTGAATTCAGCGTGACCGAACTTTCGGGTGCGATCAAACGCGTGATCGAGGGTGAATTCAGCCATGTGCGCATCAAAGGCGAGGTGGGGCGTGTGTCGCGTCCGCGTTCTGGCCACATCTATCTGGACCTTAAAGACGACAAATCCGTCATCAACGGAGTGATCTGGAAAGGCGTTGCAGGGCGTTTGCAAACCCAACCCGAAGAGGGGATGGAAGTTGTTGCAACGGGTCGTGTGACCACCTTTGGCGGGCAATCCAAATACCAGATTGTGATCGAGGATATTAAACCTGCGGGTATGGGTGCGTTGATGGCGCTGCTGGAAAAGCGCAAAACGATGTTAAGCGCGGAAGGCCTGTTTGAGGAAGCGCGCAAGCGCCCTTTGCCCTATCTGCCCGAAGTGATCGGCGTTGTGACGTCGCCGTCAGGTGCGGTTATCCGCGATATTTTACACCGTCTGCGCGATCGTTTTCCGCGCAAGGTGTTGATATGGCCTGTCGCTGTGCAGGGTGCCAAATGTGCGCCCGAAGTTGTGCGTGCGATTGAGGGGTTCAATGCCTTGAAAATTGGCGGCGCGATGCCACGGCCTGATTTGTTGATCGTGGCGCGTGGTGGTGGATCTGTTGAAGACCTATGGGGGTTCAACGAGGAAAGTGTGGCCCGCGCTGCGGCGGCCTCAAACATCCCGCTGATTTCAGCAGTGGGGCATGAAACCGATACAACGTTGATCGATTTCGTATCGGACAAGCGTGCGCCGACCCCGACCGCGGCTGCTGAACTGGCGGTACCTGTACGGATTGAGCTGATGGCGTGGTTGGATCAGCAAAGCGCGCGTATGACCACCTCGCTTAGCGGTGGGTTGCAGCGTCGTTCCCAAAGGTTGCGTGACCTGTCACGGGCACTGCCGCGATTGGAAACGCTGCTAGATGGTCCGCGCCAGCGTTTGGATACGACCGGTGCCCGTCTTGGCCCTGCTTTGATGAGCGGTGTGCAACGGCGCAAAGTGCGGCTGTCTGAAGCGGCAGGCGGACTGCGTCCGGCTGCAATGCAGCGCATGATTGAAAACGAACGCCGCCGTCTGGATGCGCTGTCAGCGCGCATGGGGCCTGCATTGGAGCGCTGTGTGTCCATTGATCAGCGCCGCCAAGCTGTATCTGCCATGGCCCAGCGGGTGGCCGATGCAGGGCAGCAACGCGTGGACGCGGCCCGCAACAAAATTGAGGCGATGGATCGCCTGCGCCTGACACTGGGGTATGAGGCGACATTGTCGCGCGGTTACGCTGTGGTGCGCGGTGATGGCGATGTTGTCACAACGAAGAAGGCAGCGGGCAAAGCGCAGGAGTTGGAGATCCAATTCGCAGATGGTCGTATCGTTGTGGGGGGCAAGGCGGCGCCAGCCCGCAGGGCTGCGCCGAAACCAACAGATCAAGGGTCACTGTTTTAATCAGCGGTCTTAGCCAACGTGGAACAATGTATCGAACAAACGTGGGTCAACGCTGGCGTTTGCGAATGTATCCCCTTGGGTCAGGATTGATACCGCGTCATGGCTGTGCAGGCTTTCTTGATGGCTGGCAACCACGCGGAAATCGCTGATACGTTTGTCGGCAAGCAGTTGCTCACAAAACAGCCTTGCAGCGTCTTCAACAAAGATTGGGTTGGCGGCGTTCAGCTCTGCAAAGGCTTGTTCATCTTCGCGTTTCACCATCACTTGCGTTTCGGTTGGAACCGCGCGGCGACACGCCTCTATCAGGTCCTCAAACCACATTGTTCTGGTGCCAGGTGTCATCACCGCTGAAATTCGTGCAACTGAACGTTGGGAATGTGGTGTCGCCAATTGTCCGCGTGTTTCGCGGGCGTGTTCGGCCAGCTCAAGTGAACAAGGGCAGGTGGAGGAATAGACATAATCCAGATGCATAATCTTTTGGCGCACGCCGTCTTTTTCCACCAACTCAAGCGCGATGTCGTAGTATTGGTAGCCAGACAAACCAGAGCGCAGGCTTTGAATTTTCATCGGATAGCTAAAGCGCATTTGAATACGCGCATCAAAACTTTCTAGATCGGTTTTGTAATCCTCAAGGGCCGCTTCGATCACTTTGAAGCTGAACGCTTCTTCGGAGTGTTTGTAAAACGAGCGCATGATGCGGGACATGTTGATGCCCTTTTTATCCGCCTCAAGGCTGACAGATCCCGTAACAGAGGTCTGCAAGACAATCGGATCGCCATTGCGTGTTTGATAGTGGATTGGCAGGCGAAAGTTTGAGATGCCAACGTGCTGAATCTGCTGCTTTGCGCCTTTGATCAGGCTGGATGGTCCATTCTGCAAATCAGGAAGCGTCGCCTTATAGGCCGCATCAACTTTGAAATTGGCGGGGTATTCGCGGCTTAGTTCGGGGGAATTGCTGCGGTTGGGCAGGTCGATCAGACCAGCAACAGACGGATCAAGGGCGTCAATCTCGGATTGGGTCGCCGCGGATGCCCATTGGCGCAGCACATCAAGGGCTGCTTTGGCATCGTCGTGTTCGGGTATTGATTGTGACTTGGGCGAATGAATGTTCATTAAGTAGCCCCCCTTTTTTGCGTCTGTACTGAATACATAGGGTGCTGTGGGTCTGTTTGCCAATCGACAAACGCAAAATTGCCTATTTGAGCCTGTGCAGGAGGGTTTTTGGACCCTCCCGCGTCGGTTTTGCGACTTGGATTGTCGTGCTTACTGCGCAGCCTCAATAGCTTGCAAGATGTCAGCAATCAGATCGTCAGCGTCCTCAATCCCGATTGAGATTCGGACAAGGCCATCGGTGATTCCCAACAGGGCCTTTTGATCCTGTGGCAAGCGCTGGTGTGTCGTCGTGGCCGGGTGCGTCAGGATTGTTTTTGCATCACCTAGGTTGTTGGAGATGATCGCAATCTTGGCCGCGTTTAGGAATTTGAACGAAGCCTCGCGCCCACCTTTGAGTTCAATGGCCAGCATGGTGCCGCCTTTGCCCATCTGTTCTGAAACCAATTCAGATTGCGGGTGATCACTTAGCCCCGGATAGATAACACGCTCGAGCGCAGGGTGCCCTTGAAGACGTGTTGCCAATGCGTGTGCGGTTGTCGTTTGTGCACGAACGCGCAGGTCCATTGTCTCTAAACCTTTGAGGTGAAGCCAAGCGGTGAAGGGCGACATAGAGCCGCCTGTGTGTTTCATGTAAGGTTCAAGTGTACCGCGGATGTAGTCGCGGCTGCCCAAGACGATGCCGCCCAATGCGCGGCCTTGGCCGTCTATGTGTTTTGTTGTGGAATACACAACAACATCGGCACCTTGGGCAAAGGCGTTTGAATAAACTGGAGTAGCGAAGACATTATCGACAACAACCATTGCGCCATTGGCGTGGGCAATCTCAGACACTGATTTAATGTCGATCACTTCGAGGGTTGGGTTGGACATGGATTCAAAAAACACGACATCCGTTTCAGATGTGATCGCCTTTTTCCATTCATCCAGATTGGTGCCGTCAATAAAAGTTACGTCAACGCCATAGCGTGTCAAAATATTTTCGAGCACATAAAGACATGACCCAAATAGGGCGCTTGAGGACACAACTTTGTCGCCTGCCTTGAGCATAGACATCAGGGCACCAGAAACTGCAGCCATTCCAGACGCTGCGGCAAAGCTGTCTTCGGCACCTTCAAGGGCGGAAACGCGGTCTTCAAACATTTTAACCGTCGGGTTGCCGTAACGTGCGTAGATAAATTCGTCAGGGCCGGCTTCTTCGAAGCGCGCGGCGGCGTCTTCAGCGGTGTCGTACACAAACCCTTGGGTTAAGAAGATCGCCTCTGAAACTTCGCCGTATTGGCTGCGGCGGGTGCCGGCATGTACGGCTTTGGTCCGTGGGTTCCATTCATCAGTCATAGTCTTCTCCATGGGCCTGAAAATGGGTTGGCCACAAAAAAACCCCCGAACGCATGGTCAAGCGAAGGGAGGCTTCATCCTGACCTTTTAGCGGTACTTGTTTAACGTGGCCCGCAATCCGGTAACAAATCGCCACAGTATTGACTTACGCCCCAGCGGGGCGAAGGTCAAGTTTAGCAGGGGACCATCACGGCAATGTTAGCTTTTGTCGTTGCTGTCTTCATCGTTGCTGTAGGTCTGGAGCAACTTGCTTTGGGTCATGAAAAACCCAAACATTGCCAGCGTCAGGCCGAAGGTTTTGAAGTAGACCCACGTTTCTGTGCTGGATGTACGCCAGATCAATTCGTTCAAGATGGCGAGACCAAAGAAGAAGATCATCAAGCGTTTGGTCAGGATCATCCAACCTGCGTCTTGGAGGGGCATCATGCCTTCCATGACGTATTGAAGGTATGAGCTGCCGCGCAGCAATCCAAACCCTAATGTCCCGCCAAAGAGGAGATAGATCATCGTTGGCTTCATCTTGATAAAACGATCATCATTCAGCCAAACAGTCATGCCGCCGAATAGGACAACCATCACAAGCGTTGCGATCTGCATTCTGGATAGTTTCCCCGTCAGGAACCAAAGCAGGCCAGTTGTCGCAATCAATAAAAGAACAAAACCAGCTGTCACAAGGATGAAACCGTCGTATTCTGTGCCTGAGATTGTGTAGACGTTTTCCTTCATGCGCATGTAGGCGATGAAAAACAGAACAATGGGGCCCATTTCAAGCAATAGCTTAACGAACGGATTGATTTCTTTTCCAGATGTTTCTGTGCTCATGTCTGCTCCTGTTGCGGTATCAGCCGCCCATTTCAACTATTACGGCACCTAACGCGATCAGCGCCATCAGTGCAATGCGGCGTGGGCCAACTGTTTCCTTTAGCACCAGCCAACCAATCAATGCGGCAAAGACGGTGGATGTCTCACGAAGGACGGCCGCCTCGCCAACTTTGTCCAGGCGTGTGGCCATCATGATTGACCCAAAGCTAAGGAATGCGATGAGTCCGCCCGCAAATCCACGCATCATCAACGCGGGAAGGGCAGGAGGGTTTTCCATTTTGAGCCAACGACGGATGGCAATTGGCGGCATTGTGATCCCATCAATCATGAAGAACCATGCCAAAAATGTGAAGGGATTGGCCGTCGCGCGAATGCCGTAGGCGTCATAGGTGGTGTAAAGTGCCACGAACAACCCTGTCAGAACCGCAAGCCCAAGTGCGGCGTGCAGGGTGTCACGCTTTGCACTAAGGTATTTCAGGTTGTAGATGGCGAGCCCTAAAATACCCGCCATCAAGGTGGCAACACCCAACCATTGTATAAGTGTGAAGCTTTCGGAAAAGACAAAATATGCGCCGATGACTGCGAACAATGGACCTGTGCCACGCACAACGGGGTAAACCACTGTGTAAGCCCCTTTGGTGTAGGCCCAAGCCTGCAACAGTTTGTAGATGACATGAATGACCCAAACGATAGCAAAGATCGGCCACATGTGGGGTTCGGGCCAAGGCACCACAAACAACGCAAAGGGCGCGGCCATGATGCCATAGCTGAAATCGATAGCGCCACGTGTGAGCCACGGGTCGTGCCGTCCTTTTTGCAGCGCACCAAAAACGGCGTGCAGGAATGCAGCAAGGATCGCGAGGTATAGAGCAACTTGATGGCCCGTTTGCGTGCCCTCAATGCTGATCAACCATTCGGTCATTCGATGTGCGCACCTGTGAGGGCAGCGGCGAACTCTTCTGGATCGAATGGGGAGAGGTCATCGATTTGTTCGCCCACGCCAATCGCGTGGATAGGCAGGCCGAACTTATCGGCGAGTGAAACAAGCACGCCGCCTTTGGCTGTGCCATCCAGTTTGGTCATGACCAAGCCAGAAACATCAGACACTTCTTGGAATACCTTAACTTGGTTCACAGCGTTTTGCCCTGTGGTGGCATCCAGAACCAACAACGTGTTGTGCGGTGCTGTTTCGTCTTTCTTGCGAATAACACGCACGATTTTTTCCAGCTCTTCCATGAGGTCGCCGCGGTTTTGAAGGCGTCCTGCGGTATCGATCAACAATAGGTCTGCGCCGTCTTCATGCGCTTTGGTCATCGCATCATACGCAAGGCTGGCAGGATCTGAGCCTTCGGGCGCTGTTAAAACAGGAACACCTGCGCGTTCGCCCCACACCTGTAATTGTTCAACAGCAGCGGCGCGAAATGTATCACCAGCAGCGATAACAACGTTTTTACCAGCTGCGCGGAATTGGCTGGCCAGCTTGCCAATTGTTGTGGTTTTGCCTGATCCGTTCACACCAACGACCAAAACCACCTGTGGCGTCTTTGGATAGATCGGCAATGGGCGGGCGACGGGTTCCATAATGCGGGCGATTTCCGCGGCAAGAAGCGATTTTATCTCGTCCACTGACAGCTTTTTTCCCATGCGGCCTTCGGCCATGTTGGCTGTGACACGCAGGGCCGTATCAACGCCCATATCTGTAGAAATCAGCAACTCTTCTAGCTGTTCTAGCATCTCGTCGTCCAGCACGCGGCGGACAACTTCTTTGGTTTCGCCTGAGCCAAATATGCGACCCAATATACCTGATTTTTTGGCTGTGGCTGCAGGTTCAGGTGCAGGCGTTGGTACTGGGGCAGGTGCCGCTTCTGCTGGCGCAACTGGTGGCGTTTCAACAACGGGTTCTGGTGCGGGCTTTTCGATCTCAGGTTCTGGAACAACTTCGACAGTGGGTTCAACCACGACCTCAATTTCAGGCTCAACCACGTCTTGAGGAGGTGCAGGCGTTTCGACAATAACAGCTTCTTCAGCGCTGTTATCTTGAACGATCGCCTCTAGCCCTTCATCAATCTTTGCAGATGATTTAAATAAGCGGTCTTTGAGTTTACTGAAAAACGCCATTTTACTTCCGATAATTGTTTCACATCACCTAATACGGCGAGAGCGCTATGAAAAGAGATCAGATGAAACGAACTCTGTATGCAAGCGTTATTGCTGGGTTTTGTGCCACGGTCCCTAGTGTTTTGCTGGCCACTAGCCCGGGAACCATGTGCAGTTTGGCCCAATCAGGGCCGGTTGACTGTATTCGTCCCGACCATTTCGCCTTTGATTTGTGTCAGCAGATCAAGAATGTCAGTCACAATAACGGCATTGATCCGGGGTTTTTCGCGCGTTTGCTGAGGCAAGAAAGCCGATTTGATCCAAACGCACTGAGCCACGCAGGGGCACAAGGGATTGCACAATTTATGCCCCAAACGGCTAAATTACGCGGCCTCCCTGACAGCTATAATCCAGCCCAAGCGATTGAGCGATCCGCCAACTATTTGGGCGAGCTGCAGCGTACCTATGGCAATGCCGGTCTAGCGGCGGTTGCCTATAATGGGGGCGAAGGGCGCGCGAACGGTTTCACGAAAGAGGGTAAGGGGCTGGTCAGTGAGATAGTGAACTATGTGCCAATCATCACGGGGTTAAGTGCTGAACGTTGGCGCGATGATCCACCAAAGGCGCATGATTTTCGCCTAGATGGGGACACGCCATTTTTGCAAAGCTGTTTGAACCTAGCCAAAGATCGCAGATTAACCAAATTGTCGCCAACGGGCCCCAAGCACAAAGCGTGGGGCGTGCAGCTGGCATTTGGGCGCACAAAATCTGAGGCAAAGGTGAAGGTTGCGCGATTGCGCAGCAGTTGCCGTGCGTTGGTGAAATCAGAAAAGACGCACTATTTGTCGATCAAATCGCGGGTGCAGGGCAAACCGGCCTACGTTATGGCGCGTATTGGGCGAAACACAAAAGACGCTGCAACCACCCTATGCCACAAAATCAGCAGCAAAGGGTGTTCGTGCAAGGTTTATAAGAACAAGGTCGATTAGATCTCGTCTGCGAAGTGCTGCATTGTCAGCTTGATCGGATTTGGTGCTGCCTGTCCCAGACCGCAGATTGAGGCATCTGTCATTGCCGTGCACAGTTCGGTCAACAACGGCCGATCCCATGTTTCGGATTGCATCAGCTGCACTGCTTTTCCACATCCAACGCGGCAAGGTGTGCATTGCCCACAGCTTTCGTCTTCAAAGAAACGCAGCATGTTCAGGGCCGCATCACGGGCGCGATCCTTTTGGGACAAGACAACAACAGCCGCAGAACCAATGAAGGTGCCATGTGGTTGTAATGTATCGAAATCAAGCGGGATGTCGTTCATTGATGCAGGCAGCAGACCGGATGACGGGCCGCCCGGTTGGTAGGCTTTGAATTCATGTCCATCCGCCATGCCACCAGCGGCGGCAATGATGTCAGTGATGGTTGAACCTGCGGGCAATAAGTAAACGCCGCCCTTTGCCACACGGCCAGAAACGGAATAGCTGCGCAAACCTTTGCGGCCATTCAATTCGGTTGTGTTCAAGCATTCTGGACCCTCGCGGCAAATTTTCGCGATCCAATAGAGTGTTTCAACGTTGTGTACCAATGTGGGTTGGCCGAAAATACCAACTTGCGCCACGAACGGTGGGCGGTGACGCGGCATACCACGTTTGCCTTCAATGCTTTCGATCATCGCGGATTCTTCACCACAGATATAGGCGCCAGCACCGCGGCGCAGTTCGATATAACCCGCTTCAACAATGCCGGCGTCTTCGAGTGCATTGATTTCGCGTGCCAAGATTTCCAAGACAGCGGGGTATTCATCACGCATGTAGATATAGGCGCGATCTGCCTCAACGGCCCATGCGGCGATCAACATGCCCTCCAAGAACAGATGGGGTGTACGTTCTAGGTAGTAGCGGTCTTTGAACGTGCCTGGTTCGCCTTCATCGCCGTTCACAGCGATATAGCGTGGTCCTGCATTGCCACGTACAAAGCCCCATTTGGTGCCAGACGGGAAACCCGCACCACCAAGGCCGCGCAAACCGCTTTCCTTGATCTTGGCTTGAACGTCTTCCCAATTGCCGTTTGCACGCAGGTCTTTGAGGGCAGCGTAACCCCCTTCAGCCGCGTAATCACCATAGGTTTCATATGCGGGAATATGGGCGTGTGTGTCATCGGCTGCGATGGCCGCTTCAACCTTTTCGAACGTTGCGTTGTCGATGTGGTTGTGGCCGATTTCCAAAACAGGCGCAGTGTCACAACGGCCCATACAAGGGGCACGCAGGACGCGGACCTGTTCCGGGTTCAGACCGTCCTCAAGGGCAGATTTCAGTGTTTGTGCACCAGCAAGTTCGCATGACAGTGAATCACAGACACGGATTGTCAGGGCAGGCGGAGACGTATCGGCTTCTTTGACCACATCAAAGTGTGCGTAAAAGGTGGCAACTTCATAGACTTCGGCCATGGACATGCGCATTTCTTCGGCCAAGGCACGAAGGTGCGCCGCGCTGAGGTGGCCATAGGTGTCTTGGATCTTGTGCAGATGTTCGATCAACAAATCCGCACGGCGTGGTTCTGTGCCAAGCAATGCTTTGACTTCGTCCCATGCCTGATCGGTCAATTGGCGGCCTTTGGTGTGGTGACGCCCTTTGCCTTTGCCCGATTTCCAAACGCCATCGCCGTGTTTTTTCGATGTATCAGTGGCCATGTGCTGTCTCCGCTTGCAAAGTCGATCAAGAATTGAGGGTTTGGTAGCAGGGTTTGGTCTGTCGATTACCCCCAAAAACGACAGTTCAGGGCGGGTTTCAGATCACTTGGCATTAGCTTTGTCGTGAATGGGCTGCAAGGTTTCCTAAAGTGAACGGCAGGCCGGGGTGTTTCATTGCTTAATGTTAAGAACCGAGGTCTATAAGGCATACAAATAATTGAAAGCTCTTAGAATATGCGCCCGATGATAATCTTTGCATTTGCCAGCCTTTTTCCCGCGCTACTGCTGGTTCCAGCCTGTGCATTTGGTGGCGTATTGCCATTGGCTAGTGTCTTTAGCATTACGGTTTTGGTTTTCATTTTGGATCGAATTACAAACGCCAAACCTATCGAGGTTTCTAACGAGAACGGACATGGTTTGTCGCTGTTGATTGGTGTTGCGCATTTCGTCGGTTTGACGACTTGTGTTTGGGGCATCGCACAAGCAGAACACTTGTCGACATCAGATAAGGTTTTGATTTTTATCGGTGCAGGGTTGTGGCTTGGCCAAGTTTCCAACTCCAACGCACATGAGTTGATCCATAGAACTTCACGCGGACCGCGCCGGTTGGGTATCGCTATTTATTGCTCGCTCTTGTTTGGGCATCACGCCAGCGCCCACCCTAAAGTGCATCATGTTCACGCTGGGACGGATCGTGATCCAAATTCTGCGCGATCTGGCGAAGGGTTCTATCACTTTCTGATGCGGGCATGGTTGGGTGGTTTTCAAGAGGGATTGATGGCCGAAAAAATTGCACGTGCGGGCGCAAAACAAGTGTTATCGCGCGGTTCTCATCCTTATGTTGGATACATAACAGGTGGAGTTCTAACTGTTTTGGCTTCTTTAATCATTGGCGGTTTTACAGGGCTGGTCGCATTGCTTGCTATCGCAGCCTATGCTCAGATCCAGTTGTTTCTTTCCGATTACGTTCAGCATTACGGCCTTCGGCGAAAGATGTTGGAGGATGGTCGTTTTGAACCTATCGGCCCAAACCACTCATGGAATACGCCACATTGGTATTCCAGCGCGATGATGTTGAATGCGCCGCGCCATTCTGATCACCACACACGGCCAAGCCGCAATTTTCCATCCTTGGAGTTGGATGAAAGCACAATGCCAATCCTGCCCCAGCCGTTGCCTGTGATGGCCTGTTTGGCCTTGGTGCCAAATATCTGGTGCAGGGTAATGGACCACCGTGTGGCAAAGTGGATGACCCATTAGATGACTTGTTTGACCAAACTGATTTTGCGGGCTGCGCTAACGGTCTGTCTTTTGGTGGGCGGAACGGCAAATGCTGAAACAATGAGCGCTGCGGAGTTTGACGCCTATACAAAAGGTAAAACGCTGTTTTTTGGCCAAACAGGCAAACCATATGGGGCGGAGCGATATCTGGAAAATCGTCGGGTTCAATGGTCATTTTTGGATGGCATCTGCAAGGATGGTTATTGGTATGAAGAGGCGGGCGAGATTTGCTTTGTTTATGAAGATAAAAACACACCTCAATGTTGGACATTTGAAAAAGGCCCCAGCGGTTTGACTGCGCGTTTTAGTGGTGATCCGCAGAAAGTTGACCTGTATGAAGCGCAAGATACAGATCAGGAAATGATCTGTTTAGGGCCTGACGTCGGGGTTTAAATCGCACAGGTTGTTACAACGCCCACGCAGCCCTTCACTAAGTGAGCAGCGGCTATGCGAATTCAGCATTGGTAACTCAGGGCGCTACATTTTAGGTGAAACACACGGGATCGGCCCGTCATTCGAAGATTTCGAAAAGGTTTCAAAATGTCAGTACAATCTACAAATGCACCAATCTATTTCGGTGGCTTCACAGCGGCAATTTCATCGTTCTTTGTAAACATGATCGAAAATAGCGCGATGGCACGCTCTGCCGAAGTGCGCAGCGAACAGATCGCCGCACTGAATGCCAAGTCTGACGAAGAGCTTGCAGCTATGCGTCTAAACCGTAGCGACATTGCGCTGCATGTTTTTCGCGATCGTTTGTACATCTAAGACAGCCAAATCTACCACTCACGGTATTGACAGTGGACGCGGGTCGGGCCAACGCTGCGGCTATGTTTGACCTGCGCCCAGTTGGATACGTGATCGGCCTTTTGGTCACTATGCTTGGTTTTGCCATGCTGTTGCCTTTGGTTGTTGATGTAGCCGAAGGCTTGGGCCATTGGCCTGCTTTTGCTGAAAGCGCGATGATCACCATTTTGGTCGGTGGCATCTTGTCGCTCAGCTGCGCCAACGCGGTGCGCCAAGGGCTCACAATTCAGCAAACTTTTATTCTTACGACCGGCGTTTGGCTGATGCTGCCTATCTTTGGGGCGTTGCCATTCGTTTTTGGTGCCACAGAAGCACGCTATGTCGATGCGTTCTTCGAAGCGATGTCAGGTCTTACTACAACAGGTTCAACTGTTTTCTTCGGGTTGGAAACGCTACCCAAGGGGCTGTTGTTGTGGCGCGGTATCCTACAATGGCTCGGCGGCATTGGTATCATTGTTGTGGCCATGGTGTTCCTGCCAGAACTGCGCGTTGGTGGGATGCAGATTTTCCGATCCGAAGGTTTTGATACCTTAGGAAAAATTCTACCGCGTGCGACTGAAATTGCCAGCCGCATTTCTGTCATCTACGTTGCTCTGACTGCAATTTGCGCGATCTTTTATATGGCCTTTGGAATGAACCCGTTCGACGGAACCGTTCATGCGCTCACTACGGTTTCGACGGGTGGGTTTTCCACCTATGACGCCTCGTTTGGTATGTTTTCAGGTCCGATGGAATATGTGGCAACAGTCTTTATGATCCTCGCTGCATTGCCATTTGTGCGTTACGTTCAACTTCTCAATGGGAGTGCGTTGCCCTTGTGGCGCGATCCGCAGATCCGTGCGTTTCTAATGGTGATTGCGATTGCTGCAGGCGTTGTCGCGCTAACACTGACAGTGATTTTCCCACATGATCCAGAGCAAGCCATTCGCGAGGCACTGTTCAACATCACCTCAATCATTTCGGGCACGGGCTATGCCAGTGTGGATTACATGGGCTGGGGATCATTCGTGATCTCAATCTTCTTCTTCATTGGATTGATCGGCGGGTGTGCGGGTTCAACAGCTTGTTCTATTAAAATATTCCGCTATCAATTGTTGTTCGCATCCATTCGCGCGCAGTTGCGAAAAACACGTAGCCCACACGGGGTATTCACGCCGCGCTATGCGGGTCGGCCTGTGGGCGATGATGTGTTAAGTTCGGTTATTTCGTTTTTCACCTTCTTCGTTGTAACCCTTGGGGTTTTGGCTGTCGCATTGGGCATGACGGGTTTGGATTTCGTCACGTCGGTCTCTGGGGCAGCATCTGCACTTGCAAACATCGGTCCAGGCCTTGGCGATCAGATCGGACCTGCGGGCAATTTCTCGGGCCTGAATGACGCTGCCAAATGGTTGCTTGCGGCGGGAATGCTTATTGGACGACTTGAGCTAATGGTGGTTTACGCGTTGCTGACGGTTCATTTCTGGAGTGCCTAGATGTCTAAACTATCAAACGCGCTGTCTCGTCCTCTTGGGGCGCAAATCTCTCACATGCTGAAGGATCGCGGTGTTGATGTGATCTTTGGGATACCGGGTGTTCACAATCAGGAAATGTACCGTGGCATTGAAGAGGCTGGAATTAGGCATGTTTTAGCACGTCACGAACAAGGTGCTGGTTTTATGGCTGATGGGTACGCGCGCGCTGCTGGCAAGCCTGGCGTGGCGTATGTGATCACTGGCCCGGGACTGTGTAATATTATGACGCCAATGGGACAAGCGTACTCTGATTCCGTACCGATGTTGGTAATATCGTCCTGCTTGGACGAGGTGTCGGCGCGCAAAGGCCAGCTTCATCAGATGAAGGATCAACGTGCTGCGGCTGAGACTGTTTGCGACTGGTCTGAAGAGGCTGGATCTGCAGAGGCCGCATACACGATGATTGATCGCGCGTTTGCAGAGTTCCAAAATACACGGCCACGACCCAAGCATATTCAGGTGCCCATTGGTTTGTTGGAGGGGCTGGCTGCTCCAGTCGCGCGCAATCCAAGCGCGATGAGCCGCCAAAGCGTTGATGATAGTATCGTTCAAGGCATAGCCACTCGATTGCGTCATGCGCGGAACCCCTTGTTCATCTTGGGCGGTGGTGTTGCAAAAGGTAGTTGCGATGGCGTTGCAAGCGCAATGCAAGTCATTGGTGCCGCAAGCATGGTCAGCACGGCGGGACGCGGACTAATTGATCCGGCTGACCCACTTACATTTGGTGCCTGCTTGGCGCGCCCCAGCAGTGCAGAGGTTGCAGCCAAGGCTGACCTAATAGTCGTTGTCGGCTGTGAGTTGGCCGAAGTTGACCTATGGCGCGATGACCTTGGGCACAGGGCCGAGGTTATCCGCGTCGATTTGGACCCAAGCGTAGGCGCGGCAGACCCCAAAACATCTTTGTTTGTGCAATCTGACGGAGCTGACTTTGTCTTGGATTTGGCGGATCAGTTTGACGAACCGCTGAGCACGGAATGGAAGGTAGACGCTATTGCTGCATGGCGCGCGCGCTGGCGTGCAGAAGTAATTGCTGAGCGTCCCAACATTGCGCCTGTCATTGAGGCGCTCCAAACTGCCGTCCCTCATGATACGATGATCTATTCAGACATGACCCAATTGGCCTACGCAGCGGTCGAACTGTGGGATATGGACCTGCCAAAGAAATGGCATCACCCGTCTGGTTTTGGAACCCTTGGTTACGCGACGCCAGCAGCGATTGGTGGGGCAATTGCGCGCCCAAATCAGCCAACGATGGCCATCATAGGGGATTACGGATTTCACTACACGATGGCTGAACTTGGTGTTGCCGTCGAATTGCAGCTAAGCTTGCCTATCATTCTTTGGGACAATGGAAAATTGGGCGAGATCGAAGACAGCATGACTGCCGCCCAAATTGCACCCAATGCTGTGATCGCACACAACCCTGATTTCTGCAAACTTGCCGAAGCCTTTGGCGCACTGACGGCCGCCCCCCAAAACCTAAGCGAATTGGAACCGGCGGTTCGATCGGCATTTAACGCCGATGGGCCCACCTTAATCTATATAACGCCGGAAATCTTAGCCTGAGCTAACTTCATCTTACCGAACAAACTCTGGGGTTTGGGGCGAAGCCCCAAGACGCTACTCCCAGCAGCTGACCAATACTGTCATGCTGCGCGCGGCTGCTGAAATATCCTCTGCAGCCATTTGTTCACTGGATCGCGCTGTCTGGCTGGACTTCCCTGCGTCGCGCAATGCAGTCTGTATTGTTTCGCGATCTAAGGAAAACGCAACATCATCCGGCAGCTGTGGCCCGGTGGAAGTCGCAGGTAACAACATGCCCAAGACGCCCCCGGTTGCATCTAAAACGGGACCACCCGCATCACCTGCCAATGCAGTCAGCGCAAAGCGGTTAAGGTTCTCTTCGCCACGTAAGCCGCGCAGATCAGACAGTGTGCCGTAGGTCACTGATGGGGAGTTCAGCACACCTTCATAGCTATAGCCTGCGATTGCGACCTCGGTGTTTAGGCGCGGGGTCTGTGCGCTGAAGGCTGCAACATTCAGGGGGGCCAATGAATCATTTGGCGTCAGAACCGCAATACCGGTATTGGATGTCGCAACAAGTTCTGCCTCATATTGTTCGTCGATGGTGATACGTGCGCAGTTTTCGACGGCCTCAGCTGTTGTTACAACTGTGCCGCGGTTATCGGTGTAAAACCCGGAGCGGGAGATAGCAGGTTTGCGAACCTCAAGGCCTGACACCAGATCAATAGCTTGGTCTTCATCAGAGCCAGCGGCGGGGTCCAGAACAGTATCTAGGCGAACCAAGCTTTTGTCCATTTCACCAATCAATCGGCGGCGGCGCTCTTCGTCACCAGCGGGCCACATCAGTGTAAAGCCTTTGATCTGGCCGTTGTTCAAGCTGACGCGGGTTTCGCTGATCATGGTTGCGTTTTCACCGATCAAGACAAAGCTGTTCTTTTTGCGCTCACGTGGCCCGTCCAAGGGAACCGCTTCTAGTGTTTGCATGATGTCGTACAGGCCAAAGAGCGTATTTTGATCGCCAGGCTGGTTGATCAGTAAAACGCGGGCCCCGGTGTCACCGACAGATTTATACTGAGCGAAAGGTGACACGTATTTGTCAAAGGCGACTTCGATTGTCGGAAGCATAATTTCAATGCCCGCCTCTGCGTCACGCACAACTTCTAGGCCCAAACCATCAAGGATGGAATTGTACTTTGCCAACAGGTCAGCACGTTGTGAGGTCGTCAGAATACCAGTGACTTCATAGCCATTCGCTTCTTGCCAAGCGGCCATAGAGTTACGAGTGCCACGGCCAAATGATCCGTCAATCGCAGCGTTGTAAAAGCCAGCCCATTGCAACAGGCGTTGTAAGTCTTTCTTTTCTTCACGGTTTAGCGCGCGTTCACTGCGTTGCGCCTCGGCGGGCGTTTCGCCAGCAGGCTCTACCGGCTCGGCTTCTGCCACTGGCGTCGGTTCCGCCGTTGGGGCTTCTTCTGCTACAATATTCGGGGTTTCCGTTTCGACGGGGGTGGGCGCAACCGCTGGGTCTAAAATATTTGCCCCCACTGGCCAGAATTGTTGGCGAAGGTTCGATGACACTGCAATAAATGCATCACGTGGGATCAGGCGATCGCGGCGGTAAGACCGCAATGCTGTCTCAGCATCCGCACGTGTGTATGGGCCCAATGCAACGCCGTACCAACCGCCGCCAAGTGCAAAACCATTCACATCTTCTAGAATTTCTGCATAATCACGTGCTGCTTCGGTTCCTGCACGTAAACTAGATTGAGCTTCGATTTGGATCCATACGACCTCATCGGTAGATTGCGCTGCAGCGGGCAATACCAAGCTCCACATGACCAAAGTTAAAGTTAGAAGGTTACGCATAACTTTGTGAATCATCGTGCCAGATACCTTGCAATCATTAAATTTGAGCCAAATAAGCAGGAATTCGCTGCAATTGCCATAAGCTAAGTGACATAAAAAGAATGCTTCGGGTGCAATTGACCACAGTTGTTGAGGGGCTTAGGTAAGACGCGGCTTACAATGCCGATATCAACGGCGAATTGAATCGCATTTCGACACAGTCAGGACACGTCCATGAACAGCACAACACCTCGATCCTTTCAGGAAATCATCCTGCGTCTTCAAGGGTATTGGGCCTCTAAGGGCTGTGCCATTTTACAGCCATATGACATGGAAGTTGGGGCAGGAACATTCCACCCAGCGACAACGCTGCGCAGCTTGGGGTCAAACCCTTGGGCGGCCGCTTATGTGCAGCCCTCGCGCCGCCCAACAGACGGGCGTTATGGTGAAAACCCGAACCGCTTGCAGCACTATTATCAGTACCAGGTGTTGATCAAGCCGAGCCCACCCGACCTTCAAGAGCTATATCTTGGATCTCTTGCCGCAATCGGCGTTGACATGGACCTACACGACATCCGTTTTGTTGAGGACGATTGGGAAAGCCCAACCCTTGGTGCGTGGGGGCTTGGGTGGGAAGTCTGGTGTGATGGCATGGAGGTTTCCCAATTCACCTACTTCCAACAGGTCGGCGGGCATGATTGCGCGCCCGTCTCAGGCGAACTGACTTACGGTCTTGAACGCCTTGCGATGTACATTCTTGAGTGTGACCACGTGATGGACATGCCCTTCAATGATCCTGATGCACCTATTCCGTTGAAATACGGCGATATTTTCAAGCAAACCGAAGAAGAATATGCGCGCTGGAACTTTGATGTTGCCAACACCGAAGTGTTGTTGCGCCACTTTGAAGAAGCCGAGGTTGAGTGTCAGGCCATTCTTTCGCAAGCCTTTGACGATCCGAAGACTGGCAAACGTATCATCATGGCACACCCTGCCTATGATCAATGCATCAAAGCCAGCCATATCTTCAACTTGTTGGATGCACGCGGCGTTATCTCTGTCACTGAACGTCAGGCATACATTGGGCGTGTCCGTACGCTTTCTAGACAATGCGCAGATGCATTTGTACAAACCCGCGCTGGCGGTTTTATCGAGGCGGCGGAATAATGGGAAAGTTTTTAGCAGTGTTGTTACTTGGAAGTGCAGTAATTGCAGGGGCGTCAATGTATTACCTGCAGGTGTATGGGCTGTATGACGAAGTCAAAACAAGTGATGTACAGCTTGTTTCAGTTGTGGATGACCTGCCTGAATCGATTAGCTTTGACAATTTCCAAGCCATCGATTCACAAAGCTCCCCAATCCGCTATCGCGCCTGCTTTACAACAGATCTCAGCATATCGTTGCTAAGCGAGACCTATGTTGGTTTGGAAAAAGCGTCCCCGCGCAACGCTCCAAAATGGTTCGACTGCTTTAATGCGGCCGCAATCGGTGCAGAGCTGGCGGCGGGAACAGCTGTTCCATTCCTTGGTCAGAAGAATGTCCACTTCGGCGTTGACCGCATCGTTGCCATCACGGACGACGGACGCGGCTATATTTGGCACGACCTCAATGATTGTGGCGACAAGGCCTATGATGGCACGATCGTTGGCGAAGAATGCCCAGGACGGGAAGCAACAGAATGACTGATTTATTAATTGAACTTTTCTCCGAGGAAATCCCGGCCCGTATGCAAACACGTGCCGCCAATCACCTGAAAAAGCTGGTCACTGATGGTATGGTGGAGGCTGGCTTGACCTATGCTTCCGCCGCCGCGTTCAGCACGCCGCGCCGCCTGACACTGACGGTTGAAGGTATGCTTGATGCGTCGCCAACAACTGTTGAAGAACGCAAAGGTCCAAAGGCCGATGCCCCTGAAAAAGCAATCGAAGGATTCTTGCGCGGTGCAGGTTTGACCCGCGACGATCTTGAAGAACGTGAAACGCCTAAGGGGAACATCTTTTTCGCCAAGATTACGAAAGAGGGCCGCCCGGCCGCCATTATCGTGGCGGAGGTTCTAGAGCGCACAATCCGCAATTTCCCATGGCCGAAATCCATGCGTTGGGGCAACGGAACGTTGAAATGGGTACGCCCGCTGCACTCTATTCTATGCATTACCAGCTCTGAAGAAGGCGCAACTGTTGTGCCACTTGAGGTTGATGGGATCATTTCTGGGAATACGACCCGTGGCCACCGTTTCCTTTCACCTGACAACATAACGGTGAACAACTTTGACGATTACACCAGCAAACTGAAATCGGCCCATGTTGTGCTTGATGCCCAAGAACGGGCAGATGCGATTTGGAACGACGCGACCAATCAGGCTTTTGCGACTGGTTTCAAAGTTGTCGAAGACGCGGGCCTTCTGACCGAGGTTGCAGGCCTCGTAGAATGGCCAGTTGTTTTGATGGGTGAGATTGGTGAGGATTTCTTGGGATTACCAGCCGAAGTGCTGCAGACCTCGATGCGCGAACATCAAAAGTTCTTCTCTGTACGCAACGCCAAAACCGGCCGCATTGAACGCTTTATCACCGTGGCCAATCGCACAACGGTTGACAACGGAGCTACGATCCTTACGGGCAACCAGAAGGTGTTGTCGGCCCGTCTGGCAGATGCAAAATTCTTCTGGGAAAACGACCTGCGCGTTGCGAAGTCAGATATGAGCGTTTGGTTGAAGTCGCTTGAAAATGTGACATTCCATAATAAGCTTGGCACCCAAGCTGAATTGGTAAACCGCATGGCGACGTTGGCGCATAAGTTGGCTCCGGCAGTTGGGGCAGACCCCGACATGGCCGAAAAAGCTGCGCGTTTGGCCAAAGCGGACCTTAGTTCCGAAATGGTTTATGAATTCCCCGAACTTCAAGGCCTTATGGGGCGCTATTACATTGAAGCCTCAGGTGAGGATGCTCAAATCGCAGCCGCTGCAGAAGAACACTATGCCCCCCTTGGTCCTTCGGATGACGTGCCAAAGGCACCGGTCTCAATCACTGTATCGCTGGCTGAAAAACTTGAGAAACTCAATGGTTTCTGGTCTATTGATGAAAAACCAACGGGCTCGAAAGACCCGTTCGCATTGCGTCGTGCCGCACTTGGTATCATTCGGATTGCAATTGAAAATGACCTTGCAATCTCCTTAAATACAGTGATGCTAACAGAGCATGCGAAAGACCTCCTATCTTTCTTCCACGATCGTCTCAAAGTATATCTAAAAGACCAAGGCATTCGCCACGACATCATTGATGCTTGCATCGCTATGGACGGCAATGACGACATAAATCTTCTGGTGAAACGTGCACGGGCGCTATCTGAAACGCTGAAAACAGATGACGGTAAAAACCTGATCCAAGGGTTCAAGCGCGCCAATAACATCCTGTCTCAAGCGGAAGCCGGGGACGGTGTAGAATACTCCTACGGTGCCGATGTGAAATTCGCTGAAACAGAAGAAGAGCGCAACCTGTTTGGTGCCCTTGATACGTCTGAGGTGAAAATCAAACCAGCAATGGTGGCCCAAGATTTCGCATCTGCGATGTCTGCAATGGCAACGCTTCGCACGCCGATCGACGCCTTTTTTGAGGCCGTTCAAATCAACTCTGACAACCCAACGGTGCGCCGCAATCGACTGAACCTTCTCAGTCGTATCCGCACGGTTTGTTCTTCGGTGGCGGATCTAACCAAAATCGAAGGCTGATCCAACTTCGTCTTACCAAATAAACTCCGGCGGAGCGGCCCGTAGGGACGTGGGGGCTGGCCCCTTTGTTTTCTGCTCCCTCGGCATGCGCTAAATCCTTGATCGCCTAGGATTTAAGCCTATGCTGCCATCGAAACCGGTAGGTGCTGCAATGCAGAATAATCCAGATACAACACTTGTTACGCAAACAGCCAAAATGGCGGCGTCCACGCATGGCGGCCGTGCAAAATGCTTGCAGCGATTGATCCGTCTTGACCTGCCAGTACCTAAAACGGTGGCGCTTAGTTTTTCGGCAGTCTCTAAAATCGCCAATGGAGAATTGCCAGATATTGAAGCCGTACTTTCACAGTTCCCGAAAGATGCACTTTTGTGCGTGCGCCCGTCCTCAGAGGATGCGGATTGGGGTGGACCCAGTGCTGTACTCAATATCGGGATGAACGATACTTCCTATACGGACTTGTGCGCTCAGCTAGGGACAGAGGGCGCAACTGCGATTTACACTCGGTTTGTTCAGTCCTACGCAATTAACGTTGCACGTCTTGATCCAGATATGTTTGACGATGTTGTTGCATCAGGCCCCGAAGGATTGTCAGAGACTTTGCGCGCTTATGAAGCCGAAACAGATGAGAAATTTCCCTCCGACGTTGGAACGCAACTCGCCGCTGTACTGCGATCGATGGCACGTGCATGGGATGGAACCTCTGCGCGCCTGCTTCGTCAAGGCAAAGGTGCACCTGCAGGTGCCGGTCTTGGCCTCGTGGTTCAACAGATGGCTTTTGGGGTAGGCACGCAACAAAGTGGCTCTGGGATGTTCCAACTGGTCAACAGCGATACGGGTCAGCCGCAAATTACGGGTCGCTATCTGCGCCAAAGCCAAGGGCTAGAAGCTCTGTTCCAAGATGCTGAAGCGATGTACCTCACGCGTGACCCACGCGGCCCATCCTTTGAAGAACTTGAACCAGAGCTGTTTGAAACGCTCAAAGCCCATGCCGCCTTGAGCCGTGTGCGTCTGCGCGAAGAGATGCAATTGGAGTTCACCGTTGATAACGGTAAGCTCAACATTTTGGACGGGATCCGTGTCACGAGATCATCACGCGCGGCTGTTCGTATCGCGGTCAGTTTAGCCAACGATAAGATCATCCCTCGTCAAGACGCTTTGATGCGCGTTGAACCACTGTCACTTAACGAACTATTGCACAGGCAAGTTGACAGTGATGCCCTGCGTGATGTTGTGGGCCACGGCATTGCCGCGAGCCCGGGGGCTGCTGCTGGTAAGCTGGTGTTCACGGCCGCCGATGCGCAAGCGCACGCGGCCCGTGAAGAAGATTGTATTCTTGTGCGTCGTGAAACGTCACCTGAAGATATTCGTGGAATGCACGCCGCACGCGCCGTTTTGACTGAACGAGGCGGGGTCACAAGTCATGCTGCAGTCATCGGGCGCGGCATTGGTTTGCCCTGTGTCGTTGGCGTATCCAACATTCGGTTCGTGCCAAGCAAGAAGCAGCTTATCTTGGCAGATGGCCGCATTCTTGAGGAGGGCGAGGTCGTCACAGTTGATGGCACGTCCGGGCAGGTTTTGTTGGGCGCTGTCGCGATGCAAGAAGCAGCACTTGATGACGCATTTCAAACCTTGATGGAATGGGCAGATGAAGAACGCGACATTGGTATTCGTGCCAATGCGGATACGCCTGCTGATGCTCAAACTGCGCGTAACTTCAACGCTCAGGGCATCGGTCTGTGCCGCACAGAGCATATGTTTTTTGAGGCAAGCCGGCTGACAGTGATGCGCGAGATGATCTTTGCAGAAACATCAAAAGACCGTCGCGCTGTACTTGAGCGGCTCTTGCCGATGCAACGCGAAGATTTCACCGAACTGTTTCGCATCATGCACGGACAACCGGTTTCGATCCGCCTGTTCGATCCGCCCTTGCATGAATTCCTTCCAGCAGATCGCAATGGTCAGCGTGAACTGGCTGAAGCCCTTGATCTACCGTTGTCAGACGTTACGCGCCGTATCGAAGCGATGCGTGAATATAACCCCATGCTTGGTTTGCGTGGGGTGCGTCTTGGTGTGACCGTCCCAGAGATTTATGAAATGCAGGCGCGTGCGATTTTTGAAGCAACGATTGTGGCTAGTCGTGATGGCGCATCGATTGTGCCGGAAATTATGATTCCGCTCGTCAGCGCAAAGCGCGAAGTTGAGTTGGTCAAAACCCGCGTTGATGGAATCGCCGCTGCTGTTCGTGTCGAACAGGACGCTGATTTCGATTATCGATTGGGGGTTATGGTTGAAACTCCTCGCGCTGCCTTGCGTGCAGGCGAAATTGCACAACATTGTGCATTCCTTAGTTTTGGGACTAATGACCTTACGCAGATGACCTATGGCCTTAGCCGTGATGACGCGGGTCGCTTTATGTCGGACTACGTACAGCAAGAGGTGTTTGCCGAAGATCCGTTTCATACACTTGATATCGACGGCGTGGGCGAGTTGCTTAAATTGGGCGCAGAGCGTGGCCGAAAGACCCAACCGAACATGACCTTGTCGATTTGCGGTGAACACGGAGGTAACCCCGAATCAATCGCATTTTGCCGCGAAGCTGGATTTGACTATGTTTCATGCTCACCGTTTCGCGTTCCGGTAGCCCGATTGGCCGCGGCACAGTTGGCGATCAAGGACAAGACAGGGTAGGCGACGGAACAACTTTCCGCTACATCCTGTGGTTTCGGTCCAATTTACAGTTGTTTAACTGATACGACCTAGATTGATGACGTTAGGTCAACTGGACGAACTGTCTAAAACACACTACGTAGCGGGCATCGAAGCAACTTTGGAGCGCCGCATGCGAGCCGCAATATTTTTCTCAGTTCTGTTGGCCGTATTTGCGCCAATTCTGGCTACTGCTAATGAAAAGCAGGCCCATGCGTTGCATCAAACAGAAAAGCGTGGGCTTTCGTCCCTCGCGCCAGAGCGTCTACAAAACATGATTACCGCGCCAGTTGCCGCAAGCGGCGTTGAGTTTTCTACCGCTTGGTTAGACAAGCAACCCAAAGCTAAAGGTGATGCAAATTGGAAATGTCTTTCTGAAGCGCTCTATTTTGAGGCGCGTGGTGAAACCGTCAAAGGCCAATTTGCGGTGGCTGAGGTAATCATGAACCGTGTCGCACATTCACGTTTCCCCAGCTCGCTGTGTGGTGTGATCAATCAGGGGACAGGTAAGAAATTTCGGTGCCAATTTACCTATACTTGTGATGGTAAAGCCGAGAATGTATCTGAGCGGAGGTCATACGCGCGTGTATCTAAAGTCGCGCGGGCGGTGATAGATGGCAGCGTGCCAAAACTGACCAATGGCGCGACCCACTATCATACAACAGCTGTCAGCCCGAGCTGGTCACGTGTTTATACAAAAACGGCACGTATCGGGGTTCACATTTTTTATCGCCACAATGTTAGGTCGGCTTCTAACTAATACAACGGCAGGGATGGGGCGCTTTTGTGCCCTAGCCTGACGTAAAACAGACTGGTATAGGCATCGGGCCAGCCTAAAAGGGCTTAACCCAACAGTCTTACCAAAAGGGTCCAAATTTATGACCTCTGAAGTGCGCCTTGCCTTTGCCCATCCGTCCGAGCGTGCAGATGCCACAGCGGCGTCTGGGGCATTGGATCGAATTTCCGTTCGCGACCATATTGTAGATGTAGAAATTGGTGCGTTCCAAGCTGAGCGCGGCGTAACGCAGCGCATTAGCTTTAACATCGTTGTAGAGGTTTCGCCTTTGACGGGACCAATGGATGACGATGTTGATCGCATTCTAAGTTACGATAAAGTCACAGAAGCGATTGCTTTTGAATTGGCTGACGAACGACTTAACTTATTGGAAACATTGGCTGAGAACGTCGCTGATCGGATTCTTTTGGAACCTCAGGCGATGCGTACGTTTGTGCGGATTGAGAAACTGGATCGCGGTGCGGGTGCGTTAGGTGTCGAAATAGTGCGCGCACGTGGCGACGCTGCCGTCGAACTGGTTGAGCCAGAGAATGTGTTGCGACCTCAGTTGGTTTTCCTGTCCAACGCGGCTATTTCCTCACCGAATTTCAAGACTTGGATTGATCAACTACAAGCCACAGATCAACCGTTGATCTTATGTGTTGGGGCTGCGAATGTGGATGCCCCAAAAACCGGTCACAAAATGACGCAACGCCGTGTTGATTTACTGGCTGTTGAACAAAATGCATGGGTTGTCGCTTCGCGAGATGAACGTTGTGTTGTTGTTGAAACACGGACAGAGTTGGAGTGGGCGATGCGCAACAATCAAATCTGTGTTTGGGCACCGTCAAAGTTGGTTCTTGACGCTGTTGATGGTCCATCAACGGAATCGGACGATGCGGTCGAATTGGCTGCATGGTTTGCCTCTACGTTCGATGTGCAAGAGATGATTGTTATTGGGGCGGACTTGCCTTCGGCCACCCAAGTGCCCTTGCGGGTCGTAGGTGTGGATCAAGTGGTGCTTTGAAACGATGACACGGTACATTCGTCCGCTTGTTCAAACCGGTCCGGCACGGCCCCGTGATGCCTACACGCTTGCCGGCGGCTGGTGTTGGTTCACACATGTTGAGATTTTGTCGCGCACGGCTGCGCCAAGCGTGGTGCCGGTAACAGGAATAGAGGCGGGTGAGTTGGCCGCGCTTGTAGCTGAGCGTCCGGCAATAGCGGGCCTTTCTTTTGAAGGCCCACGATTAATGGGTATCTTGAATGTGACGCCCGACAGTTTTTCCGATGGTGGTCGCCACCAAACGCTAAGCGATGCTGTAGAAGGGGCGATCCGCATGGTTTCAAAGGGCGCTGACTTAATCGATATCGGGGGCGAATCTACAAGGCCTGGCGCAGTAACTGTTGCACCTGAAGAAGAGATTCAGCGGACAGCTCCAGTTATTCAGGCCATACGCGAGGCTGGCGTTGCTGCGCCAATTTCAATTGATACTCGTAAAAGCGCGGTAGGACGGACCGCAATCTGTGCCGGTGCGAATATCGTGAATGACGTCTCTGGATTCACTTATGATCTGGAATTGGCGGCTAATTGCGGCAAATCAGGCACACCTGTTTGTCTAATGCATGCGCAGGGTGACCCGGCAACGATGCAGGACGAGCCGCAGTACGACGACGTGCTGCTGGACGTCTATGATTTCTTGGAAACACAAATCGACGTTTTGCTTTCACTAGGAATTCGACGTTCCTCTATCATCGCTGACCCCGGCATCGGGTTTGGGAAAAGCCAAAGCCATAACCTTAAAGTGCTGAGCCGGATCAGCCTGTTCCACAGCCTTGGTGTCCCAATTTTACTGGGTGCATCCCGCAAACGGTTTATTGGAAGTATTGGGGATGAGCCAGTAGCCGACAAACGTGTAGCTGGCTCTGTAGGAGTTGCCCTAGCGGCGATTGGGCAGGGTGTGCAATTAATACGTGCGCATGATATCGCTGAACATCAACAGGCTATTGCGTTATGGCAGGCTAGCGTGACACAAGATCTGAACGAAATTGAATAAGAACTGAATTATGACCAAGCTTTTTGGAACTGACGGTGTACGCGGCACTGCAAATACTTATCCTATGACTGCGGAAATGGCTTTGCGCATTGGGGCAGCGGTTGGGCGCTATTTCAAACGCGATGCAAAGGGCGTTCACCGTGTTGTAATCGGTAAAGACACACGCTTATCCGGGTATATGTTTGAAAGTGCTTTGACTGCCGGTTTGACAAGTACGGGTATGAATGTGCTTTTGCTTGGTCCCGTTCCAACACCTGCGGTTGGATTTTTGACGCGCTCAATGCGTGCTGATCTGGGCGTCATGATTTCAGCCAGTCATAACCCAGCAATTGACAACGGTATCAAGTTTTTTGGCCCAGATGGGTTTAAATTGTCTGATGTGGCTGAGGCTGAAATTGAAGCGTTGGTTGCTAAGGGTGTTGTACCGATTGAGCCTGACCAGATTGGTCGCGCCAAACGCATTGATGATGGTCGATTCCGTTATATTGAGCGTCTAAAGTCTTCGTTTCCACGGCAGACCCGTCTCGATGGTTTGAAAATTGTCATCGATTGTGCGAATGGCGCGGCGCACCGTGTTGCCCCTGATGCTTTGTGGGAGCTTGGTGCAACAGTCATTCCGGTAGGAATTTCCCCGAATGGGATGAACATCAACGAAGGTTGTGGTTCTACGCACCCTCAGATGGCTGCAAAAACAGTTGTGGCACACGGTGCAGACCTGGGTATTTGCCTTGATGGGGACGCTGATCGCGTGATCCTTGTTGATGAAAATGGCAGAGTGGGAGATGGGGACCAGTTTATGGCTCTTATGGCGTCCCGTTGGGCCACCGAAGAACGCCTGAAGGGCAATGCCTTGGTTGCCACTGTAATGTCCAACCTAGGGCTTGAACGGTATCTTCAGGGGCAGGGCATCGGGTTAGAGCGCACCGCCGTTGGTGATCGCCATGTTGTCGAACGTATGCGCAGCGGTGGTTTTAATCTTGGCGGCGAGCAATCGGGCCACATTGTTATGACGGACCATGCCACGACAGGTGATGGCCTTATGGCAGGGCTACAATTTATGGCTGAGATGATCCGAAGCGGGAAACCCGCAAGTGAATTGCTTAGTTCATTTGAGGCCGTTCCCCAGTTACTCAAGAACGTGCGCTACGGCGTAGATCAGGCACCGCTTGATGATCCCAAAGTGATCGCTGCAATAGCACAATCTGAAGCGGACTTAGTTGGTAATGGCCGATTGCTTATTCGTAAATCGGGCACTGAACCTTTGGTGCGTGTGATGGCCGAGTCCGAGGACGAGGGCATTTTAAATCAAGCCGTCGACAGCATAGTTGCTGCTGTTGAAGATGCTGTTTCGCATTAGGTCCGATTAGAATTACTCAAACGTAAGCTGTTTAACCCTTAAACAGCTTACGGAACGCGCCGTATTGGGATAATCCAACGCCTGCCAAAATCAAAACCATTGCCAAGATCAGCGACGCAGGCAACGGTTCACCCAAGAGCAACGCACCTAACACAACCGACCAAGCCGGCACTTGGTAGTTCGTGATAGACATGAACACTGGCCCGGCTGAACGTATGACCAATGTGCGCAAGAAATTGGCAGCTGCGGTTGGTATTAAACCCAAGAGTGCGATTACGATCATCGTCTTGGTCGGGGGCATTGGCGGGAACCCTTCGACAATCAGTGCGATGGGAATGACAATCGCCGCAGACATGATCAACAACACTGTGGATAGCCCAATTGTATCGACCGCAGGCAAACGGCGCATCATTATAGAATTGACACCGTAACACATCGCAGCGGTTAAGCATGCAAGCCGTCCAGCGGTTTCTAGTGAGGCCCCAGTGCTTTCAAATGCTTGTGCGCCCAATAGGATGACAACGCCACAAAATCCGATCAAGAAACCAAGTGACTTGCGCCAAGTTAGACGTTCACCGGGTACGAAAAAATGTGCCAATGGAAGGACCATCAACGCGATTGCCGCCATGGAAACACCAGCAAAACCGCCAGTAACATATTGCTGCCCCCATGCCAAAAGCATGAAGGGAATTGCAGAGCTTAGGGCCCCCATAATCCACATGATGATCTTGGTTTTTTGTGTGGGTGGTTCAACGAACAGTTTGCCTCCGCGCGCTTGCCAAATTGCGTACATAAGGATCGACGCAAAAGCGATGCGGCCAGCGGCTAGCCAGAATGGCGTGATGCCTTCCAATGCAATTTCAGTGACGAGAAATGTGCCACCCCACGTGAAGCCCAGTAGGACCACCATCATCCAGCTTCGTGATGTGATTCCAGATGTTTGTGTCATATACTTGATATCTCAGGTGAAGTTTTTGCAACAGTCAAAAGTCGCTGCATTGCAAGCATTGGTGATGATAGGATCGGCATGCCGAGATCCGTTAAAACATCGGTTGCAATACCCATGGAGGCTTGCGCAAGAACGATACAGTCGGGCGTATTTTCTTGGTCAATGGACTGACGGGTTGCCCTGTCTATTTCAGCGGAAAATGCTTTCATATCGCCGGATTCGAAATAGGGCCAAGCGGCGTCGCACATGATTACCTCAATGTACGTTAAATCCTGGGCTTCCTTGGCGCAGTCATTCAACAACGTCAAGGTTGCCTCACGTGTGCTCTCAAGGCAAATTCCGAGCAATATTTTTGGACCGCTCTTAACTGCGGCTTCCATCAATGGGCGGTCAATTCGAACAACCTTGGGGTTGGTTTGTGTGAAGTTATCAATCAGCGGACCAAGTGTTGAACAGGTGCACAAAACTGCGTCTGTTGTCTGTAATTTCTCAAGAATTTCGTAGGTTTGGGCGGAGATACTCATCAACCCATCAGTCTGAGCTGATGCAAGCAACTCGGGCGCGACATGATGGGTACGTTTGCATTGGGGGGCGAGTTCTTGAACGAGCGCTTCAAAGGTTTCAACGTGAACCTGAGCTGTATGGAGAAATGCAATGTTCATTGAGGATCACCCTGCTGTCTAGGCTGTTGGCTAAAGTAGAATGCATCTAGCGGTCAATGAAAAGTAAAACGTTCGTTTTTTGTAACTATTGTAAATGTGGGGTCGGATTGTACCGACCCCACTATGGTTCTTTAGTTCTTTGTTTTATCGACCATTTTACCGGCAGAAATCCAAGGCATCATAGCGCGCAATTTGCCACCAACTTGTTCGATTTGGTGCTCATCGTTTGAACGACGTGACGCTTTGATTGTTGGTTGACCAACAGCATTTTCAAGCATGAAATCACGAACGAATTTGCCGTTTTGAATGTCGTCCAAAACGCCTTTCATCCGTGCTTTTGTCTCGTCGTATGGCAGGATGCGTGGGCCAGAAACGTACTGACCGTACTCAGCTGTGTTTGAGATTGAGTAATCCATGTTAGCGATGCCGCCTTCATAGATCAGGTCAACGATCAACTTGGTTTCGTGCAGGCACTCGAAGTAAGCCATTTCTGGCTCGTAACCAGCTTCAACCAAAGTCTCAAAGCCCATGCGGATCAATTCAACGATACCGCCGCACAGTACTGCTTGCTCACCGAATAGGTCAGTTTCGCACTCTTCGCGGAAGTTTGTTTCGATGATACCGGAACGGCCGCCACCGATGGCGGAGCAATATGACAAGCCGATTTCCAGGGCTTTACCAGATGCGTCTTTGTCGACTGCTACGAGGCAAGGAACGCCGCCGCCTTTTGAGTATTCGCCGCGTACAGTGTGACCTGGGCCTTTTGGTGCCATCATGATCACGTCAACGCCAGCTTTTGGCTCGATCAAGCCGAAGTGTACGTTCAAGCCGTGTGCGAATGCGATTGCAGCGCCTTCACGGATGTTGTCATGGACGTATTTTTTGTATGTTTCTGCCTGAAGTTCGTCGGGCATTGTGAACATGATCAAGTCAGCCCAAGCCGCAGCTTCGGCGATGCCCATTGTTTTAAGGCCTTCACCTTCAGCTTTTGCGATAGAGGCAGAGCCTTCGCGTAAAGCAACAACAACGTTTTTCGCGCCAGAATCGCGCAAGTTCAACGCGTGTGCGTGACCTTGTGAACCGTAGCCCAAAATGGCGACTTTCATTTCTTTGATCAGGTTAACGTCGCAATCGCGATCATAATATACACGCATGTTTTCTCTCCTAGATGTGAATTCTGACGCGAATATAGGGGATAACGTGAATGAGTTCAGCGTTGCAATTGGGCTAATATTGTGAATAAATTGCACTTGTAATTCGCCAATTTGGAATTTTTGATGAAAATCATTCTTGATGATCTGGATCGTAGCATCCTGCGGCAATGGCAAGTTGACCCTACGCTTTTACCTGCTGAGCTTGCTGAGCGATGTGGCTTGACTGTGGCCAAGGTCACGCGGCGCCAGGCGCGGTTGCAAGAGGCTGGGGTGGTCAAGGGCATCGAGGCGGTGATTGATTGGGCGGCGCTGGGTTATGCATTCGAAGTCTCACTGCGTGTGACCTTGGACAAAACGATCGATCGCGCTTTTGACGAATTCATCGAGGCAGCCCGTGGTGTGCCGGAGGTGATTGAAATTCAGACCTTCTTGGGACGTGTTGACGTTCGCCTATCGGTGATTGCTCGTGACATGGCGCATTATCAGCACATCTACAGGTCGAGTATTTTAACGCTGCCGCATATTGCTGATATCGAGGGCTTGATGCGTGTGGCCGAGATTAAGTCCAATGAAAGCTTGCCGTTATGATCGAGGTTGATGACTTTGATCGCGCTTTGTTGCGTGCGCTGCAGCGTGACGCCAATCAAAGCGCAGGTGCGTTAGGGCGTGAGATTGGGATGTCTCAACCGGCCACTTGGCGCCGTATTCGGCGGTTGCAGGAGGCAGGCGCGATAAAAGGGCGGAGGTTGCATTTGGATGCAGAGGCACTGGGATTCGGGGTGACAGTGTTCCTTGGCGTTAAGTTGGCGACCAAAGGGCGGGTGAGTTTGGATGATTTCGAGCGAGCGGTAAGTGCGATCCCTGAAATTCAAAAAATCGAACACGTTTTAGGGTTTTATGACTATCGCTTGCGGGTTGTAGCACGGGACTTGTCAGACTTTGAACGAGTTTTAAGGCGGCGCATTATGACTTTACCTGGTGCTGGGGAGGTCGAGGCCAATGTGTTGCTTAGTGAGGAACGTCGGCCTGGTCCGCTTTGAATCTTTTCACGCCCTTATCAATTTTTTGTCGATTGGGCATCAATTCAGAAGTTGCCCTTGGCGCACGTCGCTTCGGCGCATAGGGTCAAATAATGAAATTATTTCTCATTACAGCGCTCACAATGATGGCCTTTGCATCCAACTCAATCCTCAACCGCATGGCGCTTGATGGGGGTCATATAGATCCGTCCAGCTTTGCAGCTGTACGGATCGTTACGGGTGTGATTGCTTTGGGCGTTATGCTTGCGGTCCGTCGCGAAAAGTTACCGCTTTGGGAAAAATCGCGCATATTGGGTGCCTTATCACTTGCTGCCTATATGATCGGATTTTCATTGGCTTATGACAGTTTAGATGCAGGTTTGGGTGCTTTGATATTGTTTGGGGTCGTCCAAGTGGCGCTGTTCATCTACGGAGCGATCCGTGGAGAAATACCAACACAGTGTGAGCTCATAGGAGCTAGCATTGCCTTTATTGGCTTGTTGATTGCGCTTTGGCCAAGCGAAGATAGCGTGGCCACCATTAGTAGCACTGCTCTTATGGTGATCGCGGGCCTTGGCTGGGCTGCTTATACATTGGCTGGGCGCGGGTCGCAGAACCCATTGGCGTCAACCGCAGCAAATTTCCTGTTTGCTATGCCATTGCTCTTGCTTCTGTTGATCGGCCAAACACTGAACATCAGTGTGACTGGTGTCGTTTTAGCAGTTTTGGCGGGGGCAATTACATCTGGAATGGGTTATGCTTTGTGGTATTGGGTCCTTCCGCAAATAGGCCCAAGTACTGCGGCGGTTGTCCAACTTAGTGTGCCGATCATCGCTATCGTTGCAGGTGCGGTTTTGCTGGGTGAAGTTATTAGCATTTCAGTGATTGTCGCTGCGGGATTTGTTGTCGGTGGTATTGGACTAGCGGTTACGAAACGATCAGTTCAAGTGGGTCGTACATAAGGTCACAATTGGGATCAAAAGCCACGCGCCCTAAACTGGACGGCTTGTGCATCGTTTTGGCCAAGTCAGCTTCAGTAACCCAAACATGTCTGTTCACGACATTTTCTAGGTCTTTCCAGTCGTCCGCGATGTTTGTTTTTCCATCAAGTGTGCAGCGAAAGAATACCTCGACTTGATGGTAATCTTTTTCTGGCATGTGAAATTCATTCACAAGGGCAGGTGCGCCAACTATTATGTCTAGGCCTGTTTCTTCAAAAACCTCGCGTTTTAAGTTTTCTGGCAAACTGGTTCCAATATTCACACCACCACCAGGCGTACACATCAGCGGGCTTTTCTGCCCAGCCCATGCGTTGACCAAGAGCAATCGATCTTCGTGGATGATGATCGCACGAACGGCGACGCGAGGTGGCTTTTCTGACATTTTTGGGCTTTCGGTGCGAATGAATGACGCACCACCATTCCATGTGAAGTCGCGAAGGTCTATCTGCATCGTTATGAAACACGTCTTTGCCACCTTAATTACAATCTGCTGCTGTGGACCTGTCGCCGCCAATTGTGTCGTCTTGATACATGGCCTTGCTCGCACGGAATCCTCATTCGCATTAATGGAGTCGGCGTTGGAGGCGGAAGGGTATTTTGTGGTTCGCCCGGGTTATCCCTCAACCGATGCGTCGATTTCTGATTTGGCAGATGCGACTATTCCCGCGGCTGTTGCATCCTGCCCTGTGGGGCCACTTCATTTTGTAACCCATTCAATGGGTGGGATTATGGTACGTGATTGGCTCAGCCGAAACCGCCCTGAAAATCTTGAACGTATCGTAATGTTGGCCCCGCCAAACAAGGGTAGCGAAATCGTCGATACATTTTCGGGTCATTTCATCTTTGACCAGATAAACGGCCCCGCTGGATTACAGTTGGGCACAGGAGAAGAAAGCCTGCCGCTGTCTTTACCTCCAGTGGATTACCCCGTTGGTGTAATTGCGGGCGATCAGTCTTTGAACGTGTACTTTTCGAGGCTTTTGCCTGGAGCTGATGACGGCAAAGTTGCTGTGAGTTCAACTGTTGTCGCTGGAATGAAAGATCATATCGTCCTGCCAGTTACTCATACGTTTATGATGAACAATCCAAGGGTCATTACGGAAACGATTTTGTTTTTAGAAACAGGTGCCTTTGACCCGTCTATCAGTTGGGCAGATGCGTTGTTGGAACGCTTTGGCTGCGAAGGCTTTGATTGCCTTAAGGGAAATCCAAGTAATGAGCGCTGATCTTTAGCCGCTATAGTTTGTTCACTGGAATCTTCAGTGTCATATTTCCGGCCTCATCACGTGGCACTTCGCCCGCGCGAATGTTCACCTGTAATGATGGTATGATAAGCTTGGGCATTGAAAGTTGCGCATCACGCGTTTCGCGCATTTTTACAAAATCAGATCGGGTCGCCCCGTCGCCAATGTGGATATTGGCCTTCTTCTGGGCACCCACGGTGGTTTCCCAAGCGATGGAGCGCCCATTGGGGCCATAGTCGTGGCAAACGAAGAGACGCACGTCATCAGGCAAGCTGAGAACCTTGGTGATACTGTCATAGAGTTGGCCCGCATCACCGCCCGGAAAATCAGCACGTGCCGAACCGCCGTCGGGCATGAACAAGGTATCACCGGCAAAGGCTGCATCACCCATTACATGCACCATGCATGCAGGTGTATGGCCCGGGGTGTGAATGGCAAAGCACTCAAGGCTACCAATTTTATACAGGTCGCCGTCCTTGAACAGCTTGTCGAACTGTGAGCCATCTCGCTGAAATTCGGTCCCTTCGTTGAAAACCTTCCCAAAGGTGTCTTGAACCTCTTGGATGTACTCACCAATCCCGATTTTTCCGCCCAGCTGCCCTTGGATATAGGGTGCACCAGAAAGATGGTCTGCATGGACGTGGGTTTCTATGATCCACTCGAGATGCAAGCCATTGGACGTTATGAAATCAATGATCTCATCTGCGCCTTCGTAACTTAGACGGCCAGCTGCATAGTCAAATTGCATAACTGCATCAATAATCGCGCATGATGTGCTGTCAGGATCTTTGATGACATAGCTAATTGTGTTGGACTGTGCGTCGAAAAAAGCACTTACGTCTGGACGTTTGTCCAAAGACACATTGGGCATCGTCATTACAGTTCTCCGATCAATAAACGCCTTAAGAAAAGGATGGCACCGGTACTTTTGACTGTCAACGATCGCAGTTTATTTGATGCGATTGAAATGCCCCATCTTGCGATCCGTTTTCACCTCAGCTTTGCCGTATAAGTGCAGCGCAGTATTAGGTTCTTTGGCAAGTGTAGGCACACGGTCCATGTCGCGTCCAATCAGGTTTTCCATCACAACGTCAGAGTGACGCTTGCCGTCCCCCAATGTCCAACCAGCGACGGCACGAATATGTTGTTCAAACTGGTCAACGGCACATCCGTTTTGGGTCCAGTGGCCAGAATTGTGCACACGCGGCGCGATCTCGTTCACGATCAACCCGTTGGGTGTTACAAACAATTCAACGCCCAAGACGCCAACGTAATCTAGTGCATTCAGGATGTTTGCGGCGATCAGGATCGCATCTGTACGCAAGCTTGGGGAAAGGCGGGCAGGGATCGTAGTCGTGTGTAAAATGCCGTTGCGGTGAACGTTTTCACCTGGATCATAGCAGGCGATTTCGCCTGTGACACTGCGTGCGGCGATAACAGAAACTTCATGCGTAAAGCTTATAAAGCGTTCTAAGACGGCGGCGTTGCCCGCCATGTCTTTGAACGCAGCAGCAGCGTCATCAGTTTTCATTATCCGCGCCTGACCTTTACCATCATAACCAAAGCGGCGAGTTTTTAGGATGGAAGGGGTACCGATGCTATCTATTGCGATAGTTAGCGCGGCTTCATCAGGGATGTCGGCGAATGGCGCTACGTTTAAGCCAAGGCCTTGCAAGAAATTCTTTTCCGTCAAGCGATCCTGCGAGATGCGAAGGGCTTCGCGGCCGGGACGAATGGGGCGCAGGGTTTCAAGCAGATCAAGCGCGCTGGTTGGGATGTTCTCAAATTCATAAGTCATTACATCAACATCAGCGGCAAAGGTGCGCAATGCATCCGCGTCATCATATTTGGCAGTCGTGACGCGGTCTGCAACTTCGCCTGCGGGCGGGTTTACACCAGGCTCAAAGATGTGGGTTTTGAAACCTAAGCGGCTAGCTGCTACGCTGAGCATGCGGCCCAGTTGGCCACCGCCCAAAATGCCGATTGTTGCGCCGGTTGTCAGTGTATCAGTCATCAGTTGGGGCATCCGGAATTGAGGCAGACAAGTCATTGCGCCATGTGTCTAAACGTGTGGCCAATTCTGGGTCTTGAAGGGCCAATATACCAGCGGCCATCAAAGCGGCATTCGTTGCCCCCGCGCCACCAATTGCCATAGTCGCGACAGGAAAGCCGCGTGGCATTTGCAGGATCGAGTACAGAGAGTCGACGCCAGACAAAGCTTTTGTTTGTACTGGTACACCAACAACAGGCACTCGCGTTTTTGACGCCATCATGCCCGGGAGGTGAGCTGCACCACCGGCGCCTGCTATAATAACTTGCAATCCACGATCAACAGCCGTTTTGCCATACTCCCACAAGCGATCAGGTGTGCGATGTGCTGACACAATCTTGGCTTCATAGGGGATACCTAGTTGATCAAGAATGTCAGCGGCTTCACGCATGGTCGGCCAATCTGATTGGCTGCCCATGATAATGCCGACTTTAATTGGTGTGGTGGAAGAATGCTGTGTCATTAAGTAAGCCCTTGTTTGGCGAAGCAGGCACTATAGCGTGATGGTCGTGCGAGGCAATGCTGTCAGCCCTAAGGAGCAGATAATTAAGCGATAATATCGGGGGTTAACCGGTCTTCGATGACTGTTATGCGGTCTTTGAGCCAAAGCTTTTGTTTTTTGAGGCGTCGAAGCATCAATTGATCGCTTGTCCCCACATCAACTAATTCTTTGATTGCATCATCCAACGCGCGATGGTCCGTGCGGAACACTTCCAATTCGACACGAAGAACGTCGTCGGTTTTCATGGATATGTCTGATCGGTCATTCATAACGCTGATTCTAACTCGTGTTTGCAGGTTTCAATATAAGGCGCTGAAAAGGCTGCGCATAGGTATTTCATCAAAGGTCTTGTCGGGCGGTTAATTCCTTCCCATATTCATTGCAGAAGGTCGCCTAGTTTAGGGGCCAAAATTGACTGTCGCTTAACTAAAAGGACGTGTCGCATGACCAAAATGACCCTTGCTTCCTACCCGCACATGTTGGGCTTCGAGCAACTCGAACGTTTGATGGAGCGCACTGCCAAGACTGGCAACGAAGGCTATCCACCGTTCAATATTGAACAAACCTCTGATCGATCTTACCGTATTACGTTGGCCGTCGCAGGTTTTGCAGAAGATGAATTGGCAATCACGGTTGAGGATCGCCAACTTGTGATCCGCGGGCGCAACACTGACGATGTTGAAGGCCGTGTATTTCTGCACCGCGGTATCGCGTCGCGCCAGTTTCAACGCTCTTTCGTTTTGGCGGAAGGGGTCGATGTAGGGGAGGCCGTTATGGAAAACGGTTTACTGCACATTGATTTGACGCAAGCTAAACCAGAGACAGTGGTCCAAACCATCAACATAAAGAAAGGGTAAGTCATGAATTCAGAGTACAAATTCGACGACGAGCTATCAGCAGATACCGATCGGATGGTTTACGTAAAACCTGTGTTGGTCAGCGACTTGCCAAGTGAAGTTCAAAGCCAAATTGACGGCGTGAAGAAAATGTTCGCAGTTCACGATGCCGAGGGCAAGCAATTGGCGTTGGTCGGTGATCGTCGCCTAGCCTTCGCGCTTGCGCGCCAGCACGATTATAGCCCCCAACCACTACACTAATTGGGATGGTGCGCTGGCTACTATGTTCGGTATGGCTGTTTGCAACACCGTCATATGGCCAGCACGCATCTTTGATTTATACCGATGAAGACGCCAATGTAGTGAAGACTGCGATGCTCGCTAAAGCGGACAAGGATGTTCGTGCGTTCTTTGCTGACACATTTGGGCAGACTCTTGAAAATTCAATTGCGTGATTGGTACAAGTGATCCGCGCTTGTTGAATGTCCACCTGTCCCAAGCCCTTAAAGAAATGGGGCGGCGCCAAAGATCATCACCTGTAGATGCAGCGACGCTGTGTGATAATAAACCCATCGGTGCCGCGGCCAATCGTTCCTATACAGTGATGTGTTGGCTTAAACCCACGGCGTATGATCGCGAGTGGTTGGCCCTGATTGAACAGCAGTCGCCGCCTATTTTGGCGCATGAATTCACCCATCAATTACAATACCATTTGGCAAATGATGATCCGCCCCAGCGGATAAACGGCACCAAAGAATTATTGCTTGGCCCAAGTTGGATGGTCGAGGGAACCGCCGAAGTGTTCGAGCGGATTTATAGCGTTCAAGTGCAAGGCAAAGATGCGGCTGATACTGCTGATCAAGCGTTGTTTAACATGCAAACACGTGCACGGCGCAGTCGATTGACGTTAACGCAACTCACTCAGGCAGGAAGTACAAAAGGACGCGGTGGCTATGGAACGGCGCGGTTTGCAGCATTTGTTTTGGCACAACGTAATAGACCTGAAGATTTGTTGGAGTACTTCAGTGTCTTGGGGCAAACCAAGGATCGTGGCGTTGCATTTGAAAAGGTCTTTGGCTTGTCCTTTGACAAATTCGAAGCAGACTTTGAAGGAATTCGCCGTGATTTCGCCGCGACAAAAAAATATGTAAAAGGACAATAAGCATGACGAACATATTGAAATCGTTTGAGTTCGACTGGGTCGATGCATTCACCAACAAGCCATTTGGTGGCAACGGGTGTGCAGTGGTGCATGGTGGTGCAGAGTTAAGTGTAGATACATGCCTAAGTTATGTACGTGAAACGTCACTGGTTGAATGCACGTTCACCGGACCGTCTGACGTTGCGGACATAAAAGTGCGGTACTTTCTTGCCAGCCGTGAGATTCCGTTTGCTGGCCACCCCACAATCGCGACAGTTTCCGCTATGCGCAGCCGTGGATTGATTGGTGATGGGCCCTTGGTATTGGAAACACTGGCCGGATTGGTTCCTGTCATCGTTGAAGGCTCAAATATTCAAATGACCCAAGTTGCGCCAGAGTTTGGACCCAAAGTTCCGGCAGATGTCGTCGCTGCAGTAGGCGGGTTAACCGCTGACGATATTATAGGCGAGCCACAAGTTGTCTCTACCGGACTGCCGTTTTGCATCACTGTCCTAAAGTCAGTTGATGCACTCAAGCGTGCGTCCCTCAATTTAGATGCATTGGGGCGTTACAATGCGCATCTTGGGCAAACCGCTAATGATATTATGGAGCCGTTTTGGGTTGTTCAAGAAGGAGCTACGCCTGACGGTGATACGTTCTCGCGCCTGCTATTGGCTCCACCAAGCCCGCTTGAAGATCCGTTCACAGGGTCGGCAACCGGTGTGATGGCTGCCTACTTGTGGGCAAACGGTTTGATCACTGCACCAACATTTGTCGCGGAGCAGGGACATGGAATGGGCCGCGCGGGGCAGGCGTAGGTAAAGGTGTTGGGGCCACGCGATGGGATCACAGGTGTGGACGTTTCAGGGGAAGGTTTCGTGCTGATGTCCGGAACTGTGCAGCTACCGGTCTAACAAAAAAGGGCAGAGAAACCTCTACCCTTTTCCAATTGTCTGGAACCGCAGCTTATTCAGCGGCGATCAGGCCCATGCTTTCGAGTTTCAACAAAACTTGGTGTGCACATGTATCCACATCTAAGTTCAATGTCTCAACACTTAGCTCTGGGTTTTCTGGAACGTCGTATGGATCAGAGATGCCTGTAAACTCTTTGATCTTGCCTTCACGCGCCAGCTTATAAAGGCCTTTGCGATCGCGCTTTTCACATTCCTCAATTGATGTCGCAACGTGGATCTCAAGGAATGCACCAAAGGATTCAACGTCTTCGCGTACAGCGCGACGGGTCGTTGCGTATGGTGCGATTGGCGCACAGATTGCGATGCCGCCATTTTTTGTGATCTCTGAAGCGACATAACCGATGCGACGAATGTTCAGATCGCGGTGCTCTTTGGAAAAGCCCAGTTCGGATGATAGGTTTTTACGAACAATATCACCGTCTAAAAGCGTCACGGGGCGGCCGCCCATTTCCATCAACTTAACCATCAAGGCGTTCGCGATGGTTGATTTTCCTGAGCCAGAGAAGCCAGTGAAGAACACTGTGAACCCTTGCTTGGAGCGTGGCGGTTTGGTGCGACGTAGCTCTTTAACTACCTCTGGGAATGAGAACCATTCTGGGATTTCTAGGCCCTCAGACAGGCGACGGCGCAATTCCGTACCAGAAATATTCAAGATAGTGACGTTATCTTTATCTTCGATCTCATCAATGGCTTCGTACTGGGCGCGTTCAGCAACCCAAACCATATGTTTGAAATCGACCATTTCGATGCCCATTTCTTCTTGATGCTCACGGAACATGTCCTGCGCATCATAGGCACCGTAAAAATCTTCACCTTGCGAATTCGAACCAGGACCCGCGTGATCGCGACCAACGATAAAGTGTGTGCAACCGTGGTTCTTGCGGATCAAGCCATGCCAAACAGCCTCGCGTGGGCCTGCCATACGCATTGCGAGGTTCAATAGGGACATAGATGTCGTTGCTTGTGGATACTTGTCCAGTACAGCTTCGTAGCAGCGTACGCGTGTGAAGTGATCAACGTCGCCTGGCTTGGTCAGGCCTACAACAGGATGAATCAAAAGGTTGGCTTGTGCTTCGCGTGCGGCGCGAAATGTCAGCTCTTGGTGTGCGCGGTGCAATGGGTTGCGGGTTTGGAAGGCCACAACTTTGCGCCAGCCCATCTTGCGGAAATAAGCGCGCAATTCATTTGGTGTGTCGCGCTTTGCACGGAAATCATAGTGAACCGGTTGCTGGATACCAGTGACTGGACCGCCCAAGTAGATCTTGCCTGCTTGGTTGTGCAAATAGTTTACAGCGGGGTGCGCATCGTCGTCCGCGCCAAATACCTTTTCAGCTTCTTTGGCTTTGTTTGGCTCCCAACGATCGGTGACCGTCATCGTACCCAAAATAACGCCCTCTTGATCGCGCAAAGCAATATCTTGGCCAAGCTCGATGGATGCTGCAAAATCTTCAGAAACGTCGAGCGTGATTGGCATTGGCCAAAGTTCGCCGGTTGTAAGACGCATGTTGTCTACGACACCGTTGTAGTCATCCTCGGATAGGAAGCCTTTGAGCGGGTTGAAGCCGCCGTTCATCAACAGTTCAAGATCGCAAATCTGGCGCGGTGAAAGATCGTGGCTGGTTAGCTCACCGGCCTCCACTTTGAGTTTTTGCGCAGAGTCATAAGATACATAAAGCTCTGTGATCGGAGCTAGGTTACTCAACATGGTCATAATAAACGTCTCGTTGCTGCCTGTACCAAATTATTTGGCTTCTCAGTCGACGGAATAGGCTTTGATTGCGGCAAAAGTCTAGCAAACTAGCTTTCAAATTAAGAAAAAAGACGATCATTATCAAGAAAATGCTCTTTTCGGGCCAATGTATCGATCATGGGATGTGGGATTAAAGTGTCGTCCCACTAGAGTATTGAAAAGGGGAATAGGTCATCCTTAAAACAAATTTGGGAAAAGCCGTGTGGCCTTTCCCAAACTTTAGCCTTTGAATTAAAGGGTGTTTTATTCGTTTTCAGCAATCCAGCGTTCAGCTTCAAGTGCTGCCATGCAGCCCATTCCAGCCGATGTCACAGCTTGGCGATACTTGTGATCTGTCAGGTCGCCAGCCGCAAATACGCCAGGGATTGAGGTTTCTGTGCTGTCAGGTTTTGTCACAACATAGCCGCCCATATGGGTTTCCAGAACGTCTTTGACCAATTCATTGGCTGGCGCATGGCCGATAGCAACAAAAACCCCTTTGCAGGGGATGTCTTTGATCTCGCTGGTATCAACGTGTTTCACTTTGATACCTTCAACGCCCAAAGGGGTATCGGTGCCGTAGACTTCGTCAAGTTGGTGGAACCACAATGGTTCGATCTTTGGGTTCTTCTCTAGGCGATCGATCAAAATCTTCTCAGCGCGCAGTTCGTCACGACGGTGGACCAGCGTTACTTTGGATGCAAAATTGGTCAAAAATAGCGCTTCTTCGACGGCTGTGTTGCCACCACCAATTACAACAATTTCTTGACCACGGTAGAAAAAGCCATCGCAAGTGGCACAGGCTGAAACACCGAAGCCTTTGAATTTCTCTTCAGATGGCAACCCTAGCCATTTCGCCCGTGCTCCAGTCGCCAGAATTATTGCGTCGGCAACATATTCTGTACCGCTGTCTGATTGCGCAACAAATGGGCGGGTGCTGAAATCAACGGATGTAATAAGATCACCGATGATTTCACAGCCCATCGCTTTTGCGTGGTCTTGCATGCGCACCATAAGATCAGGGCCTTGGACCTCGGAATCGCCAGGCCAATTTTCGACTTCCGTTGTTGTCGTCAACTGACCACCTGGTTCCATCCCTTGCACCAAGATGGGCTCAAGCATAGCGCGGCTTGCATAGACGCCCGCTGTATAGCCCGCTGGGCCAGAACCGATGATAAGGACTTTGGTTTTACGCGTTTCGCCCATTTGGACCCCCGATATTCAATTTATTTGCGCAACTAATAACGATGCAAAGAGGCGGGCGGAACCCCCTGCAGCTTTCTTAACGAACACGGCATCGGAACGTGAAGTGTGCAATATTATTGCGCTATGTTGAAATAATATTGCGCAGAAGGCGGGGGCTGCTATAATAACCGTAAATTTGATGAGGTTATCAACAATGGCAAGCACGCGGCTCGATTCAATTGATCGTATGATTTTAGCAGAATTGCAGGCTGATGGCCGCATGACAAACGTTGAGCTTGCCAAACGGGTAGGAATTTCTGCACCGCCATGTTTGCGCCGTGTGCGCACGCTCGAGGAAAATGGTTATATCAAAGGGTACCACGCCGAAGTGAATGCCAAAGAATTGGGTTTTGAAGTTCAAGTCTTTGCGAATGTTGGCTTAGCCTCTCAAGCGGAAAGCGACCTAAGCGCGTTTGAGGCAAAGTGCAAATCGTGGCCGTTGGTGCGTGAATGTCATATGCTGAATGGCGAAGTTGATTTCATCCTGAAATGCGTCGCGCCCGACTTGTCCAGTTTCCAAACGTTTCTAACCGGTGATTTGCTGACCACACCAAATGTTGCCAGCGTGAAAACCTCACTCGTCATTCGTGGCGAAAAGGATGAACCCGGCGTGCCCTTCGAGGTTCTAGAGGCACGCCTACTTAAAGACGCTTAATAAACGTCAATGTCGACCGTTTCCGGAGCACGAGGGTGGGCCAATGGACCAAAGTCGCTTGTGTGGGCAATATGTGGGAACATGGACAAGAAAAGATCACGCATTTCATAGCTGACATTTCGAGTTACAGATGCTCCTGGGTGAAATGTTTCCATTTCCATTCCGCCAACTGTGATCGCTGCGTGTCTGGTTAAACAGATGTGAAACATGCTTACCGGCGTGGGTGGGCAGACTTCAATGACGTTGACGCCGTCAACGAATTCATCAGCCTTTGTGAACATCCGTGTACCGTTATTGTCCCCACGCAAATGATGCGGCGTTTGTAACAAGCGTGCCGAAGGCCCAACCGTTAAGAAGGATGACGGACGGGATTGGCCAAAGGTGTCGGCCATAATTCTGATCAAGGGCATCCGCCGGTCGGGTGCCGCGGGAACAAACGTGCTGGACCCGATCCATAGAATTTTGGCTGGTTCGCCTGTCGAAGTGTTTAGTTCGTCACCTGGCAATAGATCTTCGACGGCAACTTGGCCATTTGGCGTGGACATCAAAGAGCCGCGCGCAAAAGCAGAGAACGCCGAGTCAAACAATGGAATAGAAGGCGCTTTGAGCTGCGCAACATGCATTTTTTGATCTTCACGCAAGGCTGCGATTTCAATGTTTCGTGTCATCGGATTGATCGCACGCGGGGTTGGCGCATGCATAAGCGGGCGCTGTGGTGTATATGGTTGCTGGGTTTGTTGGCCCATTAAAGTGGTCATGCGAATTACCTCGTTTTGGTATCGCATCCGAAGTTGGCCCCACCAACAACACCTGACGCACAAAGATCATGTGGTTCGATGTCGATACAATTCTGCTTTCGGACGCCAATTGTCAAAAGTTAATCAACATTAGAATGCATTTTGCCATTAATAGGCAATATTTCAGATTTTGTTTCGCTAACCGAGGAAAACCTTGCCTCATTCATTGTGGCAAACGAAAGCCCGCCTCGCGAATCGCGAAGCGGGCTAATCACCAGAAAGAAACATACTCGTTACAGGTGTGGTGATCTGGGTCGTTAGGCTGCGTGCTTCGCAACAATTTCGGTGCCTTTGCGTTTTGCAATAAAAGCTGCGCGTTTTGCACCACGGGCCCATGGCATTGCCACGTCCTCTTTGGCAGCAGTTTCGCAAATGGATTTGATAAAGCGTTTTTCGTTTTCATGGTCTTCTCCAGCTCGATTTCGATTAGATCATTTTCGATCCGTTGTTGAGATCAATATTGCGCTTCATTAAGGTATGAATTTGGCAAAGACTGAAAAAATGTAGAATATTGGAGATCTTTAGATATGCATTGTGTCTAGCTTGCCCCAAAGTTGATTGCCCTTGAAAATATGGGCATATTCATTCGCATAGGAGATATTACTCTGTTTGATTGAATGGAAATAGACTAATCCATGGCATTGCTTGCCCAATTTGTGCCCCAATTAAAGGGTGATCGCCGCAATCATTCGACCATAGTCGGCCTCTTTTTGGTGCACGCTGCGGCGATAGGAATAGAAACGTTCTGGGTCGTTGTAAGTACAGTGCCGGGTCCATTCAGCTTTGGTGATGCCAGCGGCTCGCAAACTCTTTAGCCCAAAGGCGGGCAGATCAAATTGTAACTTATCGCCGTTGCCTTGGGCAAAGAAGCGGGCGTTATCTGGGTCTTCGTCCATGAAATTATCCATGAAATCCGGTCCGACCTCATAAGCGCGTTGGCTGATACAGGGACCAATTGCGGCACAGATGTTCTCGCGTTTCGCACCAAGTGCGATCATAGCTTCGACAGTTTGGGGTAAAACGCCGTCTAATGCGCCTTTCCAACCAGCGTGTGCTGCGCCAATGACCCCAGCTTGGGTGTCGGCGAACAAAACGGGTTGGCAATCGGCTGACAATACAGAAAGGGCGATGCCTTTTGTTGCTGTAACAAGGGCGTCCGCTTTTGGGCGGTCTTGGGTTGCGGAGCCAACAGTAACAACGTCTGCAGAATGAATTTGATGGACGCCCATTAGATGATCATGGGGCACTTGCATGGCATCAGCCACACGACCACGATTGATAATGACGGCTTCTGATTGGTCCGAGCTGCCGGCACCACAGTTTAAACCCTTGAAAATCCCAGAGGAGGTGCCACCTCTTCGGGTGAAAAAACCATGCTGCATAGCACCTAGTGCGTCAGATGTCAGAATCTCTAGCGTCATTTTTCTAATCCTGCAGGTGGGCTGCCTCCTTCGGGATAGAGGCCGATTACTTTGAACAGGTTTCCCATTTCGTCAGGGTGGGTCAAGCGGCGATGTGCTGCAATATGCGTTTGAAGAGCGTCTTCTGTCATGTTTTGCGCAAGGGCTTGTGCACGCTGCGTGATGCCTAAGCGTTCTAGGAACACGCCCTGGGGCGTGACACGTGAATATTGACAAGGCACAGCGTTTGCGATTGCTTCAAAGTCAACGTGGGCTGTGATGTCGCATTGGCCGGCTTGATGTAGCGGCGATACGTGCTCATGATCTCTGATGGCTTGTAGGGTGTCGCCTAGGCTGCGCCAGTCGCCATAGTCAATGATAAGGGCCACACCGCCGTGGTGTTTTATACCCAAGCCCAAGGTGTTGATAATCGGGGAGGCGGCACTGCACTCTTCGATAAGGTCACCGTCTTTTGTGTCTTCTAACCGATGGGCTAACGCAGGTTGCGGGCTATCGGGACCCAAGCCAAAGACCAGCGTATCGTTGTCCAAACCCACCTGACGTTCGCGCCATCCTGATCCATCGCGGACAAATTGACGAATTGGTAAGGCGTCAAAGAACTCGTTAGCGACGGCAAATATTGGTAATGTAGGCAGTTGATCAACCGCATCAATCCAAGCGGGCGTATAACCTCGCAAGGTTTCGCCCTGAAGTTCGCGTAGTTTGGGTGATGCTTCTAACAAAATAATCTGCGCCGCTTGGTGGAAGCCGCTGACCCCTTTCGTTGCGCGCAAGATATCAGCCATCAAGGTACCGCGTCCGGGCCCAAATTCGACTAGGGCGAAAGGGGATGGTGATCCTTGATCAATCCACGCTTGGGCCAATGACAACCCTATCAACTCCCCGAACATTTGGGAAACCTCAGGCGCGGTTACAAAATCACCAGATGCCCCAAAAGGCTCTTGGGTTGTGTAATAGCCGAATTCCGGATGAAGGAGGCAATCGGCCATAAAATCAGAGAGACAGATCGGTCCGTTTGCGGCAATTTGGGCTACCAATAGGTCGTGCAGGCTCATGCTGCCCTCATGCGCCGCGCTTGGCGTATTAGGTATAATCCAAGGCCAATCATAGGGACGGACAGCAGTTGACCCATAGTTAGGCCATATCCGCCCACTTCCAGCGCGAGCCCAAGTGGGTTGCCGGCGGATACAAATTGCGCGTCTGGTTGGCGAACAAATTCAACAGCAAAGCGTGCAATGCCATAGCCTAGGAAAAAGGTACCTGCGATCAGGCCCGGGGTTTTGTAGGCGTCGCGCTGCCAGACCAACCACAGCAGGACACCACCAAGGATCAAGCCCTCTAGCAATGCTTCATATAGTTGGGAGGGATGACGCGCGCACACACCAATAACGTCTGGGCAGAGTTGTGCGGCTTGCGTGGGGAAGGCGACACCCCAAGGCAGGTCAGTTGGCCGGCCCCATAGCTCTGCATTGATAAAGTTCGCCATACGCCCCAATAACAAACCTGGCGGTACGCCAAGCGCCATGACATCAGCGGCGCTTAATTTCGGAACTTTGTAGCGCGTGGTGAAGATCAAACCGGTAACGATGACCCCAAGAAGGCCGCCGTGGAATGCCATACCGCCTTGCCAAACATACAAAATCTCGTTGGGTTTCTGTAAATAATAGCTGGGTTGATAGAACAGGACATATCCCAATCGCCCACCAAAAATGACACCTAAGATGACCCAAGTCAGCAAATCTTCGATCTGCGTTGGTGTCATAACAGGCTGATTTTTGATCCAAAGACGCGAAGTTTTGACGGTCATAACAACCATCCGCCAGCCAATGAGAATACCAGCGATGTAAGCAAGCGCGTACCAACGCAAGGCCAATTCAAAGCCGAAAACGGATATCGAAAAAATCTCGGGTGAAATGTTCGGGAAGGGGATCAATGCGTTCATGTGCGTCTGAATGCCTCTGTGGCTTAGGGTAAGTCAACCTTGCACTAAGGTGTGCGCGTGCCCATATAGAGGTCAAGCACTAAGGAGAGTATGTGATGCAAGTTCGTGGTAAAATTTTTGATGACATTTCACAATTGATGACAAATGCTATGGGCGTTGCCCAAGGTGCCAAAGACGAAGCTGAAACAGCGATGAAATCTTTGATGGATCGCTGGTTGGCGGATCGTGACTTTGTGACCCGCGAAGAATTCGATGCGGTACGCGCGATGGCCCAAAAAGCCCGCGAAGAAAACGAAGCTCTAAATACGCGCTTGGATTCGCTCGAAGCAAAGTAAAGCCCACTTGTTAAACTGCGACTCTTGAAACATAGATTGCGCATGATGCCATTAATCCCCCCTTTCCGTTGGAAGGAGCGATTTGCGTTTCTGAGGGTGGGCTGTGTGGACCATATTTTGTGGGGCTTACAGATTTTTCCACAACTTATTGCAGTTATCCCCAGATAATGGGTTGCCAGAACTGCCCCCCGCCATCACCATATCTGGTAGGAAGCGTGCACGTGGCACCGCTTTCTTGCGCAAAGAGCTAGTGAGTGGGACGTTAATTAGCCCCGCCACCAGCCAACACTAGGTGAAACGATGGCTCTCTCAGAACATATCTTTGAAGACGATATTCACCCGATTGATTTGGTCGAGCATATCGCTGCACACCACGCGTGGGAATTTGATCGCATCGCGGACGATCACATTGCGATGTCCGTTGTCGGCCAGTGGCGCACCTATTCGATTACGTTGGCATGGTCCGCATATGATGAAACGCTGCGCATGGTGTGTACATTTGAGATGGAACCGCCAACCGGAAAACTTCCAAAGCTTTATGAACTGCTCAATCTTGTGAATGACGAATGCTGGTCGGGGTCTTTCACATATTGGGAAAAAGAAAAGCTAACGGTGTATCGCTATGGCTTGGTTCTAACGGGCGGACAGGATGTTGGCCCCGATCAGGTTGATACTATGATCCGCGCTGCGGTCATGAACGCCGAGCGGTATTACCCGGCATTCCAATTGTTGGCTTGGGGGGATCGTACACCCAAAGACGCGCTTCAAGTTGCCATTGCAGAGGCCTTTGGCCGCGCGTAACACTTTGCCCTGAACCAATTGCTGGAAGAGGTATCCATGGAAAATAGTCGTATCGCGCAACAAGGGTTGGTGTTGTTGGGCTGTGGTAAGATGGGATCTGCTATGCTGGCTGGCTGGCTGGATCAAGGATTGCCTGCTACTTCCGTCCACGTTTTGGACCCGTTTCCTTCTGATTGGCTAAAAAGCACGAGTGTTGCGATCAATGGCGAATTGCCAGATGCGCCCGCCGTTGTCCTTGTTGCGGTGAAACCGCAGATGATGGCTGACGCGCTTCCAAGATTACAGGAAATGGGTGGCGGACAGACCATATTTGTCAGCGTTGCCGCTGGCACCACCATCGGATATTTTGAAAACGTGTTGGGTAGTGAAACCCCAATTGTGCGGGCTATGCCAAATACGCCGGCCGCGATCGGCAAAGGCATAACGGCTGTCATAGGGAATGAAGCTGTATCAACTGAGGATGTAGATGAGGCCGTCCAGCTGCTTCAGGCCGTGGGACAGGTGGTGCGCCTAGAGAATGAAGCCCAGATTGATGCCGTTACAGGTGTCAGCGGGTCCGGCCCCGCTTATGTCTTTCATATGATCGAAACATTAGCCGCCGCAGGGAAGGCCCAAGGCCTGCCAGCAGAGATGGCGATGCAACTTGCCAAGGCGACTGTCGCGGGGGCTGGCGCACTCGCTGAGGAGGCCAACGAGAGCCCGTCCCAGCTGCGTGTAAATGTGACCAGTCCAAACGGCACCACCCAAGCGGGGCTTGAGGTGCTAATGGATGTGGAAACAGGGCTGCCGACTTTAATCAACAAAACTGTAGCTGCCGCTACAGGGCGTTCAAAGGAACTGGCAAATGGCTGATCCAATTACATTCGATGAGTTTATGAAGGTCGACATCCGTGTTGGTAGGGTTCTACGAACGGAGGACTATCCAGAAGCGCGCAAGCCTGCGATCAAGATGTGGATTGATTTTGGACCTGAAATTGGGGAGCGCAAAACCTCTGCTCAGGTGACGACCCACTACTCGCCTGAATCGCTCGTCGGTAAGCAGGTGATGGGTGTGGTCAATTTTCCACCACGCCAGATCGGAAAATTCATGTCGGAGGTTCTGGTTTTAGGCTTGGCTGATGACGCTGGAGGGATTGTTTTGTTGTCTCCTGATCAGGATGTCCCGCTTGGGGAGCGAATGGTTTGAAAAAGGTTCTTATTACGCGACCATTGCCAGACGTTGTTGTGGCCGAGGCGCGCAAATATTTTGACGTCACAGTACGCAGTGAAACATCGCCTCTCTCTAAGTCAGAGATGCGAACCGCGCTGGGCGCGTTTGATGGCATTATGCCTACGCTAGGTGACATGTTTCAGCCCGCTGTGTTTGATAGCCTGAGCGAATCCAAATGTACGATCCTTGCTAACTTTGGAGTGGGATATAATCACATCGACGTTGATGCGGCCCTGCAACGCGGCGTAACCGTAAGTAACACGCCCGGTGCTGTGACTGATGCAACTGCTGATATCGCCATGACCTTGATGCTGATGTCCGCACGCCGGGCGGGGGAAGGTGAAAGACTGGTTCGTTCAGGCAAGTGGGAGGGATGGCACCCGACACAGATGCTAGGGCTTCACCTGAGCGGCAAGACAGTCGGTATCGTCGGCATGGGGCGTATCGGTCAGGCAATCGCCCAACGGTGCCACTATGGCTTTGGCATAAAGGTTGGCTATGTCAGCCGTTCGCCTAAAACATTGCCATTTGAGGCTGCGGCTTTTGGTTCCTTGATCGAACTTGCTAGTGCTGTGGATGTTTTGGTTCTTGCTGTTCCTGGTGGGGCTGAGACCCATCATCTGGTCAATGCCGATGTGTTAAATGCAATGCAGCCACATTCTCATCTGGTGAATATTTCGCGCGGCAATGTCGTCGACGAAGCGGCATTGATTGCAGCGCTTCAGGCCGATCAAATTGGTGGCGCAGGTTTGGATGTTTACGAATTTGAACCGACAGTGCCACAAGCGCTGCGCGACCTCGAAAATGTAGTGCTATTGCCGCATTTAGGGACGGCAGCATTGGAGGTGCGTGCGGAAATGGGGCTGATGGCGGTAGCCAATCTTAAGGCACACCTTGTCGACGGAATTCTAGCGCCCAATAAAGTCTAAGTTTTGTCGCCGACAGCAATACGCCAATGACGGCGGCACAATGAAACATATGTTTCGTTGCCGCCGATTTGCACTTGTTCACCACCGGTTAGAACATTCTTGTTCTCGTCTTGGCGAACGACCATTGTTGCACGTTTTCCACAGTGGCAGATGGTTCTGATTTCACGCATTTCATCAGCTAAAGCGAGTAAAGTGGCGGATCCAGGGAACAACTCACCTTTGAAATCAACACGAAGGCCGTAGCACATCACGGGAACATGCAAATCATCGACAGCACGCGCCAATTGCCAAACCTGATCCTTCGATAAAAACTGTGCCTCATCGATAAAAACACAGGCCAGATCGACGGCTTTGGTTTGCGCTTCAATCTTTAAAAATAGATCGTCGTTTTCGCCAAAGGTATCAGCAGCTGTGCCGATCCCGATTCTCGATGCAATTTTTCCCTCACCTGCACGATTATCGAACTGTGCTGTAAGTAAATAAGGCTCCATACCGCGCTCACGGTAGTTGTGCGCCGCCTGAAGCAATACCGTCGACTTGCCGGCGTTCATTGTTGAATAGTGAAAGTATAACTTGGCCATAAGCTCTATTACGCTGAGCGGAAATTGAGGACAAGCGGGGTGGAATTAAAAGCAACCTATCGTCATCGTAGTCCAGTGTCGGCAAACATTTAGATTTTGCGGGGCAAAGCCCGAGGGATGGTGCAAAATAGAACTCGTAATGAAGACAAAAAACATACAATAGAACGACTTGGGAACCGAGATGGTTCATCAATCGAATGCGGGTAACTCCACCCATTTAACAGATGCGGCAGCATCAATAACTCATCAATTCCCTCAAAGTAGGGATAGCAACAAATTGCCGTTTTTTTTTCATGAAAAAAATGGGAAAAGGATGGAAAGGTTCCCCATAGTCTTTTCTTGGGGGCAAAAAAGATGATGGGGAAACACGTATGGCCGGACATGGCAGCTACCTTAAGAAGCACACAGAGAGCCTGGTTAAGGATGTTGGTATCGAACCTGCATGCGAATTGACTGGGAAATCCAAGGCGACTTTGGGTCGCTATTATTCTGACCATCCTGAGCACAGCGACCGTTTTATGCCGATTGATGCTGTCATCAATTTGGAAAAAGCTTCCGGCTATCCGCACGTCACAAGTGCTCTGGCAGAGCTTCAAGGGATCACCTTGTCTCACGAAAGCCGTCGATCAAATTCACCGCGAAAAGGTGGAGTGAATTCAGATATTATTACATTAAGTCAAAGGTTTGCAATGTTGATGTCTGAGTATCAGCAGTCGATAGAGGATGGTATCATTACGCTAAATGAGGCCAAACGTTTGCTGAACGAGACAACTCAGCTACAACAGGTTCTTATCGATATGAAACTGCACCTCGAAGATGAAAATGGATGACTCAGAACTGCCGGCACTAGACGAAGGGCTCCTGTCTAAAATCGACAGTGATGCGCTGCGGGCACCGGGCGACGATGGGCACCCACCACGAATCTTATTGCTGTATGGGTCGCTGCGCGGTGCAAGTTATTCGCGCAAGGCGGTCGAAGAATCAGCCCGCGTTTTGAAACACTTGGGCTGCGAAACCCGAATCTATGATCCGACGGGGTTACCGTTGGTTGATGATGAGAACGTAGAACACCCTAAAGTTGTTGAGTTACGTGAACTTGCGATTTGGTCGGAGGGGATGGTTTGGTCCAGCCCAGAACGCCATGGTGCGATGACGGGTGTGATGAAAACCCAGATCGATTGGATTCCACTTTCGGGGCAGGGTGGTATTCGCCCGACGCAGGGCAAGACCTTGGCAATCATGCAGGTCTGTGGTGGGTCGCAATCGTTCAATGCTGTCAACCAGATGCGCATTTTGGGGCGTTGGATGCGGATGGTGACGATCCCTAATCAATCAAGTATTCCAAAGGCTTGGCTTGAATTTGACGGCAAAGGACGTTTGCCAGAGGGGCCATTTTATTCCCGCATCGTTGATGTGATGGAAGAGCTGACCAAGTTCACTTGGATGGTGCGTGGACGGTCCGACTATTTGCTTGATCGCTATTCAGAACGTGTTGAAACGGCTGAAGAAACCAACAAGCGCGTCTCCCAAAAGTAGATGCGTTAGCCGCGGCGCTGAACGATCACTGACCCCACGGAATACCCTGCACCGAACGAACAGATTAGACCATAGTCGCCATCATCTAAGTCATTGGAATACTTTGAGAATGCGATGATTGATCCGGCTGAGGATGTGTTTGCATAGTCTTGCAAGATGTTGGGTTGTTCACCGTCTTCAGGGGTGCGTCCCAGCACCTTTTTACCGATAAAATCGTTCATGGATTTGTTGGCTTGGTGTAGCCAAAGACGCTTTAAATCAGTGGCTTGGATGCCTTCGTCGTTCATGTGTGACCCGATGTGGGCACTGACCATTGGCAACACTTCTTTGAACACTTTGCGCCCGTTTTGCATGAACTGCATGTCGCGACGATCGGCTGTGCCGTCTGGGCGGGAACGGCGTAAAAAGCCGTTGTTGTTCCGGATGTTGTTCGAAAAGTCTGTCGCGCAACGTGTTGATTTTATTTCAAAATACGGACCACTGGCATCTTCCGATCGTTCAACAAGCGTGGCAGTTGCAACATCTCCAAAGATGAAGTGGCAATCGCGATCCCGCCACTCTAGGTGGGCTGAACAGACTTCAGGATTCACCACTAAGGCACTGGAAATGCTGCCACTTTTGATCATATCGGCGGCCAATTGCAGGCCAAAAGTTGCGGATGAGCAGGCAACATTCATGTCAAAAGCAAAGCCCTTGATGCCAAGTAGCTCTTGGATCTCGATGGCAACGGCTGGATAGGCGCGTTCTAGGTTAGAGGCAGCGCAGATTACGGCGTCTACATCAGCTGGAGTCTTACCTGCAGCCTTAAGTGCCTTTAGGGCAGCGTCCAACGCCATTTCGGCCATCAAGGATGGTTCATCATCTTCGCGCTGACGCATCAAAGGGTGCATTACGTCAGGGTCCAAAATTCCATCCTTATCAATAACATAACGACTATGAATGCCAGATGCTTTGACTATGAATTCTTCAGATGAATGGGGCTGCGGCTCGAAGTCACCCGATTCAATTTGACCTGCGTGTTCGAGGTTGAATTTATCGGCATATGCGTTGAACGACTTCACCAACTCGGCGTTGCTGATTGTGTTTTCAGGGGTGAAAACCCCAGTGCCGGTGATTGCTGGTGTGTACATATTCTGACCTCTCACAGTTGATTGAGTTGGCCAAAAAATGGCGTCAAGGTCAACACAGGACGCTAGGTTAACCTAGGGGAATAGTTGCGCTGTGGTGGCTAAAAGGCGGCAAAAATGTACAGTTCAGCCCTTAATCTGTACATTTACTGTACACGAAAAATCAAAGCTTTTTCTGGATTTGGATCAAACTGCACAATTTCCACCTCAATCTGTACAGTCTAATCACTTTCGCAAATCACAAGCCCAAATTTGGTTTACGCGTGTTCAAAGGAACGGTACGAAGGGCACACCACAGGCGGTGAGTGACGTCAAAAAAAGCAGAATAATACATATGCGCATTTGGGATTAACCTTATGATCCGATTTAGGCGGAGATGTTCAATTTATCAGACGATCCCGAAACCAGTCAAAGTGTAGTAGGCGGGTTTTGGCATAAAAAAGCCGCGGTGACAGAATGTCAGCGCGGCTTTGAAAATTTGATCGTCGGCTATTTAGCCCTGCAGGGGTTTTACAACCAGATCGCCCTCTGCTTGCGCCTTGATCGCTAGTGCAGTCGCGTGACTGCCTGCTGCAGTCGTGTAGTATGGGATTTTGTCATACAGTGCGATTGAGCGAATTGATTTGGAATCTTCTACCGCTTGTGCGCCTTCCGTTGTGTTCATTACGAGGTGAATCTTCTCGTCCTTCATCAAGTCGGTGATGTCTGGACGGCCCTCATAGACTTTGTTGGCTGGGCCACATGGGATGCCGTTTTCAACAAGCCATTTTGCAGTGCCCTTGGTGCCAACGAATGTGAAACCAAGTTCGGTCAGAACAGTTGCGGCCTCTAACATATGTGCCGTTTTGTCCGCGTCTTTGATTGAGATGAACACGCAACCCGAAGATGGCAGGGTCACGCCAGCGCCCATTTGTGCCTTCAAGAATGCACGTGGGAAATCGCGGTCCCAGCCCATGACTTCACCGGTCGAGCGCATTTCTGGCCCAAGGATTGTGTCCACACCAGGGAAGCGGGCAAAGGGCAATACAGCTTCTTTGACCGAGAACCATGGCATGTCTGGATCAGCCAATGTCATTGGATCGCTCAATGGAATGGTTTCGCTGTAATCCGCGTTTTCGCGATATGGCGCGCGAAGCGGGAAGTTGGACAATGGTTCGCCCGCCATAACCCGCGCGGCGATAGACGCGATGGCGCTGTCTGTTGCCTTGGCAACGAACGGCACTGTGCGCGAGGCGCGTGGGTTTACTTCGATCAGGAAGATTTCGTCTTCGCCTTGTTCGTTGGCTTTGACCGCGAACTGAATGTTCATCAAGCCAACAACGTTTAGACCGTGTGCAAGTGCTTTGGTCTGTACTTTTATCTCGTCGATGATCTCTTTGCTCAGGGAATAGGGCGGTAAGGAGCATGCACTGTCACCTGAGTGAACGCCTGCTTCTTCGATGTGTTGCATGATGCCTGCTACGTGCACGTCTTTGCCGTCGCTGATCGCATCAACGTCAAGTTCGACCGCGCCAGATAGGTAGTGATCTAGCAGAACGGGGCTGTCGCCGGACACAACAACCGCTTCAGAGATATAGCGTTCAAGCTGTGCCTGATCGCGTACGATTTCCATCGCGCGGCCACCCAAAACGTAGGATGGGCGGATAACCAGTGGGAAGCCGATGTCGCCTGCGATCGCGAGGGCCTCTTCGTCAGAGTGGGCCAAGCCGTTGTGTGGCTGTTTCAGGCCAAGGTTTTGAACCAACTCTTGGAAACGCTCACGGTCTTCGGCCAAGTCGATGGCGTCTGGTGTGGTGCCAAGGATTGGGATGCCTTCATCCTCAAGCGCTTGTGCGATTTTCAACGGTGTTTGGCCGCCGAACTGAACGATCACACCGTGCAGCGTGCCGTTTTCTTGCTCTTTGGACAGGATTTCCATCACGTGCTCAAATGTCACCGGTTCAAAGTACAGGCGATCAGATGTGTCGTAATCCGTTGAAACTGTTTCAGGGTTACAGTTGATCATGATGGTTTCATAACCTGCGTCTGTCAGCGCAAAGCAGGCGTGGCAGCAGCAGTAGTCAAATTCGATACCTTGGCCGATGCGGTTTGGTCCGCCACCTAAGATGACCACTTTGTTGCGGTCAGATGGACGTGCCTCGCATTCTACTTCGCCCATCATCGGGGTTTCGTAGGTGGAGTACATGTACGGCGTTTGCGCCTCAAACTCAGCGGCACAGGTGTCGATGCGTTTGAAGCTGGCCTTAACGCCAAGGTTACGACGTGCGCGGCGTACGTTGTCTTCCGTGCGGCCCGTCAGGTTGCCAAGGCGCGCGTCGGTAAAGCCCATCATCTTGAGGTGGCGGATGCCTTCCTCGGTCACTGGTAGGCCGTTCATGCGCACTTCTTCTTCGGTTTCAACGATCTCGCGGATACGGGCGAGGAACCAAGGATCAAACATTGTGACGCCGTGGATTTCGTCGTCTGTTAGGCCGTGACGCATGGCTTGGGCGATGGTGCGCATACGGTCGGGGGTGGTCATGCTGATGGCTTTGACCACAGCCGCTTTGTCAGGCGCGCCAGGAATTTCAACTTCATCAAAGCCGGTTAGGCCAGATTCCATGGACGTGAGGGCCTTTTGCAAGCTCTCGTGGATCGTGCGGCCAATCGCCATGGTTTCGCCAACCGATTTCATTGCGGTTGTGAGATAGGGTTCTGAGCCAGGGAATTTTTCGAATGCGAATTTTGGGATCTTGGTGACGACGTAATCGATTGTTGGCTCAAACGACGCTGGTGTTACGCCAGTGATGTCGTTGTCGAGTTCGTCCAATGTAAAGCCCACAGCCAGTTTCGCCGCGATCTTGGCAATTGGGAAACCTGTCGCCTTGGAGGCCAGCGCGGAAGAGCGTGACACACGTGGGTTCATTTCAATCACAACCATGCGGCCGTCGGCAGGGTTCATCGCCCATTGTACGTTTGAACCGCCCGTTTCCACGCCAATTTCGCGCAGAACCGCGATGGAGTGGTTGCGCATGATTTGGTATTCTTTGTCGGTCAATGTCAGCGCTGGGGCCACAGTGATGGAATCACCTGTGTGCACGCCCATTGGATCGATGTTTTCGATGGCGCAGACGATGATGGCGTTGTCAGCAGTGTCGCGGACCACTTCCATCTCGAACTCTTTCCAGCCAATCAGGGACTCGTCCACAAGGATCTGACCCACAGGGGATGCGTCCATACCAGTGCGGCAGAAGTGCTCGTAATCTTCGCGGTTGTAGGCGATGCCCCCGCCTGTACCGCCCATGGTAAACGCAGGGCGAATAATGGCCGGCAGGCCGACATAATCGAGTGTATCGACTGCTAAAGCAACGCCGGCAGCAAGGTCTTTTTTGCCGTCGTCACCGATTGGGGCAGTGACGATTGTAGCCTTTGGGTTTTCGATACCAAGGCGGTCCATGGCTTCGCGGAACAACTGGCGATCTTCGGCCATTTCAATGGCTTCGCGTTTCGCGCCGATCATTTCGACGTTGAATTTCTCCAAGATACCCATTTCCTCAAGCGCAAGCGAGGTGTTTAGGCCGGTCTGTCCGCCCATCGTTGGAAGCAACGCGTCTGGACGTTCTTTTTCGATGATCTTTGCAACAACTTCGGGGGTGATCGGTTCGATGTAGGTTGCGTCTGCCAAGCCCGGATCAGTCATGATGGTCGCTGGGTTCGAGTTGACGAGGATGATGCGATAGCCCTCTTCGCGAAGGGCCTTACAAGCCTGTGCGCCAGAGTAGTCAAATTCGCAGGCTTGGCCGATAACAATAGGCCCCGCACCAATGATCATGATCGACTTGATATCAGTTCTCTTTGGCATGGCGGCAGCCCCTTATGTGTTCGGTTGGTTACGGCTTACCCGATGCGCCGCAAATTGTCGTGGGTTATAGGCTTGGGGACAGCAGGTGCAAGGGTTGATGCACTTTTTGAGATACATTTGACCGTGTTTTTTGGCCGTTTTTATAGCGGACCGCTTAACTGTCCACAGAGCGCCTGCCACTTCGCTCGTTTATGCGCAAAATCAGGCCTGTGTTGAGACCGCATCAAGGTATGTGCGCACGGCTGCTTCAAAGGCACGGGGGCGTTCAGAATGAAGCCAATGACCAGTTTCTGGAATTTTCGCAAAGCGGGCATTTGGGAACAGCGGCTTGATAATTGGACGGTGGTCATGGGTCACATAATCAGATTCTGCACCTGATAGGAACAAGGTTGGTCCATCATATGACCCAGATAGCGTGGGAAAGGAGAGGATTTTATCCATGTCATCGGCCAGCGCATCAAAATTCAGTTTCCAAGCTTTTGTCGATATATCAAGTGATTGAGTGAAAAAAGATTGCAGTTCAGCACTCACGCCTTGTGCCTCAAGTTGCGCACTTGCGTCTGAACGGCGCGAGACGGTGCTGAGATCTACTGCGCGCATTGCGTCAAGGAAATGCCCCTGAGAATGGGCATAGGATACGGGCGCAATGTCGCCGCTGATCAGACTGCGCACCAATTCTGGGCGCGTCAGGGCCAAGGCCATAGATGCTTTGCCGCCCATCGAGTGACCAAGCACATCAACAGGGGCACCGATGTGTTCGATCACTTCGGCCAGATCATTGGCCATTTCAGGATAACTGTGCGTGTCAAAACGCGGGCTGTCGCCGTGGTTGCGCATATCCACAACAACAACGTGGCGCGTATCGCTAAGCCGTTTGGCGATCACGCCCCAATTTCTGGCAGACCCATAAAGACCATGGGCGATGAGAAGCGTGGGACCTGTCCCGAATTCATTGTAATTCAACATGATTGCAATTTAGCTGCTTTGATCTGGGGGCGCTAGGGCATTGATGCCGGCGGATCGTTGTCCTATTAAGGGCTCAATGGATTATCAGGCAGATATCACCGCCAAAGCGGAAGAGGTGCGCCTTGCCTTGCGGGCAAAGCTGAATGCGCGTGGTCGCACTTTGACCAAAGCGGTGGCGCATGCAGGTAGATTATTGCCCAAAAAACTAGCCAAACAGGCGGCTATTATCATTAAGGCGCAGGGTTTGGGTGGCAATCCAAAGCTGATGCGCCGGATTGATATGGGCGCGATCGACACGGCACATTCCGGTATTATGACGTTCTTAGATGCGATTGATGTTCAGGAGCGCCGCAAAACCCGCGTGTTGCGCTGGTTTGGTGGAATGGCGTTCAACTTGATATTGATCACCACCAGCTTTGTCATTTGGTTGTGGTGGTCGGGTAACCTTTAACCCTGTTTTCCAGCCACACCTAAGCCCATTTGCATCAACGTTTTTCGCACTGGACCCAAGTTATAAAGGGCATTCAGGCCCAATGCACGCGCATCGCGCAATGCGGGGCTGGACGCTTGGCTCGCGCGGTTGAGCATATCAATGCCGCGCACGCGCAGTTTGATATCGCCCATGCGGGCCTTTTCATAGGCCATCAACATCTCTGCATCGCCCAATCCATCGGGTCGCGCGGTCGCGAGCTCTAGCAAGGCACCCATGTCACGCAGGCTCATATTTAGCCCTTGTGCCCCGATTGGTGGCACAACATGCGCCGCTTCCGCGATCAGTGCGGTACGTTGACCGCTGAGGGCCGATGCGGTTTGGCTGATGATGGGCCAGATACTGCGCTTTGAGGCCAATGTAAGGGGGCCGAAATGGTGGCAGGACCGCACGGACATTTCTTCCTCGAATGCTGCGGTATCAAGGTCCATGCGGGCCTGTGATTTGGCCCCATCATCCATCCATACTACGGCAGAGCATGGCAATCCGTTGAAGTCGGGCAGGGGCACCAAGGTGAACGGGCCGCCTGTGCGGTGGATTTCGGTGGAAACGTTTTCGTGCGGAATTGGGTGCGTCACCCCGAACGCGAGTGCCTTTTGGCCATAGCGTTTGGTGGTGACGTCAATTCCTGCAGCTTGGCGCATGGGGGAATTGCGTCCGTCTGCTGCGATCACCAGTTTGGTTTGTACTTTGGTGCCATCGCTTAGCGTGACTTTGGCCATTTGGCTGCGCGTGAACAGGCTGGTGGTTCCGGTGCCGGGACGGAAATCAACGTTTGGCAGCGCATCGAGGCGGGCCAGCATCTCGCGGCGCAACACATAGTTTGGAAAGTTCCAACCGAACGGCAAATCAGAAATGTCTGCGGCGTTAAAATCCTTAACGATCCGCGCCTCTGGCTTTTCACCACCTGCATCTACGATCCGCATGATCTGCAAGGGGGCTGCGTGGGGGGCAAGGTGATCCCAAATGCCCGCTGCCATCAGCATATCGCGCGCTGGCTGCATCATCGCGGTGGAACGCATGTCAGCGCCCGTTGCTTCGCGGTCGGTAATCGGGGGCGTTGGATCAACACAAATGACGCTAAAGCCCGCAGTGCCAAAGGCCGCTGCCGCACTAAGGCCCGCGATACCGCCGCCGGAAATTAGGATGTCACAGGTTTGCATGCTCATGGGTGCGCCTTTCGTTTATGCTCATGTAGGGCGTGGGGCGCGGTTTGGCCAAGCGGCATGTTGTCTACCTGCTGATTTGACGCAGGAAGTCAGTTAGATCGTCTGTGTGAAAGTCGACGTAATCGGCATGATCAGGTTCGGGTGCTACGTGAACCGTGCGCAGGCCCATATTGCGCGGCACTTCGAGGTTGCGGGCCTCATCCTCAAACATCGCGGCTGTTTGTTGGGGCAGTCCATCTAGTCCAAAGACGATGTCGAAGGCCGCACGCTGGGGTTTGGGCAGATAATTGGCGTGTTCGATGCCGTATACGTCGTCAAAGATACCGTCCAATCCGCGGGCCTTAAGCACTTGTTCTGCATAGGGTTTGGTGCCGTTGGTGTAGACGATGCTGCGCCCCGGTAGGTTCTTGATCAATGCGGCCAAGTCGGGGGCCAGTTGCAGGACGTCAAAGGTTATGTCGTGTACGTCGATCAGGAATTGTTCGGGCTGAATGCCGTGTTCTTTCATCAAGCCCGACAGGGTGGTGCCGTGCACCTCCCAATAATGTTTGCGCAGGTGGTTTGCCTCGTCCTGATCCACGCCCAATTCCTTGATCATAAAGGCGCGCATCTTCTCTTCGATTTGATCGAACAGGCGAGCGGCGGGGGGGTACAATGTGTTGTCGAGGTCAAAGACCCAATCGGTCACATGTTCAAAGGCGGAGCTTGGGTCAGGTTTGTTCATACCACAGAAGTATCAGGCATTTGTTCGGGTGCAAGCACTGTGCGTAGATAGGCTTGCGCATAGGGCTGTGGACGCTAAGCTGCGCCAACCTTAAAGTACGGAATTTGCACCATGAAATCGCCCAACACAGACGCCTATTCAATGATATTAGAGGCCATTGATGTTGGCAAATATCGCCCCGGTGATCGATTGGTGGAAAGCGAATTGGCAGAGCGGTTTGGAGTTTCTAGAACCCCAATTCGTGAGGCATTACAACGGCTTGAGACGCAGTCATTGTTATCACGTGATGGACGCAGTTTGATTGTTGCATCCCTTGGGCACAACCAAATGTCTGAATTATACGTGGTGCGCAGTGAGTTGGAGGGGCTGGCCGCAAGTTTGGCCGCACGTCACGCCACGGACGAAGAGGTGCGTATCCTGCGCGAGATGGTCGAGGACGACAACGCGTTGATGAACGATCCTACCGCCCTGGCGCGTGCGAACCGTCGTTTCCATAAGCAAATTCACCTTGCCTCGCACAACCGTTATTTGGTTCAACAATTGGATTTGGTTCACCGCACGATGGCGTTAATGACCGACACGTCGCTGTCAGCCGAGGGGCGGGGCGAGATTGCGCAGGCCGAACACGCCGCGATCGTCGCGGCGATTGAAGCGCATGATGGCGAGACGGCGGGCAACGTTTTGCGCGACCATATTTCGGTGGCGTTCATGACACGGCTTAAACAGGACGCGGCACGACGCCAAGAAGAGGGGTGAGCGGATGAATTACTTAGCTACTGGACTGGCTCTTGCCATAGTTCATATCGAAAAAAGAAGTGATGCATGCAGTGAAGATGATGATGTTCGTGCCTTAGAAGAGATTGTTGGGCATCTATCAGACGCACCTACAGCGGATATGGAGGACCTTCGCATTGCATTTTCCGCTCTTGGTCTTTCGGAGATGATCGATGGAATCGGGCTAAAATCGGCAGAAAATTGAAAACAGATAACAGATTAAGTGATTATTTTTGCAGGCTTGAGCTCTTACTCTTTTTGGACACCCCATGCTCCGTCTTGTCCCAGTAAAACGGTGTCACGATCATCTCGTACAATGCCTTGTAGGAGGCGAGGGTGCCCAGTGTGAAATAAAGCGGCATTGTCAGAACCCATTTCATCAGGTGACGCCTGTTTGGGGCGCAAACAGCCGTCATGCCCATTGTGATGGTTAAGATTTCAGCAATGAAAAACAATACGATAAGAGCAAGGATAGCTGTTTCGCCTAGGACGTTTTGAATGGGGTGTGTGTAACCAAATATTGTGACCCAAAATGACCAAAGCACGGGCGCAAAGGCGAATTGTGAGAAGGTGGCAAGGAAGATCATTTGCAACCCCATGAAGCGTTTGAATCCTAAATCGCGCATCAAACTCTTCGGGTCTCTCATGTGGACGCAATAGGTAATCATAAATCCCTTAAGCCAGCGGGAGCGTTGGCGCACCCAACGCCACGGCCGGCAATTTGCCTCTTCATATGTCACGGTTGGGATCAATTCGGTAACATAGCCGTAGCGGGCAAGGCGCACACCGAGATCGGCGTCTTCTGTCACGTTGTGGGCATCCCATCGCCCCAATTTTTCAAGGGCTTTTCGGCGGAAGAACAGTGTTGTTCCCCCCAGTGGTATGACGAACCCAAGCCTTGCCATTCCTGGTAATACAACTCGCCACCACGTTGCATATTCAACTGTAAAACAACGGGAAATCCAGTTTTGGCGGGCATTGTAATAATCAAGCATTCCTTGCAGGCACACCACATTTGGTGCGGCTTCATTGAACCGTGCAGCCACCTTTTCAATCTGGTCGGGTTCTGGCGCATCTTCGGCGTCCCAGACCCCGATTATGGTCCCGCGGCAAAAGTCGAGGGCGTAGTTCATGGCACGCGGTTTTGTTGTCAGTCCCTTGGCATCGGGGACGACGACCACCTTGATCCAGCTGGGCAACTGAATGCGTTGGAGGGCAGTGCGCGTGATCTCATCCGCGGCCTCAAGGACCAAAACAATATCCAGAAGTGGTTTGGGATATGTGAGATTTTCCAGTCGTGTGATCAGCGCATCTGCAATTTCGGGTTCGTGAAATAGGGGGACCATAACCGAGACACAGGGCAGCCGCGCGTTGACGTCTTTGAGCGTGTGGGCCGGAGGGCGCGATTTTCCGGTAATGTGAACAAGGAACCCCGAGCCTTTGATAATGATTGTGAGCAACAGGGTTAATGCAGCCCACAGCATCGCAATCGAGAGCGCCACATCGGGGAAGATGGCAATGGTGAACAGCACAGCCACGGCACCAAGCGCCACCTTTCTGGATTTGAGTAGATTGGCCTGTCCCCAGTTGCGGCAACTGTCGTGGTCGGGCACTTGGACCAGCGCTTGTTCGACCAATTGTTCCCCATAAAGACGCGTTATTTGCGATAGGATTTGGCGTGGATCTGCGATCACGGGCAAAAAGGTGAAGGGTGCTTCTTTCATCTCGGCGCGCAAGGCATCAAATTTGTCTGGATGGCTTCTGGCGACCAAAACGGAATTACCCATTCGCAACCACGCAACCACCTGATGCTTTAGGCAAATCTGTGCAGAGAGGATGTTGGATAAGCTAGCGTGGCAAGGATCGTTATTTAAATCAACGTGTTGCGCGTTTGATTGCATGGCAAGCGTCTCAAGCAGGGTTTGGCTGCTTAGGGCCCCATTGGCGACCAATATGTCCCCCAGCTGCGCGTCCATCTTGGATTGCTGTTCGAGGGCGTGCACCAGATCCGTGGTGGTGATGTGCCCTTCTTCAATCAGCTGGCACCCCAGAAGACGTGCGGTGTTAGTGGTTTTGACACTTTTGGGATTGAACAGAATTAGTCGTTGATTGCTCACAGCGGCACCTATTGATGGGCGCACACTGATTGGTCGTACGCGACATCAGTTTTGGACGCCCCACGTTAATGGGGCGTTAAAGGCAATCAATGAATGAAGGGTTTGACGTTAAGCTTGCTGTTCAGCCATGGCCGCAGCAAAGCGTTCAAACAGATAGAAGCTGTCTTGTGGCCCTGGGCTGGCTTCTGGGTGATGCTGAACAGAATAAACAGGACTGCCATCAAGGCGGATACCACAGTTGGAACCGTCGAAGAGGGATGTATGTGTTTCGATCACACCTGTTGGTAGGCTTTGTGCATCCACAGCAAAACCGTGGTTCATCGAGGTGATTTCAACCTTGCCAGTGTCGTGATCTTTGACAGGGTGGTTTGCACCGTGATGGCCGTGGTTCATTTTGATGGTTTGCGCGCCAAGGGCGAGGGCCAGCATTTGGTGACCCAAGCAGATGCCAAAGACTGGGATGTCAGCTTCAAGAACGCCTTTGATCATTGGCACGGCGTATTCGCCGGTTGCTGCAGGATCGCCCGGACCGTTGGAGAGGAACACGCCATCCGGTTTGTGCGCAAGCACGTCTTCAGCCGTAGCAGTTGCTGGCAGGACAGTGACATCACATCCAACAGAGGCCAAGCAGCGTAGGATGTTGCGTTTCGCGCCAAAGTCGACTGCGACCACTTTGAATTTTGGGTCCTCAAGGCGGGTGTAGCCATCCGGCCATGCCCAACGCATTTCGTCCCAACGATAAGATTGTGCACAGGTCACTTTCTTGGCGAGGTCCATGCCTTCAAGTCCTGCAAAACCGCGGGCTGCTGCAACCAATGCTTCGATGTCGAAATTGCCTTCTGGGTCATGAGCCAGTGCAACATGCGGTGCGCCTGCTTGACGGATCGCGCGGGTCAGGCGGCGCGTGTCGATGCCACCAATCGCGATGCGACCACGTGCGGCCAACCATTCGCCCAAGGGGTCAGCACTGCGCCAGCTTGAGGGTGTTGTTGGGTTCCATTTGACCACCATGCCTTCGGCTACCGGATCCGCGGTTTCGTCATCTTCCGCGTTCACGCCGGTGTTGCCGATGTGTGGGAAAGTGAAGGTGACGATCTGACCTGCATATGAGGGGTCAGTCATGATTTCTTGGTAGCCTGTCATGGATGTGTTGAAGCACAGCTCTGCAACGGTTTGGCCCGTTGCGCCAAAGCCTGCGCCGTAGAACAACGTTCCATCCGCCAGAGCTAAACAAGCGGTGGGGCGGGTGGGTGCGAGCGCTGTCATGGGCAGACCTATATGTTGGAGTGTGGCAAACTTGGTGGAAGCTAATGCGAGGGGGCTGTAGGGTCAAGGGTGAATGTATTTGTTTTATCGTTTAAAAACAGTAGCTTAAAATTGTACTGTTCGGTTGCAAGGTTTGTGCGGTTTGGGTAGAGTCGCCATCTTAATATTAGCTCATGGGGATGAGAGTCAAAAATGGACTTACGAACGCAAATTCTGGCTGCTTTGAAGCAGGCTATGAAAGACAAGGCTGCGAACCGTTTATCAACGTTGCGCCTGATCAATGCGGCGATCAAGGATAAAGACATCGATGCCCGTGCCGCCGGCGAAGATGAGGGCGTTGGTGAAGCTGAAGTTCTTATGATCCTTGGTAAGATGTCCAAACAACGCCTTGAAAGCGCCCGTGCCTATGAAGAGGGCAATCGTTTGGATTTGGCCGAACGTGAGCGCGAAGAGATCCTGGTGATTGAAGAATTCCTACCACGTCAGTTGAATGAGGCCGAAAGTGCGGCGGCTGTTGATGCCGCTGTTGCCGAAGTGGGTGCGACAAGCATTCGCGATATGGGCAAGGTCATGGGTATTCTTAAAGGGAAATATATGGGGCAGATGGACTTTGGTTCAGTCGGCCCGATCGTTAAGGATCGTTTGTGTTCTTGATGATGGGGTGAGGCGCTGCCTCAAACTCCGAAGTTTATTTAGTAAGATGAAGAAGGTGGGCTTTAGTCCGCCTTTTTTAATGTGGGGTCCGTCTGAGGGCACGCTGAAGATCATCAAATAAAGCAAGCCGCTCGTCTTCTGAGAGGAATGCGCCGATTTCCACCTCGCGCCCCATACCTTTTAGCGTGATATAGTTTGGGACGGGTCCGCTGGTCTCGTGTTTGGTAACTTGGGTCCAGTAACGGTTGCAATCCCATGTGATGGCATCGCCTTTGGCTGGGGTGTGGATCAGTTTAACGCTGTCTTCTTTAAGTGTCAGAACCTCAAAGATCTGACGTTGTTTGTGGTTTTGCTGTAGTGCGAAATACATTCCCCAAACGGCCAGCAACAAGAAGGGCAGCAAAGCCCACAGCAGGGGCGTGCCGAGCAAGGCCAAGGCAGGGATCAGGATAAGCGTGAAGGTTGCGAGGATGAAGGCGGCCATGCCTTTGGGTGGCAGGCTTTCATGCGGTTTGAGGTGCATGACCTGTGTTGCGTCGTTTGGTTGGCTGGTCCAAGTGTAAGGCATGTTGGCTTTGCATCTGGTTGCGATTTAGTAAGTTTAGGGCGGGTGTGGTCAAAAAAGGATGTGACAAAGTATAGCAAGGTGGCGTACTTTGACGCTGGGCCCACGAAGTAGCAGGCCCAGCTGTTGGGTTTAAGTATATGAGATGACTTCAATCTCGATCCCGTTTTCATCTTCAAAGTAGAAGCGACGACCGGGTTCATAGTCTTGATGGCTGTTAGGGGCATCGCCGCGCGCAATGACTTTTTGTTCAATAGCGTCCAAATCATCAACAACAATGCCGATGTGGTTGAGGGCCGCGCAACTATAGTATTTCGCCCCAGCAGGCGTTGGAGTTTTTGGGGGTGTATAGAGGGCTAGGTAGCTTGTCTTGCTGCCCACGTGCAGCGAATAGCCATCATGAATGGACGCGCCTTCCCAACGGATCTCCCATCCAAACAGATCGCATAGCATTTCGGCGGTCGCGTGTGTGTCTTTTACCGTGACGTTCAGGTGTTCTAACTCAGTCATGATTTTTCCTTTGATATGTGCTCACTCTCTATGTTGTAATTCCTCAAGTTAACTTGAGATCAAGAGGTTTTTTGATGGCAATTTCACAGGGGCTTAGCATCGGGGCCGTGGCCGCGCGCACAGGTTTGGCTGTTTCTGCAATCCGATTTTATGAGACGCATGGGTTGGTGACGCCGATAAAGAATGCGTCGGGTCATCGTCGCTATGATCGGTCCGACATCCGCAAACTTAGTTTTGTTATGATCGCACAAGAGCTGGGCGTATCGTTGAAATAGTTAGGTGTGCTTATGCAGACCTTGCCCCAGGGACGCCCACTGTCAAAAGGCGATTGGACACGTATGGCCACCAAATTTCGCAAAGACTTAGATGCCCGTATAGCAAAGGCTGAGCGGCTGCGTGACAAGTTGGATGCGTGTATTGGGTGTGGATGTTTGTCGCTGAGCAAATGTGCGCTGTATAACCCGCAGGATCGCGTGCGCATGGATGGCACCGGGCCGCGTTATTTGATTGAGGTGGGAGTTTAGAGTTAATTGGGGATTGTGTGGTATCGCGTTGCCCATTGGCCATTTAGTTCATCAGCCATTTTGGCTAAGGGTGCCTTGATTCCAATCGTGCATGATGTTTGAAGGTCGAGTATTTCTAGCACCTTGTTTAGCGTGATTGAGGGATCATCTTCTAGATCCTCGTAAGATAGGCGCAAGGGCTGGATGCTTTCTTTTGTAAACCAGTACTCCCACCTTTGGTCATCCTCCTCAAACTCTGCAATATGTTGCCTGATCGCCTTTGCATCAAAGTAGGGAGACTGTGTCGGTGCCAAACGTTCGAACTCAGCTCCATTGGCTGCTGTATGCCAAAGCCCTGTCTGCATTGCTTTTACGCATGAAATGGCTTGTTCCAGTTTGTTTTTGCGCGACAGAAAAATGAACGCAGTTTCCCCGAAGGTTGCGTTTAGTCGATCCACATCGCTATTTAGTTCGGGATGCAAAAGTTTGAGTTGGTCCATAAAATAATTAAGACTGCCGCCTTGTAGACGCAGGCCAAACACACCAGTTTCTGCGGTATCGGTTTTTTGCGCCTTTTTCAAAACGGCTTCCAATGTTTTTGATCGGTTGGCCAAGCAATTGGGCGCGATGCCGTGAACTTCCGTCCAGTTGGTCAGGGAAGGTTTATGGAAATAGGAATTAGGTACGCCGTCGACATTGGTGTTGGTCAAGAGCTTACACAGAAGGGTGCTGCCGCTGCGTGGACTTGTGCAAATAATGTATGATTTATAGCCCATCTGGAAATGCGGTACCTGTTCTCGCTGGTTATCTTCAACGCTAGGTCGTTCAGGAATTTCCGTCAACCAAGCCTTCCCGAACAGAAAAAAGGCCCCAACCGCCGTTGGAGCCTTTTGTATCTTAGATCAACCTAGCCAATTAGTGGCTGTGTTGTTTGTCCCAGTCTTCTTGCTTTGGAAGAATTTCGAACGTGTGCTCTGGGGGTGGGCTTGGCAAAGTCCATTCCAGTGTGTCCGCATATTCGTTCCATGGGTTCGCTTCAGTTGCCTTAGCACCGCGTAGCAATGTGTAGGCAATGATCCCGAAGAAGAAGATGAAGGATGCAAAGCTTAGGAACGCGCCCCAAGAGGACCATTCGTTCCAGTATGCAAACTGCTCAGGATAGTCGATGTAACGACGTGGCATACCCTGACGGCCCAAGAAGTGCTGTGGGAAGAACGTTAGGTTTGCACCGATGAACATCATCCAGAAGTGTAGTTTACCAGCCCATTCAGGGTACATGCGACCTGTCATCTTCGGCAGGTAGAAGTAGATGCCTGCAAAGATTGTAAAGACCGCACCCAAGCTCATAACGTAGTGGAAGTGTGCCACAACGTAGTATGTGTCGTGGTAGTAACGGTCCACAGCTGCCTGAGATAGAACGATACCTGTAACGCCACCAACGGTGAACAAAAACAAGAAGCCGAAAGCCCATAGCATTGGTGTTTTGAACTCAATTGAACCGCCCCACATGGTTGCAATCCATGAGAACACTTTGACCCCTGTTGGGACCGCAATGACCATCGTTGCAAGCATGAAGTAGGCTTGTTGGTTCAGTGACATACCAACCGTGTACATATGGTGTGCCCATACGACGAAGCCCAGAACACCAATCGCAATGATCGCCCATACCATTGGCAGGTAACCGAAGATCGGCTTGCGTGCGAATGTTGCGATGACGTGAGAGATGATACCAAAGCCTGGAAGGATGATGATGTACACTTCAGGGTGTCCAAAGAACCACAGGATGTGTTGGTACAAGACCGGATCGCCACCGCCTGCTGGATCAAAGAATGTGAAACCAAAGTTACGGTCCATCAGCAACATGGTGATCGCGCCAGCCAAAACAGGCAAAGACAACAAGATCAACCAAGAGGTCACAAAGATTGACCATGAGAACAACGGAACCTTGAACAATGTCATGCCAGGGGCACGCATGTTTAGGAATGTTGTGATCATGTTGATCGCACCAAGGATGGATGAGGCACCAGAAACGTGGACCGCAAAGATTGCGAGGTCCATAGACATGCCGCCTTCACGTACTGACAACGGCGGGTACAGAACCCAACCCACACCAGAACCAAGCTGACCGTTACCACCAGGGGAGATAACAGAGCAGATTGCCAAGGTCGTACCAGCAACATACATCCAGAAGGACAAGTTGTTCATACGTGGGAATGCCATGTCAGGCGCGCCGATTTGCAATGGCATAAAGTAGTTACCAAAGCCGCCGAATAGCGCAGGAATAACCACGAAGAACATCATCAAGATGCCGTGGCCAGTAATCAAAACGTTCCACAGGTGTCCGTTTGGAGTACAAAGTGAGGAGGAGTCTGCGAAGAAACGCGCGCCTTCCATACACATGTACTGAACGCCTGGGTCCATAAGCTCCAACCGCATGTAGACGGTGAATGCTACGGATACAAAGCCAACGAGGGCTGAGACGATCAGATATAGAATACCGATGTCTTTGTGGTTTGTGGACATGAACCAGCGGGTAAAGAACCCACGGTTATCTTCGTGGTAGTGCCCGTGGATGGCTGCGTCTGCCATAGGGTTGCCTCCTGACATTATAAAGAAATTCACAACAACTTGTTCGTTGCGAAGGATTCCTCGCGGTTCTAATGGAGCAAACCTTTATGAGCAATGACTGAGATGACCAAACATGCGCGAAATATTGTCGCGATTTCTGACAATGGCTGTTGAGTGTTCAGGCGGTTGCCGTTGGCAATGGGCTGCTTTTGCACAATATTTGCACGGAAGCTGGGAAGGACACTTGCTGAGCGCAAGGAATGCCCGTTCGCCGCGCGAAAATCGGGGAAGAATTTGGTGACGTTATGCCGCGGCGTAAAACACTTCGTTCGGGACCTGTTGCGCAGCAACTTGGTCGATGCAATCTGGCAAGCGGCACATAAGCGAACGTGCTTCGTGCCGGCGTAAAACAGGGCGCACTGTGCCGTTGTGCGTTGCTTTGCTCATGTCGAACCCATCTAGGGTTTCCCAGATTTTGCCGGTTTCAAGAACACGTTCAGGCATATCTCCCAAGAACAGGCTTTCGGCCCACATTTCCTCAACCAGCACCAACTCATGCGTTGGAAGTAGAATGTGGAAATAAGTTACGTCAAAGTCAGCAGGTTGTTGATGGACCCATGCGTATTCTAGTGCCGTTTTGGCAGCGACCAATACTTCGGATGATCCAAACAATAGCTCTGCTTGGTTGTCAGTCACCATCAATCGGTGCGCTGGCGACAGGTGCAGATCGCGTGAGTTGCTAAAGGTGCCTGCGGGAATAACGATTGGACGGAAATCAGTGTTCAGACGCTGTTCGGCACGGGAATAGCTTTGTTGGCTAATGGCCTGCACTTGAACAAAACCAGAGTCGCGCGTGATCGCCTGGGCGCAGATCTTCGATCCTCTTTTGACCATCGCGCGTCGCGATGAGGGTACCGGCGGTAAAGCAAGGGATGCTTTGATCTGTTGGAATGCGTTTCTTTTGTTCACATGCACCAATTGGCATGTGTCCGGGGAAATCTCTCGGAAGTATTGCGAGTTCCGTTTTTGAAACGAACTCCTGTGTTTCGCAGTTCACCAAAATCAGAGCTTTAATTGGAAGGTTTTCTGTTTCGGTGTATTGGTTCAACTGTATAGCGCTGCGTGCTGGCAGCATGCTGTCTGAGCCGAAACTGTGCAAAAGCCCTGTTGTGGCGGACCAGATTTCAAAAGGACCCAAGGCAACGGAATTGTTGGTCGCGTTGCGCAACTCTACGTTATTCAATGGTGTGCGGCTTTTTTCACCCAAGTTTGCACTGGGTGTTTCAGAGTCGCGCAGACACAAGAATAGACCGTCTAATTTGTTGTACATCGGATCGCCTTTTGGATTTAGCTGACTTTCAGATGCACCTCAATAACGGCAACAAAACGGCGACAGATTGAAGTTACTGTGTCAGCTGGTTCAAAAAGGGTATCTCAGAGGGAGGTAAATATTTTACCAAAGCTTTTCTGAAGAGCGACATCCACGTCGTCCATTGTGACGGGCAGTCCAAGGTCAACAAGGGAGGTCACCCCGTGTTGTGTGATCCCGCAAGGGACGATCCCATCAAAGTGGCCCAAATCCGGTTCGACATTGATCGAGATCCCGTGAAAGCTGATCCACTTGCGCAGGCGGATGCCGATTGCGGCAATCTTGTCTTCGGCTATGCCCCCAGTGTCGGTACGGGGTTTGTCAGGCCGATCCACCCAGACGCCAACACGCCCCTCTCGGATGGCACCGTCAACGTTGAACTCTTTGAGGGCCGCAATCACCCATGCCTCGAGCTGTTGCACGAACAGGCGAACATCATGGCCACGTTTGCCCACATCTAATATGGTATAGGCGACGCGCTGCCCTGGTCCGTGATAGGTATATTGCCCGCCGCGTTTGGTATCAAAAACGGGGAAGCGATCGGGATCGGTCAAATCATCGGACTTGGCGGAGGTGCCTGCGGTGTAAAGAGGAGGATGCTCCACCAGCCAGATGCATTCATCCGCGACACCTTTATGGATGTCAGCCACACGGGCTTCCATCCATGCCTCGGCCTCGCGATAGTCGGTCAGGCCTGTGCTGGTAATCCATTCTACCATTATACTGCCGCTGCTTCGGCTGCGGTGCGTGTCAGGATATCGGTATAAGCTGCGACGCCTTGTGCCCCAGTCACCAGGTACTTGCCGCCAAAGATCATTGATGGCACGCCAGTTATTCCGCGTGCTTGCCAATATTGTTGTTTCTCGCGGGTTATTGCACCCAGTTCGCCGCTTTCTATGATGCGTTTTGCGTTGTCAGTGTCCAAGCCAACAGTGGCTGCGATATCTACCAGAACGTCCGTTTGGGATAGATCGCGTTGATCGGTGAAATGTGCCTCAAACAACGCCAACTTCAGTTGATGCTGCTTCCCTTCATTCAAAGCGAATTCGAGCAGTTGATGCGTGATGAACGTGTTCCACATGTGGGATTTAGGAGTCCAATTAAATGCAAAGTCTAGGCTTTCGCCCAGTGTTTTCATCTGCGCGCGCGACTGCTCGGATTGTTTGGGCGTGCTGCCGTACTTCTGCTGAATGTGTTCTGATGTGTTCTGGCCCGTCACTGGCATATCAGGGTTCAACTCAAACGGTTCCCAACGAATGCTGGCTTTGATGCCCGTGTCGGCCATGGCCTGTTCAAGCTGGCGATACCCGATGATGCACCATGGACACATGACATCGGACACAATGGTTACTTCAATGGCGTTTTGAGGGCGGGCGGTGGTCATTTTGATTTGTGTATCCATATTAGGGTCTCCCTTAAGATCGTTGTGGCAGAGGCGGTTTGCAACCCAGCTTTTGCGCACAAAGGTGAAAGGCATAGAGGAAAGAATGTGAGCCAAGCAGAAATGTGGAATATTTGGGCTTCACATCCTCGCGCCGAGGGGCTAGATCACCGCTACTAACCTCAAAGTGCGGCTGTGGCGGAATGGTAGACGCGCAGCGTTGAGGTCGCTGTGGGGTAACACCCGTGGAAGTTCGAGTCTTCTCAGCCGCACCAATTGATCTGACATTGTACATATCTAGCATCGCCCTTTGGGTGCGTGCGCGCTGGTGTGTCGTCGTTGAATTCAGCGTAGTCAGATCAGTGATCCGCCTTTTAGGCTGGATCATAGGCAGATCCCTAGCTTAGATGTCATCAAGCTGCCGATTGACTTGATCAGGAAATAAATACCGTGACCCGTGCAATGTCTGACGAAATGGACCTGAAGTGACTATGCCAGTTGGTTTTCAGCTTAGGGGGTATTTGATCCTGCGCCGCGTGCTTCAGCCCGTTATGCGAGGGGTGTTGGCCGGGCGTATTCGCAAGGGCAAAGAAAACGCTGCGCGGGCGGGCGAACGTTTGGGCGTTGCAACACAGGCACGTCCGGCTGGACGGGTGGTTTGGATGCATGCTGTCGGGTTGGGTGAGGTCCTCGCGCTGCGTCCTTTAATCGTTGGAATGCAGCAAGAAGCCCCCGATTTGAATTTTGTGATTACGTCTACAGCCCGTTCCTCGGCGGATGTGTTGCGCCAAAACCTGCCTGCAAACACTGTTCACCAGTTCTTGCCTTTGGATGGGCCAAGATTCATGGCCAAGTTTTTGGATCATTGGCAGCCCTGCCTTTCTATCTGGTCAGAGCAAGACATCTGGCCTGGTGCCATTTATGACTGTGCAGTGCGTGATATTCCGGTGGCTTATGTGAATGGGCGCATGGACAACAAGAGCACTGCGAAACGTGCGCGACTGGCGGGATTGTACAAACGGGTCTTTGGCTTGTTTGATCTGATTGCGGCACAGGATGACCAAACGGCCAAAAATCTGTCGTCTTTGGGTGGGCGCGATGTGCGTGTGATGGGGTCGCTGAAACCTGCGGCAGAACCGCTTTGGGTTGATGCAAGCGTGCTTGGAACACTTCAAGCCGCTCTTGAAGGTCGTAGGATATGGGTCGCGGCATCGACACATAGCGACGACGAAGCTGTTTTGATTGGTGCGCAGCGGGAGCTGGTGAAGCGCGATCCGTCGTGGTTGCTTATCCTTGCACCGCGTGCGCCTGCGCGTGGGGATGAAATCGAGGGGGCGCTGGATCAAGCGGGCTTAAGTTGCACAAGGCGTAGTAAAGGTGGGCAACCAGATCCATCACACTCCGTCTGGATCGCGGACAGCTTTGGTGAGTTGGGCCTGTGGTATCGATTGGCAGCTGCTGCTTTTGTAGGTGGTTCTTATGGGGGGCTGGGTGGGCACAACCCTTGGGAGGCTATCTGCCTGAACCTTCCGGTCTGTCATGGTCCAAATGTTGCTAATTTTGCCAAAGACTATGAGGTTTTGGATTGTTCGGGTACATCACAACCATTGCCCAATGACGCGTCAAGCGTGCCTGCACTGGTGGATTTTGTGGTGCAGTCGCAGACCACAAAAGCGAGTGTTGGGACATTGGTTGAAGATGCAAAAGCGGCGTTGAAACCATTGGTCAAAGACCTGATTGCAATGATAAGGGCTGGCGCATGATACGCATGATCTTCCTTTTTGTTTACCGCTTGGCCTGGGTTCTCTTTTTACCTTTGCTTTTGATTTACCTGTTCAAACGTGGGCGGCGTGATGCGCTGTATTCGCAAAATCTGTTAGAGCGGTTTGCGGTCTATAATCGACCGATGCCGCAAGACGCGATTTGGGTTCACGGTGTGAGCCTTGGTGAAACGCGGTCTGCATTGGCGCTGATCCGTATGATCCTTGATCGTGGTGACAATGTAATCATTACCAACTTTACGCCGGCTGGACGGCGCGAAGCACAGCGCCATTTCGCAGCAGAAATTGGAAGTGGCCAACTGGCGGTTATTTGGGTTCCGCTTGATATGATGTGGAGCTATCATCGCTTTTTCCGCGCCTGTCAGCCCAAGATTGGCCTGACCCTGGAGGTTGAGGTTTGGCCTGCGATGATTTCTGCGGCCAAACGGGCAGGTTGTCCGTTGTACATGTGTAATGGGCAATACGGGACCAAGCCATTAAAACGCGACAGTCGCGGGTTGCGCATTCGCCAGCGTGTGATGCGCGACCTAACAGGCGTGTTTGTGAAATCGAACCTGCAAGCCAGTCGATTTGTCGAGGTGGGTGTTCAAAACGTGCATGTCACAGGTGAGTTGCGGTTTGATCAACCTATCCCAGAACATCAGCTCGACGCGGCCATACAATTGCGCACCGATCAGATGGGCGAGTTGGACAACATCATTGCGATTGCGAGCGGAATTGAGGGTGAAGAAGACCTATTCGTTAAGTTGATCAAAGATGTACGTGAGCGTGCGTTGAATGATGGAACGCGGGCACCGCTGTTTGTTTATGTTCCACGTGCACCCGAACGTTTTGGTAATGTGGCTGAAAAGCTAAAGCAGGCTGGTCTGAACACTGTGCTGCGCAGTGACGCGCTGGACAAGGACCTTTCTGCCAAGCAGGAGGCGTTGGATAGCTCCACGGCTGTTTTATTGGGCGATAGTCTGGGTGAAATGTATTTCTATCTGAACCTTGCAGATCGCGTGATTGTGGGGGGAGGGTATTGCGAGGTTGGTGCACATAATATTATCGAGCCACTGTCTTTGCGCAAACCTGTGTTGGTTGGTCCGCATGTTTGGACCATCGAGTATCCGTTTGTTGAGGCTCAAGCTGCTGGTATCGTCGAGATTGTTGAACACGGTGCTGCGCTGGCTGAGAAGGTGGTTGAGCCGATTGAAGATTTCAGATCACGGATCGATCTGTTTCTTGAAGAGCACTCTGGTGCCAGTCAGCGCACATTGGATGCGATTGATTCTGTTCTGGCGGCGCGTGCGGGCGTTTAACCCAAGGCCGTCAGCCATAACCATATTGTTATCACCGATGATCCGGTGGCGAGTAGCACGCTGGAGGCTGCAACCCGTTTGGCGCGCCCATACATATTGGCAAAGATATAGGCGTTGATGCCGGGTGCCATAGCCGCCGTCAGTACCCCTGATTTGAAGAAATCGGGTGGCACGGACAGAGACGTGCCAAGGCTCCAGACGATTGCAGGGTGTAGACCCAGTCCAATAATGCAGACCATCAGTATGGCCAGCTTGTCACCCTCTGGTTTGTATTGGATCAATATTCCTCCAAGAGAAAACAAGGCTACAGGCAATGCGGCGTGGACCACAAGGCTGAGGGCATCATTGGCAAATGAGGGCAGAGAAAGGCCGCTCAGATTCACCATAAATCCTAATGCAATTGCGATGACGAGGGCGTTGCGGAACATTGCCTTTCCAACGGCGCGGGCCATTTTGATCGGGGATTGCCCGCGGTTGCGCGCGATCTCCATGACAGTGATGCCCAAGCCATAGCAAAATGGGGCGTGCATTGCGATGATGACATAGTTGCCCGTAAGTGCATCAACGCCATATGCGCGTTCGGTTATTGGGAGGCCCAACAGGACCGAATTTGAGAATAGGGAGCAAAATCCGATGGCGATACAATCTTCCCAATCGCGTTTCAGGAAAACGCGAGAGCCCAAAATCCCCACGGCAAAGCAGATGGCTGCACCTGTGTAGAAGCTGATGAGCAGGCGTGGATCAAACGAGCTTTGTAGATCGATATTGGCGATGGCTTGAAACAAAAGGCATGGGATTGCAAAGCTTTGCGCAAACTTCATCAGGCCATCGATGCCGGCAATTGGGAATGCAAACTTCCAGACGGCGACATAGCCAAAGCCGATGACAAGGAAGACGGGAAGGATGACGTCGAGGAGCGTTTGCATGTTCAATTGGGCCGATCGCGTTGGGTTGGTTCAAGTGCCTCCGGCGGGAGTTTCTTGGTAAGACGAAGCTAGGCGGTTTTGAAGGCGAGCGTCATGCCGTCATAGGCAGGTTGAATGTGGTTGGGGGTTTCTGCTTTGACGGTCTCGTAATCTAGGTCGTTGTGCATGTTGGTGAGCACTGCGGTTTTGCACTGTACGCGTTCGATCCACTCTAGCGTTTGGGCCAAATGTGAGTGTGTCGGATGGGGATCGCGGCGCAGGGCATCGACGATCCAGCATTCGAGGTTTTCAAGTTCGGGCCAGACATTGTCGGGAATTTTAGCAACGTCAGGCAGGTAGGCGACATCATTGATCCGAAAGCCGAGCGCTTGGATCGAGCCGTGATTTACCTCAAACGGTTTCAAGGTGATTGGGCCACCAGCGCCGTCAATTGTCACATCACCGTCAATCGTGTTGATGTCGAGGATTGGTGGATAGGATGACTTTGGTGGTTGCACAAAGACATAGTCAAAACGGTGCAGCAATGCGTCGCGGGTGACAGGGTCTGCCCATACGGGGAGCCGTTCGCGCATGTTGATCACGATCATGCGTAGGTCATCGATTCCGTGGACATGGTCTGCGTGGCTGTGTGTGTAGATGACACCGTCAAGGCGACTAACGTTTGCGTCCAGCAGCTGGGTGCGCAAGTCGGGAGAGGTGTCTATCAGAACGGAGGTCGTGCCATTCCGGGAAGCGCGTTCCACCAATATCGAGCAACGTCGGCGATTGTTTTTAGGGTTCGTAGGTTCACATGCCCCCCAGTGCCCTCCCAATCGGGGCACGCCACCAGAGGAGCCGCATCCAAGGATGGTAATCTTGAGATCATCCATTAAGCGTCTGCCTTGTAGTTGGCAGCTTTGGTGAACAGGCGTTCAAAGTTGGATTGGGTTTGGGCCGCAAAATCTGCGTAATCCATACCGAATACGTCAGCCCCAACCTTTGCCGTGTGTGCGGTGTAGGCGGGTTCATTGCGTTTGCCCCGATGTGGGGGTGGCGCAAGGTAGGGTGCATCAGTTTCCACCAACACGTGCTCAACAGGGGCGGCGGCGAAGATGTCGCGAACCTCTTGGCTTTTGGGGAATGTGCTGATGCCCGACATTGACAAGTAGAAACCAAGGTCTAGCGCCGCGCGAGCCAATTCTGGAGAAGAGGAGAAGCAGTGCATGACGCAAGTGTATGAACCGTTTGCGTGTTCTTCTGCTAAGATACGCGCCATGTCATCATCTGCACCGCGCGCGTGGATGATAAGGGGCAGGCCTGTTTGGCGTGCTGCGGCGATATGGATGCGCAGGGATTCTTTTTGAATATCAGCGCTTTCTGCGGTGTAGTGATAGTCGAGACCCGTTTCTCCGATCCCAACAAATTTGGGATGTTTGGACATTTCTACCAATTCATCAAACGTGGCCAATGGTTCTGAGGCAGCACTCATAGGGTGTGTGCCTGCAGCGTAAAATATAGGCGCATAGGCTTCGGCGATGGCACGCACATTAGGTTCTTGACGCAGCTTGGTGCAGATCGTGACCATACGTGTGACGCCAGCCGCTTGGGCGTTGGCGATCAATTCAGGCAACTGCCCCTCAAAGTCAGGGAAATCGAGGTGGCAATGGCTGTCGGTGATGTGGGGTATCTGGGTCATATTGGCCTGTTTTATGAAGCGGCAGCGCCTTGGATCTTAAATATCGTATCTAGAACGAGTGCGGCTGGGTCAAGGTTCACCGCGCGGCCATGGCGTGCACGTGCCATGGCTTCGTGTCCAACGTCTGCCCATGCGCGACCTTGATGAGGCGTGCTGGCCAGTCGCGACATGATGGAGGCCTCGTGTGGTGCCGCCTCGATCTGGGGTGGCTGTCCTGTTGCACCTGTGCGGGCAAGGCGGGCAAGGGCGATTTCAAGAAGCGTAAACAGCAGGTCCAGCTTTTCCTCAGCACCGCGCTGAGCGGCTGCTTCGGCAAGGCGCAGGGTGCGGGCACGGTCCATATTGGGCAGGGAGCCAAGTATGCCGACGATTTCAGTGTATATCTGCAGACCACCGAGCAGGGACAAACGCATGGCTTCGCCCACTGAGCCGCCTGAGAGTTCAGCAAGTGCAGCCGCGTTGGCGTCTGCTTCGACTTCGGCCTGAACCATAGCGCTGTGCATTTGTTCACCGTTGAGGGTTCCAAGGCGCAAAGTGCGGCATCGCGAGCGAATGGTGGGTAGAAGACGGGAAGGTTGATGGGTGATCAGCAAAAGGGTGCACCGCTCTGGTGGTTCCTCTAGCATCTTGAGCAGCGCATTGGCGGCCTGCGTGTTCATATCGTCAGCGGCGTCAATGATCACAACGCGCCGTCCACCGTCAGTGGCCGACATCTGAAAGAACCCTGTTAGTTTGCGGATGTCATCCACAACGATTTGGTCGCGCATACGCCCCGTCTTTTCATTGGGGGTGCGGGTGACAGAGATAAGCCCTGGGTCTGCACCTGCAGAGATGCGGCGTGCCACTGGGTGTTCGGGATCGATATGTAGTGAGGTTGGCAAAACGGGTGCGCCGAACATGTCGTCGCCGTCAGGATCAGATGTTGCCAGCAGGAAGCGCGCGATGGACCAAGCAAGGGTTGCTTTGCCCACGCCGCGCGGCCCAGTCAGCATCCATGCATGGTGCATCCGGCCAGTGTTGAACCCATCAAGAAACGCAGTCTCTGCAGCCTCTTGCCCTATGAGGGCAGGGGTTTCACGCGGGTGCGGTGCGCCGGGAACGCGATCTGGTTCGTTGATTTCTTCAGCCATAAGGCAGGTCTAGCACCACATCGAATGAGGGGGAATGCAAAAGGCAGCGTTTGGGTGGGCGAAGGGGGCGCTTATTGCTTAGCGAGATGATCGTCCACCGTTTGGCACACGTCCACTGATACTTCGTCGATGCTGCGTGCACCGTTAATCACCACGAAGCGTTCCTTGAATTCTTCGGCCAAAGACAAGAACCCAGCGCGCATTTGTGCCTGCAAATCAGCACCGAAGGTTTCAAAGCGTTCTTCTACACCTTGACGCGACAGGGCACGCGAAAGGCCGGTGTTGGAGTCCATATCGATCAAAATTGTCATGTCAGGTTCACGCCCAATCATCAGTTTGTGCAACTGATCAACTGTGCCGCGTAGATCACCGCGCGATAGGCCCTGATACATGCGGGTGCTGTCTGCGAAGCGATCGCAGATCACGACCTTGCCTGCTTCAATCGCTGGAAGGATCGTGCGTTCTAAATGGTCGCGGCGTGCCGCAGTGAACAATAGGATTTCTGTTTCTGCGGACCATCTGTCTGGCTCACCTTGCAAAACCAAAGCCCGTATTTCTTCGGCACCTTCGCTGCCACCCGGTTCGCGGGTTAATATAACGTCGCGACCCTGGGCTTGCAGGTGTTCTGCAAGTTTGCGTGCTTGGGTGGATTTCCCGGAACCGTCGATGCCTTCAAACGTAATAAAGCTGCCTTTAGGGATCACGACGCGCCCTCTGGTTGTGGTCCTTGGTTCAGACGGTCAATCAGTTTCATTGCCGCGGTACTGATCCGCGCCATGAAGCCGCCGTCGGCAACGTCAGTTTCTGCAAACAAGGGGATGCGTGTTTCTGGAAGGCCTTCTGGGCGTAGAACAAGTTCAGCCAGTTCATCACCTTTGGCGATTGGAGCCTGAATAGGGCCTTTGTAGACGACTTCGGCAGGGATATCATCACCGCCAAGAACCGGCAAAAGCACGCTGATATCTTGGTTTGGAACTAGACCGACATTTGGAACAGCGCCCATCCATACGTCTGCAGTTGCTAGGCGCTCACCTTCTTTAGCTAGGGGGCGTTGCGCAAACTGGCGGAATGCCCAGTTTACAACCGCTTCAGATTCTTGCGTGCGTGCGGCAGAGCTGTCGAGACCTGAAAGGACAAAGATAACACGACGTTGGCCCTGTTTGGCAGAGCCAACCAACCCATATCCAGCTTCCTGCGTGTGCCCAGTTTTTAGACCATCCGCGCCAATGCCAAGGCGCAGCAATGGATTGCGGTTACGGGTGTTTTGAGGGGCGCGGCCGTCAAATCGGAATTCGGTTTCTGAAAATAACGGGTAAAACTCTGGGAAATCGCTGATCAAACGGTTTGCCAGCAAGACCAAGTCGCGCATGGACATGCGATGACCGGCTTGGGGCCAGCCGTTTGAGTTTGCGAAGGTTGAATTGGTCATACCCATTTTCTGGGCGCGCTGTGTCATGAAACGCGCAAAGCCGGATTCTGTTCCATCTGGGCTAAGTGCCTCAGCAATAACCGAACAGGCGTCATTGCCTGACAAAACGATGATACCGCGAATAAGGTCTTCAACGCTCACGCGATCACGCGTGTTCAGGAACATCGTGGATCCGCCGTAATCCATTGAATGTTGTGAAACTGGAAGCTTTTCGTTCAGGGAAAGGCGACCATCGCGAATGGCCTCGAATGCCATGAGCAACGTCATCAGTTTGGACATCGATGCAGGTGGCAAAGGTGTGTCCGCGTTCTTGTTCAGCAAAACAGTGCCCGTTGTTTGATCAATCACATAAGCGGCAGTTGCGCGTGTTTCAAAAGCGTTGGCTTGTGCCCCAACAATGATCAGTACAAAAGCAGCTGCAATATGGCGGATCTGATTGGTGCTGATCATGTTGGATAACTCCCGAAAATAGGCTTAGTTCGTGACGGCGTAGGCGTCAGAGAAACCTTCGCCTTTGATCTTTTTGAGCAAAGTAGTGCGTTCTGATTTGTTTGTCGCGGGACCAACAAGGACACGCCAGAACGGTTTGCCCCCGCGTTCACCGCGTTTGATCGTTGGAATAAGACCTGCGTTGCGCATCTGTTGACCGGTGCGGGTTGCATTGGCTTCGACTGAGAAAATACCAAGCTGGATAAATGGCTTCTCAAGGCTGGAATTGGTTGGGCGCGGGGCAGGTGGCTTTGTTGGAGCTGTCGCAACTGTAGGCGATGTTGGCGCGGCGGCGTCGATTGCGGCGGCGGCGGAAGCGATTGGGTCAAGCGCGGTTTCGCTGACTTCGGAAGGGGCTGCAACATTACCGACGATTTCGGGAACGGCATCGGCGATCTGTTCTTTGCGCAGGGCCGTGACATTCAGTTGCGCTGGTGCACCAGCCAACATACCCAACGCTTCTGCTGCATCAGACGAAATTTGCAAACGCGGTCCGGGAAGATCACGAGCGCGGCGGAACAAGGCCCCGACGACAAAATTTCCTTTGGTCGTGTTGCGGATGATGACGCGCTCTGGGTCTTTCACATCGGGGTGTGCGACCCATACGCCACCCAACGAGGGGCGTCCGTCCCATAGACCATCTTCGGTCGCTGAGAAAACTTGTGGCGCTTCAACATCGCGCTCGGTTGTTTTTGTGGCATTTCCAGCGCGCTGTGGTGCAGTGCTTGCTCCATTTCCACGTAGTGATTGACCAAGATTAAATTGGCCTATGTCGTCGCAACCCGCCAAAATAAGTGTTGAAAACGCAACGATGCTGCCATTCTTGGCGAATTTACCAAAACGATTGATGATGTCCGCGCTGCCCATCGCATGTATTCCTTGCCTGTTCACGGCACTGTTCACGCCTGATTTGTCAATTATCGCTATAATTAACAGTCTCCTAACGAAGATCTTGCGGGCACTCTATCCTGTCAAAGAGGATCTGAAAAGTGTCTCTCGCATGGATCGGCATAAATCCCCAACCCGTTCAGATCTTGCAGGCGCAATTTTCTTCAAAAGTGGGCTTGCGGAATTTTTTCACCCACACTAGGAAGTGCTTGTCGGAGGAGTGGCAGAGTGGTCGAATGCACCGGTCTTGAAAACCGACGAGGGTGAAAGTCCTCCCAGGGTTCGAATCCCTGTTCCTCCGCCATTGCCACTTTTAGTGGCCGGCAAAACTTCTCTCTATCTATCCCCAAAGTTGCTTCGAATCCCTATCGGTATGCCGCGCGGAGTTGTTCGATTTTTGCATCGGAAACTTCACCAGGAATGAGCGTCCGCACTGCGCCGCTTTGATCGACCAAAGCCACGTAGATTTTTGACATATCTGTAATCCCCATTGATTTGTTAAAGGCCCTTCGGTTGGAGTAGATTGTGATGGTACGCGCACGCATAGCCTTTGACGTGATGCCGGACTTCATGCCGTTATCGATGACGGATCTAATCAGCGCGGCACCTTGTCCGACGACCGGCAATTCGACCCATGCAGGGCCGCCTTCGGGCTGTAGGTCTAGTCGATTGACCCAAGCGTTGATTTGCGGTTGTTGGTTTTGTTTGTATGCGACGAACACAATTGTTGGGTCTCCAGGAAGATCAGCAGGCAATGCAATAATGCGCCCGTTTAAATCATCCGCGGTGAGTTTTGGTAGAATTGTTTCAGCGTAAGCTTGTGTCGATAACATCAGCGCCAGCAGAATGACCGAGATAATTTTGAACATGAAGTGTCCCTTTTAGCAGTTAGTGTTGTTAAGTATTCGTAGCTGGACAGGTGTTGGATCACTTCTGAGTTCGAGTGCTATGGGGTGTATATCGAGGTGGCAATGCCTTCTGCTGATGACAGTTGCAACTGTAGCGAGGCATAGAGGTAAATCGCCTTATCTCTAGCCGGGCTTACCTGATGTTTTTTGTGCTTCTAACTGAACGGTACATCCCTAGAACTAAAATTCAGCACCAGTCTTCCCATGATTTCTTGATTTCAGCTTGCAGCGATTTTAATTTTTTATCGTTTTTATACAGCAGCTTGTTGTCACTTTTATAATAAGGTAAACCTTTACCTATTGAACGGTATCCATCTTACTATTGATATTGATCGAACGAATAGGGGGAATCGTTTTAGTATGGCAAAGCTGTCAGACATTGCAGAAGAAGTTGGTGTGTCCAACAAGACTGTGTCTTTGACATTGCGCGGGATTAAGTGCGCGAGCCCTGAGATTTCCCGTCAAATTCATGCTGTCAGCGACCGCATTGGATATGTCCCAAGTCAAGCTGCACGCGACATGCGAAAAAGTCATTCTGACTTTATTGGCCTGCTGGGCAACATGGTTGCGACAACGCCGCACACTGTTGAGCTTATCCGTGGTGCACAAGATGAAGCTCTGGCATGGTCGCGTCGATTGTTAATCGGCACTATTGATAAAGACTCAGACGCCGAACGTGAATTTCTAACGATGTTCAAAGCGCATCGTGTTTCTGGCGTCGTCTATGCGACGTTGTCCCGTCAACGCATATCTCACAAGTTTGAGGTGCCGACAGAAAATTTGGTCTTGGCCAATTGCGGTTTTGCGGACGGAAGTGGCCGTTCCATTTTGCCTGATGACGAGGGTGGGGGGCAACTACAAGCAGCGCATTTGGTTGGTTTGGGACATCGCCATATCGGCGTCATCTCACTTGCTGCCAGCGCGAATGCGACGAACCTACGTCTTTCCGGGATTCGTTCGGTCTTCGCAGAACATGGGATCGAGTTGGAAAGCCGGTTTATGAAAGAGGGCATTGAAGGCCCTGCGGAGACTGAGAGCTATATTGCTTTCGAAATTGCAAAAGAGATGCTTACGGCACCGGATCGGCCAACAGCAATCATTTGCGGCAATGACCGTATCGCGCTTCTTACTTTTTGCGCTGCGGCAGAACTTGGCCTTCAGGTGCCAAGTGATCTTTCGTTGGTTGGTTTTGATGACTTTAAAACTGTGACTGAGGGCCTGCGCCCTGAACTCACGACAGTCAAATTACCATACTACGAAATGGGCCGACTTGCTGTGCAAGCGGTCATAAAAGGGGCGACTGACCAGATATTGGAACAGGTCGTACCATGCGAACTAGTCGAACGGGGGTCGTGTGGCCCGCCGAAATTAAACTAGCAATTCTTACCAAAAAAATCCCAAGGGAGGGAATTTAATGACCACGAAGAACACACTAGCAATTTTGCTAGGCGCTACATTTATGTCTGCAGCCAGCTTGGCTGCTGCCGATATCACAGTATGGCACCACGGTGGTCGCGGCGATGGCGAACGCGACTTGATTGCTGCGCAAATTGATGCGTGGAACGCAGCGAACCCAGAAATGCAGGCTTCTTTGGAACTGCTTCCAGAAGGTTCATATAACGAGCAAGTTGCAGCCGCAGCTCTAGCTGGCGACCTGCCAGACCTTCTTGACTTTGATGGCCCTAACTACGCCAACTACGTGTGGTCCGGATACCTTGCGCCATTGAACAACTTGGTTTCTGCGGACGTTATCGCAAACCTTTCACCATCTTTGATTGCTCAAGGAACTTACCCCGTAGACGGCCAGCTTTATTCTTTGGGTCAATTCGACTCTGGCTTGGGTATCTGGGGCAATAAAGCTATTCTTGAAGAAGCTGGTGTACGTATCCCAACTGGCGTGGCTGATGCATGGTCTGGCGAAGAATTCGAAGCAGCACTTGCAGCTTTGCAAGATCTTGAAAGCGTAACACACGCTTTGGATATCAAAATGAACTACGGCCAAGGCGAATGGTTCTCATACGGTTTCTCACCAATCGTTCAATCTTTCGGTGGTGACTTCATCAACCGTGAGACATGGCGCGCTGAAGGCACGTTGAACGGCGAAGGCGCTGTTGCGGCAATGAACATGGTTCAAGGCTTGTTCAACAATGATTACATCGTTCCAGCATCTGCAGGCGATGACTCATTCTTTGGGCAGAAGAACGCAGCATTGGCTTTGGTTGGTCACTGGATGTGGGGCGCCCACAATGAAGCACACGGCGACAACCTTGTTCTTCTTCCGATGCCTAACTTCGGTGGCAAACAAGTCACTGGCAACGGTTCATGGACTTGGGGCATCACCGAAACAGCTGAAGACAAAGCAGCAACTGCAGCTTTGCTTGAGTTCCTTTTGCAAGACGACAACATCGTTGCTTTGACTAACGCAAACGGCGCTGTACCGGGTACGTTGACTGCAATGGCTTCAACTGAGAACTTTGCTGAAGGTGGCGCATTGAGCCTCTACACAGAGCAGTTGCAAAACGACATTGCCATGCCACGCCCTGCGCACCCTGCGTACCCAGTGATCTCTGCGTCTTTCGCACAGGCTTTCGCTGATATCGCATCTGGCGCAGACGTTCAGGAAACACTGAACAAAGCAGCAGCAGCAATCGACGAAGACATTGAAGACAACGGCGGCTACGCGCCGTTCGGTCAATAAGTCCACGAATTTAGAAAGAACGAAGTACAATGTCACGACACGCATCAGATCGAAAATGGGCTGCGGTCCTAATGGGGCCAGGAGTTATTTTAACTCTTTTGTTTATTGTTACCCCCTTTGTTCTTTCTATTTTCCTTTCGTTTACCAATCAAAGGTTGGTACCGAACTTGAATATTCCTACGGAATTCATCGGCTTCAGAAACTACGAACGTGTTCTGGGTCGGCCTGATTTCTGGAATGCTTTTGGCAACACAGGTTTGTTTGTTGCCCTGATCGTCCCCATCCAGGGGGCGATCGCCTTAGGGGTTGCTATGCTTATCAACTCCAAACTACCGATGAGAAACCTTTTCCGCGGCGTTTTTTTCATCCCGACAGTTATGACCATGGTCGTTGTTTCTGTTATCTGGGCTGTTTTGTTCCGCATCGACGGTTTCTTTAACCAATTTCTTGATCTTCTGTCCTTTGGGATGCTTGGCCCCGTCGATTGGTTGACCAATGAAATGACCGCAATGGGGTCTCTAATCTTACTATCTGCTTGGCAAGGTTTTCCTTTCCAAATGGTCATCTACCTCGCCGGTCTTCAGGCGATCAATCCAGAGCTTTATGAAGCTGCGAAGGTTGAAGGGTCTACAAGCTGGCAAACGTTCCACCATGTTACTTTCCCAAGTCTGCGCAATACGCACGTCTTTATCGTAATTGCGACAACGATCCTTGGCTTTAAGCTATTTACACAGGTCAATCTATTGACGCAGGGCGGCCCCCAAGGTGTCACTGAAACAGTCGTTCAATTGATTTACCAGAATGGCTTCCAGCAAGGAAAAGTTGGCTTCGCCTCTGCCTTGTCCGTGGTCTTCTTCTTGACCGTTTTACTAATCAGTATCGCTCAGCGCTACTTTCTGACGAATGAGGAAACGAAATGAACAATGGTTTCGCGTCTGTCGCCCGTCTAACGCTGGCGGTGTTTATTCTGGTTGTCGTTTTGGCACCGATCATGTTGATGTTTGCCACTTCGCTAAAAGGTGATGAGCAACAAATTCTAATCGATTTTGGCACTTGGCGTGCCTTCTGGGTTTCCCCAGGGGACATCAGCCTTGAAAACTACCGCCAAGTTCTGTCGGATGTTCAAGCGCCGCTGCTTCGGTTCTTGTTAAACTCAGCCGTCATCACGGCGTCTGTGGTTGTTGTTGGTATCTTTGTGAACTCAACCGTTGCGTTCTCACTGTCACGTCTTGAGTTTAAAGGCCGTGGTTTGTTGCTGGCTGTCTTCGTGTCGTTGATCATTATCCCAATGGAAGCGCTTGCTGTCCCATTGCTGCTGATGATGAACCGCGTAGGTTGGTTGGATACCTATCAGGTACAGATCGTGCCATTTATTGCGCACCCATTCTCGATCTTTTTGTTCTATCAATTCTTCACCAAGCTTCCTCGTGACCTTGATGACGCTGCATATGTTGAAGGTGCATCACCTTGGCAAGTTTACTGGGGCTTGGCATTGCCATTGTCTTTACCGGTTATTGCAACAGTTGCGATCCTTCAAAGCCTTGAGATTTGGAACTCTTACCTGTGGCCACTGATGGTAACCCGTGGTGTTGAAGCACGCCCTGTTTCCTTAGCTTTGGCACAGTTCTTTGGCACACCGCCCCCAATCTGGGGTGACGTTATGGCCTTTTCTGTACTGATGTCTTTGCCCGTCCTTTTGGTCTATCTGGGTTTCCAGCGCTGGTTCATTCAATCCGCAGTTAACGCTGCAATTAAATAAGGGTTGGGCTATGCCGTTTTCATTACCTGACCTTTGGGTTTGGGACTCCTGGTTTGTTGAGGCAGATGGTGTTGACCATATGTTTTTCCTCAACGCCCCAAAGTCCGTAGGGGACCCCGATCAGAGGCATTTCTATGCATCAATCGGGCACGCTACATCCAAGGACCTTACTAATTGGGATTACCACGGAACTGCTATTGAAGCATCCGCTGGTCCTGCTTGGGATGATCTTGCAACGTGGACAGGGTCTGCCTTCCAACGACCAGATGGCAAGTGGATGATGTTTTACACGGCGATTAGTCGTGCAGAACGTGGTCATGTCCAACGCATTGGCGCTGCTTTGTCTGATGATCTTTTTCATTGGGAAAAGATGGGCAATGCGCCGTTGGTTGAGGCTGATGCTCAGTATTATCAAAAGCTCGATATGCCCGGTTGTATTGACGAAGCTTGCCGTGATCCGTTTGTATTTCCTGATCCAGACGGAAACGGCTGGCACATGTATTTCACAGCTTCGGGTCATAACGATGCCACCAACGAGAATGGTGTGATCGGTCACGCCACGTCTGAAGACCTGGATAACTGGACAGTTCAACCTCCAATTTTTAAAGGCGCAATAGCCGGTGAGCTTGAGGTTCCAGAGATCTTTGAGCTCAAAGGCCGCTGGTATTTGCTGTACTCGACCTGGTCGCGAAATGTTTGCGAGAGCTATCGTGCGGCGGCAAATGGTCCGGTGCACTCTGGCACACACTACATGATCAGTTCCAACGGAGAGCTGGGACCATGGAACCCTGCTGTTGGCAATGGTCTGTTGGTTGACGAAAAAGACCGTATTTATGTTGCGCGCCGCGTGCGTGGGCAATCTTCGCTAAACGCGCTGATCGCGTTTAACAATGCTGATGATCGTGGTGAGTTTCCAGGAACACTGACTGACCCGATTGAATTTGATGCGCTACCTGATGGGTCTTTGACCCTAAGCGCCCCTGACACCTTAAAGAATGAGATCTTGTAATGGCAAATGTCCGCCTCACAAATTTGAACAAAAACTACGGCTCGGTTGAAGTTCTCAAGAACATCGACCTTGAGATTAAAAGCGGCGAATTCTGTGTATTCGTTGGCCCATCTGGTTGTGGGAAATCAACGCTATTGCGTTCGATCGCGGGTCTGGAAGACGTAACATCTGGTGATGTTCACATCGGCGATGATCGCGTAAACGATATGCGTCCAAAAGACCGTGGCATCTCAATGGTGTTCCAATCTTACGCGCTGTTCCCGCACAAAACCGTCTATGAAAACATCGCATATGGCCTACGCATCGCAAAAGTTCCGAAGAAAGAATTGGAAGAAAAAGTTGCCGAAGCAGCACGTGCTTTGAAGCTTGAACCACTGTTGCAGCGTAAGCCAGCAAGCCTATCCGGTGGTCAACGTCAGCGCGTTGCGATTGGCCGCTCAATTGTTCGTAACCCACGGGTTTTCTTGTTTGATGAACCTTTGTCCAATTTGGACGCTGCATTGCGCGTGACCATGCGAACAGAGATTGGCCAATTGCATAGCCGTCTTGATGCAACAATGATTTACGTGACACACGACCAAGTCGAAGCGATGACTTTGGCAGACAAGATCGTCGTCTTGCGTGACGGTATTATCGAACAAGTTGGCACTCCGGTTGATCTATATGAGCGCCCAGACAACACCTTTGTTGCGCAGTTCATCGGTAGCCCAAAAATGAACCTCTTCACCTCCGAAGATTTGACTGAAAAAGGTAAAAAATGTTTACCAGACGCTGATACTCTTTTGGGTATGCGTCCAGAACATATGCGGGTCAGCGACATGAAAAATGGCTTGGTTGCACTAACCCCAACGCATTCTGAAAATCTTGGTGAATACTTCCTCGCGTATTTCGAAAGTGCAACGGGCGAAGAAGTTATCGCGAAGCTTTACGAGAAAAGCGTTCCGGACGCAGATGGCAAAGTTTATCTTGAAACCATCAAAAGTCGCCTCCACCGTTTCAACAAAGAAACCGGTCTACGCGTCGCTTAAGCATATTTTGGGTCGCAGTTCTTAAGCTGCGACCCAACCCTATTTTAATCCACTGAAGGTAAGACAATTTCTTCTGTTTGGGTTAAGTCTTTCTCACAAACATCCGTAAAATAACATTTGTAGCGAAAAAGGCTGCGGCCGCGATTGTGATAATAGTTGGCCCCGTTTGTGTGTCCAATTCAAATGAAACGCCCAATCCACCGAAGGCTGCCACGCTGCCGATAAGCGCCGCAATGACGGCCATCGCCTCAGGTGTTTTCGCGAGTGGTCGCGCTGCTGCTGCTGGGATGATCAGCAATGCAGATATCAACAATGCGCCTACAACCTTGATCGCAACAGCAACCACAATTGCCAAAGCTACTGTTAAAATAAGCTGTTCACGCCTCGCATTTATTCCGCTGGCTTGTGCTAAGTCCGGGCTAAGTGTTGAAGTAAGTAATGCCTGCCAGCGCCAAGTTATTAGAGCAACGACCGCGAAGCCACCGCCCCAAATAAGTGCTAAGTCTTGTTTGGAAACCGCTAAAATATCTCCAACCAAGTACGCCATCAGATCGACACGTACGCCGCTTAAAAGCGAGACACTTAAAAGGCCAATCGCCAGCATTGAGTGTGCTAAAACACCCAGCAATGTATCTTCGGCCAAGCCGCGTCCTGAAAACGTGCTGACGGCGAGTGCTATTAGGAGTGCAACAGCCAAGACACCGACAATGACGGGACCATCTAACGCGAGCGCGAGTGCGACCCCAAGCAGTGCGGCGTGCGCTGTGGCATCTCCAAAATAGGCCATGCGGCGCCAAACAACGAAACACCCCAAAGGTGCTGTTGCGAGTGCAACGCCCAAACCTGCCAAAGCGGCCCTTACCAGAAAGTCATCTAACATTGTTCGGGCCCTTAGTGCGAATGATCATGATGATCATGGGTGTGTTCATGTCGGTATAGTGCGAGTGCACCTTGGGTGCCGCTGCCAAAGAGGGCACGATATTCTGGAGCACTTGCTACAATGTCAGGTGACCCCTGACAGCAGATGTGCCCATTTAGGCACAAGACGCGATCTGATGCGGCCATAACAACGTGAAGGTCGTGACTGACCATGATGACAGCGCAATTCAGGTCTTGGCGCACGGCTTCGATCTGGCGGTAGAATGCGGCTGATCCGGGTTGATCCAACCCTTGGGTCGCTTCATCTAAGATCAAGACGTCTGGTTTGATCAAAAGGGCCCGTGCCAGCAAAACCCGTTGGAACTGCCCGCCAGACAGATTGGCCATCTGCGCATCGGCGTGATCTGCAACGCCTGCTGTTTGTAGGGCTGCTATTGCATCCGCTTGTGTCACGCGGTTTGGCAAATCTAGGAAACGGCGAACTGTAAGTGGAAGGGCGGCATTAATTTCCAATTTTTGGGGAACATAGCCGATTTTGAGATCTTTTTTACGTGTTACTAAGCCTGTGGAGGGACGCAATGCGCCTATAAGACCACGTAGCAACGTGGACTTTCCTGATCCATTGGGACCGACGATGGTAACGATTTCGCCCCGTTCAATAGTTAGGTCAACGTCACTAAGGACGATCTTGCCGCCGTGACTAAGCGACATATTTGAGGCTGTAATTAATGACATTACGCTGCATCCTGGCAGTTAGGGCAGAGGCCTTCAGCTTCGACCACAGTCCGTTCAATCAAAAAACCAACGGCTTGTGCTGCTGCATCAAGGCGGATTTCAACTTGGCTGGCATTGGCTTCACCAACTGCGCGGCAGTTGCGACAAATTAAAAAGGCGGGTGTGTGATCTGACCCCAGATGGCAGCAGGCGATATAGGCATTCAATCGCTCAATCTTGTGCGCGAAACCTGCGGAAACTAAAAAGTCTAAGGCGCGGTATGCCACGGGTGGCTGTGCGCTGTGGCCATCGTCCGCAAGCACAGCAAGTAAATCATATGCGCCCATCGCGCGGTGCTCGCGCAGTAAGATTTCCAAGGATCGCCGTCTGACAGGTGTGAACTTCAATCCACGCTGCGCACAATTGTCTTCAGCCAACCTGAGAGTCGACGCGATACATGTTGCATGGTCGTGATGTTCAAAGCCAATAGCGTTCATTCGATGCTCCCTTTAGTACTTGATATGTTATAACATTCAGTCTAGCAAGTGCGCATTGTTATAATATCACATCTATAGGAGTTGGTAAAATGCGGTTTTTCGGGGTTTTTGCGGTTTGGGTTGGGTTGAGCATGCAGGCCAGTGCGTCGGAGTTACGTGTAGCTGTCGATATTGCACCTATCCATAGCATTGTGGCGCAAGTGGCTGGAGATAAGGTGCGGTTGGATTTGATTGTTCCTGTGAATGCGTCCCCACATGATTATGCGATGCGCCCATCTGAGGCCTACACTCTTAGCAAGGCGGATGTGGTCATTTGGGTCGGCGAGGGGCTGACGCCTTGGCTTGAGGGCCCAATAGAGAAGTTGGCACCGACCGCGCGTCATATTGAATTGCTAGGCTTGCCTGAAACGCAAGTGCTACAATTTCGTGAGGGCGCGGGCTTTGGCAAGCACTCCCATGGTGAACATGTGCCGGAAGAGGAACACGACGACCACGAAACTCACGAAGAAGAAGGTCACGAAGAAGGGCATGAAGGCGAACATGCGGACAACCACGATGATCATGCCGAGGGTGATCCCCATGTTTGGCTTGATCCACAAAATGCAATTGCGTGGGCATATGTAATTGCGGATGCGTTGGGTGCAGAGGATCCACAAAATTCAGTTACCTATGACGCAAACGCTAAAGCGTTTGCACAACGAATTACGGATGTGTCAGATGAGATAATGCAGCAATTGGAACCAGTTAAGGATCTGTCTTTCATTGTGTTTCATGACGCTTTCCACAACTTCGAACAACGGTTTGGGATAGAGGCCGTTGGTGCAATCTCTGATAACGATGCGGTGCCACCTAGCCCCAAGCGTATCGCGCTGGTCCGTGATTTGGTTGCAGCAGAAAACGTGCACTGTGTTCTGGCTGGCCCATTGCCAAATAAGGGGTTGGTTCATGCGGTCGCGAGTGATGTACCAATTGTTGAGGTTGATGAGGCAGGCGCTGGTTTCGATCTTGGCCCAGACTTATATGAAAGCTTGCTGCGTTCGATAGCTACGGCTTTGACTGCTTGCCTTACCAAATAGCGGGCATAAAACCACGATTGGGGGCGGGCATTATCTTTTGCCCAGACATTTGATGACCCAGCCCCCTTGCAGACCCTTCTTAGCGATAATAAGATTCAAGTAACGTCTTGGGGGGTATGGTCCTTCCAGAGTATAGCAAAGCAGGTCTATGATGAACGATCCAATCGACACATATATGAATACCCTTGTCCCGATGGTCGTTGAGCAGACCAGTCGCGGCGAACGTGCCTACGACATCTTTTCGCGTCTGCTGAAAGAGCGGATTATTTTTCTAAGCGGCCCGGTACATGACGGCATGTCTTCGTTGATCGTTGCACAGCTGTTGCACCTTGAGGCTGAGAACCCTTCCAAAGAAATCAGCATGTACATCAACTCGCCTGGTGGCGTTGTGACATCTGGTTTGTCGATCTACGACACAATGCAATATATCCGTCCAAAAGTATCAACATTAGTTGTTGGTCAAGCGGCGTCTATGGGGTCTTTACTTTTGCAAGCTGGTGAAAAAGGCATGCGTTTCTCGCTGCCTAACAGCCGGGTTATGGTTCACCAACCATCCGGCGGGTACCAAGGGCAAGCAACGGATATCATGATCCATGCGCGTGAAACTCAGAAATTGAAAACACGTTTGAATGAAATCTACGTCAAGCACACTGGCAACACGCTGGAGCAGGTCGAAGAAGGTCTTGAGCGCGACAACTTTATGTCGCCTGAAGAAGCCAAAGACTGGGGTTTGATCGACGAAATCGTTGAGAACCGTGCGAAAACTGACGACGCAGACGCCTAAAAACTAAGCCTCGACGTGTCTTCGCGAACTTTTGCGATTGTGGACATGTCGGGGCTGGCCTAAGTTGGTCTAAATTAGTGTATTTGGCGCCCTTAGCGCATAGTGAAACGTTAAAACCTGAAAGGGTTATCATGGCATCGAACTCCGGCAGCGACAGCAAGAATACTTTGTATTGTAGCTTTTGTGGCAAAAGCCAGCATGAGGTTCGCAAGTTAATTGCGGGTCCAACAGTGTTCATTTGTGATGAATGCGTTGAATTGTGCATGGATATTATTCGCGAAGAAACCAAAGCCTCCGGCTTGAAGTCAACCGAAGGTGTCCCAACGCCACGCGACATCTGCGGTGTTCTGGACGACTATGTGATCGGCCAAGCGATGGCCAAACGCGTTTTGTCAGTCGCTGTGCACAATCACTATAAACGTTTGAATCACGCCCAAAAAGATGGTGAGCTGGAGTTGGCGAAATCCAACATTTTGCTGATGGGACCAACGGGTTGCGGTAAGACACTTTTGGCACAAACTTTGGCACGTATCTTGGACGTTCCGTTTACGATGGCCGATGCGACGACGCTAACTGAAGCCGGTTATGTCGGTGAAGATGTTGAGAACATTATCCTAAAGTTGCTTCAGGCTTCTGAGTACAATGTTGAGCGCGCACAACGCGGCATCGTATATATCGATGAAGTTGATAAAATCACTCGCAAGTCGGAAAACCCATCCATCACCCGTGATGTATCGGGGGAAGGCGTTCAGCAAGCATTGCTTAAATTGATGGAAGGCACAGTCGCATCTGTTCCTCCACAAGGTGGCCGTAAGCATCCACAACAAGAGTTCTTGCAAGTGGACACAACGAACATTCTGTTTATCTGTGGTGGCGCTTTTGCTGGCTTGGACAAGATTATTGCTGCACGTGGCAAGGGTTCTGCGATGGGCTTTGGTGCGGACGTGCGCGACAACGATGCACGCGGTATTGGTGAAATCTTCACAGACCTAGAGCCAGAAGATCTGTTGAAATTCGGTCTTATCCCAGAATTTGTGGGTCGTCTGCCTGTTTTGGCAACACTGGAAGATCTGGACGAAGACGCTTTGGTCACTATCCTGACGCAACCAAAGAATGCGTTGGTGAAACAATACCAGCGTCTGTTCGAACTTGAAGATACTGAACTTAAGTTCACTGAGGACGCTCTGAGCGCAATTGCAAAACGTGCTATTCAGCGCAAAACGGGTGCACGTGGCCTTCGCTCTATCCTTGAAGAAATCTTGTTGGATACAATGTTCGAACTGCCTGGTTTGGACACAGTGAAGGAAGTGGTTGTGAATGAAGAAGCTGTAAACACAGATGCAGCACCTTTGATGATCCACGCAGAGGCCAAAAAAGAACCGGCAACTGCAGGCTAAACTTTGAACAAACTTAGTGAATAATTGGGCGGGCCTCTGTGCCCGCCTTTTTTATTACTCAAATGAGGAGAACAAAAAATGAAACGCATTTATTCCGGTGGCCCATTCGAGTCGAAAATTGGATATTGTCGCGCGGTTGTTGCCGGTGGATTTGTCCACGTGGCAGGCACCGTGGGGCAAGGTGAGCGCGTTGAAGAACAATGCCAATCTGCATTGGATGTCATTGAGAAGGCGTTGAACGAAGCCGGTTCAAACTTTGCACATGCAATTCGCGTGACTTACATGCTGCCAAAGGCAGCTGATTTTGAAGCCTGCTGGCCTATACTATCTGCAACATTTGGTGAAAATCCGCCTGCAACCACGATGATTGAGTGTGGGTTAATTGATCCTAAATATAAGATTGAAATTGAAGTAACGGCAATGTTGCCGAGCTAAGCAAATGCCGCGCTTGTCTCTGGACTGCGGAGCTAGGATGCGGCATACCACACTGAAACGTCGGAGGCTGATTGATGGGCATTTTGAATACATTGTTGCGTTCTGTGACATGGTGGAACGGTCAAACGTTGAACACGCAGTTGTTCACTTGGCGCAAGGGCCTCAAAGTTGGCACGGATGCCCAGGGCAACACGTTCTATAAAAACAAAGACGATTCAAAGCGTTGGGTGATTTTCAACGGTGAAGCGGAAGCAAGCCGCGTTGATCCAGAATGGCACGGCTGGTTGCACCGCACTTGGGACGAGCCCCCAACAGAAAAGCCATTGGTCAACAAGTCTTGGCAGAAGCCGCACCAAGAGAATCTGACAGGAACTGCCATGGCATATGCTCCTGCTGGTTCTATTCGACGCGCGCAGCCTGCAGCACGTGCTGATTACGACGCATGGACGCCAGAATAGGGCTTTTGAATGGCTGGAAACACGACAGAAGTGGTTGTTGGCGGTATCGTTTTAGCGGCTGCAATCGGCTTTGGCATTTATGCCGCTCAGATTGCAGGTATTTCCAGCGGTGGCGATAGCTACCCTTTGAACGCCAGTTTCCGCAGCCTTGAAGGTGTGAGCGTCGGAACCGATGTACGTCTTGCTGGCGTCAAAATTGGAACGGTCACGTCGGTTGAGCTGAACCCACAGACTTTTCGTGCCGATACCGTTGTGAGTGTAGACAAGAATATTGAAATTCCAGATGACAGTGCGATCCTAATTTCATCCGAAGGGTTGCTTGGTGGGAATTTCGTGGAAATCATGCCGGGTGGGTCACCATTCAATCTAGACGAGAACGCGGAGATCACGGACACGCAAGGTGCTGTTAGTCTGATTTCGTTGTTATTGAAATTTGTTTCGGGTGGTGAATCGAAGTGATCCGTCATCTTCTTTTTGTTTTTCTTTTAATGGTTTCTTCTTCAGTCTGTGGGCAAGAGATAACAACAACTGTTTTGAGTGCAAAAAAAGAGTTGGTGGGTGAAACGCTAGATTCGGTTGACCAGGATATTAATTCTGCAATTGGCCTTGCTTTGGGCAACGCGCTAACACCTGGTCTTAGTCGTGAAGAAACCAGTAATGGTTCAGGAGCTGTGTTGCGTGGACTTTTGCGGATCAATGGTAAAACCAATGATTTCGCATTACAGGCAGGCTCTTCTGCGAGTTTTGGAAGCCTCAGTATTTTATTGCGTGAATGTCGTTATCCTAACGGTAACCCAGAAGGCAATGCATTTGCGTCAATAGAGATAAGTGAGACTGGTCATGATGAAACATTATTTTCAGGCTGGATGATTGCTTCATCGCCCGCGTTGAACGCAATGGACCACTCGCGCTACGATGTTTGGGTTCTGCGCTGCACAACCCCTTGAGGCTGCAGAGGCGTAAGGAATTTCGCAGGTTTAGCCTGTGCTGCATCTAGAAGCTGATGATACTTGCCACGGTCAATTTCAAAGCCACCTAGGCTGGCCAAATGGTCTGTGATGAACTGGGTGTCAAATAGCGTGTAGCCGCCACGGTCCAACATCTCAGTTAAGCAAGCAAGTGCCATCTTGGAAGCGTTTGTTCGACGTGAGAACATACTCTCCCCAAAGAATGCAGCACCTAACGAGACACCATAAACGCCACCTACTAATTCGTCTTCGTCCCAAACCTCTAAGGAATGGGCGTGACCCTCTGTATGCAGCGCAAGATATAACTCCCGAATTTCTGCGTTGATCCATGTGTCCTCCCGGTCGGCGCAACCGTCTACGACGCCGGAAAAGTCGCGATCTACACTAACGTAAAGTTCAGTTTTGCGCATACGTTTAGCGAGTGATTTTGAGATATGGAATTCCGCGATTGGCAAAAGGCCACGCTTTTGCGGGTCGACCCAGAATATTTCTGGGTCGTCCCGACTATCTGACATTGGAAAAATTCCAATTGAATAACCATGAAGCAGGATTTCCGGCGTCAGGGTCATTTTAGCGTTACTCGGCGCCTAGGTTTGTTTCCAACCAATGTTCGAGCCAGTGGATGTTGTAGGTTCCATCCAAAACGTCTTTTTCTTCCAGAAGTGCATGAAACAAAGGTACCGTAGTGTCGACACCATCGACGATTAACTCACCCAAAGCCCGCTTAAGACGTGCCAAAGCTTCTGGACGATCACGACCATGCACGATCAATTTTCCAATCAAGCTGTCGTAATAGGGCGGGATTGAGTAGCCAGCATACAATGCTGAATCCATCCGAACACCTAAACCACCCGGTGCATGATACTGGGTGATTTTTCCAGGGCAGGGCGTGAAATTTGGTAGCTTTTCAGCGTTAATCCGAACTTCAATTGCCGCACCAGTAATTTTGAGGTCGTCCTGACCAAAGGACATTGGTTGTCCTTGTGCGACTAGGATTTGCTCGCGCACCAGATCAACGTCAAAGATCGCCTCTGTAACAGGGTGTTCGACCTGCAAACGTGTGTTCATCTCTATGAAATAGAATTCGCCATTTTCGTACAGGAATTCGATTGTACCAGCACCGATGTAGTTGATGTTGGCACAGGCATCTGCACATACTTTACCGATCTTCGCGCGTTCTTCTGGGGAGATGGATGGGCCCGGCGCTTCTTCGAATACTTTTTGGTGGCGGCGTTGTAGTGAGCAGTCGCGCTCGCCCAAGTGCACAGCCTTACCTTTACCGTCGCCAAAGACTTGGATCTCGATGTGGCGTGGGGTCGTAAGGTATTTCTCGATGTAGACTTCGTCGTTTCCGAAGTTCGATTTACCTTCAGCGCGCGCTGTTCTGAATGCACTTTCCATGTCCGCAGCAGTTTGTGCGACTTTCATGCCTTTACCACCGCCACCAGCAGTTGCTTTGATAATTACAGGATAGCCAATTTCTTCGCCGATGCGTTGCGCCTCTTCGAGGGTTGGGACACCACCTGCGGAGCCTGGAACACATGGAACCCCTAGGGCCTTCATCGTGTCTTTGGCTGTGATCTTGTCGCCCATGACGCGGATGTGTTCCGCTGTTGGGCCGATGAAGGTAAGGCCGTGGTCTTCGATTATTTGAACGAAGTTGGCGTTCTCAGATAAGAAACCATAACCGGGGTGAATCGCTTCTGCGCCTGTGATTTCGCATGCTGCGATAATCGCTGGGATCGAAAGATAAGATTGTTGCGAAGACGGTGGACCGATGCAGACGCTTTCGTCGGCCATGCGAACGTGCATGGCGTCTGCGTCAGCTGTGGAGTGAACAGCAACGGAACCGATGCCCATTTCACGCGCGGCGCGGATGACGCGTAATGCGATTTCTCCGCGGTTTGCGATCAGAATTTTTTTGAACATTTTTAGCGCCTTATTCGAGGATCACTAAAGGAGAGCCGAATTCAACAGCGGAACCATCGTCGACCAAAATACGTGTCACTTTACCTGCGCGTGGGGCAGGGATGTGGTTCATTGTTTTCATCGCTTCAACGATTAGCAAAGTGTCACCTTCCGCTACAACGGTACCTACTGATACAAATGCTGGTGCGCCTGGTTCTGCTGCCAAGTAAATTGTTCCGACCATTGGCGATGTGACCGCACCGGGATCTGATGCTGGATCAGCACTTGCAGCTGGCGCAGCGGCCGCGGGTGCTGCTGCAACAGGAGCCGCGGCAACAGGTGCTGCGACTGCGGCTGCCATCACTTGCTGTGGTTGTTGTCTGCTAACACGCACGTCAAGACTGTCGTCTTCACCATATTCGCGCTTAACTTTTACTTCAGTCAGATCGTTTTCGCGCAGTACTTCGGCCAATGCCTGAATAAAGGCGACGTCTGCGTCACGGATGTTTTTTGTCATAGTTTCCCGAGCCTTGTCCCAACGGTGCATATGAAAGTCGCACCGACATCTTGTTGTTATGATGCTCTTATATGCGATGGCTTGACCTAAGGAAAGCAGAGACATTTTGATCGCGACGACTTGCTTATTGTCTTGCCCCCTCGGTCTTTGAGATACAGGTTTTGAACCATTCGGGCAATTTTGTTGTTGCTTTGATTGGGGAGGTGCCCAAGTCTCGGCTTGGGTCAATGCCGATCTTGTCATACGCACCCGCGTTAGCATCATTGACCTGAGCCGTTTGTCACATGGTTGTGTAACAACAAATGGGTTCTCGGCTGCCAGTTGGCGGGCTTAGTGTATTTATCACTGGGATAGCGTCGAGCAATCGCGTAATAGCTTGCTCAGGGAATAAAAGGTCACAGTTTTTAGATTGCAAACGATTGGCAAGGTAATCCGATTGGGGCATTTGGCACAAAAAAGGCCGGATCTTTCGAACCGGCCCTTACATGTTTTCAAGCAACTGAGCTTAGATTGCGAGATACTCTTCGCGCAGTTGTTTGTTGTCGAGAACTTCAGCCGCAGTGCCATCAAATACGATGCCACCGGTGTCCAAAATTACAGCGCGGTCAGCCAGTTTCAACGCACGCACAGCGTTTTGTTCAACAATTACTGTCGTGATCCCTTGGTCTTTGATGATGCGAAGTGTCTTTTCGATCTCGTCAACGATAACTGGGGCTAGGCCCTCATACGGTTCATCTAGCAACAGAACTTTGATATCGCGGCAGAGGGCGCGGGCGATGGCAAGCATCTGCTGTTCGCCACCTGAAAGCGTTACGCCTTCTTGGTTGCGGCGTTCTTTCAGGCGAGGGAATAGTTCGTACACACGTTCGATCGACCAGCCGATAGGTGGTGCGATCTGCGCTAGCTTTAGGTTTTCCTCAACTGTTAGGCCCGCGATGATGCGCCGGTCTTCTGGGACAAGGCCCAAACCAACTTGAGATGCTTCATAGCTGGACATGTTGTGAAGTGGTTGATGATCCAACCAAATTTCACCACGGTTGACTTGTGGATCGTCTAGGCGTGCAATGGCGCGTAATGTTGATGTCTTACCCGCACCATTCCGACCGAGAAGGGCTAAGATTTCCCCCTCATGAACGTTAAAGCTGATGCCTTGAACGATGTAGCTTTCGCCATAATAGGCATGCAGGTCCCAAATAGATAGGAATGCTGGTGCCGAAGCGGCTTGATTGGCGTTTGATGTTGTCATGTTTTTTTCCTTACGCCGCGTCTTGTGTCTCGCCCAAATACGCTTCGCGCACTTTGGGGTGACCTTTGATGTTGTCAGGCGTATCTTCAACCAATGGTGTGCCCTGAGCCAAAACGGTAATCCGTTCAGCCAATGAGAATACAACGTGCATGTCGTGCTCAATGATGGCGATGGTGATGTCACGCTCGTCGCTGATTTGCTTGAGCAGATCAATCGTGTTGTTGGTGTCCGCACGTGCCATGCCAGCAGTCGGTTCATCCAGCAACAACAAACGTGGTTCTTGCGATAAGCACATGCCGATCTCAAGGCGACGTTTATCGCCGCGAGACAGGGCAGCTGCGTTCATCGCATGTTTACCTGCCATATTCATTTCTTCAAGCATGTGTTCCGCGCGTTCGACCATCCCTTTGTCGGCCATCATGTTTTTGAAGGCGCTTAGATGAAACGCGCCATCACGTTTGGCAAAACAAGGGATAAGCATGTTTTCAAGCACGCTGAGATCTCCGAAGATCTCTGGTGTTTGGAAAACACGCGAAATACCCATTTGATTGATTTCATAAGGTTTGCGACCCAACACAGATTGTCCGTCAAACATGACGGAACCAGTGTCTGGGATCAGCTTACCGACCAAACAGTTGAGCAAGGTGGATTTACCCGCGCCGTTCGGGCCAATGATCGCGTGGACCGAGTTTTCAGCCACACTTAGATTCACGTCGCCAAGCGCTTGCAAACCGCCAAACCGTTTTCCTACGTTTTTTACTTCAAGGATACCCATTTTCGTTTCTCCTTATTCCGCAGGGGTGTTGTTGCTGTCAGAACCGTCTTCGGTCTTCTTGCGTTTGAACAATTTGGCCAATCGCTGACCGCCTTCAACCAAGCCACCTGGCAGGAAGATGATGACCATCATAAACAACAGACCCAATGTCAGGTGCCAGCCTTTGCCCACAAAGTAGTGCAGGATGCCAACGATGAAGTTTTCCAGACCATCTGGCAGGAAAGACAGCCATTGGTGCAAAATACCATCGTTGATCTTGGATAAGATGTTTTTGAAGTATTCATTAAATCCGGCACCCACGATTGGGCCAATCAAAGTACCAACACCGCCTAAGATTGCCATGATGACGATCTCACCAGATGCGGTCCAGTGCATACGCTCTGCTCCGGCAAGTGGGTCCATGGAGGAAAGTAGACCGCCCGCAAGACCTGCATACATGCCAGAGATAACAAAAGCTGCAAGTGTGTAGGGTTTGGTGTTCAGGCCAGTGTAATTCATGCGCTGTTGGTTAGACTTCACAGCCCGCAACATCATCCCGAAAGGGGAGCGGAAGATGCGGATCGAAATGTAGAAAGCAACCAGCATCAAGATACCGCTCATGTAATAGCCGTTGTTAAACGTGAACTGCCAAGACCCGATATCCAACTTTGAGCTGTCGCTCATCGCCATACCGAACAAGTGAGGTGTGTCTGGCGCACCGCTTGAAGCAAAGTACTGCGGGTCGTTTGAGTAGACCTGCAAACCTGTTTCGCCATTGGTCAGGTTGTAGTTGGATGATGGATTGCCAAGAACTGAATAGGCAAGATTGTAGGACATCTGTGCAAACGCAAGTGTCAGGATCGAGAAGTAAATACCTGAGCGACGCAAGCTGACGTAGCCAATCGCGAGTGAGAAGATACCTGCAACAATCATCGATAAGATAAGAGCTGGGATAACGTTCATGCTGAGCAGTTTGAACATCCAAACGGCTGAATACGAACCTATGCCCAAAAAGGCTGCGTGCCCGAAGGAAAGGTAACCTGTTAGGCCAAAGAGGATGTTAAAGCCGATAACAAGAATACCAAAGATTACAAAACGCTGCATCAAGTCGGGATACCCTGCGTTGAACATCTGAGCCAATGAAGACCCTTGAGGGAAAGGGTTCAGGATGAACGGCGCAAGAAGCACCATGGCTGCTACGATGATGAACAGCAGTGTGTCGCTTTTATTAAGTTTCAACATGTTCTTATTCCTCCATCACGCCACGACGACCCATCAGGCCACGCGGACGAGTCAGAATGATGATAATTGCGACTAGGTAGATGATGATTTGGTCAATGCCTGGAAAGATTGCTTTGACCTGGTTCATTGAAGCGAAAGCTTCAAGAATACCTAGCATAAACCCAGCAAGTACGGCACCTGGCAAGCTGCCCATCCCGCCAACAACAACCACAACAAAGCTTAGAACCAAGAAGTCCATGCCCATGTGATAGTTAGGTGAGTTAATCGGCGCGTACATAACGCCCGCAAGACCCGCCACACAGGCGGCAATCGCGAACATAATTGTAAAGCGCTTGTCGATATTGATGCCCAACAATCCAACCGTTTCGCGGTCAGCCATACCTGCTCGCACAACCATCCCGAAGGTGGTGAACTGAAGGAAGGCAAATACCGCTGCGATGATGATTGCGGAGAAAGCAAAGTAAACCATCCGCCAGTAAGGGTAGATAATAGCGTTGGCCTCAAAGCCGATATAAGTCCCGAAATCGAATGAACCTCGGAAGGCCTCTGGTGCAGGTGTTGGGATCGGGTTAGCACCGTAGATAGCTTTGATAACCTCTTGTAAAACAATGGCTAAACCAAAGGTTACAAGAATTTGGTCTGCATGGGGGCGTTTGTAAAAGTGCTTGATTAGGCCACGCTCCATGATGATGCCAACGGCAGCCATGATTGGAATTGCAAAGAAGATTGCAAGTGGAACAGACCAGTCGATAATACTGGCTCCGACCTCAGGGCCAAACCACGTCTCCACGATAGGTGTCTTGATCGTGGCAGGGTTACCCAAAAAGTCCGTCTTTGTAGGATCTTCGGTGATGGTTGAAATGTTCAATATACGTTGTAGCGTTACGGCGCAGAATGCACCGATCATGAACAATGCACCGTGAGCGAAGTTAACAACGCCCAATGTGCCAAAAATGAGTGTCAGCCCTAGCGCGATCAGCGCATAGGCAGAGCCCTTGTCGAGCCCGTTTAGAATTTGAAGAAGGATTTGATCCATGGTCCCACCGATAACCTATGTAAGAGGTTTCCCCCGGAAAACCGGGGGAGCCAATGACTTGTTTTATTGTGAAATGCAAGGTTGCAAAGCCCGTCGAGACAGGCTTTGCAATATGCGATTACGCGCCTGGGTTACATGCACCCAAAGCACCGCCAGCGAACATCGGGTGATCAGCTTCATAGATGACCTGAGATGTTGGCGTAACTTCAACAACTTCCAAAAGATCGAACTCGGATGTTGGGTTTTCTTTACCACGTACAACCAGAACGTCTTTGAAGCACTGGTGATCGTCTGCACGGTACAATGTTTTACCATTGCCCAAGCCGTCGAACTCATAGCCTTCAAGCGCTTCAACGATACCGCATGGGTTAAATGTACCCGCACGTTGTGCCGCATCTGCATAAAGCATCGTTTGGCAATATACAGTGTGTGCCGCCTGTGATGGTGGGAAGCCGTATTTTGTACCAAAGGACTTAACGAATGCTTTTGAGCCTTCGTCTGTCAAAGACCAGTGCCAGTTTGTGGAACCGTGGATGCCTTTAACGTTTGCGCCAGCACCTTTCGCCATTAGGCGAGAGTACAATGGAACAACGATTTCAAAGTTTTTGCCGTTTACGATCTTGTCGCGAAGGCCAAACTGAACAGCATTGGTCAAAGAGTTAACCATGTTCCCGCCGTAGTGGTTCAGAACCAAAACGTCAGCGCCGGAGTTCAATACTGGAGCGATGTAGGAAGAGAAGTCAGTAGACGCGAGTGGCGTGCGTACTTTGTTCACTGTGTTCCAGCCCATAGCTTCTGTCGCTGCGGCGATAGACTCTTCTTGTGTCCAGCCCCATGTGTAGTCAGCGGTCAAGTGGTAAGCGTTACGGTCAGAACCGTACAGGCTTTGCAACACTGGTGCCAATGCAGCAGCAGACATGTAACCGTTAAAGAAGTGACGGAAGCCGTTGGCTTTCTTATCTTTACCAGTTGTGTCGTTTGAGTGCGTAAGACCAGCCATAAAGATAACGCCAGCTTCTTGGCATAGACCTTGAACAGCAATCGCAACACCAGAAGAAGAGCCGCCAGTGATCATCACTGCGCCGTCTTTTTCGATCATGGATTTCGCAGAAGCACGCGCCGCGTCAGATTTAGTCTGCGTGTCGCCTGTTACGAATTCTACTTTCTTGCCCAAGATGCCGTTTCCGGTCAGCTCTTTAGACGAGAATGTGTTCATCATGCCGCCGTCGCCGCCACCGTTGAGGTGCTCAACAGCAAGCTCATAAGCGCGCAGTTCGTCTGCACCCTCATCAGCATATGGACCAGATTGCGGAACGTTAAAGCCAAGCGTTACAGAACCACCAGTTGGCTCGTTTGTGTACGCAGCCGCGGAAGACGCAGTGAAGATCGTAGGTGCAGCAAAGCCAGCGCCAGCGATGGCACTGTTCTTGATCAACCCACGACGTGTCAGGTTTGATGTGGACATAAATATCCTCCCTTATTGTTTGAAAACACGAATGAGTCTCCTCAGCCCCAGACGCGCCACGCATTTACATGCAAAGTTAGTATCGCGTTGTTTTCGAAAATTGCGCAATAACGTCCTTGAAATTCATAACTATTTTGTAAATAAATACACAATCAAATTGTTTTTTTGTAAACTTATGACGCTTTGTCATGAAAAGATCTCGAAAACGCAGTAGGTTATGGATTGGGCAGGAAAGGTCTGTAATGATGAGAGAAGGCCTTACAGGCAGTCGCATTCGCGAACGACGCGGGATGGCGGGGCTGAAACAAGCGGAACTCGCAAGCCGAATTGGCATTTCTGCGTCCTACTTGAATTTGATTGAGCACAATCGCCGCAGAATCGGTGGCAAGCTTTTGCTCAACATAGCTTCGGCACTGGGTGTTGATCCATCAGCGTTGACCGAAGGGGCCGAGGCGGCCCTGATTGCCAAACTGCGAGAAGCGGCGTCAGCGGCGCAATTGCCAAAAGTCGATGTCGGCAACGCAGATGAGTTTGCTGGCCGTTTCCCTGGCTGGGCGGAGGTTTTGGCAGCGGGTTACCGGAGGATCGGAGCCTTGGAACGGACAGTTGAAGCGCTGTCTGATCGGCTTTCGCATGACCCAAAACTGGCGGCTTCAGTTCATGAATTGCTTTCGACCGCAGCTGCTATTCGCTCGACAGCTTCGATATTGGCTGATGATAAAAAGATTACGGCAGAATGGCGTGATCGGTTTCACGGTAATCTTGATCAAGACAGTCGTCGCCTTGCTGAAAGTTCAAAGGCGCTGGTCAATTACTTAGACAGTCAATCAACGGAACAAGGGGACCATACGGTTGGATCGCCACGAGAGGAGGTCGATATCTTCCTTGCTGACAACAACTATTCTTTTGAGAGCCTTGAAGCTGGAACAACGGTTGTAGATGAATTGGTTGTGCAATCGGAGCGACTTGTATCTGAATCCGCGCGTCACATCGCAAAGGGAATTCTTCAGCAACTTAAGCTAGATGCCAACGATGTTGGTTTGAAAGATCTACAACATAAGCTCAAACTGGTTGGTTTGGACCCAATCTTGTTGGCAACGCACTTTGCCGTTTCGGTATCAACCATTTTGCGTCGTTTGGGCTCATTGACCGATTTGAATGCGGGCTTAGTCGTTTGCGATCGAACCGGTAGCCTATTGTTCCGTAAGCCTACAAAGGGCTTCACCATCCCGCGTTTTGATGCGCCATGTGCATTGCTGCCGCTTTTTGATGGATTGAGCAATGTTGGGCAAATTTCGCATGGTAGGATCGCGCTAGCAGGGCGTTCAGAAGTGGAATTTGAATTTTTTGCGGTCGCGGAACCGGTTTCTAAACCATCATATAACAGTGCACCGTTGATACAGGCGACAATGCTTGCGGTGCCGTTAAATTCTGGAAATATGTCAACTTTACCACGGGCAACTGAAATTGGGGCGACCTGTCGTGTTTGCCCTAAGGAGGATTGTCCCGCCAGACGGGAACCTTCCATTTTAAGCAGTGGTTTTTAATACGAGTTTTGACAGCTTGAGGAAAAGCATGGATAGTCGGATAAAATTTGGACGTAAATATACTGGTGGCACGACGATCACCTGAGTTGCGGCCAGACAGGGGGGGGACGATCGAACATGAAAAAACGTGTTCTATTGGTTGAAGACGAACCAAATATTATCGAAGCAATCACGTTCTTGTTGAGTCGAGAAGGTTGGCATGTGGATACCCAAAAAGACGGCGCAACTGCTGTAAAGCGGGTCCGCGAACTGCAGCCAGATCTGTTGATGCTAGATCACATGTTGCCGGGTAAAAGCGGCTTGGATATCCTCAAAGACCTCCGAAGTGATGACCAATTTAAATCCTTGCCAATTTTAATGCTGACAGCACGTGGGCAGATGCGCGATCGTGCCGAAGCTGAAGCTGCGGGGGTCAGCCGTTTCATGACAAAGCCCTTTTCCAATACGGAAGTATTGGCTGCAGTGCGCGATTTGATGCGGAACTAATTGATGCAACCGCCTCCATCAGCGCCAGTCTTTCTAGAACGCCGTAGCTACCGACAGCGCCGTATGATGGACGCAATTCGTCTGTTGCCGCTCGTGGGGTTGCTGCTTTGGTTGGTGCCGACCCTTTGGGCTGCCACTGACGGCGATGGAGTTGAACCCGTACGAATGTCTCAGGCGATCGTTTATGTTTTTGGAGTATGGGTTTGTTTGATCCTATGTGCAGGCACCTTGTGGCGTTACCTTAAAGATAGCGACGACGACGTTGGCACGACAGAATCTGCCATGAAAACGGACCCAAAATAATGGCATCAATCAATCTGCTCATTGCGGTTTGCCTTATTTACGTTACTTTCTTGTTTCTAGTGGCCTTTGCCGCTGAACGGGCCGCGGCTCAAGGTCGTGGAAATTGGCTTCGTTCGCCGCTGGTCTATACACTATCGTTGTCGATCTATTGCACGGCTTGGACATTCTATGGTGCTGTTGGGTACGCTGCGCGATCGGGAATGGAATTCGTAACAATCTATCTGGGGCCCTCACTTGTTATGATTGGGTGGTGGTGGTTTCTGCGCAAACTGGTCCGTGTTGGTCGGACCCAACGTGTAACCTCTGTTGCGGACTTGATTTCATCGCGTTACGGAAAATCCAACGTGCTGGCGATTGTTGTTACCGTTATGGCTGTTATTGGGGTGACCCCTTACATCGCACTTCAATTACAATCTGTTACACTATCGTTGTCGATCTTCTCTGATCCAACAGGAACGACAGATGGTGGAATGAATCTGGTGTCGGCTGGCTTTTGGGTTGCGCTTGGACTTGCCTTATTCACGGTGTTGTTTGGGACGCGCAATCTAAACGCCAACGAGCGTCACAATGGTGTTGTCATCGCAATTGCAGTGGAAGCTGTTGTTAAGTTGGTTGCCCTTCTGGCCGTGGGTATTTTCGTGGTTTGGGGGGTCGCTGGTGGCCTTAGTGAAATGATGATCCGTATCGATAACTCGGAAATCGGCCAATGGCAGGTGGGCGGAAGTCGTTGGACCGCGCTAACGGTTTTGTCTGGTGCTGCATTCCTTTGTCTTCCACGCATGTTTCAGGTTCTTGTTGTTGAAAACGATGATGAGCGACACCTACACATCGCATCGTGGGCGTTTCCGATCTACTTGATGATGATGAGCCTGTTCGTGGTCCCGATTGCCGTTGTTGGACTTGACCTATTACCTGAAAATTCCAATCCCGATTTGTTCGTCCTTACTGTCCCCCTGTCACAAGGGCAGGGAGGTCTTGCTATCTTGAGTTTTCTTGGTGGTTTCTCTTCAGCGACATCGATGGTCATCGTTGCAACATTGGCATTGTCGACCATGGTGTCCAACCACGTCGTTATGCCAATATGGCTTTCGTTTCAGGGCCATGGTGCGACCGTTTCTGGTGATGTACGCAACGTTGTGATCTTTGCGCGCCGTGTTTCAATACTTGTCATTATAGCCTTGGGTTACCTCTATTATCGTGTGTCGGGGGGCAGCGGTGCGCTTGCAGCGATCGGTTTGATTTCATTTATCGGAGTTGCCCAATTTTTACCGGCAATGATCGGTGGGATATTTTGGCGCGGTGGAACACGGGTGGGCGCATTGACTGGGCTTTTGGTGGGGTTCGCGATCTGGATCTATACATCGTTGTTACCTAGTTTCGGGCCGGACGTTGTTTTAAGTTCCACCCTACTGGAGCAAGGACCTTTTGGAATTGGCTGGCTGCGGCCTCAAGCATTGTTTGGGATTAAAGGGATTGATCCAACGGTCCATGCGGTTCTGTGGTCATTATTGTTAAATACCAGCGGATTTATCTTGGGGTCGCTGATCTCATTCCCGAAACCACTGGAACGGTTGCAAGGTGCGCAGTTTGTCAATGTTTTTGCCCACTCTGGTCACGCCCATGGCTGGAGCGGGTCGGCGGCTCAAAGTGAAGATCTGATGGTGATGGCGCAGCGGATTTTGGGTGGGCCTGAAGCACAAAAATTATTTCGCCGCGAAGCGCAAATTCAGGGACACGATAGATACCTTCCTGAACCAACACCTGATTTTCTCCAGCGGGTAGAGCGCGAAATGTCAGCATCGGTTGGTGCTGCAACTGCCCATGCGATGATCAGCCAACTGGTTGGTGGTGCGTCAGTTTCTGTTCAGGATTTAATGGCTGTGGCCGATGAATCCGCACAAATGCTGGAATACTCAAATCAGTTAGAAGCTAAATCGTCTGAGCTTTTGGACACTGCAAGGCAGTTGCGGGATGTGAATGCTAAGTTGACGCAAATCTCTGTCCAAAAAGATGCCTTTCTAAGCCAAATCTCGCATGAGCTTCGAACGCCGATGACGTCGATCCGATCATTCTCGGAGATTCTACGTGATGGGAATGAGCTAAAACCAACAGAACAAACAAAGTATGCATCGATTATTCACGTTGAGGCCATTCGATTGACCCGGTTGTTAGATGATTTGTTAGATCTAAGCGTTCTGGAAAACGGGCAGGTTAGCCTGAATAGCGCGAGGGGTACCTTAGCTGACGTGATAGGACACGCCGTCACTACGACACAGGCGGGTGCGGCTAAATCGATCAAAATTGATACGAGCGGATTGGACCACGCGATTGAGTTGCATACTGATTTGGATCGTCTCGCTCAGGTTTTTATTAACCTGATCAGCAACGCGCAGAAATACTGTAAATCTTCGGAACCAGAATTGTCCATTTCAGCCTTAAAAACCGAAAATGTGACTTGCGTGTTTTTTACGGATAACGGCTTGCCAATACCGATCGAAACCCATGCTCTGATTTTTGAAAAATTCTCAAGGATCAATGATCAAGATGGAAGTGGGGCAGGGCTAGGTTTGGCTATCTGCCGAGAAATTATGGTTCGACTAGGTGGCGGAATTGATTATGTCACGTTTGAAGGGGGTAACCGCTTTGAAGTACGGATTCCAAACTAACTGGATGGGTCGGCCAAGAAACTTAGTATAAAATAGAGAATATAAAGTCGTTGGTAACCACCAGGGGCCTATCTATCCTATCTATAGGTTATGGGACGTATTCTGACGATGGCTTCTGATGAAAAACTATCAGTTTTAAAACGCAAAACATCACACGGCGCCCAGCAACGCGATGTGCATACGATGTCTGTGGCAAAGGCGATGCGTCTGTCGATCGCAAAGATTGGCAAAGAATTATTTGAGATGCCATTGTCCGCAATTGGTGTTGTAATGCAAACCCGCAGTGTGGATTGCGTGGGCGACCTCGTGGGTGAAAATACACTGTTATGTTTGCTGGAGGGAGATGATGATAAGATTGGGGCTGCCATTATTGGCGGGGATGTCGTTGGCGGCTTGATCCAGCAACAAACGATGGGGACCATCAGCGTCAAAAAGACGAATGCACGTTCCATGACCCAGACTGATGCAGTCATGTGCGCGCCGTTACTGGATACTTTGTTTGAAATGGTTGCAGGGATGCTGGACAACACGCAGGACACCCGTACCATTTCTGGGTATCAATTTGGCGCAATGTTTGAAGATAAGCGTGCACTCACAATTGCCCTTGATCAAGCTGAATATTTTGTTGCTCGGCTTACTTTGGATCTGGCGCTTGGAGCCCGGCAAGGAGAATTAGTTTTAGTTCTGCCAGTCTCGCAATCCATGGGGATCGAGGATGAAGATGGTGATTCATCTATTGGCGCTGCGGCACATCTTGGCGACCTTGTGATGGGATTGAGCGCAGAGTTGAACATGATCCTTTGTAGGCAGTCGATTGAAATCGCAGAGTTGCAGCAGTTATCGGTGGGCCAAAAATTGAAGTTGCCCAATAATAAATTTCCTGAAACTGAAATAGTGACCGACAAAGGACTACAAATAGGCACTGGAACCCTTGGCCAAACGGATGGAACACGTGCGCTTCGACTAAATCGGGCACCGATACATGCTAGTCTGCCGCGCCGCCGCGAAAGTGATCTTACCGAACTTGATCTGCCAAAGATCAAGGCATTGCCATTGCGGTCAGATGCGCAAGAATTTAAAATAGAAACCGAAACTGCTGCAAATACGGCTATGGATGCCGACGCAACTTCGCTGTCGAACACGACCCAAGCAACCGCATTGCCGGAACTGGATGACTTTCCGGATTTAAACGACCTGCCAGAACTGGCCCAACTTCAAAACTAGGGAGTGTTTTAGTCTTGGCCAGCAAGGGTAGCCAATGTTGGTCGGAGGCCTTCGAGTTGATATCCTGCAGCTTGTGCTGCGGCTAGGATGGTATCGATATCAGCGCCTTCGCTCGCTGAACCCATCGACCATGCAACAGTACAGCGGGTGCCACTGGCACAATATGCCAGTACGGGCCCGTCCATTCGGGAATACGACATTTGCTGTTCAACAATATCCGCAGTCATCGTTTGGTGTGTTAACGGCAGGATGTAAAACTCCAACCCAGCGGCGCGTGCGGCCTGTTCGATTGCCGCTGCTTGATGACTTGGCGGAACCTCAGTGTCAGGGCGGTTGCAAACCACCGCCTTGAAGCCCGCGGCTGCAATAGAGTCGATATCGTTCGCAGAGATTTGAGGCGATACGAAATAATTGTCGGTTACTTTAAACATCTTCATAATTCCTAAGTTAGGCGCGAGCATTCATTTCGTCCACGCGTCGCACCATGAAAGGTGCCATCAACATACCGACAAGCATCGCAATAAAAAAGACTGCGCCTCTCCATCCCCCATAACTTAGGGATGCGATCGCTGGTCCTGGGCACAGACCGATAAGCCCCCATCCGACCCCGAACAAGACGGACCCAAGGATAAGTTTGTTGTCCAAGCCGTGTTCCTGTGGGGAGGCGAATGTCCCTCCGGCAAGAGGAGAACGACCCGGTACCATCCGCCAGGCAATCGCCATCGGAACAATTGCCCCTCCCATAACGAAGGCAAGGGTTGGATCCCAGGCACCGAACAAGTCCAAGAATCCTTGAACTTTACCAGTGTCAGTCATCCCCGAAATATGAAGACCTGCGCCGAAAAGGCCACCTGAAAGCAGTGCCAATAGAATACGCATTAGAGTTCTCCCACAATCAGACGCAGGGCAAGGACGGTAAGAACACCTGCGGCGATGTAAATAGCTGTCGCGACAACACCGCGAACGGAAAATCTCGAGATGCCACAGACGCCGTGGCCTGACGTACATCCATTTGCCATGCGAGTGCCGATGCCGACACAAATGCCTGCGAAAACAAGCAGCAGTGTGGATTGCATCGTTCCAGTGTCGACAGGCGATCCTATTTGTAGAAGGGCAGGGACCAGCACTAACGCGAACACAAAGGCGACACGCTCCCGCGTTGCAGCTCCAGAAGTTTGATCAACAAGACTGCCGATGATGCCACTCGCACCCATGATACGGCCGTTTCCCAATAGCAAGACGACACCAGCAAAGCCAATCAATAGGCCTCCGACCAATCCATAAATCCAATCTATGGGCATGCATCATTCCTTCATGTTCTAGAATTTACTTTGGGATTGTTCCCCTAAGAAAAGGCAATCCCGACGCCGACAATCATCAAGCCAAGGAAAGATAGAAAAAGCGCACCTAAGTTGAGGGGCAGTACTGATTGCAGCACATTTTTCATTTCGTCCTCAGGCAGGTCTGCACGCTTAGCGCGCGAAACACGCAAGATGCACCAGACGATGCCGAACAGGCCAATCAGGGAGATGGCTGCGCCACCCCAGATTATCATATCAAAAATCGAGTTAGTTTTTTGTTCCATATTGTCCAGCTAACTTAATTTGTGGTTTTGAACAAGAAGGGGCATTGCGACATTTGCGATCGGAAGGTATCTGAAGGGCCTTGCTGATCTCGATAGGAGCTTTGAAATGACCGAAACCGCAACAAATGCTGAAAGCTACCGCGTAACAGCCGATGAATTACGCCAGTTTATTGAACGGATTGAGCGTCTTGACGCAGAGAAAAAAGATCTCGCTGAACAACAAAAAGAAGTGATGGCCGAGGCCAAAGGGCGTGGCTATGACACCAAAGTTATTCGCAAAGTTGTAGCATTGCGCAAACGTGACCAGAACGATATCGCTGAAGAAGAAGCGGTCTTGGAAATGTACAAAGAAGCCCTTGGGATGTAATCCTATTGAAACAGCTTTGATCGCGTAATTTACGGCGCGATCAAAGTGACACCAGGGATGCGCTGAACATCTAACATGTCCTCCTCATAGACGTCAGTCATGTCGTCCATCAGGTCTTCGGTCCAACCCGCTAGAGTAAGCTCTTCCTCTGTTTTTTCCTCAAGTGCAAATTTGTCTAAGAATGCGGATATGACGCGACGCTTTTGAATTTCCGTCATTTCAGGATGTGACTTAAGGTAGGTTGCAAAGCGTTGCATACCTTCCTTGCTCATGATTTCGTTCAGCAGGTCAAACTCACCTACAATTTCTTCGCCCAGCTCCAGTCCCGCGACTTCACGAATGATTTGGTGCCAAAGCAACGGGGTGTCTTCATTGCACCACACGGTAATCGTCAAATCAGGGACCGCATTTCGAATGGCATGTATTGTGTCGGACCAGCGGATGTCGCATGGATCATCGACACCCAAATAGCTCGTCATACTTGGTTTTGGTGAATTTTCAAACATTGCTGGAAGAAGTGTCGCAGGATTGCGAAGCGCCATGAACATTTCAATTTCATCATCAAGGAACAGTTTGCGAATCTGTGCCATTCGCTCTGCTGCAAAAGGATACAGGATCCCTCTACGGACAGCCGCCCTAGGTGCGCCAAAGAAAAACGCATTGCTTAGTATCAAACGATCGGCATCTTCGTCGTCCATAATTGCATCAAGTAATACGTCACGCGCACCCTCAGCTGCAGGGGCTGTTTTCAATGCTTCTAAGGTCTGTTTTATCAGACGGCGGTATTTGCCCGGACCAGGGACCGCGACACCTTTCTTGGAAAAACTATTCTTGTTTCTCAGAAGGCACTTCATCAATCGCTCTTCCTCGGAAAAGTGCGCGCCGGTGTGAATTGCGAGCTGCATATGCCGTCTAATCCCTTAAAAAGGTGGTTTTTTCTTATACCAATTTGCCAAAAGAAGAAAACCTTATTGCAGGACCATTTTTCATCTTGCACGACCTGAAAAATCTCATTAAACGACCCTCAATGCCCCTATAGCTCAGCTGGTAGAGCAACTGATTTGTAATCAGTAGGTCCGCGGTTCGAGTCCGTGTGGGGGCACCATTTAATCAATAACTTAGCTACAA